>JABAHQ010028317.1_pt4 | contig 10340 bp, 14 predicted proteins | sample 7062091 | NCBI WGS metagenome assembly JABAHQ01 (sample SAMN14534359, study PRJNA622989) | marine sediment metagenome | biome: marine biome [ENVO:00000428]; feature: marine pelagic biome [ENVO:01000023]; material: deep marine sediment [ENVO:00002113] | place: India: Gulf of Kutch | collected... | reverse complement strand
TAAGACAATTATTGCGGCAAAAGCGACGATTGTCACTGCCCTGCCAAAAGCCATCTCACGCTTTATCTCATCTTGAATCCACGCTCTTAGGCTTTCGACCTCCTCGTTCAGGTCATAAGTGCGGGTATCAATGTCGTTGTGTATGAGCAACGCTTCCTCCTCGCTGTCAGCCTCATTAAACCTCATGGCCTTGAGGGCTATGACATCCCAGTCCCTTATGATACTCTTACTCATATCTTCATAAAGCACATTACGGCTGAATAAATCTCTGGAAGAAGGCGTTTTGAGGTAGGATATAATCTCGCCAATTTCGTCTACTTCGTTTTTTATGTAATACATATTGTCAGATTCGAAGTGACGCTCCACGACATAAATATCGAGAAGAAATTCGAGCTTAATGATCTCTGTATACAAAGTCCCAAGCCGCCTGTAAAGGTTCTCATACTTCTCTGCGCCAAGTGACACATATATGGAGAATGCCGTATTTATAAAGACAAGTATACAGAGGATTACTACAAGGATTGAAAATTTTTTAGTTATCGAGAGGGGATTTTTTTGTTTCATGAACTCGGCCCAACCAGACCGGCGTGAGAGTTGTGCCTAACATCATAAGGATAATCAAGCACGAAGAGTTATTCTAAAAGCTTCTCGACATTACCTCTAAAATCATCGAACTGCATTGGCTTGGAGAGACAGTTATCGGCACCCGCTTCAATTATATTGCCCTGATCGCCGTCTCCAAAGCCTGTTATCGCAAGTATCTTTATGCCTCGGGTCTTTTCGTCTGATCTTAGTCTCTTGCAGACCTCGAGCCCGTCGATTCGAGGCATTCGAATATCGAGAACGATTAGCTCCGGTTTGAAGGAGCCGACTTTAATAAGCGCGTCATAGCCGTCTCCCGCAGTCTCGATTTCATAAAAATCTTCTTTTGACGACTCAAGGGCCCTCTTCAGATACATTACCATCGACTTGTCATCGTCGATGATTAGAATCTTTCTCTTTTCTGGGTAGGCGGACTCTTTGACATGAAGACGGTACTTGGAAATAAAATCCCGGAAGTCATCCCTTTTTATGCGAAAATGTCCGCCGGGGGTCTTGAAGGCCTCGAGCTTGCCGGAGTTTATCCATTTTTTTACGGCATTTATGGTAACATGGCTAAGTGCCGCTACCTCGCCGGTTGTGTATGGTTTTTCGTCTCTTCCCATTTTCCTTAGTACAAATCAGACATTTTTAAATGATTGCAGTCTGCAATCACGGTAGCTGCCTTTTCTTATAACCACGAAATATCGGCATGCCTTTATTACTTTAACGTTAAACTAAGACTACACTTCAATATACGTCGTAAAGAGGACAATTGTCAAGTTTTTTCTTTTTTTTCATCCACTTCCCTGTGTTAAAGCTCAAGGGGCGTCGTCGGGGCGGGTATCTCCGCCAGCCCTACTAACCCATAGAATCTTTCTCGCGTTCTTCTCCCATACATAACCAAAGGGGATTGTCATGAGAGCCCCGATTACAAGCATGGTGATCAAGTCGCCTATATGTCTCTCTCTATAGATGCCATAGATAAGAAGCGCGGCCTCGAAAACCGCAGGCGCAACAAAAATACGCCACTTGCTCCATGAAGAGATGCTCGAATCCAAGTTATAGGCCCTTTTTAGTATCTCTTCTATAATTGTATAAAACTCGGCGTAAGCCTCTTTTGGGGGGTCGTCGAAGTGGGCCGTGTCTGCGCCCTTTATACATAAGTTTGAGGAGAAGGCAAGCGCCTTGCCGCCTTCTATATAAATCTCTGCGCGAGGTTTTCTGCGTAAGGAGATCGCACCAGGACTATTGACCTTCATTCCGAGTANNACGCAACTCGAGGGACTCGTCAGTCAATCTTATCTCACGATATGTCTTCGACAAATCCACGCTCCAACGTCGTGGCAGAGACCTTTAAGTCGCCTTGCCCCAGTCCCTGCCTACGGTGACGTTTACCTTTATCGGCACCTTTAGCTCCACTACAGACTCCATCTCCTCGGTAACAAGCCCTCTTAGCCTCTCGACCTCATCGTCTCTTGCCTCGAAGACAAGCTCGTCGTGAACCTGCAGGACCATATTAGAGAGAAGGCCCTCTTTTTTCATCTTATAAAAGATATTTATCATCGCAGCCTTGATTATATCCGCCGCAGAGCCCTGTACGGGCGTATTGACGGCAATCCTCTCTCCAAACCTGACGACCTGGTCCGTAGCTCCGCCAAGCTCGGGAATGTATCTGCGCCTGCCGAATATAGTCTCAGTGTAGCCCCGCCTTGCGGCCTCGGTTATCGTCTTGTCGATAAAACGACGTACCTTTTCATAATGAAGAAAGTATGAGTCTATGTACTGGCGCGCCTCTTTTTGAGTTATTCCAAGCTCCGAGCCAAGCCCATGCGGTCCCATTCCGTATATTATTCCGAAGTTTATAGCCTTTGCGCGCCTTCTCATCTCAGGGGTGACAAGTCCTGGCATTATCTCAAAGACCTCGCTTGCGGTCCTTGTATGCACGTCTTCGTCGCTTATGAAGGCGTCAAGGAGTGCCTGGTCTTCGGATAAGTGTGCAACAAGCCTCAGCTCAATCTGAGAGTAATCGGCAGAGAGGACCTGTGAGCCTTTCGGAGCGACGAATGCGCGCCTGATCTTTGCTCCGTAGGCGCCTCTCACCGGGATATTCTGTAAATTAGGGCTCGAGCTCGAGAGCCTTCCAGTGGCGGTCACCGTCTGGTTGAAAGAGGTATGAAGTCTGTCGGTTACCGGGCTTATGAGCTTTAAAAGCGCGTCGACGTAGGTACTTTTGAGTTTGGAGAGTTGCCTGTAGCTAATGATCATGGCCGGCAGCTCGTGCTCCTTGCTCAAGACCTTCAATACCCCTTCGTCGGTGGAGTAGCCGGTCTTTGTCTTTCGCACGGGCTTAAGGCCGAGCCTTTCAAAAAGAACCTCCGACAATTGCTTTGGCGAGTTGATATTGAAGCTATGACCGGCGCTTGCGTAGAGTCTCTCTGTGAGCCCCTCCAGTTCCTTATCAATTTCTACGGATAGTTTTTCGAGACGCTTTTTGTCGACCTTTACCCCGCAAACCTCCATGGCGGCAAGCACCCTGCAAAGAGGTAGCTCCATATCTTCAAGAAGCTTATCAAGCTTTTCTTCCTTTAGCTCCCTGGCAAGTAGCGGCGAAAGCTCTATAAGCTTCTGCGCCCGCAGCGGACCAAGCACGTTTGCGCCCCCTGTCACTGCCTCCTCGTCTATCCTATAGTCAAGGTAATCATAGACAATATCTTCGAGCTTATGCGACCTCGACGGATTAATAAGATATGAAGCTATTGTAATGTCCATTGCGACCCCGGATGACTCTATGCCGTTAATAATGCAGAAAATATGGAGAAGCTTGGCGTCAGAGGTCGTTTTTTTGATATTCGGGTCGGAGAGTAGACCCCCAACGCTACTGACTACTTCCTCGATCGTTAGTTTGTCACTGTCTTCAGCGTCACTCTTTACAGTCACCCACCAACCATCGTCACCCTCCCGAGAAAACGATATCCCCTCTATTCTGTTTTCCCTAAGGTCGCCTCCGTAGATATCGACTGCGACAAGCTCCGCTTCGGAAAGATTATTCACAAGATCGTCGAGAGAGGCCTTGTCCTTTATGACCGTGGCCGCAGACTCATGGATTTGCGGCGGTATGATATCCTTTATGAGCTTGGCGAACTCGAATTCCTTAAAGAGTGCCTCGAGGCGGGGATAATCAGGCTCTTTTACCTTGAGGGCCTTAAGAGGGGTCTTTATTGGAACGTTCTCGTGAAGCGTGGCCAGCTCCCTTGAAAGAAGCGCCTGTTCCCTGTAGCCCTCGAGATTCTCTTTTAGCTTCTTGCCCTTGACCCTATCGAGTCCATCAAAGACCGCATCAAAAGAACCGAACTCTTTCAAAAGCTTGGCTGCGGTCTTTACCCCTACTCCCGGTACACCGGGTATGCTATCTGAGCTATCGCCTGCAAGCCCGAGCAAATCACGCATAAGCGACGGCTCTATGCCGAACTTCTCCTTTACCGCCTCAGGCCCGTAGCTCTTCTCCTTGGAATAATCAAAGACTACGACATTATCACCGATGAGTTGGAACATATCCTTATCGCTGGTGACAACGACAACCCTAACCTCCTTGCCTCCATAGCTCCGCGTAAGGGTGGCGATTATGTCATCGGCCTCGTAGCCTTGTTTTTCCAGCACAGTAATATTAAAGGCCCTTGTTATGTCCTTTACGGGCTCTACCTGAAGGCTCAGGCTGTCGTCCATGGCCGGGCGCTCGGACTTGTAGTCTTCGTAGACCTCGTGTCTGATGGTTGGCCCCTTGAGGTCAAAAGCGACACAGACGTAATCGGGCTCGCAGGAAGCCATAATCTTCCTAAGAGACTGAGTGTAGCCATATATTGCGTTCGTAGGGAATCCGTCGCTGGTGGTGAAGGCGGGGATTGCGTGAAAAGCCCGGTACAAACATGAGTTGCCGTCTATGAGAAGCAATGTCTTTTCTTTCATTCTTGGCACCAATCGTCATGGTTCGGCGCTTCGTATTGACCGGTCATTCGTCCGCTTCGAAGGCGTCTTTTATAAGTGAAGCGCTCAAACGCTCTTTACCCATATCAACGCTTACGACATCGAACCTAATTGAGGTATCCTCGTCGATTGAGTTGCGGCTTAGGTAGTCAAAGGTGGCAGTGCGTATCCTCGCGCGCTTATTTAAATCAACCGACTCCTCCGGCAATGCGTACGACGTATCTGTGCGCGCCTTGACCTCTACAAATACCAGTGTGTTTCCGTCATAGGCCACTATATCTATCTCACCGCCCCTGCACCTGTAGTTGCGCTCTTTTATCTTAAATCCCATGGACTTTAGCAGACGCACCGCCTCGTCCTCTCCGGCCTTGCCAAGCCCAAGCCTGTCGACTTTCTTCTCCACTTTGTCTTTGTCTCTGGCAAACCAGCCAAGAAAGGATTTGTTTTGCATCACTTGCCATCAAAGTTGAAGGTCTTTCTGTGAATAGGCGTGGGCCCTCTCTGACGTAGCGCTAAGACATGCTCCTTTGTCGGATAGCCCTTGTTCTTTATGAAGTTATATTCCGGAAAAATCGAATGGTATGCGAGCATAACACTATCTCGCGTCGTCTTGGCTATTATGGAGGCGGATGCAGCCGTCACGCTCTTTGAGTCACCGCCGACAACGGCCTGTTGCTCCATCTCGAGCCCGGGTATCGTAAAGCGTCCGTCTACGATCAGGTATGCGGGCTTGGTTGCGAGCGTCTTCACGGCCCTTTCCATCGCAAGGAGTGATGCCTTATGGATATTAATCTTATCGATTTCCTCGGGCCAAACCACGCCGACCGCCACGCACGGCGAGTTCATATATATCAAAGAGGCCAGCGACTCTCTTCTTTCGGCTCCGAGCTTCTTTGAGTCTTTTATGCCAAGCCCAGAAAGCCTTGGAGAGTAAACTACGGCAGAGGCTACTACCGGTCCGGCCAAAGGGCCTCGTCCGGCCTCGTCGACGCCGGCTACTGCTTTAAAACCTCTTGAGAGGACCTCTTTCTCTAAGGAGTCCATGGGGGAGCAACCGCTCAGAGACCCGCAGCTTAGGTCCGTTCCCTTGACTTAACCCTTGAGGCCTTGCCCCTTAAGGCCCTGAGGTAGTACAACCTGCCTCTTCTGACCTTGCCCCTGGTCTTGACCTTCATCGACTCAATCGATGGTGAGTGCAGCGGAAAGATTCTCTCGACACCAACGCCGTATGAGACCTTCCTTACTGTAAAGGTTGCGCGGGTCCCACCTCCACGCCTTCTAAGCACCACACCTTCGAAGGCCTGTATCCTCTCCTTGTCGCCCTCTTTAATCCTGACGTTAACGACTACCGTGTCGCCGGCGCGGAAATCCGGGATATCAGATTTGAGATGCTCTTTCTCGATATCGGTTATTACGTCCATGATATATCCTCCTAAAGATAATCCGTTGCTGGTATTAGCGAAAACCCGAAGTCTTATGGGCCATATCGTTACAACTTGCCCGCTTCCTTCTTGACTTCCTTTAGCAGTTCTCTGTCTTCTTTGTTTAAGTCAGCGCTCTTTAAAAGNNTCAATGCTCTTACGCCTTCTCCACCCCTCTATCTTCGAGTGATTGCCGCCAAGGAGCACCTCGGGGACTTTCATGTCACGAAAGACCTCGGGACGCGTGTACTGTGGATACTCGAGCAAACCGCCGGTATCGCTTGAAAAAGACTCGTCATCCAACGACCCTTCGCCCCCGAGTACGCCGGGGATGAGCCTGCTGACCGAGTCAATGACTACAAGTGCCGCGACCTCCCCGCCGCTGAGTATATAATCCCCTACAGATAGCTCAAGGTCCACAAAAGACCTGATGCGCTCATCGAAGCCTTCGTATCTGCCGCATACTACCACAAGCGCATTGGTCTTTGATAGTTCGAGTGCGAGCGATTGGGTAAGGGGTCTGCCCTGCGGGCTCGTCAATATGACCTTGGTCTTACCCTCTCCAAGTCGCTCCCTTGCGTCCTCTATCGCGGCGACAACGGGCTCGACCTTCATGACCATCCCTGCCCCGCCGCCGTAGGGGGTATCATCCGTATTTCTGTGCTTGTCGGTAGCGTAATCTCTTATGTTTCTTACGCCTACCCCTATCAGGCCCCTATCGATCGCCCTGCCGAGCACACTCTGCTTTAGAGGTGTATCGAAGAATTCGGGCAGGAGCGTCAGCACCTCAAAGTTCATCTCTTTTGCTTGCAAGGCCGGTCGACTTCCCGCTTACGTCCGTTTTCTTGACGGATGAGCCCTTCCAACAAGTGTACGGTAATTCTGCGCTTATCTAAGTCCACATTCAATATAACGTCGTCTATCGCAGGCAGCAACACCTCACGTCTTGCCTCGCCTTCGAGCGAGTTCTTCCACAACCTCGTAGACATCATTACTGCCGGTAGAGATTATCTCCGCGAGCTTACCGAGGTAATCGCCGCCGTCTGTGTATACGTCGAGCCCTATAAGCTCAAACTCGTAGAATTCTCCCTCTGGCAACTCACCGAGGGCCTCCTTCGATACTTCTACTTCTTCTCCGATAAGACGCTCGGCCTGGTCTCTTCTGCTAAGCTCCGAGACCTTTATAATTATAAACCTTCCCTTATGCGGCCTTAAGCTCTTGATCGTATACGCCCTCTCCTTGATAAGGAAGGTCTCAAGGCCGGAGGCGGTGGTAAAGACAAAATCCTCTATATCCTCACCCGGCACATAAGGCAGAACCCTGAGTTCGCCCTTGACTCCATGCGCTCCAACGACCTTACCGATCTTTACAATCTCGGAACTTTTCTCCTCGCCACTTTTCACGCTTAGCCAACTACTCTACTATCTCAAGCAACACGCGCTTTTTTGACTTACTCGATATCGCCGTAAGTATCGTCCTGATGGCCTTGGCGGTCCTACCTTCTTTGCCGATAACCTTGCCGAGGTCATTTTTTGCTACCGAGAGTTCTATGACAGAGGTCTTCTCGCCTTCTATCTCGGTTACCCTGACCTCTTCGGGATGGTCAACAAGAGCCTTGGCTATAAGCTCTATCAGCTCTCTCATACGCCACCTCCATGTGGCCCATGGCACTTACGCGCTTTGCTGCTCTTGCTGAGATTTTTTTATCAGGGCCTTTACAGTATCCGTAGCGATCGCACCCTTATTGAGCCACTCGTTTATCTTATCGGTCTTGAGCACGACCTTTGCGGGATTATGGTTTGGATCATAGTTGCCCACCACTTCGATAAACTTGCCATTTCTCGGAGCACTTGTATCAGCCGCTACGATACGATAGATCGGCTTCTTCTTTCTTCCCATCCTAACGAGTCTAATCTTAACAGACATCTCTTCTCTACTGCCTCCTTGATAGTTTTCTCACTGTGCCGAGTAAGACCGTCGTGAGATCATATCGGCAACAAATTTTTCAAGCTCTTCATCCCGCCTTTTTTAAACTTCTTCATCATCTNNGAACCTTGGTACCGCTGCCTTTTGCTATTCTCGTTCTTCGCTTGGCGTTGAGTATTCGGGGGTTGCGCCTCTCCTTTATGGTCATGGAGTTTATTATGGCTTCGACGCGAACGAACTCTCTTTCGTCTATATCCAGCCCCTTGGACTTCTTTACGGCGTCAAACCCGGGGACCATCGAGAGTATGCTGTCAAGCGAGCCCATCTTCTTTACCTTCTGGAGATGCTCCTTGAAGTCCTCGAGCGTAAAGGCGTCCTTCTTTAGCTTTCTTTCAAGCTCCTTGGCCTTTTTCTCGTCGACTACCTCCTGTGCCTTCTCAACGAGCGTGAGCACATCGCCCATGCCGAGTATTCTGCCGGCAAGACGGTCCGGGTGGAATACCTCGAAGGCGTCGATCTTCTCGCCAAGGCCGACGAACTTTATCGGTTTACCGGTAGTAATGCGCATCGAAAGCGCCGCTCCGCCCCTGGCGTCACTATCGAGCTTTGTAAGTATTACCCCGGTAAGCCCGATTGCCTCGTCAAACCCCTTGGCGGTATTGACGGCATCCTGGCCGGTCATGGAGTCGGCGACAAGTAGCGATTCGACCGGTTCGATTAAGTCGTTGATGCGCTTTAGCTGCTCCATAAGGTCTTCGTCTATATGGAGCCTTCCCGCCGTATCTACGAGCATTGTATCGTAGCCCTTGCTCTTGGCTACATTATACGCCTCTTTGCATACCTCTACCGGATCCTTCAAGTCACCGACATCAAAGGAATCGATCTTTATCTCATCGGCGAGCCTCTTTAACTGCAAGACGGCGGCGGGCCTTGCCAAGTCGGCCGGCACAAGGAATACGTTCCTTCCGCGGCTCTTAAGGAGTCTCGCGAGCTTTGCCGTAGTGGTGGTCTTACNNTCTTACCAGAACCCTGCAACCCGACGAGAGTAATCACCGCGGGCTTACCCTTGAGCTCCAGCTCGGCTTCCTCACCACCAAGAAGCCTGGTCAACTCTTCTTTTACGATAGAGGTGAACTGTTGGCCAGGCGTTACACTAAGGAGTACCTTCTCGCCAAGGGCCTGTTCTTTTACAGAAGCGATGAACTCCTTTACTACGGCGAAGTTTACATCTGCCTCCAAAAGAGCAAGGCGTACCTGCCTGAGCGCGTCCTCCACGTTGGACTCGGTCATCTTACCGTGTCCACGAACGTCCTTTAATACGCCTCTAAGCTTATCGGAAAGACCATCTAGCATAAGAATACAAATCGCCCCGGCATATCAGGTCGCCTTGATAGACAGACCAATGCGCGAGCAAGTTATTCATAATATAAAATAAACGGCCTCTATGTCAAGGTTTTTCGCCACTTTTCGCCTTCTGGCAGAGAGCGCACCCTACCTTGAGTCGAGTCGCTTTAGCATATCTCTGGGCTCTCCGTAGCCTGGGCTAAACCTCGCAGCTTCCTCAAAGTTCTGCCTTGCCTTTTTCACCTGTCCTTTCCTGTAATACACAAGACCGATGTTATAGTACGCCGAAGCATTAGACGGCTCAAGGCGGATGGAACTAGCATAGTGCTCCTTTGCCTTCTCTATACGCCCGAGACCAAAGTAAGCAGAGCCTATATTGTTGTGGGCCTCGGGGTAATCCGACCTTAAGTTCAGGGCGTCGGAAAAGGCCGCAACGGCTCGCTCGTACTCGCCTCTACGATAATAAGAAAGTCCAAGGTTATTATAAGCTTCTGCGAGCGAGGGGTCGAGCCTTACGGCCTCGGAAAACTCGGACTCCGCCTTGTCGTAGAGCCCTTGTCTGAAGTATAGGTCGCCGAGGTTATTTCTCGCTTCCGCGTATGTTGGGTCTATCTCAAGGGCCTTTTTGTACGAGCTGACGGCCTCGTCAAAGTATCCAGCCTTTTTGTAAGCGTTTGCAAGCCTAAATCGCACCTCGCTTGAGCCGGGGGCCTCCTTGACGGCATCGAGAAAGGTCGAGAGCGCTTTCTTTGTCCGACCAAGGGAGGCGTAAGCCCTACCAAGGGTAATGCGAGCCTTTGAGTGGTTGGGCTTAAGCGAGAGCGCATGCGTGAGTTCTTCGACCGCCCTTGCCGGCTCGCCAAGCTCCTGATAAAGGAGGCCGAGATTGAAGTGCGCCTCTGCGTAGTCGGGTTTGATAGTTACTGCTTTTCGAAAATGCCGCTTGGACTCATCGAATAGCTCCTCGTTAAAGTAGGCGACACCGAGCGCGTTATAACCCCTCGCCTTCCCAGGACTTTTTTCAACGACATCGCTCCAGAGAGTAAAGTCATCGGTCCAGACAAAGTTCCTCTTTACAGTAGAAG
>JABAHQ010002444.1_pt3 | contig 10340 bp, 11 predicted proteins | sample 7062091 | NCBI WGS metagenome assembly JABAHQ01 (sample SAMN14534359, study PRJNA622989) | marine sediment metagenome | biome: marine biome [ENVO:00000428]; feature: marine pelagic biome [ENVO:01000023]; material: deep marine sediment [ENVO:00002113] | place: India: Gulf of Kutch | collected... | reverse complement strand
TGCTGAATGAATCCACCAACAACCGAAACACGGAGTCTCCATCATGAAACAATTCCTGATTGCCGCGGGCTGCATCCTCGCCGTGATGACCGGCCTGGCGCAGGCTCAGGACCGTCCGCTGCGGATCGCATTTGACGTTCCCTACGAGCCGTTTGAGTACCGGACGCCGGAAGGCGAGCTGACCGGGTTCGAGGTGGAGCTCGCGGAAGCGATGTGCCAGGAAATGGAGCGCGAGTGCGAGTTCGTGGTCCAGGCCTGGGACGGCATCATCCCCGGCCTGCTGGCGCGCAAGTACGACGCCATCATGTCTTCCATGTCCATTACCGAACAGCGCGCCAAGCGCGTGCTCTTTTCCGAGCCCTACTACCTGACGCCCGGCGCCTGGTTCGCCAAGAAGGACACCAGCGTGGACGTGACCGACGAATCCGCCATGAAAGGCAAGGTGGTCGGTGTGCAGCGCGGGACCACCATGGACAACTACGTCACCGAGAACATGAACGACATTGTTGAGATCAAGCGCTATACCACGGCGGATGACATGGCCCTGGATCTCGACAGCGACCGGCTTGACCTTGTTTTCGTGGATTACCCGGTGGGCGAGGAGTATTTCCTGAGCCAGGACGGTTACAAGCAGGTCGGTGAGCCGGTGAAGCTCGGCAAGGGTGTGGCCGTTGCCATGCGCAAGCGTGACAAGGCGCTGGCAAAGGAAATCAATAAGGCGCTTGAGACACTCAAGAACGATGGCACCTATGACGCCATCATGAAGCGCTACTTCGATTACAGCATCAAGATGTAACCGGCAGAACCGCCTCCATGCTTGATTTCCATGGCTACGGCCCGGAGCTGCTCCGGGGCGCGGTCGTCACCACGGAACTGGCGTTCGCCTCACTGGCACTGGCCCTGGTCATCGGGCTGGCCGGGGCGTCCGCCAAGCTGTCCGGCAATCGCCCGGCCAGGGGCATCGCCACGGTCTACACCACCGTGATCCGCGGCATTCCGGACCTGGTGATGATGATGCTGTTCTACTACGGCGGCCAGGTTCTGATGAACCAGCTCTCGGACTACCTCTACTACAACCACGGAATCGATTTCTTCGTTCAGTTCGATCCCTTTATCTCTGGGGTCCTGACCATCGGGTTGATCTTCGGTGCCTACATGACCGAGACGTTCCGTGGTGCCTTCCTTGCCGTCCCCACGGGTCAGGTCGAGGCCGGCCGTGCCTATGGCATGAACCGGCTCCAGGTCTTCTTCCGCATCATGTTTCCCCAGATGCTGCGCCATGCGCTGCCGGGGATCGGTAACAACTGGCAGGTGCTGCTGAAGACCACGGCACTGGTTTCCGTCATCGGCCTGTCCGACATGGTCCGTATCGCCGAACAGGCCAGCAAGGCGGAACACGCGCCCTTCAAGTTCTTCATTCCGGTTGCCGTCATGTACCTGTCACTGACGGCCATCACCGAGCTTGCCATCAAGTGGCTGAACCGGCGCGCCAATGCCGGCGTTGTGGGAGGCATCTGAGCCATGCCCGAATTCCTCGCGGAACTGCTCAACCGGAACGATATCTTCACCGCAACCACGGTCATGCATTACTGGGGCGGGCTCGTCACCACGGTGCAACTGGTATTTCTGTCGCTGGTTATCGGTCTGATGCTGGCGGTACCACTGGCCATCCTGCGCACGGTCCGGAACCCGCTGGTCTCGGGCCCGGTCTGGCTCTACACCTACCTGTTCCGGGGCACGCCGCTGCTTATCCAGCTCTACATCATCTATTACGGCATCGGCCAGATCGAGGGCATTCAGGAAACATTCTGGTGGAGTATCTTCCGGGATCCGTTCTACCCAGCGCTGCTGGCATTCACCCTCAACACCACCGCCTACACCACGGAAATTATCCGCGGGGCCCTGATGGCGACGCCCCAGGGCGAGGTCGAAGCCGCCAAGGCCTACGGCATGTCATGGGCCCTGCGCATGCGCCGGATTATCCTGCCCAGCGCCTTCCGACGGGCGATCCAGGCCTATTCCAACGAAGTGATCTTCATGCTTCACGCCAGCGCCATCGCCAGCGTGGTCACCATCGTGGACCTGACCGGGGCCGCGCGGGATATCTACTCCCGGTTCTACGCGCCGTTCACCGCTTTCGTTGCCGTCGCCCTGATCTACATGGCACTGACCTTCCTGATCGTTTACGGCTTCCGGCGACTGGAACGGCACCTCCTGCGGCACCAGGCCCCATTGAACCAGTAATACGGCCGTTCAAGCTCAACCATCCCGCAGCAGGGTAATGAGATTGATCAGGCCGGCGTTGGCCCGTGTCATGTAGGAGGACATCGTCAGCGAATAGTTCGGAACCAGCCCGAACTGACCGCCATTGAGCACCATTGGACTGGTCAGCGAGCGCTGCGTGTATTCCAGTTCCCGGATGATCTGCTCAAGGCTGACAATGGCATTCTTGTCCTCAAGCACACTGCGAAAGTCATGCTTGATAGCCTTGAGGTAGACCAGCATGGCCCAGGTTGTGCCACGCGCCTGGTAGAACACATTATCAACCTGCATCCAGGGCGTCTGGCTGACCTCTTCCCGGGGGGAGCGCTTGGCGGACGCCGCAGAGGGGTCATTGGCCAGCATGGTAGCCCGGCGGCGCTCTGCCACGCTGGCTGCCAGACTCTGCGACATACTGCCCAGGCGCTTGTTCATCAGGTCCAGTATCGTGACCAGGTTGTCCGCCCGGGCGTAGAAGTCCCCCCGGGGCGTTTCCGGGTTCACAAGATCCTGCCGATAGGCCTTCAGTTCCTCGATCGCGCTGTTGTACTTGCCTTCCGCCGAGGGGAAGATCCACCGCTCGCTGTCGTTGTTCAGAAGAATCTGGGCCTGAACCAGGTTGGGATTCTCGTTCGACTGGGACTGGGAACGGGAGACATCATTACGCAGGGCCAGTGACAGGTCACGGGCCTGGCGGAGCGCACCGGTTTCCCAGGCCGCAATATTGTCCATCAGTACAAAGGGGGGCAGCACGTCATTGGAGAGGAACCCACCCCGCTTGTTCACGATGACATCCAGCGTGCGAATCAGCGATTCCGTGGTGTGGTACCCCACCGGGGGTGCGTCCTGACCGGATGACGTCGCGAATGACGCCCGGATGGCATCCTGTTCCGGCGCCTGCGGATTGCCGTTGGGCCAGAACGAGATCACGAACAGGGCCACGGCTATGACCAGCACGGCCGCCAGTGGCGTCAGGACCCAGCCCCCGGTCCGAAGGCGCAGCCTCGGCATACGGGCACGGTCTTTCATGGCCCGCATCTTTTCTTTCATCGTCCCCATGGGCGACTCCCTTCATCATTGATTGCGCAGGAGCACAAGGATAACTGACTCCCGCAGCCGCCTCTATCCGTGAATGAAGCATTCCTGCACGGAACCTGCTGCCCGGGCGGCATAACTCAAGGGTATCGGGATGGGATGCCTGAAACCGGAGGGGCTCGAATGGAATCAGTAACAAGGAAATGGTAGGACCGGGCGGATTCGAACCGCCGACCTCTGCCATGTCAAGGCAGCGCTCTAACCAACTGAGCTACGGTCCTGCTGTGCGCGACAGGGTGCGTAATATAGCGATCCGGCCCGGGCCGGTCAACCATTCACGGGCTTTTACTGGCATCAACGGCCTCAATGGGTTTCAATGTCGCCATGAAACGCTGGCTCACCCATTCCTCTGCCCCGCTCACCTCGACCGAGCCCACGCTCATGGCCAGACTGAGCCGCTGGCGGGTCCATCTGGGCTTACTCGCAGGGCCCCTGATTTTCGTCAGCATGCTGATGGCGGATCCACCGGGATCCATGACTGCGGAGAGCTGGCGCATCCTCGCCCTGACCCTTCTTATGGCGATCTGGTGGGTTACCGAGGCCCTGCCGATCGCGGTGACCGCCCTGCTCCCGGTCGCTCTTATCCCCCTGATGGATGTGGCCCCAATTGACCAGGCCGCCGCCCCCTATGCCAACCCTCTGGTTTTCCTGTTCCTGGGGGGCTTCCTCCTGGCGGAGGGCATCCAGCGCTGGAACCTGCACCGGCGCCTGGCACTGCTGGTACTCAGCCTTTCCGGCCCACGCCCCGATCGGGTTGTGGCCGGTTTCATGGCGGCCACCGCCCTGCTCAGCATGTGGGTCAGCAACACCGCGACCGCGGCGCTGATGCTGCCCATTGGGCTGTCGGTACTGGGCCTGGTTGAGGAAAGCGACCGGGAACATAACCATCAGAGCCTGAACGTGGCCCTGCTGCTCGGCATAGCCATGGCCGCCAACATCGGCGGCATGGCCACCCTGATCGGTACGCCCCCGAACGCCCTCCTCGCCGGGTACCTGCGGGAGAGCCACGGGTTGGACATCACCTTCCTGTCCTGGATGGCCGTAGCCCTGCCACTGGCGGTACTGCTTCTGGCAAGCGCCTGGTGGCTACTGACCCGGAAGCTCTATGACCCGGGTCATATTCCCATTGACGGTCTGGAGGCACTGCTCTCGCGCGAACGCCGAAACCTCGGCCCCCTGACGCTGCCACAGGCCATGGTGGGCGCGGTGTTTCTCCTGGTGGCGGCGGCGTGGCTGACACGCCCCATCCTTGATGGCCTGTTCCAGTCCCTGAGGCTTACGGACGCCGGCATCGCCATTACCGGGGCGCTGCTGCTGTTCCTGATCCCTTCGGACTGGCGCGCCCCGCGATTCCTGCTGAGTTGGGAGCAGGCCCGCAATCTGCCCTGGGGGGTTCTGATCCTGGTGGGAGGCGGACTGGCCCTCGGGTCCGCCATTGAATCCAGCGGCCTGGCCGCCGCCGCGGCCGAGCTGCTCTCGGGGATGGCGAACTGGCCACTGTTGCTGCTGATGCTGGCCGTGGCGGCGCTGATCATGACCCTGAGCCACGTCACCAGCAACACCGCAACAGCGGCAACCATGCTGCCACTGACAGCCTCCTTTGCGGTGGCTCAGGGGCTTTCCCTCATCCATCTCGCAGTGCCCGTGGCCATGGCGGCATCCTGTGCGTTCATGCTCCCGGTAGCGACGCCGCCAAACGCGATCATCTTCAGCAGTGAACGCATCAGCGTGGGCCAGATGGCCTATGCGGGGGCGTGGCTCAGCGGCATCACCCTGGCGCTGATCACCCTCTGGGTGTGGCTGGTGGCGGCCCCCGTCCTGGGCGGGATCACCGCCGAACCGCTGCCTCAGACCTGGTAGAAGTCCCGATACCAGTCCACGAAGTTGCGGATACCGGTCTCGACCGGTGTTTCGGGGCGGTACCCCACGTCATCGATCAGGTCCTTCACATCCGCGTAGGTAGCCGGTACGTCCCCTGGCTGCATGGGCAGGTAGTTCTTCTCTGCCTTGCGACCAAGGCATTCCTCAAGGACCTCGATAAACCGGCCCAGTGCTACCGGGTTATTGCTGCCGATGTTGTAGAGCCGGTAGGGCGCGTTACTGGTGCCGGAATCCGGTGTTGCCCCGCTCCACTCCGGGTTGGGCGTGGCCACGTGGTCCAGCGTGCGGATCACGCCTTCGACGATGTCATCGATGTAGGTGAAGTCCCGCTGGTGATGGCCATGGTTGAACACATCGATGGGCTCACCGTTCAGGATCCGCTTCGTGAAGATGAACAGCGCCATATCCGGGCGGCCCCAGGGGCCATAGACGGTAAAAAACCGCAGGCCGGTGGTGGGCAGCTGGTAAAGATGGCTGTAGGTATGCGCCATCAGCTCGTTGGCCTTCTTGGAGGCCGCATAGAGGCTCAGCGGATGGTCCACGTTGTCGTGTACCGAGAACGGCATGGTCTCGTTGGCCCCGTAGACCGAGCTGCTGGAGGCGTACACCAGGTGTTCCACCTCGTTGTGGCGGCATCCCTCGAGGATGTTCATATGGCCGACGAGGTTCGCATCCACGTAGGCATTGGGGTTCTCGATGGAGTAGCGGACACCGGCCTGGGCCGCGAGATGCACCACCCGTTCCGGGCGGTACTCGCTGAACACCCCCGCCATCCGTTCCCGATCGGCGATGTCCAGACGCACCTCGGTGAATCCGTCGCGCGGGGTAAGCCGGGCCAGCCGGGCCTCCTTGAGGGCCACGTCGTAATAGTCGTTGACGTTGTCCACGCCGATGACCTCATCGCCCCGATCCAGCAGGCGATGGGCCACATGTGAGCCGATGAACCCGGCCGTTCCGGTTACCAGTATCCGCACGTTCCCTTCTCCCGATTCAGAAGCCGACGCCGAGACGCACGAAGGGGCCGCTCAGCTCGGTGTCCACATTAAGGTCCCCGGAGGCGTCCACGTCCACATCGAACTGGCGATAGCCGCCCTGGAGATAGACCGGATCGGCGTTGAAGCTGATGTAGCCTTCCACGTCAGTGGCCGAATCGCCGTCATAGGAGACGTAGTTGAGCTCCGCGCCCACACCGAGCCCCGTCAGCGGGAGGTCAACATCCGCCCGCACATGGCCCATGGGCAGGAACTCATCGACCGTGACGCGCTCCGTTTCATTCCCCGTAGCCGTCTGGCCCTCAATGAATACCTCACCGTCAAAATGCTTGACGTTCAGACCAAGGTCCAGAGTGACGACCGGAATGGGCGCTGTATAGAACAGTGTGTAATCGTAGTGGGTCAGATCCGACCGACTGCTGACATCGCCTGTATAGGTCGTCCCCTCGAATTGCTCGGCAATGGTCCCCTGCCCCTTGTGTTCGATATCGTTATACCGTAGCCGCAGGTTGGGGATTACCGGCACCGGATGCGCGAACCGGATCGAGAAGTTCTTGTGACCTTCACTGTCGTAGCCGAGATCGTTCTCCACATCGATCGGATCCCCCCCGGACTGAATGGTCCCCGACGGGTCGGCATTCCAGTAACCCGCGGTCACGTCCACATCCACCAGCGGTACCACGGCGTTCGCAGCACCCGCGCCAGTCATCATCAGGGCCCCGAGGGCGGCCTTTGTTGTTGTCCTCATTACTGCATCCTCTTGGTGTCGCTTGGCTTGAACGGCGTCACGCCCAGTATCGACCGGAAGTCAGACACTTTCAAAGTCAATTCCCAGCCGCCGGCCGACTTCCTCGTAGGTCTCGATCACATCACCGAGATCCTGGCGGAAGCGGTCCTTGTCCATCTTGCGGCGGGTCTCCGCATCCCAGATACGGCAGCCATCGGGGCTGAACTCATCACCCAGCACCAGGCCTCCATCGGCTCGGCCGAACTCCAGCTTGTAATCCACCAGCAGCATCCCTGCATCCTGGAACAGCTGCTTGAGCACACGGTTCACCTCGTAGGTGCGCTCTTTCATCTGCTTCAGCTCATCGGCCGTGGCCCAGCCAAAGGTTTCCGCAAGGGATTCGTTGATCATGGGGTCGTGCTGGGCGTCGTCCTTGAGGAAAAGCTCAAAGGTCGGGGGCAACAGCTCCCGGCCTTCCTCGACCCCGAGCCGCCGGCAGAGGCTGCCCGCCGCGTAATTGCGGACCACACACTCCACGGGCAGCATTTCAAGGTTGCGGACCAGGGATTCATTGGGCGCCAGGACACGCTCAAAATGGGTGGGAATGAATCCCCGCTTCCTGAAGCTTCTGCATGATGAAGGCATTGAACTGGTTATTGACCCGGCCCTTGCGTGCCAGCTGCGCGACTTTCTCGCCATCAAAGGCGGACGTGTCATCACGGAACGCCAGAATGAACCGCTCCGGGTCCTCTGTGCGGTATACCGATTTGGCCTTGCCAGCGTAGAGTTCGCTGCCTTTTTCCATCACGCTCTCCCAGGATACGATTGCGTGGCCGGTGCCCGGCCCTGAACGCGCGAATGATAGCCGATCAGCGCGGCACCACGCCATGATTACCCGATGCGCAACATCCCCTACACCCCCTATACTCCGGGGCGGACACGGAGAGGAACTGTATGGCATCACTGGTTAACGAGTTTATCATGGCAAATCGCGACGCCCTCCATCTGGGGGTCGCCCTGCTCCTGGGGATGCTGGTCGGGCTCCAGCGTGGCTGGCAGGCGCGGGACCGGAGCCCCGGCCAGCGTGTAGCCGGCATCCGGACCCACGCCCTTACCGGCCTGCTGGGGGGCATCGCGGCACTGATGGCACGGGACGTTACCCCCTGGATGCTGCCAGCCTTCTTCCTCGGCCTGGTCCTCCTGAATCTCCTCGCGTATTGGGTCCGGGCTCCGCGCAGCGGGGACTACAGCGTTACCGGCGCCATCGGCCTGATGCTCACTTTCGGGTTCGGGGTCATGGCGGTCAGCGTGGATGTGGCACTGGCGACAGCCGCCGCGGTCGTGACAACGCTGATCCTGGATAACAAAGCGGAAATCCACGGTCTGCTGCAGAAACTCCAGGCCAATGAGCTGGATGCCGGCCTGAAGTTGCTGCTCATTTCGGTGGTGATGCTGCCGCTGCTCCCCAACGAGGACCTGGGGCCAGGCGGTGTCCTGAACCCCTATGAGATCTGGTGGCTGGTGGTGCTCATCGCCAGTATCTCCTTCGTCGGGTACTTCGCAATCCGGGTTGCGGGGACGGGCAAGGGCATTCTCTTTACCAGCCTGTTCGCGGGGCTGAGTTCCTCGACCGCCCTGACCCTGCATTTCGCCCGCCAGGCGCGCGATGCCAGGACGCTCTCCCCTCAGTTTGCGGCAGGCATCCTGATCGCCTGCGGCACCATGTTTCCGCGGATTCTGGTCTATTGCGCCCTGATCAGTCCGGCGTTGCTGCCGAGCCTGGTCCAGCCGGTAATGGCCATGGCACTGCTGCTCTACCTGCCGGCCGGGTTGATCTGGTACCGCAACCGGGCGGTTCTGGATCTGGAGCAGCCGGTACTCAACCGCAACCCACTGGATCTTCAGCCCGCCCTGGTTTTCGGCCTTCTGCTGACGCTGATCCTCCTGGCCGGGCACTGGCTCACGGAATGGCTGGGCGACGCCGGGATATTCGCCCTTTCGGCCGTTTCGGGCATCGCCGATGTGGATGCCATCACCCTGTCCCTGACCCGGATGTCACAGACCACCATCCAGGCGGAGACCGCGGTTATTGGCATCGTGCTCGCGGCCGCCGTCAACAACATCGTCAAGTCGGGAATGGCGGGCGTGATCGGCCCCCGTCCATTGGGAACCCGGGTTGCCCTGCCCATGGCGCTCTCACTGGCGGCCGGCCTTTCCGTGGCCGGCCTGCAGGTTATGCTCCCGGGCTGAAGGCCTCAGCGCAGGGTTTCGTAGAGGCTGTCGAGGACCGCCGGGACCCGGTTTGTCTGTTCCAGGCCGGGGCGTGGCGCGAGATCGAGTTCGTGGCCATTAACCACTTCCGTCAACCTCAGCTCCGCATTGATCACGGGCTCGGCCTGGTACGCCCACAACCACCAGCCACGGCGACGCTGTTCCTCCGTGCGCAGGTCCAGGTACCAGGTCCCTTCACTGCGATTACGGTCAACCACGGCCAGGTCCATGCTGCCAAGCGCCTGGCTGACCTCGGCCCAGCTGCGACTGAACGCCAAGGACAGGGTCAGGGCCTGCGTTGCGCCACCGGTGCGCTGCCGGGTGACACGTTCCTCCCGGGGCAGGTTCAGCGCGACCCGTGAATAGGTCTTGGTGTCCGAGTTGGCCTGTAGGTAGTCTGCCAGGTCCTGGAGAATCCGCTGTTCACGATCCGGGTAGATCACGGTTTCCTGCCAGTCGAGGCGCTCACCCGGCGTCCCTTCCACCGCCACGATCCGGGCCTGAACCTCGGTACTGCGACTCTGCACACCATGCTCCACGCGAACCTGCAGGACCAACGGGCGCTCATTGCTCATGGCACCGATATTCACCCAGTCACGGGCACGGCCGAAGCGGTTGAGAACGGCCGTCTGCTGGACACCCGCCCGCGGATCGGCGTGGGCCACTTCCGCGCCCCGATCGGCCAGGAACTCGGATATCGCCGGCCAGACACGACCGGGCACGTCATTGACGATCAACCAGCTCAGATCTCCGGAACGGGAAACCTGGTAGTTGTTTTCCATGATCTGGCCAGTGAGGTCCGGGGGTCGCGGAACCTCGAACTCGCCGTCCTGTTTCACGGCCGCATCACCGCGCACCGCCGGGATCACGTATTCACTGTCGAGGGATTCCTTCGAGAGGTCCGCGGGCACCGAGAGTGGCTCGCCCAGTTTTGCCTCGCGATAGTCCAGGGAGCGATCCGGGAAGAGGCTGCAGCCCCCCGTGAGGGACAGAATGGCAATGGCAGCGGTCAGACGGGTCCGGCGAAGGGGCTGGCTCGGATTCACAGGCATCCTGACGCCCTGAGTGCTTCGAGCACATCCTCGTGGTATTCGTCGCTCAATGGCGTCAGGGGC
>JABAHQ010005552.1_pt2 | contig 10342 bp, 9 predicted proteins | sample 7062091 | NCBI WGS metagenome assembly JABAHQ01 (sample SAMN14534359, study PRJNA622989) | marine sediment metagenome | biome: marine biome [ENVO:00000428]; feature: marine pelagic biome [ENVO:01000023]; material: deep marine sediment [ENVO:00002113] | place: India: Gulf of Kutch | collected... | reverse complement strand
CTAGTACCGGCTTTCACGGAAAAGCCGCTCCAGGGTCTTGGACTCAAGTACCTGATTCACGCAGATAATTCGTGAGTCGCGCAGCTCACGAATTTCCGCGATCAGGTACGTACTAGCGCGGCGCGCGCGGCCCGAAGATCGCCGTGCCGATGCGCACGTGCGTCGCGCCGAAGCGGATCGCGGTCTCGAAGTCCGCGGTCATGCCCATGGACAGCGCCGCCAAGCCGTTGCGCTTGGCGATCTTGGCGAGCAGCGCGAAGTGCGGCGCCGGCTCCTCCTCGAGCGGCGGGATGGCCATCAGCCCCTCGACCGGCAGGCCGAGCTCGTCGCGGCCAGCGCGACGAGCGCGTCCGCCTCGCCCGGCATAACGCCGGCCTTCTGCGGCTCCTCGCCGGTGTTGACCTCGACGAGACAGCTCGGCCGCCGGCCGGCCTTGGCCATCCCCTTAGCCAGCGCCCGGGCCAGCTTGGGCCGGTCGATGGTCTCGATGACATCGAACAGGCGCACCGCCTCCGCCGCCTTGTTGGTCTGCAGCGGACCGACCAGGTGCAGCACGAGATCCGGGTAGGCGGCCTTGAGCGCCGGGAACTTGGCCTCGGCCTCCTGCACGCGGTTCTCGCCGAAGACGCGGTGGCCGGCCTCCAGCGCGGCGCGGATGCGCTCGGGCCCGAAGGTCTTGCCCACCGCCACCAGGGTGATCTCTGCCGGGTCGCGCCCGGCCGCCCGCGCCGCCTCGGCGATGCGCGTGTGCACCGCCGCCAGGCGGGCGGCGATCTCCCGGGCCACGGCCGTCTCCGCTCGCTGCTCGCTCATGGGATCATCCGCCTCGTCGATTGGCTCCCGTATCGGGCCGCCTGCGGCGCCACTCCTACGCAACCGGGCCCGCCGCTTCAAGCCCGGGCGGCGGCGCCTTGCGGCACGTGCGCGGGCGTGCGGCGCGGCGTTTCGTGCACCGCGCAAGCACGAGACTTCGGCTACACTGAGCGCCCATGGGCCGGCCGTGTGCGGGAGTCGACGCCATGCGCATAGTGGTGGCATTGGGCGGCAACGCGCTGCTGCGCCGCGGCGAGCCGATGAGCGCCGCGGTGCAGCGCCGCAACGTCCGCGCCGCGGCGCGGGCCCTGGCGCCGGTCGCGGCGGCGCACGAACTCGTCATATCGCACGGCAACGGCCCGCAGGTCGGCCTCCTGGCGCTGCAAAGCGCCGCCCACGCGCCGGAGCAGGCCTACCCGCTGGACGTGCTCGATGCCGAGACCGAAGGCATGATCGGCTACATGATCGAGCAGGAGCTGGGCAACCGGCTGGCGGCCGGCGCGCCGATCGCGACCGTGCTCACCATGATCGAGGTGGACCCGGAGGACCCGGCCTTCGCCGACCCGAGCAAGTTCATCGGTCCGCTCTACGACGAGGCCGAGGCGCGCCGCCTCGCCGCGCGCACAGGCTGGGCGCTCAAGCCGGACGGCACGGCCTGGCGCCGCGTCGTGGTCTCGCCGAAGCCGCAGCGGATCCTCGAGCTGCGGCCGATCCGGTGGCTGCTGGACAAGGGCACGGTGGTCATCTGCGCCGGCGGCGGCGGCATCCCGACGGTCCGCGACGAGGACGGCACGCTGCGCGGCGTCGAGGCGGTCATCGACAAGGACCTGGCGAGCGAGCTCCTGGCCCGCGAGCTCGCCGCCGACCTGCTCGTCATGGCGACCGACGTGGACGCCGCCTACGTCGGCTGGCAGACGCCGCGGGCCACGGGCATCAAGCGCGCCGCGCCCGCGGCGCTCGCGCGGTATGAGTTCGCCGCGGGGTCCATGGGGCCGAAGGTGGAGGCGGCCTGCCGCTTCGCGGCGGCCAGCGGCCGGCCGGCGGCCATCGGCGCGCTCGACGAGCTGGCCCAGATCGTCGCGGGCCGGGCCGGCACCACGGTCGTCGAGGACGCGGGTCAGATCGAATGGCATGCGCCGGCCGGGCCGGCGCGGCCTTGAGCCGCCCTACGTCAAATCGTCAGAGCCGATTCACCGGCGCGACGACTCGCCCGAAGCGAGACCCATCGACCAAGGGTCCGCTCTCGTACCTGATCGCGGAAATTCGTAAGTCGCCCGACTCACGAATGATCCGCGTGAATCAAGTACTTGAATGTATGGCCCGTCCCCGGTCTGCAAGCGAGCTCGCTTTGATGGCTGGAAGCGGTCTGCCTCAATCCAAGACCCTGTAGCGGCTTTTGCGTGAAAGCCGGCACTAGGTGACCCACTCCGGATCGCGGTCCTGGTCGGGGTCGCGAACCGGGAACAGCTCCACCGTCACCCGCCGGATCAAGAGGCGAAAGGCCGCGTCCCTCGGACCCTGCGGCTTGGACACCCGGCCCTTGGTGGAGGTGACGACCGTGTCCTTGCTGCAGAACGCGGCGATCACGCTGAGCTCCCCCGGCTGCGCCGCGCTCGGCTGAGCGGGCTCGGCGCAGACCCGGTTGGTCTGCGCCCCGGGCGCCGGATTGAACAGCATGACGATGCGATACGGCGAGGTGTAATCGGCGGGGGGCGTCGTCGTGAACGTCACCGGCTGCCCGAAGTGGGCGCCGCGCATGGCGCCGACCACCGCCCCGTCGAGCTCCTCCTTCGCGACGCCGAAGGGGTTCCCCACGACCTCGGTGAGCACCGCCCCCTTGGAGGCGGCGTAGTCGAGCATCTCGGGATCGTACGACCCGATGTAAGGCGGCTGCACCCGGGTGCCGTCGCCCGCGCAGGCTGTCAGGGCCGCCCCCGTCACCGCAAGCACGGCCAAAGCTGCCGACCTGGACATGGCGCCTTCGTCTCCTCATCAATTGCTGCGCGTGCGTTTGCACTCTTATATTTGCATTGGCGGGCGCTCAGGCAATCATATTTGCACTGCCGGGCGTTCAGGCAATATGTCGGAGCCGCTGCGCCCGGCGGCCGGGCCCTCCGGGCGCGGGAGGCCGGCGCCTTCGGCTCCTCGGCGCCTCAGTAGCCCTTGGGCACGTAGCCGAAGCGCTGCATCTGCTCGCGGTGAGACTCCACGATGCGGCGCACCTGCTCGGGCCTCAGCGCCGTGCGCCACTGACCCTTCGAGCCGGCCCGGAAGAAGCGTTTCGCGTGCTCGCTCCTCTCCTTGAACCCGGAGTGGTCCTCCTGCTTCCGCAGTTCCCGGAACGAGGAGAAGCGGATGGCCTTCGTGATCCGCTCGCGCGGCGGCCTCAAGCCGAGAAAGCGCGCGACCTTGGTGAAGGTCTTGATCGGCTTGTCCAGCATGTCCTCGTAGCGCACGACGTGAAGCTGCGGGTTGGGGGCCTGGGTCCAGCTCTTGACGTGCGTCGACCAGGAATTCATGAACTCCAGGACGCTGGTCTCGGTGGGCCGGCTCAGGCCGCCTTCCTGCGCCATGGCCTCGATGGCCTCGTCGACGGAGACCCCGAAGTGATCGGCGAAGGACAAGACCACGTCGAGCGGGTTGCGCACGATGTAGATGGCGCCCGCGGTGCACTCCATGGTGATGAGCGGCACGCCGCAGCTCTCGCCCATGTAGGAGTGGGTCTTGACGAAGACCGAGTCGGGGTGCGCCCCCATCATGGCCCGGTGCACCTTGGGCCTGAGCGCCGCCAGGTCCTCCAGCGTGAGCTCGGTCGCCGTCTTGTCGGTAAATTCGTAGTACCAGTTGGCCGTTGAATCGCCGAGGGTGAAGCTGTCGATCGCGTTGACCGGCATGGGCCGCGGCGGGTTGCGCAGCAGGTTGTGGAGGAACGCCCGCATCCAGGTGTTCCCCGACTTGGGATAGGACGCCAGCCAGATCAGAGCTCCCATCGCCCGCACCGCGCAGCCAGTCAGCCCGGTCCCCGTGCGGGACCTGCGGCGGCGCGCGAGCCTACCCGAAGCCGCGCGAGCGATCAAAGGCGTTTGGGCGAGAGGCCGAGGCGGCGGGCGGCAGACGCAAAAGAGGGCGGGCTCGAGGCCCGCCCTCCGAATCGCGCAGAAATTGCGTGAATCTGGTTCGGCTCAGAACGAGAGCTTGGTGCCGATCGCGGCGCCCCAGCCGTCGGTGTCGTTGGTGCTGGCGTTGTCCTCATCGTAGTACTGGACCGAGCCGACCGCGGTAATGCCCGGGCCCAAGCCATACGACGCGCCGAGCTCGAAGGAACTTAGCTCGTTGTCTGTGCCGTCGCCCTGTTCTTCCTCGCTTCGCAGGTACATGACGCTGATGCCCCACGGGCCGGTCGAGTACCTGATGCCGGCGTCCCAGGTGTCCGTCTCGTTGTCACCCGATAGGCCGTTGTTGTCGTTGAGGTACGAGCCGCCGACCGTGAAGCCGGAGAACCCGAAGTTGACGCCCACCGACCAGATCTCGCGATCGTCGAAGACGCCGGCGGTTGTCGTCGAAACGCCTGAAATCGAGCCGTCCGAAGTATCGATAGTAAACGGCGCAGTTTCCGTCGTCTGACTGTTGTTTTCGCTGTCGCCATGCTCGTAGCCGCCGGCGATGGCCACGTCGACGCCGTTGAACGACTCGACGAAGTTGGCGCCGATGCTGACGAAGTCGGCCTGGTCGCCCTCGTCGTCGTCGCTGTTCAGGTTGTAGCTCTGCCGAGTACCGCCCCTGGCATCGATGTTGGGGGTGTAGCTGAGGCCGAGCTGGAAGCCGCTGAAGCGCGGCGAGAAGTAGGTGATCTTGTTGGCGTCGCTCGGCCCGTTGATGAACGTCGTCGGGGTCGAGAGGCCCACCTGCGTGAACAGGAAGAAGTTCGGCGAGTTGAGCCCCAGCCCGGAGCCCGGGGCCGTATACTGCATCAGATACGCCGCCGAGTTCTCGGCCCCCAGATTGACCCGGCCCCAGTCGCCCGAGAGGAAGATGAAGTGCTCGTCGATCTGGTCGCCTGCCTGCTCCGCCTCGAGCTGCACCTGGACGCCGACCGTCAGGCCGTTGTCGAGGGTGGTCTGACCCGTGAAGTGGATCTCGCCCTCCTGCCGGACGTTGACCTCGTGGAAATCGGCCGTGCTGTTGTCAATGTCCTGGTCAACGAACGACGTGAACTGCTGGTAGTAGCCACCGACGGAGAGCTCGATCGGGTCTTCCGCTCCGGCCGGCGATGCGGCCAAGGCGCCGCAAGCCACGAGGGCCGTGGTCGCCAGTAGACTCTTTTTCATTCTAAGCTCCATTTGTCTCCGCACCTCGCGCCCCGTCGTGAACCTGGAACGCTGCGAGGCCTCATCCCTGAAGCACCGGAAGATGCACGGAAACTCCCCCCGCTGGACCGCCGGTGCCGCTTTCGCGTATCCCCTTGAAGACGAAAGATAAAGAACCCTCCATGAGGAATACCCGAAGGCAGAATATACCGCGCGCGGTGGCGGTCAAGGCGCCGGCCCGGCAGGCCTGTCACCTTTTTGCCTTTTGTTGCTCAAATGCAACAGGTTGCGGGGACCCGGCGGTGAGCCGGAGCCGGCCGGCCGCAGGCCCCCCCCCTGGACAGATCCGTCTCGCCCAGGCCCGGGCCACGTTTTCGCTCGCCTCGCACCGCTGCATCGCTATGATCCCCCGAATCCTAAGGTGTCGGCCCGGGCCGTGGCCCCATCGCCGCCGAGCCGGCGGCCGGCGCCGCCGGGCGCGAAGGCCCCGGGCATCGGCACCGCCGCGCACGAAAGCCCAAGGAGCGCGAGCCGCACCGACATGCAGGACGCCGCCGACAGCCCCATCGAGGATCTGCTCCGCCACGGCATGGCGCACCAGGAGAGCGGCCGCCTGGCCGAGGCCGAGGCGCGCTATCGCCGCGTCCTCGAGCGCGACCCGGAGCATCCGGATGCGCTGCACCTGTTGGGCCTCATCGCGCATCAGAAGGGCCGGCCGGAGGAGGCGGCGCGGCTGATCCAACGCGCCGTCGCGGGCAAGCCGGACGCGGCCCTGTTCCACCTCAATCTGGCCGTGGTCCGGCAGGCGCTGGCGCGCGAGGAGGAGGCGGAGGACAGCTACCGCCGCGGGCTGGCCCTCGAGCCGGGCGTGCTGTGGGCGCGCCTGAACCTCGGCGGCCTGCTGCTCGCCGAGCGGCGCTGCGACGAGGCGGCGCAGGTGTTCCGCGAGGGTCTTCGCGAGCGCCCCGAGGAGGCGAACCTGCTCAACGGGCTCGGCGTGGCGCTGCTCAGCCGCGGCAAGGCGCGCGAGGCGGTCGAGCCGCTTCGCCGCGCGGTGTCCCTGCGCCCCGGCTTCGCCATGGCGCAGCACAACCTGGCCACGGCGCTCGCCGACATCGGCCGGTTGAACGAGTCGGCGGCCGCCGCCGGGCGCGCCGTCGCCGCCAACCCGGAGCTGGCGGCCGCCCACTGGCACCTCGGCCTGTGGCACTACGACCGGCGCAACCTGCGCAAGGCGCTGGCGGCCTTCGACGCGGCGGCCGCGGCCAACCCGGGCCTCGCCCTGGCCCCGGCCTATGCCGGGGTGGTGCTCGGCCAGATGGGCCGGAGCGCCGAGGCCGAGCGCCGCTTCGCCGCGGCCGTGGACATGGACCCGTCCCTGGAAAGCCTGGTGGAGAGCTACCGCTACGCCGAGGCGCAGGCCGCGCCGCCGGCATGGTTCGGCTTCAAGGCGAGCCTTCTGCGCTTTGCCCTGGCGCAGGCGCCCCGCGAGGGGCTGATCATGGAGTTCGGCGTGTTCACCGGCCGCTCGATCGGCGTGATCGCCGAGGCGACGGCCAGCGCGGTGCACGGCTTCGATTCCTTCCACGGCCTGCCCGAGGCCTGGATCGAGGGCGAGGGCGCCGGGTCCTATGATTCGGGCGGTCAGTTGCCCAGCGTGCCCGACAACGTGCGCCTCCACGTCGGGTTGTTCGGTGAGACGCTGCCGCCCTTCTTGCGCGAACATTCCGGCACCGCCGGCTTCGTTCATGTCGACTGCGACCTGTACTCCTCCACGCGCACCGTGCTCGAGGGCCTCGACCCCCGGCTGGCGCCCGGCACGGTGATGGTCTTCGATGAGTATTTCGCCTATTCGCGGTGGCGGGAGCACGAGTTCAAGGCCTTTCAGGAATTCGTCGCGGGTACGGGAAGAGCCTATGAATACCTGGCCTTCGGCCTGTTCACGCGCCAAGCCGCGGTCCGCTTCACCTGAGCGGCGGCCGCGGCGCCGGCCGGGCCCGAGGCTCAAGGCGCGAATTTGACGGCTTCGGCCAAACATGATGTACACGCGCGGCGAATACGCGATAACATGACACTACGTCCTGTGACGGGCCGCATAGGGTTGGAGATATCAACGTGATGCATGGGGGGGGGCGAGCGGCGCTGCTGGCCGCTTTGGGCGCCCTGGTGATCGCGCTGCAGGGGTGCCAGTACGCCGAGCCCGAGTACCAGACGCGGCGCCAGGGCGACACCGCGCCGAGCCCGGTCGACGCGCCGCGCGAGAGCGTCCTGGGCCCCGGCGGCCTGGCGATCCTGGGCGGGCCCGAGGCTTCGGAGCCGGACGAGGGCGGCGGCGTCGCGGTGAACAGCTACCTGTGGCGGGCGTCGCTGGACACGATCTCCTTCATGCCGCTGACCTCGGCCGACCCGTTCGGCGGGGTTATCATCACCGACTGGTACTCGCCGCCGGAGACCCGGGCAGAGCGCTTCAAGGTCACCGTGTACATCCTGGGCCGGGACCTGCGCGCGGACGGGATCCGCGCCGCGGTCTTCCGGCAGCGCCGGGACAACAACGGCGACTGGGTCGACGCCGCCGTCAAGGACAAGACCGCGCTCGACCTGGAGAACGCGATTCTGACGCGAGCCCGGCAGCTGCGCATCGCCGGTCTGCGCTAGAGCCGGTTTCGTCTCTGGCGAACCGGGTCGGCGGCACAACCGGGCAGGAACGGGGACGGTCCTGCTTTCGGATTAGAGCCGGTGGCCTCAGCGGGAGGGGTGTAAGTGGGCCCTGAGCAGCATCAGAAACCCCGCCGCACGAAAGCGCGCAGGCGCGAGGACACCGCGAACAACCCCGCGCTGGCGCAGGCCATGCATGCGCACCGCGCGGGCAACCTCGCCGAGGCCGATCGTCTGTACCAGACGCTTCTGCGGCAAGACCCCAAACATGCCGAGGCCCTGAACCTGCGCGGCGTGCTCGCCGTGCAGGCCGGCCGGCCGGACATCGGCATCGACCACATCGGCCGTGCGGTTGCAATCGACAGGCGCAACCCGGTGTTCCACTACAACCTGGCCCTCGCCAACCAGGCCGCCGGCCGGCGCGAGGCCGCCATCGCGAGCTATCGCACCGCCGTCGGGCTCAAGCCCGACTACGGCGATGCGCTGAGCAACCTGGGCAATCTGCTGCTCAGCCGGGGCGAGACGGACGAGGCGGTGACCTGCTACCGCAAGGCGCTGCGCCTGGCTCCGGCCAACCCGATGGCGCACAACAACCTGGGAACCGGATTGCTCGCGGGCAATGCGTGGGACGAGGCCGAGGGCTGCTTTCAGGCGGCGCTGCGCCTGAGGCCCGATTACGCCGACGCCCACAACGGCCTGGGCGCCGTGCTGCTGGCCCAGGAGCGCTACCGCGAGGCGGAGGACGCGCTCGCCGAGGCGTTGCGCATCGACCCGCGCCACGTGCGCGCGCACAACAACCTCGGCCTGACGCGGGCCGCCACCGGCCGGTTCGAAGAGGCCGCCTCCAGTTTCCGCACCGCCGTGCAGGTCGATCCGAGATACGTGGAGGCACACCGAAACCTCGGCACGATGTTCTTCGAGATGGCCCGGTTCGACGAAGCCGAGGCGTGTTTTCGGGACGCGCTGCGCATCAGCCCGGACCACCTCCGGGCTCGACTCGACCTCGCTAAAGTGTTCGAAGAGCGGGAGGACTCCGACGGGGCTCTCGAGATTTACAACGAAATTTTGGAAAAAAGCCCCAACTGTGAACTCGCCCTCGTCGGGAAAGCGCGCGCCCTGGAGGATCGCGGACAGATCGCCGCGGCCTACACAATTATTCGGCGGCTCAGCGATCGGGGCGTCCTCTCTCCCGAAGCAGCTGATGTGTTCGGCGAGTTGGCAAACACTGTCCACAATATGTCGGAAGACGGCATTTCTTTGCGTCATGCCGTCGTGGTGATGGAGCAGGTTCTGGAAAGGCCCTTCTTGACCTCAGAGGCGCGGCGCATGCTCCATTTTACCCTCGGCCGGCTCTACGACGAGCTGGGTGACTTCGAGCAGGCGTTCCAGCATTTCGGGCAGGGAAACGTGCTGCGCCCGACCCCCTTTAGCCCGGACTCCGTCGCGGCGGCCACGACCCAACGGATCGGTTTCTTCACCAGCGAACGCCTAGCCCGGTTGCCGCGCGCCACGAACCGCTCGGAGATGCCCGTGTTCATCGTCGGCATGCCGCGCTCCGGCNNCTCCGGCACCACCCTGGTCGAGCAGATCCTCGACCGCCACCCGGACGTGGTCGGGGCCGGTGAGCTTAAGGACCTCGAGGGCATCTCGCGCAGGCTAACGAATTCACCGGACTCGCACCCGGCCACGTTCCGGGACCTAACCGGCGTCGACGCAGCGGCGCTCGAGGCGGCCGCGACGCGTCATCTCGAGAAGCTGCAGGGGCTCGCCGGCAGCGCCCTGCGGGTCACCGACAAGATGCCTTATAATTTCCGTTATCTCGGCCTCATCCAACTGCTGTTTCCGGGCGCGCGCATCATCCACTGCGTGCGCGATCCCCTGGATACCTGCCTGTCCTGCTACTTCCAGAACTTCCGCGCCGGGAATTTTCACGCCTTCGACCTCGGCCACGTCGGCGCCTACTACGTGCAGTACCGTCGCCTGATGGACCACTGGCGCCGCGTGCTCGACCTTCCCATGCTCGAGGTGCGCTACGAAGAGCACGTCGGCGAGCCCGAGCGGGTGTGCCGCGAGATGCTCGCCTTCCTCGGGCTCGCGTGGGACCCGCGCTGCCTGCGCTTCCACGAATCCACCCGTGCGGTGAAGACCGCCAGCCGGGAACAGGTGCGCAAACCCATCTACACCCGCTCGGCCGGCCGCTGGCGCAACTACGAGCGGCACCTCGGCCCGCTCAAGGAGGCGCTCCGCGAAGTCCTGTAGCGCCGCGCCGCTTCGTCGCTTCTCCGGGACGCGGGATCGGGCCGCTGGAACGAGCCGCCCCGGCATGGTAGGTTGCGCGCCCGCCGACGGGCGCACCTGCGCAGCGGCGCGCCTCATCCGAAATAAACGGGCCGGCAACGACGACGCACGCAATGTCCCGCTACAACGTCAGGCAAACCGAGGCCAAGTGGCAGGCGGCCTGGGACGAGGCCGGCTGCTTCGCCGTCAGCGCCGAGCCCGGCGGCAGCCGGCCGAAGTACTACGTGCTGGAGATGTTCCCCTACCCCTCGGGGCGCATCCACATGGGC
>JABAHQ010013120.1_pt1 | contig 10345 bp, 13 predicted proteins | sample 7062091 | NCBI WGS metagenome assembly JABAHQ01 (sample SAMN14534359, study PRJNA622989) | marine sediment metagenome | biome: marine biome [ENVO:00000428]; feature: marine pelagic biome [ENVO:01000023]; material: deep marine sediment [ENVO:00002113] | place: India: Gulf of Kutch | collected... | reverse complement strand
GAGGCGCCGCCGCCTTCGAAGTGCTGCATGAGGAAGAACCCGGCAGCTTCTACCTGACCGATTTCCTCGTCCGCCATTTCGAAACGCTGATCATCAAGGGCATGGGGCTGGACCGATTCCCGCAACTCCTTCCGGATTATTTCGGCAATTACCGGCGGCTCGTCTATCTGGCGCAGGTCGAGGACGCGGAGCTGGCGGCGCGTGCCGAGGCAGCGGCTGCGAAGCTGGGGCTCGCCTACGAATACCGTTTCACCGGATACGGCGAACTGGCGGATTTCATGGCCCGCGCGGCGGGCGAATAGCGGGAGACGGAAAGGAATGGCCGAACTGATCGTCGTCTACTGGCGGGATATCCCGGCCCAGGTGATCGTCAAGGCCGGCCGGCGCAGCCAGGTCAAGCTGGAACTCGACCCTCGCTTCGCCCAGGCCATCGATATCGCCGCCATGAAGGGGGGCGCGCGCGATGCGGATGCCTACCTGGCGGACTGGCACAAGGCGGCGCCGGTCAATGTGAGCGACGACCTGCAGGGCGAGGCGCAGGCGATGGCCCGTGAGCTTGAGGAACTGTACGACGAAAAGCGACTCAAGGCGTTGATCGCCAATGGCGGCTACGAACAAGTCTAGTCTTTGTTTCCGGCGGTTCGGCCAACCCGGGCTTGGCGCGGCGGGGTCCATGCCGTTATGGTGCGGCCAGCACAGATTTATCGAACCGACAGGAGACCGGACCCTTGAAAAAATGGCAGACCCTTGACCTAGGCGTGAAGCACAGCTCTGCGGACACCGGCGGTGGCCCGGACCCCGAGAACACCCTCCATCTGGAGCTCAAGGACGGCCAGGTGGTCATCCAGTTGTTTCCCGACGCGGCGCCGAACCATGTGGCGCGGATCAAGGAACTGGCGCGGCAGAAGTTTTACGACGGAATTGTCTTCCACCGGGTGATCGAAGGGTTCATGGCCCAGACCGGCGACCCCACCGGCACCGGCACCGGCGGCTCCGGACAGCGCTTGGCTGCCGAATTCAACAAGATACCGCATGAGCGCGGCACCTGTTCAATGGCGCGGGCGATGGACCCGAACAGCGCCGACAGCCAGTTTTTCATCGTTTTCGCCAGGGCGCCCCATCTGGACGGTCAGTACACGGCCTGGGGACAGGTTGTTTCCGGCATGGAGCATGTCGACGCGATTCGCAAGGGCAACCCTTCCGCCAACGGCCTGGTCAGCGATCCGGACAAGATCGTCTCGCTGCGCGTCGCCGCCGACGGCTGAACGGCCGCTCCCCGCGCGAATCGACGGCGATCGGAATCCCTGAACGAAAGGTTTGAAGATGTTTCGACTGCACAACTGGCTGTTCGTGGTCGCCACGATCGTGGCCGTAGCGACCGGCCCGGTCACGGCCAAAGCGGCAGCCCCCGAGGATACGCTCTATCTCGACCTCAAGACCGGCCGGGTCGTGATCGAGATGCTGCCACAATATGCCCCGAACCATGTGGCGCGGATCAGGGAACTGACGCGCGAGGGGTTTTATGACGGCGCGCCGTTCCACCGGGTGATCGCCGGGTTCATGGCACAGACCGGCGACCCGACCGGCACCGGCAGCGGCGGGTCCGGAAAGAAGCTGAAGGCGGAATTCTCCAACCTTCCGCATGTGCGCGGCACCGTGTCGATGGCCCGCGCCGGCCACCCGGACAGCGCCGACAGCCAGTTCTTCATCATGTTCGCCGCGGCGCCGCACCTGAACGGCCAGTACACGGTCTGGGGCCGGGTGATCGAAGGCATGGAGCATATCGACCAGATCAGGAAGGGGCTGCCGCAGGCGAACGGCATCGTCGGCAACCCGGACAGGATCGTCTCCATGCGCGTAGCCGCCGACGTCAAGGAATAGCAAGATTCTCAGACCGGCGATCAGCCGCCCATCAGGCTCTGCAGAAGATGTGCGTCGTCGCCAAGCTCGCGCGGTGCGCCCGCCGCCTCGATGCGACCGAGCCGCATCAGCAGCGCACGGTCGCATGCGGCCAGCGCGGCGCGCGCATTCTGTTCCGCCAGAAGCACCGCGGCACCGGACGCCGCGATCGCGCGCAGCTTGTCGATAACCGTCGCCGCCAGCGACGGGGCCAGGCCAAGGGTCGGCTCGTCGACCAGCAACAGCTGTGGCCGCGACACCAGTGCCCGCGCAATCGCCAGCATCTGCTGCTCGCCACCCGACAACTGCCAAGCCGGCGCATCGCGCCGTACGTAAAGCTGCGGGAACAGGGCGTACATGTCCTGCAGCCCGGCCTTGCGGACCGATGCCGCGCCGCGTCCCGCGACCAGCAGGTTTTCCTCCGTGGTCATGCCCGCGAAGACACGGCGGCCTTCCGGAACGTAACCGATGCCACTCCGCGCACGGCGGCGCGGAGACAGGCCGGCCAGTGTCCTGCCCTGCAGGAGGACCAACCCGCTCTCCGCTGGCACGATTCCGATCAACATCTTCAGAATGCTTGATTTTCCGGCGCCATTGGCGCCGATAAGGGCGACGACCTCGCCGGCAGCAAGTTCGAACGACACATCCCCCACGGCACGTACGCGGCCGTAGGACACCGACAGATCGCGGACCGACAACAGCGGTTCAGCCATCGCCCGCCTCTCCATCGGCGGCGGCGCCCAGCCAAGCCGCGATGACCGCCGGATCCTCTCGTACGTCGCCCGGCGCCCCGTCGGCGATCACTGTGCCGCCGTCGAGGCAGACCAGCCGGTCAACCAGTTGCAACAGGAAGTCGAGGTCGTGCTCGACAACGACAAGCGTCATGCCTGTCGCGGCCAACCCACGCAATGCATCTGCCAGGACGCGGCGCTCGTCGCCGGCAAGCCCGGCCGCCGGTTCGTCTAGCAACAGGCAGGCGGGCCGGCCCAACAGCGCGCGTGCAACTTCGACGCGGCGGCGCAACCCGGGTGGCAGTTCGCCGCAATCGCGCCACCAGACTCCGTCTTCGACGCCAAGCCGCCGCAGCAGTCCGGCCGCCTCCGCGCGGGCCTGGGCAAGCGAGGTTCCTGGCGGGGCGGCTGCGGCGACATTGTCCAGCACGTTCATACCGTCGACCAGTGCCAGCGACTGGAAGGTCCGCGCAACCCCGGCGCGCGCCACCCGATGCGGCGGAAGTCCGGCCATATTCTCGCCCGCCCAGCGGATGGTGCCGGCTGTGTTGGCCGCTCGGCGCCGGCGACCAGGTTGACCAGCGTGCTCTTGCCCGAACCGTTGGCGCCGACGATGCCGACCGCCTGCCCCGGCGGGATGTCCAGGTCGATGCCGTCGACCGCCCGCACGCCGCCGAAATGACGGACAAGGCCGCGGATTTCGAGGGTCCCTGCGGGGCAGACGCCCGACACCTGCCTTGCCGTCGGCAGAGGCGGCGGTGCTTCGGGGACCAGGCGTCGCCGCAGGGCTCTCACGGTTCCCATAATGCCCCAGGGCGCGGCGACGATGGTGACCATGAGCGCCGCGCCATAGGCCAGCAGGTAGTATTTCTCCAGCGGCCTGAACCATTCCGGCAGATGCACCAGCAGCACCGCGCCGAGGATCGCGCCGGCGACGCTTGTCCGGCCGCCGATCACGGTAATGGCGAGCAGCGCGACCATGACATGGAATTCTAGGACCTCTGGCGAAACGACTCGTACGGTATGGACCTGCAGCGCCCCGGCGGCCGCGGCGAACACCGCGCTCAGGAGGAGGGCGTGGAGGCGCTGGCGCCGCGTGTCGACGCCGACCGCCATGGCGGCCATGGGCTGTTCGCGCATCAGGCGCAGCCTGGCTCCCGCAAGGCCGCCGGTCACGCGCCGGGCGATCAGTGCGGCGACAGCCACCAGCCCCCATACCAGCAGGAGCAGGGGCCATCCGCGGCCCAGGACATCCCCGAACAGGGTCAGTGCCGGCACCCCGGCCAGCCCGTTGGCGCCACCGGTCACGCTCTCCCAGTTGACGGCCAGGAGCAATACGACCTGGCCGACACCCAGTGTCGCCAGTGCGAAATAATGCGACTCCAGCCGCAGCACCGGCAATGCGACCAGCGCTGCGAGCATCCCGGCCGCCAGCATCGCGGCGGGAAGGGTCAGTTCGAAGCCCAGCCCGGCGCGCAGCGACAGGATGCCGGCGACATAGGCGCCGATCCCGAAGAACGTGCCCTGGGCCAACGACAGGGCGCCGGCATGGCCGAACACGAACTGCCAGCCGATCGCAGCGATGGCATAGATGCCCGCCAGGGTCAGCAACCGCAATGCATAGGGGTCGCCGAAAAGGAACGGCCACGCCGCCAGCGCCAGCGCGCCGCCCAGCAGCAGGGCATTGACGTCACGCCCCAGCCAGGCCCGGACCCAGGATGCCGCCGTCATGCGCGGCGCCCCGCCATTTCGCCGAACAGGCCCTGCGGGCGGACTGCCAGGATCGACAGCAAAGCCCCATACAGAAGCCCCGTCGCAACCGCGTAGTCGAGCCAGGCCGCCACCACTGTCTCGAACAGCGCCACCAGCATGGCGCCTGCCAGGGCGCCGCCGATCCGCCCCCAACCGCCGATGACCACGGCGATATACGCCTTGACGATGAAATTTCCGCCATCGGTCGGGGTCATGAAAAACTGGTTGGCGAGCAACAGCCCGGCCGCGCCCGACAGGGCCGCCGCCAGCGCGAAGGTCAGCGCCACCATCGCCCCGACAGGAATGCCCAGCGCCTCGGCAACCTGCCGGTCCTGCGCCGTAGCCCGCAGCATGCGGCCGAGTTGGCTGCGCGCCAGCAGAAGATGAACGCCGCCGACCAGCAGGGCGGCGACCGCCATGATGGCCAGCGACTGATGCGACAACGCAAGACCGAACGCCTCGAACTGACCGCCTGAGATCAGCGGCGGGGCGCTGCGCGGCTCCGCCCCGAACAGGCCGTTGAGCCCGTTCTGGATGACGATCCCCAGAGCGATGGTGCTGATGAAGACCGAAACCGGCGGCCGGTCGCGCAGCGGCCAGTAGGCGAGCGCCGAGACCGCAAGCCCCAGCAGCGCCATCAGCGCCATCGTCAGCGGCAACAGCGCGATCCCCGGCAGCGGCAGCAAGCCGGCCAGGGCGACGGCGAGAAAACCACCCGCCGTCACCAGGTCGCCCTGGGCGAAATTGACGGCACCGGTCGCGTTCAGCACCAGCACGAAACCCAGCGCCACCAATCCGTATGCCGACCCCAGGGCGACCGCATTGACGACGAGCTGCAACAGTTCCAACCGGCCTCTCCTCAGCGCGCCAGGTCGACCCCCTCGTAGCGTCGTACAACCCGCGGCGTCCGGCTCGTTCCGTCGTAGCAGACGATAACCGCATCATGCGCCATGTTGCCCTTGCCGTCCGAGCGGTAAGTCATGGCGAGGCCCTCGAACGCGTGGCCGGACAACCAGTCGCGCATGGCCGCCGGAGAGGCGGCGCCGTCGCGCAGGGCGGCCAGCACCATACGGGTCGCATCGTATTGCGCCAGCGCGAAGGCATCCGGCTCGGCGCCGAACCGCTTGCGGTAATCGGCGGTGAAACGTTCGATTTCAGCCGTGCCGCCGGAAACCGGCGAGGATCCTGACTCCGCGCAGACCCCTTTGAGTTCGGCCGGCGACAGCAGAGCCGCCGTGGTCGGCTGGTGCATTGCCGAGCCCGCCACGATCGGCAGGTCGATGCCCTGCGCCCGGACCTGGCGGACGAGCAGTGCCGTCGGGCCGGAATGCATATGCAAGACGAGGACATCCGGATTCGCCGCCATGGCCTTGTTGAGGGCCGCGGTCATGTCCTTGACCGAAACGTCCATTCCCTCCTCATAGACCGGCGCCGCGCCCAGCGCCGTCAGCGTTTCCGCAAGATGTCCGCGGCCGCTCTGGCCATAGGCCGTGGTCTGGTAGAGGATCGCGGGACGCCGGGCGCCGAGTTCCTGAACGACGTAACGGGCATGCGCGACCTTGGTCACCGCATCGCCGGGGAAGAAACGGAAAATCCAGGGATTGCCCATCTCGGTGATCTTCGCGGTGCCGGAAATGGTGACGAGCGGCACCTCGTATTCGGCGGCCAGCGGCAATAGCGCCAGCATCTGCGTGCCCAGCATCGGTGCGACCACCGCCACCACATGCTCGTCGCGCAGCGCCCGCTCCATCGCGGTGACCGCGACCTCGGGCGAGGTGCCGGTATCGGTTACATCCCAGGCCACCGACATTTGCGCGTCGACCGCCTCCTGCAGCGCCATGACCGCGCCGTTGTGCTGCGACGTTCCTTCCAGAGCGAGAAAGCCGGTGACCGGCACAAGCACCGGGACGCGTGTGGCCTCGGCAAGGGCGGCGTTGGCGTAAAGGGCGAACAAAGCGACGGCGGCGACGCTTCGAATAATCTGTGTCAGCATGGCAATACTCCCTGCGCTGGCATGATCCAGATCAGGTTCTACGGGTCTGCTCTCAGCCCCCGGGGGGCCTGCCGGCCCCGGGGACACCCCGGTCCTGTCGTGAGCCCAAACCATGCCGGCCGGACGGGCACTTGTCAATGCGGGACGGTGCGAAGCGGTTGCGCCAACGATGCATGGCGGGCAATGTGACGGCCTGCGCGAAGGGAGAACTCTGCCGAATGGCAAAGGACACTGCGAAACGCTGGGCCGGGCTTTCGCTCAAGGCGGCGGTGACGGTCGGGTTGATCTGGCTGGTGCTCGACGCGGTCGATACGCACAGCGCCATGACGCGCCTGGCCGGTCTTTCGCCCGCCGCGGCCCTGCTGGCGGTCGGGCTTCTGATGCTGCACTGCTTCGTGGCCGGATGGCGATGGAGGCTGATCATGCGGCTTTTCGGTCCGGCGATCGCGCTGCGTGATTCGATCCGTCTGTTCTTCGAGGGCTATTTCTTCAACAACGCCCTGNNGCCCTGCCGTCGACCATCGGTGGCGACGCCGTGCGTATCTACCGGGCCGGCCGGCTGGGACTGCCGCTGGGGGCCAGCGTCAACGGCGTCCTGCTGGACCGCCTCACCGGCCTTACCGGGCTGTTCATCCTGGTGCTCGTCGGTCAGCCGCTGCTCTATGCGCGCGTCGAGGATTTCGAGACACGCGCCGCCTTCGCGGCCATCCTGCTGGCCGGTGCCGCCGGTATCGCGCTGCTGATCCTGGCTCGACATCTGCCGCCGCGCCTGATCCCGGATCGCCTGCGGGAAGACCTCTACAAGCTGTCGGAAGCAACCCGGATCGCCTATCTGCACCCCGCCGTTTCACTGCCGGTACTCGGTCTCGCGGTCCTGGTGCACGGCTTGATCGTACTGTCGGTCCATGTCATCGCGCTCGGCCTCGGGCTCGATGTCGGGCTGTTCGAGTCGCTGGTCCTGGTGCCTGCGGTGATCCTGCTGTCCACCCTGCCAGTTTCGATCGGCGGCTGGGGCCTCCGCGAAGGGCTGATGGTGGTCGCGCTGGATCTGGCCGGCGTGCCGGCCGACGCGGCGCTGACGGTCTCGGTGCTGTTCGGTTTCGCGCAGATACTGGCGGGATTGCCGGGCGGCGCGCTGTGGCTGGCGGCGGGCGCCGCGCGGCCGTCGGCATAGCGAGATCGCCATTCGGCCGCGCGACGTCCGCCGGCGCGACCCGGATCCGGGACGACTCCGGCGATCGGACGTTGCACCGGACGATCCGGCCATGCTTCAATCCGCCGGCAACAGCCGGAGACGAAAGCCGTGCCCATCGCCAGCCCTTACCTGATGTTCCTCGGCGACGCGCCCGACCAGTTGGCTGCCAAGACGGCGGCCGGCGTCGCCATGTGGCGGCCGGAATGGTGTATCGGGCAGCTGCGGCTGGGCGACTGCCGGGCCGACCTCGGGCTGCCGGACATGGCCCTCGAGGCAGCGGCGCAAAAGGGCGTGAAGACTCTGATCGTCGGCGTTGCCAACCGCGGCGGCGTGATCTCCGATGCCTGGATGGAGACGCTGCATCGCGCCCTCGAACTCGGCCTCGACATCGCAAGCGGCCTGCACACCCGGCTGGCCGCCATTCCCGAACTGGGCGACGCGGCGGGACGGCTCGGGCGGCGGCTCAGCGACGTGCGGCATCCGATCCGTAATTTCGACGTCGCGAACGGCGTCAAGCGCCGCGGGAGACGGCTCCTGACGGTCGGCACCGATTGCTCGGTGGGCAAGATGTTCGCCAGCCTGGCCATCGAGCGGGAAATGCGCGCGCGCGGCATGAAGGCCGATTTCCGCGCCACCGGCCAGACCGGCATCTTCATCGCCGGCGACGGCGTGTCGGTCGATGCCGTGGTCGCCGATTTCATCTCGGGCGCCGCCGAATGGCTGTCGCCCGACAATGACGACGACCACTGGGACGTCGTCGAGGGCCAGGGATCGCTGTTCCATGTCTCCTTCGCCGGCGTCAGCCTTGGATTGCTGCACGGCTCGCAGCCCGACGCGCTGGTGCTGTGTCATGAGCCCGGCCGGGCCCATATGCGGGGCCTGCCACAGGTCGGCCTGCCCGATCTTGGCGAATGCATGGCGGCCAACCTGACGGCAGCCAGGCTGACCAACCCGGGCGCCCGCTTCGTCGGGCTGTCGTTCAACACCTCGAAGCTGAACGCCGCGGAGGCTGCGCGGGTCTGCAAGGCGGCAGAGGACGAGATCGGTTTGCCCTGCGTCGATTGCTGGCGCGACGGAGCGGCGCGGATCGTCGATATGCTGGACTGACCGGTCGCATGCGCGAGCTTGTCGTCAGGCACGAGCGCTGGCCGCTGGCCGGGACCTTCGCGATCTCGAGGGGCAGCAAGACCAGCGCCGACGTGGTCGTCGCGACGGTCCGCGACGGCGACGCCATCGGTCGCGGGGAATGCGTGCCTTACACCCGTTACGGCGAGACCGTCGAGGGCATCGTCGAGTCGATCAACCGACTTGCGCCGGACATTGCCGCGGGACTCGACCGGGCGGCGCTGCAGGAGGCGCTGCCGGCGGGGGCGGCACGCAACGCCCTGGACTGCGCGCTATGGGATTTCGAGGCGAAGGCGAGCGGCGAGCCGGCCTGGCGGCGGGCCGGCCTGGCGGCGCCCGTCCCGGTGACGACGGCCTATACGCTCAGCCTCGACACCCCCGAGGCGATGGGCCAGGCCGCCCGGGCCGCGGCGCACCGCCCGCTGATCAAGCTGAAGCTGTCCGGCGAGGGCGACCTCGAACGTGTTGCGGCGGTGCGGCAAAACGCCCCGGCCGCCCGGCTCATCGTGGACGCGAACGAGGGCTGGACGCCCGCAATGGTAGAACCGTTCGGTGCGGCGCTGCGGGATCTCGGTGTGGAACTCATCGAGCAGCCCTTGCCCGCCGACGCCGATTCGGTCCTTGCAGGACTGGACCATCCGGTCCCGTTTTGCGCCGATGAATCCTGCCATGACCGCGTCGGCATCGACCGTCTGGCGGACCGCTATGAATTCGTGAATATCAAGCTCGACAAGACCGGCGGCCTGACCGAGGCGCTTGCCCTGAAACGCGCCGCGGAGGCCGAGGGACTGCGGATCATGGTCGGCTGCATGGTGGCGACCTCCCTGGCCATGGCGCCGGCCCTGCTTTTGGCGCAGGACGCCGCGCTGGTCGATCTGGACGGGCCGCTGCTGCTGGCGCGCGACCGCGACCACGGACTGGCATTTGCCGGCAGCGAGGTTTCGCCCCCCGGCGTTGCACTATGGGGATGATCCTGCCGACAACGCTCTCAACCCCAGGGAGAATTTCGTTAACACATTGAATAAAAGCCGTTTACCGTTTGGCAATCGGTTTGCCCGATAATGCCCTGCAAGCCTTCGAAGCGGGCCGGCAATGACCGGATGTGGGGAAATTTTTCTAGCAGGATTACAGGGACATGGCGCGTATTCTGGTTGCTGAGGACGATGACGCAATGCGGCAGTTTCTCGCGGTCGCGCTGGCGCGGTCCGGGCATGATGTCGTCGCGGTCGGGGACGGCGACGCCGCGGCCCGCAGCATAGAGAAGGACGATTACGACCTCCTGCTCGCCGACATTAGAATGCCCGGCGTAGACGGACTGCAGCTAGCCCGTGCCGCCAAGGACCGCAAGCCGCTATTGCCGATCCTGCTGATCACCGGTTACGCGGCAGAGGCGCTCGGCGCGCGCGACCTGATCGAGCGCGATGTCCGGGTCTTCTCGAAGCCCTTCCATCTGCACGAGATCGTGCGTCAGGTCACGCATCTGCTGGCCGCCTGAACCTTACGGCAGCCCCCCCCGGAGAAAAGATAGCGCGTTTCGGTGCGCCGTCGGCCGGCGCGTCGGAAAACCGTGCGCTGGGGGCTTGTCTGGGGCGGGGTTTGGTGCTAAGTCCCCGTCCGCATCGGGCGCGTAGCTCAGCGGGAGAGCACTAC
>JABAHQ010035976.1_pt2 | contig 10346 bp, 12 predicted proteins | sample 7062091 | NCBI WGS metagenome assembly JABAHQ01 (sample SAMN14534359, study PRJNA622989) | marine sediment metagenome | biome: marine biome [ENVO:00000428]; feature: marine pelagic biome [ENVO:01000023]; material: deep marine sediment [ENVO:00002113] | place: India: Gulf of Kutch | collected... | reverse complement strand
CCGGCTCGTCGCGCGACTGGGCCGCGAAGGGCACCAAGCTGCTGGGCGTCAAGGCGGTCATCGCCGAGAGCTTCGAGCGCATCCACCGCTCCAATCTCGTCGGCATGGGCGTCCTCCCGCTCCAGTTCCAACCCGGCGAAGGGCCCGAGGCGTTGGGCCTCGAGGGTACCGAAATCTACTCTGTTCACGGCATCAGCAGCGGGTTCGAGCCCGGAGGCTCGGTGCAAGTCAAGGTCGAGCGCCCCGACGGCACCACCATCTCCTTCGAAGCGGTCATCCGCATCGATACCCCTGTCGAAGCGGATATCTGCCAGCATGGTGGCATCTTGCACATGGTGCTGCGCCGCATGTTGGCGGACGAGGCGAGCTGAAGCGCCAGCCACCGAATTAAACGAAGAGCACCCGAGGGTTGCCGCTTTCCCCCCGAAGAGAGGGCAAGCCCCCTTCGGCAACCACTCGAGCACTCCCGCCCGGGACCGAACCAACGGTCCGTGTTGACATCATACACGGTACCGTGTTTCTTGTCAAGTCTGGTTGTCCGAACCCGCTTCAAAGGGGAAGTCGGCCCGCTCCGCGACCAAGGTGAGGTGCTTCGAGCGGGACCGTGACGGGCGGTAGACCTCGTTCTCCCACTCGCTCACCGTTTGCTGCCTGACACCTAATATCTCCGCCAACTCGTCTTGATTGACCCCCAGATGGACGCGCAGCGCCCGGACCATGTCGGCATTCCAGCGAATAGTTCCGCCCTGCCGTTTCACTTGATACGCTACTTTGGCTCGACGGAAGCGGACGGTCTCCCCCTCCAAGTCCACCTCCTCCACATGGAAGCCGGCATCCAGCCAGGCTGCCGCCTGATAGCCCCCTCTCTTTCGATTGCTCCAGAAGGCCTCCGAACGGCGGGCAGAGGGGGGCAGATCTTCGTCGATTATGCTCTCAATCCGCCCGAAGGACAGCGCCGCCTCCTCTTGGCTCTGCTTTTGGAGAAAGCGGTAGAGAGGGAAGTATTTCGATCCTGGTTTGGAGGCCATCTCAATCGTTCTCCGACTGCCATCCGGTGGCCTCCCCCTACACCTTGATCGACCAAGTCATCATCCGGTCTCCGCCCCCCCAAAGCCAGATGAAGACCTCGACGGATCGGGCGCCCGGCGGCTCCGCCTTTTGGCGCGGCGCTTGTCCCACTCTAGCACTCCGATAATCTCCCAACAAGTGGCCGGCTGGGATCCGATCCCTGTCCCTTCAGAGCCGAGCTCTCGCCTGAGGTTGCCCTCGCGCGGTTGGGGAACATCCAGCGCTGCGTCGGAGGCGCTATAATCGCGGGGCGGCGAACCGCTGTGCGTTCGCCTACCGGGGCCAAAGTCATTGATGAGGAGCCGCCGCCGTGTCAGAGACCTACCGAGACCTCAACACCTCCCCCCGCATNNCACCCCCGCGTCCTTCGAGCAATGGCCACCCCCCTGGTTGGCCACCTGGACCCTGAGTTCCTCGAGGTGATGCGCGACGTCAAGTCGCTGCTGCAAGAAGCCTTCATGACCCGGAACGAACTCACGCTGGCGGTCCCGGGTACGGGCACCTCCGCCATGGAGGCGGCCCTTGGCAACCTGATTGAGCCTGGTGATCCGGTTCTGGCTTGTGTCAACGGATACTTCGGACAGCGGCTGGCGGACATGGCCTCCCGCTACGGGGCAAAGGTGACTCCCCTCGAACGGCCGTGGGGCGAGGCTTTCGAACCCGATGAGATTGCCGAGGCCTTGGGCGAGGGGGAGTATAAGGTGGTCACTCTTGTCCATGCGGAGACCTCCACCGGGGCCCTTCAACCGAACGTCGGGCAAATCACAGCGGCCTGCCATCACGCGGGTGCTTTGCTCGTACTAGACTGCGTGACGTCCCTCGGCGGATGTCCCGTCCAAGTGGACGAGTGGGAAGTGGACATCGCCTACAGCGCCGGCCAAAAATCCTTGTCGGCGCCCCCGGGGCTTTCGCCCATCACCGTCAGCTCACGCGCACTCAAGGTCANNCTTCTACTTCGATCTGCTCGCATTGGGCCAGTACTGGGGGGAGAACCCTTCTTACCACCACACGGCGCCGATCTCAACCATGTACGGCCTGCGCGAAGCCCTGCGCCTGGCTCACGAAGAGGGGTACGAAGCGCGCTTCCGCCGCCACCAAAAGCACGCCGAAATGCTCTGGCAGGGACTCGGCGAGTTGGGCATAGAATTTCTTGTCCCGGAGGAACGACGCATTCCGCAACTGGCGACCCCTCGTATCCCGGAGGGCATCGACGGCAACGCCCTGCGGACACATCTCCTGGAGGAGTACAACATCGAGATCGCGGGCGGTTTCGGACCCTTGGGTGGAAAGATTTGGCGCATCGGCCTGATGGGGCATTCCAGCCGACCAGAGAATATCAAGCTGCTGCTGGCCGCCTACGAGGAACTCTTGGCCTGAGGGATCTCGGCTATCGCAAAGAGCGTGGGGATTTCCGATTGTAGCGAGCGGCGTAGACGCCCAAGACGCCGGCAGCCATCAGGAAGATGACGCCGACGATGCCTAGGATTAGGGAGCTCGAACCTCCCTCCGGCTGCAGCCCCCCTCCGAGCGCCGAACTCGCCTGCGCGCCAAACTCCACATACTTCACCTCGCCCGGATTAAGGCGCACAGGCGCGTTCATCGAAGTCGTGGGGTTGTACCCTTCCGGGACCGCCCCGCTGACGTTGTAGTCGCCATCCTCCAGTTCCGGGAAGCAGACTCCCACCGGATCCTCGTCGGGCGGCTCCTCCTCGGTTGTGCTCTCATCACTTAATTGGCCATTGGCATCCACGACGCTGACCTGGCCACCGGGAAGGGCCGCCTCCTCAGGATCCAAGCGCGCGTTGCCGTTAACATCCTCGAACAGCAGAGCGCAGATCTCCCCGGTACCGCTGGCCGGAGTCGGTGTCGCCTGGATTTCGGTCGGCGTGGCCGCCCCCGGTGGCGCCGTCGCCTGCACAGGGCTGACGCGGCCCAAGACAAGCAGGGTCCCTTCGCTCAACAAATCGGTCGGTTCCAAGCCGTTCAGGGCGTAGAGCTCCTCAAGGGAAATGCCAGCGAGGGCGGCAATGCGCCAGGCCGTGTCCCCTGGTTGAACCTCGTAGATGATCTCGCCGTCCTGATTGGGCGTCGGCGTCGGGAAGGGTGTCGGAGGCTGGGAGGGGGGGAATGGATCGGGGGCGGCCAGGCCGGGCAGAACGAGCGTGGCCATCGGCAGGGCCAAGACCGTCAGCACAATGGAAGATCGGAGCAGTTTGCCTCTCATTTCAGCGCGATTATAGCCGGGGCCGCCGCCCATGAGTAGTTCTTGGCGCGATATCCCTGTTGGCCATGGAAGCGCTCCGATGTACGATGAGGCGAGCGAGCCCAACCGTGGGAGGACATGTGCCGGAGGCGCCTGAACTGGAGCATGTGCGTCGCGTCTTGGAGGAGAGAACAACAGGCCGACCCATCCTTGACGCAGCTTTGCATGCCAAGGGGGGTGCAACTGTCCTGCGCGATCTCAATCATCTTGGCCTGCACATGGCTCTCACCAATAGGACCATCACGGATGTTCGCCGCCGGGGGAAGTTCCTGATTTTCGTGTTGTCACCCGGCAGCCTATATCTGGTCATCAATCCGAAGCTTGCTGGATCCATCGTACTGTGCGAAGCAGGTGTCCCGCGCACAAAGTCGGTCCTCTTCACCCTCCAGCTGGGGGATCCTGCGGAGGAGCTTCGCTATCTCGACAGGAAGCAGATGGGCCAAATCTACCTCACAGCCGACCTGGAGGCGGTGCCCACTTTCCGCCAAATGGGCCCCGAGGCCATGGGGGTGGATCGGCGCACCTTCGCCACACGCTTGAGGAGGTACCGAGGGGAGATCAAGGGAGTCCTCAGAAGAGAGCAATTCCTCGCGGGTATCGGCAATGCCTACTCGGATGAGATCCTCTGGCAGGCCCAGATCCACCCTTACCGGAAACGCCCGACTCTTGCGGAGGACGAGGTCACGCGTCTCTACGAGGCTACCCGCATCACCCTGATGGAGGCCGGGCACTTGGCGCGGGACGAGATCGCAGCCTCAACGGACCAGAAGCCGCGGGACTTTCACTTGGTCCATCTGCGCGGCGGCACATCATGTCCCCGTTGCGGGACGACCATCTCCGAAATTCGGGCTCGCCGCCAAATCACCAACTTCTGCCGTAGCTGCCAGCCTGGGGGGCTGATTGAGGGCCTGTAGCGGCGCGTGTCCCATGCAACCATGCAATATGAATCTACACCTGTACGGCTCCAGCCTCACGCCACCGAAAGGTCAAGGCAGCTACCATANNTAGCCGTGCTTTCCTTCTCGCCAATCCGCGGCCAACATAGGTTGGCTGGCTGCGTAGTCGGCAACCACCCAGGGCCGACGCGATCGGCCGCAGGAAGCCACAACAGCTGCTGGAGTAGAATCAGCTCGCTTTCTTCGCACGTTTGCTATCGGCCGCCTCCAGGAAGTGAAGCCAATGAACGCCCGATCCGCGGCCGGCACAGCTGTCAACATCGCGCTGGTGACACTGTTCGTGATTATCGTTCGCATTCCCGTCCCGGCCACAGGCGGTTTCTCGCACCTCGGGGTCTTGGCCGAGACGTTCGTCGCCGTCGCCTTTGGCCCCTTCATCGGGGCCGTGGCCGCGGGCGCGGGATTGATCGTGGGCTGGCTCGGGTGGCGCCGGGGATGGACGGGACTGGTGCTGGGATGGATCCTGGGGGGGGGGTTGCCCAAGTGGCCCTGTATTTCGTGGGCGAAGCCAGCGTCTCCGGGTTCGGGGTTGCCGGGGCCGCAGCCGAGTTCCCGGGCAACCTGGTCCAAGTTGGGCTTGGATTCTTCGGATTGCTGCTCTTCCGGGCCGTGCACCGGGCGTATCCGCAGATCGACCAACTCGCCTCCGGTCCCCAGTTTGAAGGAGTCTAACCGCACGACGGGGCCCACCGAGATTCCTGTCCAACGCTCCCGCCCGAGTTGACCAATATGGCCTCACCCCCGACTTCTCTCGAACCTATCCTGCGTGTCCATGACCTGCATTATGCCTATCCCCCACCCCCGGGACGGCCTGGGGCAAACTGGATCCTCCGAGGGGTCTCCTTCCAGATCGGCCGGCGCGAGTTTCTCGGTTTGATGGGACCCACGGGGGCTGGCAAGAGCACATTGGCTTTGGCCACCGTCGGCATCGTGCCGCAATCGACGGGGGGCAGATCCGCGGGCAGGTAATGCTAAATGGCCGCGACGTTCGCCGCACGCCGGTCCCGCTGCTGGCGCGCCACGCGGGCCTCGTGTTCCAAGACCCCGAATCTCAGTTTCTGATGACCTCCGTGCGAAAAGAGATTGCCTTCGGCCTCGAGAATCTCGGACTTCCCAGAGCGGAGATGAAGGACCGCATCAACTGGATTTTGGAGGTCGTTGGCATGCAAGGTGTGGAGGATCGATCCCCCTATCACCTTTCGGGAGGGCAAGAGCAGCGGATGGCCATCGCCTCTGTTTTGGCAATGCAACCCGAACTGCTTGTGCTAGACGAGCCCACTGCCAACCTTGATCCCGCCGGCACGGACGACCTCTACGACCTGATTGATCGCATGCGCCGGACCTTGGAGATGAGCATTCTCATGATCTCCAACGACAGTGAGTTCTTGGCCGAGCGGGCCGATCGGATTCTCGTTCTGGCCGAAGGGGTTCTTGCTCTTCAAGGGGCACCAAATGTTCTGTTTGCACGGATTCAAGAGTTGGCCGAGCTAGGGTTGGCGGCACCGCAATTGACGCGCCTTGCCCATTACCTGGGCGAGGGTCTGGGGACGAGCATGCGGTTCACCACCCTCGACGGGGCCGTCCGCCGGTTGACTCCTCTGCTCGAATCCGCTGTCCGACGCGGCGGGCCATGACGAAACCGGCGAAGTTGGAAGCCGAGGGCCTGCATTACGCGTACGAAGACGGCCCACCTGCGCTCCGAGGCGTGAGTCTGACGCTGGAGCCGGCCTCGACCGTCGCCCTGGTCGGCCAGAACGGATCCGGCAAGACGACGTTGGCCAAGATTCTGAGCGGGCTGCTCGCTCCCGACAACGGGCCCGTATTGCTGAGCGGTGAGAACATTGCGCCGCTTCCGCCGGGCCGCTTGGCTCGCGCCATCGGCTTCGTCTTTCAAAACCCGGATCACCAGATCTTCAGCCCGACCGTCCGCGAAGAACTTTCCTTCAGTCCCCGCAACATTGGATGTCCCCCCAAACAGGTCGAGGCGCGCGTTAGCGCAGCGTTGGAGCGGTTCCGACTGACTGACTATGCCGATCTCCCCCCTGCGACGCTCAGCTTCGGACTGCGGTGCAAGGTCACAGTTGCCGCAACATACGCTATGCGCCCGCCCATCCTCATCCTTGACGAGCCCACGATTGGGCTGGATCCGAGCAATGCCCACGAATTAATGACCGCGGTTTTGGATTCGCCCGGCCGGGCTCAGACCGTGCTTTTTGTGACCCACGACATGCAAGCGGTCGCCCGCTATTCCCAGCGATGTGTGCTCCTACACAACGGGAGGGTGGCCGCGGGCCGCCCGACGGTCCAAATCCTCTCCGACGAATCGCTCCTGCGCCAGAATCGGTTGCAGGCTCCCCCCGTCGTCCAATTGAGGAAGCGCCTTCATCGCTTCGGACTCCCCGAGGGAGCGATCACGCTGGACGCTCTTGCCCGCGAGCTGATGGTCGCTCTGGATGCGTCGCGACGATGGGATCCGCCGATTTGTACCTTGCAGGGAACAGCTGGCTGCACAAGGTCGATGCCCGGGTGAAATTGCTGCTGGTAGCCGTCCTGCTGTTGCTCTTGTTGCTGATCCACAATCTGCCCCTGCTGGCCGCCGCGATGATCCTTCTCCTTTTCCTGCACCTTTCCGCGAGGATCCCCGCGCCGCGATTGCGCGCGGTCGGCGCTGCTCTCCTTCCTGTGAGCTTCCTCATGACCATCGTCCGGACCATCTTCTACCCGCGAGGACCCAAGCTGTTGCGCGCGGGCCCAGTTTCCCTGACCACCCTCGGACTGGCCGCAGGGGCCGTCGTCGGTCTGCGCATCCTCGGCATGGCCCTGGTGGTGTTGTTGTGCCTGTACACGACCCGCAGCCTCCATGTTGTCCGAAGCCTGGAATCGCTGGGGCTGCCGTTCGTTGGGGGTTGTCGTTCTCGCTGGCCCTGCGCTTCCTGGTCGAGTTCAGCAACACGTATCGCGCTATCGAGCAGGCCCAGCAGTCTCGCGGTCTTGACCTCTCTCAGGCACGAGGCGTTGGGAGCATCCGTGCCCGGATGCCGATATTTATCGCGATGTTGATTACCACCCTGCACCACAGCGAGAGAATGGCCATCGCGCTCGAGGCGCGGGCCTTCGAGTCCGGGGGTTCATACCGGACCGACCTCGATCCGCTCGAATTCCGCACCACAGACGCCTTGTTCGTCTGCGCCATCCTGCTGCTGGCTGCTGCCGCCCTGCTGGCCCGCTTCGGCTTTGGCTGGGGGGCTGCACCCATGGGACCCTCTTGCTTGTATGATTAGGAACTGGAGTTTCACCCTCCACGCGGCCGCACTCTCCCGCGCGTCTACCTGAGGAGACCATGAGCGATCCCTTTCCCATTGGCAAGATCCCTGCATCCCTCGTCGAACGGCTCTGGGATGAGCATGCCCCCGACGACCCAACTGTTGTCGTTGGGCCCGGCGTCGGTCTTGACGTTGCGGTGCTCGATCTCGGAGAAACGTACCTGGTGGCAAAGTCTGATCCCATCACCTTCGCCACCGACCGCATCGGCTGGTATGCCGTCCACGTCAACGCCAACGACATCGCTTGCAGCGGCGCTCGGCCCGAGTGGTTCCTGGCGACCATTCTGCTTCCCGAAGGTACCGCCGATGAGGCGTTAGTGGAGGGGATCTTCGAGCAGCTCACAGAAGCCTGCGCCTCAATTGGCGCTTCACTAGTCGGGGGGCATTCCGAAGTGACCTACAGCATCGATCGGCCGATTGTGATGGGCTGCCTGTTGGGGCGGGTGGCCAAGGACCAGCTGGTGACCACGGCTGGCGCCCGGGCGGATGACGCCATCCTCCTCACCGGGGGCATCCCCATCGAAGCGACGGCTATCATCGCCAGGGAACGGAGTGACGAACTGGCGCAGCATTTCGACGAGGAGTTCCTCCAGCGCGCCCAGGGCTTCCTTTTCGACCCCGGCATCAGCGTGCTGGAGGCAGCACAATTAGCCGTGGCGATCGCTGATGTCCATGCGATGCACGACCCAACGGAGGGAGGCCTGGCCACGGGCCTGTGGGAGCTCGCTCAAGCTTCGAGCTGCGACCTCGAGATTCAACAGAGCGCGATCCCCGTCCTGCCGGAGGGGGAGGCCCTCTGCCGCCACTACGGCCTTAATCCGCTTGGAGCGATTGCCTCCGGTGCGCTCGTGCTGGCCGTCCCCCCCGCTTCCGTCCCAGATCTGCTGGCCGCCTACAGGGAGGCCGGTATTCGCAGCGTTCAGATCGGTCGAGTGAAGGAAGGCACCGGCTCAGTCCAGTTGGTGAGTGCAGGGCGGGATCAACCGACCGAATTGATCCCGCCTGCCCGCGACGAGATCGCACAGCTTTACGACTGAGCGGCTGGCCCGCGTGCTATACTGCGGCGCCAAGCCAGGCAACAATCGAGCCGGCCTGCCCGCCAGCCAGCACACCTCATGAAGAAGGAGCCTGATGGACGCCTGGATCGGCCGCACCTTGTCCAAGGTGCAGATTGAACGAGTCCTCGGCCGCGGAGGTATGGCCGAGGTCTACCTCGGCCGCCATACAACTCTCAACCGCCCGGTCGCTGTCAAGATCCTGCACGGCCATTTGCAGGAAGATTCGGATCTGCGTCGTCGCTTCGAAGCCGAGGCGCAGTCTGTGGCCGCATTGCGTCATCCGAACATTGTGCAGGTCTATGACTTCGACGTCGTCGACGATCGACCCTACATTGTGATGGAGTTGCTGCGCGGCATGTCTCTGGGTCGCTATCTCCAGTCGCTCCACGAGGAGGGGCGCAAACTACCAATCGGGACCGTTTCCCGGCTGCTCGAGGGACTGGCGGCCGCGCTCGATTACGCACACCAGCGGGGTATCGTTCACCGGGACGTCAAGCCGGCCAACATCATGCTCCGCCAGGGAGAGCAAGCCATAGACCCCGAGTCACCCCTGCCGCCGGACGTCCAACCCATTCTGACCGATTTCGGCGTCGCCCGCCTCGCCCATTCCACCGCCCAGACAGCCACCGGCACCGTCCTCGGCACCCCCGCCTACATGAGCCCAGAACAGGTTCGCGGCGACCAAATCGATGCGCGATCGGACATCTATTCCTTGGGCATCGTGCTCTACGAGTTGCTCGCAGGTCAGGTCCCTTTCAACCACGAGACCACACCCGCCGCTGTTCTTGTCAAGCACCTCAATGAGCCACCACCGCCCATTGCTCAGGCAAGCCCGGCCGTGGAGCAGGTCGTCGAGAAGGGCTTGGCAAAATCACCTGACGACCGCTTTCAGCGTGCCGGTGATCTGGCCAAGGCGTTCGAAACGGCCATCCGCACCACCAGGCCGGCGCCTCCGAGATCTCAGGTCCCCAGCCCGGCGCCCAAGGCAAAACGGACCATTCCAGTGGGATGCTGGATCGCTGGAGGATTGACGACCGTCGGACTGGTGACCGTGGTTCTCGTCGGAGCTGTCGTAGGAGCGCGCAGACTGCTCCAGCCCGCAGATTCCAGCCCCACGACGGCGGCGATCTCCGAAGTGACCCCAACTACAGATGGGGTTGCGGCGGTCGCAGCCTCCCCTACCCCTGCCCCTGACCCCTCTCAGCCTGTAGGCGATGCCATTGTCCGCGGGACAAACCTTTCCATCCAGTTGGCCGATATCGCACCGCCCCCGGAGGGTTCGTCGCATCACGTGTGGTTGGAGCGACCGGACGGGACCCTGAACTCCCTAGGCTTGGCGCAGCACAACGGGGACCAATTGACATTCTCCTATGTCGACCCGGAGCCGTTGATCCCTCAGCTGGGAATCCTGATCATCAGCCTCGAACCTCCGAGCGACCCAGATCCGGATCGGCCAGAGCAGGAGATCTACCAGGCCGAATTGGCCGAGGAAACTCGAACCTACCTGCTCTTGGTGACGGACGTCACCGGCACGGAACAACCGGTCCAAGAGGTGTCCGCCGGTCTGGGACGCCAGATCACACACTATACGAGTCACCTCCAGTTTTCCCTCGAGGCGATTCAGGGCGGCGATCTTGATGCAGCCAAGTTACATTCTGAACATGTCATTAACATCCTC
>JABAHQ010023757.1_pt1 | contig 10346 bp, 9 predicted proteins | sample 7062091 | NCBI WGS metagenome assembly JABAHQ01 (sample SAMN14534359, study PRJNA622989) | marine sediment metagenome | biome: marine biome [ENVO:00000428]; feature: marine pelagic biome [ENVO:01000023]; material: deep marine sediment [ENVO:00002113] | place: India: Gulf of Kutch | collected... | reverse complement strand
CTATAGCCCGGGCCGCCACGCCTTTACGGGACGCGACCTGCTGTTCGACCTCGATGAGCGCTACGAGTATCACGAATGCTCGAACTGCGGAGCCGTGTATCAGGTCCCCATGCCCGATGCGCGAACGATCGCCGGTTTCTATCCGGACGAGTACGCGCCCTACGACCCCGATGTGAGGATCAAGGCTCCTGGGAACCTGCATCGGGCAGTGCTGCGTGAGCGCTACGGTTACCGCCACCTGAAGCCGTCCCGCCTGGCTCGCGGGATTGCTTTGTTGGCAGGGCGGTTCATGTACCGCGACTCGATCTTCTATACGCCGAACGGTCGGATGCTCGACGTCGGCTGCGGGAACGGGCGTTACCTTCGCAAGATGGCGGCGCTCGGCTGGCAGTGCGAGGGCGTAGAGTTCAATGCGACCGCAGTAGATGTGTGCCGCAGAGCGGGGCTTCGGGTCCACGAGGGTGATCTGCTGGGCGCGCATCTGTCGGAGGCGCAGTTTGACCTGATCACGGCGCGCCACGTAGTCGAGCACATTGCCGATCCCGGGGTCTTTATGGCGGAGATCGCGCGTATCCTCAAACCTGGCGGACGATGCCTGATTCGCACCCCCAACAGCCTCGCCCTCGGAAGGCGGTGGTTTGGCACCGAGTGGTTCGCCAATGACGTGCCAAGGCATCTGATCCTGTACTCGCCCGAGAATTTGACCACCCTGGCGGAACGGAACGGCTTGTGTCTGGATCGCCTGGCCACGCATACGAGCCCAAAGATTATTTTGAACAGCCTTGATTACAAAACACACAACCGTGGCAAACCTTCCCGCAAGCGCAAGCTGCGGCGTCTGGTCGCCAGATTCTATGTTGTGGCCGCGACTGTGACCCGGCGCGGCGACGAGATCGTTGCCGTCTACAGGAAACCATGGGAGTGAGGCGGATCCTGTTCATCTCCAAGGGCGAGCGATCCGCCTCGACGCGCTATCGAGCGCTCGCATTTTTCCCCTATCTTCAAGACGCCGGTTGGAGCCCGGAGCATGCCACGGCGTACGATGGGCCAATGCAGCGATACCGGCTTCTGCGGCGGGCCGCCCAGGCGGACGTCGTCGTGGTGTTGCGCAAGACCTTCTCCGCTCCTTTTCTATATCTGCTTCGCCGCGCTGCCCGGACCCTGGTTTTCGATTTCGATGACGCGATCTTCTGCCGAAGCAACGGCTCGGCGTCCAGGATGCGTATGCAACGTTTCATCCGAATGGTACGCCTTGCGGACGCGATATGGGCCGGCAACCGCTATCTCGCCGAGGTCGCGCAAGCGTACGGTCAGAACGTACAGGTGTTGCCCACTTCCCTGGATCCGGGGCGCTACTTCGTACCGGCTGAGAAGCCGGACGATGTCGTGGATCTCGTCTGGATTGGAAGCCGCTCCACCCGCCGGTACGTTGCAGACGCGCTGCCCATGCTTGAAGAGCTTGCCGTACGACTTCCAGGCATGCGGCTAAAGATCATCGCGGACTTCGCGCTGCACTCGGAAAGACTACAAACGCTTGCGATCCCCTGGAGCGCGGATGCGGAGGCCGGAGAGCTCGCCTCTTCCCACATCGGCATTGCCCCGATGACTGACAACGCGTGGACCCGGGGAAAGTGCGCGCTCAAGGTGCTGCAGTACATGGCGGCCGGGCTTCCGGTCGTCGCCTCCGAGACGGGCGTCCACGTTGACGTGGTCGAGCACGGGAGAACCGGCTTTCTGGCAGCGCGGCCCGACCAATGGTCGGCCGCCCTGGAAAAGCTGATACGGGATCCATCTTTGCGGGGCGCCATGGGGAAGGCGGCGCGTGAGGCGGTCCAGGCCCGGTTTTCCGCCCGCGCAACTGCTGAGCAATTGCTCGCCGCATTGAGCGCGATGGAGGCACGGACTTGAGCGCGCCGATGGACAACCGTTCCCAACCCGCTGCACGGCGCCGTGGCATTGCCTTCATTCTCGGCGGTCAACGCTCGGGCACGACCCTGCTCGCCATGGTGCTCGCGACGCACCCCCGGCTGGCTGTGCTCCGTCCCGGACCCTCCGGCAAGATTCTCCAACGAATCCAGCGGCTATTGAGCACACATCCGGCGGAAACCGAGATGACAGCGTACATGCGCAGGCAAACGTCGTACAGTCACTATCTGTTGCACCGGCTCTGGCGGCACACACATCGATACAGAGAGGGAAAAGGCTTGCGCGTGCGGTTGTCTGCGGTTCGACCGTACGACCGTCTCGTGCTGAAACATACCCCGAGCACCATCGATTTCCTCACGCTGCTTCGGTATCTTTCTGAATCGCCGAGAATCGTTTTTCTGGTCCGGCATCCATATGCGGTCGTCGCCTCAATGGTGACGCCCCTGTCGGGCGACGGAGAGGATCCCACCACCTTCGCGGGCTCATACCGCGTACGGCAGGCCTTCGATCCTTTGTTTCAGCGCCACTCTGTGCTCGACTATGGTCGCTATCGCCTCCGCTGCGCGGAGGACCTGGAAGGTCTTCCACACCATATCCGTGCCGCTCTTCTATGGCGCTACCAGAACCTCGTCGTCACGCAGATTGCGCGTGCGTTCGATGAGTCCACTCTGCTCCTGTCTTATGAAGACCTCGTTCACGATCGCGAAAAATCGTTGCGCGCAGTAACATCCGCGTTACGGATACAGTGGGATGACCGCCTGCTGCGGCATCATGACTTCTATTCGGGCGCCCGCGGGCACGGCGGCATACAGACCGGCCGTCCGATCGATGAAAGCAGTCACGATAAATGGAGAAAGGTCCTCACTCGAGAGCAAGTCGATGATATCCGTCAGATCACACACGACGTAGCAGAACACCTAGGTTATCAGCTAAGGAACGTTTGAACGATTCGATTAACCGCCAAGGTGCCAAGAACGCGAAGAAAAACGCTATTGAGCTGAAAGCAAAAATCCTGGCGCTCTTGGCGCCTTGGCGGTTCAATACCGGTTGACCCGAGTTTCCATAAATGAACCCGGCTACTCCTTGGTGACCAGCACATCCTCCATTATGAGATACTGCAGATCGGAACCGTAGAACATATTCAGTGCGTCCGTGGGACTGCAGACCATGGGCTCGCCCCGCCGGTTCAGTGAAGTATTCAGCACGACCGCGTTCCCCGTGCGTCGTTCGAGCTCCTCGATCAGCGCGTAGTATCGCGGGTTGGTGCCCTGGGTAACGATCTGCACGCGTGCGGTGCCGTCTTCGTGCACGACCTCCGGAATACGGTTTTTCCACTCTTGAGCGACGTCAAAAGTGAACGTCATATAGGGCGAAGGATGCTTGGTCTGAACGATGTCCTCCGCCACACGGTCCAGGAGGCTTGGACAAAACGGACGCCAGCGCTCCCGATACTTGATCTGGGCATTGATGCGGTCTGCCATACGCGAATGGGCGGGGCTGCCCAGGATGCTGCGATTTCCGAGCGCGCGGGGGCCGAACTCCATGCGCCCCTGAAACCAGGCCAGGGGATGGCCATTCGCGATGATCCCGGCGCCGCGGACGGCTGCGTCCGTCAGCCGCTCCCACCGGGGTGTCTGGGCGTGCCGCCGGCAGGCCTCGATACATTGCTCCGTAGTATAGGACGGCCCAAGGTAGACGTGCTCCATGCTTCGCACCGACTCCCCCTGCTCCATCGCCACATAAGAGGCCGCTCCGATCGCCGTTCCCGCATCGCTCGCCGCGGGTTGAACAAACAACTCCCGTACATGGGGCAGGTTGATAATCTTCTGGTTCAGCTTGACGTTGAGTGCCACGCCGCCGGCAAAACAGATCTTTCCCGTCTCGCGCAGGATGTCTCCTACATAGTGGTCGATGAGCCCCAGCGCTGCGTCCTCGAGAATGTGCTGCATGCTCGCTGCGTAGTCCACGTATGGGTCATCGATCTCATCGCCCTGTCTCTTGGGCCCCAGCCACTCCACGAGCTTTGGACTGAAGAAATATCCCTTGCCGTTCTCCTTGTAGCGCCGCAAGCCGATGACGTTAACGAGGTCCGTGTTGACTCGAAAGGAGCTCTGGTCATAGTCGATAAGCCTTGAGAGATCGAATCGAGCGGGATCTCCATAGGGAGCCATCCCCATAACCTTGAACTCCCCGTCGAGCATTTCGAACCCGAGATATTCGGTCATTGCACCATAGAGCCCTCCGAGGGAGTCAGGATCGTAGAACTCCTTGATCTTGTGGATACGACCGTTCTCCCCCCAGGCGAACAGAGTGGTCGCGTACTCACCCTTGCCGTCAATGCTGACAATGGCCGTCTTCTCCCGGAAGCCACTCAAATGATAGGCGCTGCTTGCATGGGCCAGATGGTGCTCCACGGGCACGAAGCGCACGCGTTGGGAGCCGATCCCGGTCTCGTCCAACAGCTCCATTACACGGCGCACGTTGCGCCGGTAACGCCGGTTGCCGTTGAACAGCACCGTCAGCGCGCGATCCGGTGCGTACCAATGCCGCGCCGCATAGTGCCAGCGCCCGGGATACAGAGGACCGAACCGGGCGTACGGGAAAGCGACGATATCCACTTCATGGGGTTTGATACCCGCGTAGTCGAGACAGAACCGGGTCGCCTCGACCGGAAACTTCCCCTTGGCGTGTTTCTCGCGTATGAACCGCTCTTCCTCAGCCGCGGCGACCAGCTCACCATCCACGAACAATGCGGCCGAAGGGTCATGATACACCGCACCCGACAGTCCAAGAATCACCATGATCTCTGATGCCCCATTGTGGTCACAGCCTCATGGCCGGGCACCATGGGCCAGCGCCGAGGCCTTGATCCGTTCCATGAATGCATCCTTCATATCCGGATCATCCTCCCAGTTCCGCAGAAGGCGTTTAATATCCTTTTCGAAGGCCCGCCGAAACGACTCCCCTGATCCGTGCTGATACATTGCATCGAGGTCCAGCAGAACCGGCTGTCCGTCGCGAATCACGATGTTGGTCGCCTTCATGTCACCGTGACTGATACGGCTTGCAGCAAGCTTCTCGAGCAGGTTGACAATACGCTCCACGACGGCGTCCTTCTCGATCTGGCTCACACCCGGCAGCCGAAGATAATCCAGGCAGTGGGGGCCGTTGACGTATTCCATAACAAACCAGCTCCGGCGCCGCAGGGGTCCGAAACGTTCCTCGATCAGCGCCACGGGCCGTGCCGTCGGAATCCCCAGAAATGACATCAAATGGGCGTTGCGCCACGACACGGACGCACGCGTCGGGCGAAATGCGCGTTTCAGCGCATGCCGGGTGTTCTTGAGGTTGTAGCGCTTGATCACTAAGGCTCGCCCGTCAATCTCGGTCCGGGCGATGGTGCATGTGTTGCCCTGCTTGAGGAGCGCATCTGCGGGTAACGCAAGCAGCGGATCAGGCTGAACCAGAAACCCGCGCATTGCCACACCGTCGGTCTCCCGGTCATAGACGAGAACCCGCCGAAAGGACCGTCGGCATACAAAGGCCGTGCACTCTCGGTAGATCTTCTGAAGAAACTTCTTTCGGCGGTACGCACGGGCATCGGTGGTTTCGGTGATCAAATGTTCGGTGTCCGATTTTCGGGGTTCCCATCCCCTCGCCTGCGCATATGTTTCTAAATAGCCGGCCAGGCCAGAATCGTGTTCGGGCGGCAACTGCGCAAACAACAGCCCCAGATTCTGCAACGCCTCCGGCCTGGCGACGGGCCCCAGGCCTGTCCGGAGCGAGCCCGCGTCCATAACGTGGATCCCGCTTTCGGACACCAGGAAGTTGTTCAGATGCAGGTCGTCCTGGAGGATCCCGGCGCCGTGCTGGCGCGCGATGAGACTTAAAAGAGTCTCCATGAGCTGACGACGTCGATCTGGAGGGGCATCCTGCCACACGGCCTGCAGATGCACCGCCCCGTCAATCGGCTCATAAATTGCCACATAGCCGCCGCCTCTCAAGGCTGCCGAGTGCAGCAACAGGGGCCCGGGCAGCTCGGCCGAGGCGAGGGCGTGTGCGCCGCGCAGCTCGTTCGTCCAGTCGTACCGCGCCCTGCGGGGATCCACAAAAAGCTTTGCGTACACCGCCTTCCCGCACCACCGGCCGCGACAAACCAATCGACGCCCGGGTACGATGCGCACGGCTTCCTGGCAATGCAGCGCCGGCTCCTCGTTTTCGAGAACGACGTCCATGGGCATTTGCGACGCATCACGCGGGCGTGCAAGCTGCGTCTTGTTCATCTGCGAGATGCCGGTCTGCATTGCTTGCGACTTAACTAGCCCGTACCGGCAGCCGCGGCGGCGCGCCGTGGAACGATTGATACAGCCTGATCGCGCGCCGCTCCACATCCCGCCAGAACAAACGCTCGTGTTGCAGGATCCGTCGCAGCGGCCGGTTCCGGTACTGCCGTATGAAGCGCAGGCAGTCATGCCGGGTCAGTCCGGCGTCCAGGCTGGAAAAATACAGGCCCGCCAGGTCCTTGACCATCCAACGCCGGGGAGTAGCCCGGCGGAGCTGCATCCGATGCAGATCGATCAGATAGATTCTGGCCTCCTGAAGCGCCTCGCTGAGCTCGCCTCGCGACATATCCAGCAAGAAATGGCAAAGATAGAAATCACGGTGGTTCATTCCGTTTTCGTGCAGGCGTCTGGCCGTATTGGCCAACTGGTCAATCAAGCGCCGCTTGTCCGCAATCCGCGGCGGATGCGAGCGCCAGTCTCGGCACAGGTCCTCGAGACTCACCGTTGAGCCCAGGTCCTCGGTCACGATGAAGGAACGCAGCCGCGCCGGATTCCACCCGCGCACACCATATCCTGCAATCCGCATGGTCGGTATGCCCAGTTCCTCCAGACGGTGGATCGCCCTCCACTCGTTGCGCGCGCTCAGGACCGGCAGTCGAAGCTGCACAAGGTTTTTCAAGATTTCCCTCCAGCCGACACCGGTATGGATCTTTGCAAAATAGCTCCGCCCTCCGCGTTCAAATCGAACCGTGCGCCGGCCGTCCATCTCACGGTAGACCTTTCCACCGATACCCATGATCTCCTCAAACGGATCCGGGGTCCGAAATGTAGCGCGCAACTCCGGATCCAGGATCATCATCCCTGGTGCCCCGCCGCGCTGCGCTCGATGACCTCGGCCGCCGCCTCGGGCATGCTGTACAGATCACTAGTGCGCGCATAGTGCAGCCCGTTGCGGGACCATTCCCGCCGCCGTGGTGATTCCAGCATCTCCGCCACTGCCTGGTTCAACGCCTCCTGGCGGAATGGCGACGGCAATACCACGCCGGCTCGGGCGGTTTCCACATGGTGCGCAAATCCGCACACATCGGTGGTCAGCACCGGCAGACCGGCCGCCATCGCCTCCAGAAGCACCGTGCCCGTATTCTCACTATAGGCGGGGTGGATCAACAGATCCGCGCTCAGCAGAAAGGAAGGGATGTCGTCGCGCCCCGCAAACAACCGCAGATGTTCCCCGACGCCCAGGCGATCCGCCATGCGCTGGAAAGGGCGCGGGTTGTCCTGACCGATCGCAATCAGTCGGATCCTGTGCTGCAGCCCCCGGGGCAGAGCCGCAAGGGCGGCCAAGGCCCGGTCGAGTCCCTTGGTTCGAAACCCGGAGCCCACGAGCAGCACCAGCCGCTCGTCTTCGCCGATACCGAGATCCCGGCGGAAATCCATTCGGATCTCGGCGGCGTTCTCGGGCGCCAGCCGGTCGCNNCGGGGGGCAACACGTGGAAACGTTCCTCGGGCGTACCGTAGAGGCGAATGAAGTTGGCCTTCTCTTGCTCTGAAATCATCAGAATATGCGTATACGAAGACCGCCCGAACACCGCCCGCTCCAGCTCCGAGAAATGCCGGTATCGTGGAGTGAGACGATACAACGGACCGCGCAGGCGGCGCACGCGCGCCTCATAGCAAGGGTCCGCTGCATAGTAAACATCGAGGTCAGGCATCTTGTTGAATCCGACGACCGCGTCATAGCCGCCCGTTCGCAGCATTGGTGAAACCGCCCTCACAAAAGCGCGATACCGGGCGTGGTTGCTGAGCCGATGGGGCCGAACGGCATGCACGTTGAACTTCTCCGGCACGGGTCCTTCCCAATGCAGCGTGAACACATCGATCGAGTGGCCGCGCGCCTCGCATTCCTGGGCGATGCGCATGAAGTCCCGTTGCAGACCGCCGTAGGGAAAGTACTTGAACAGACAGAATGCAAGCTTCATCGCCCCACTCGGCCCGCGCACCGTGGCAGCCGATGCATTCCCCGCCTGCATGTCGCTCTCCGCCTCACGCCGGTACTCCCAGAATGCCGTGAAGCATCTCCCACACCCGCCCTGGCAGCGTCGTGGCATAGCATGCGGGATAAACATCGCTGGAGCCCGTGTAGTGACAACTGCGGCTCAAGCACGGCGCGCATTCGAATTGCGCCTGTACGTGATGCTGGGCCACACCCCTTGTACCGGTCCGGGCCGGATCCGTCGCGCCGTATACGGATACCGTCGGTACCTCCAACGCAGCCGCAAGGTGGCCCAGCCCGGAGTCTACCGCCACTGCTCCGCGCGCGCCCACGAGCGTCTCGGCGAAGCGCGTCAGTGACATCTGCGGGAGCACCTCCACCGTCGGGCACGCGGCGGCAATGCGCTCCGCCCGCGCACGCTCTTCGGATGTGCCCCACGCCAGGGCCGCGTCCAGTCCATGCCGACCGACACGCTCTGCAAGCTCGATCCAGAACGCTTCCGGCCACTGCTTGGTCGGCCACGTAGTGCCATGCAGAAAGAGCACCGTATCGTTTTGCACGCTCTCGTTGAAGCGCCTCCCGCGAATTCCGTATTGCGGCGCGTCGTCGTGATACGCGTAGCCGAGCGCCTCGGCAAACAGCTTGCGCACTCGTTCAATTGCATGTTGGCCCCACGCGATATTGTAACGCCGGTGATAGGCCGCCGAAGCCACGGGCTCACGGGCGGAGCCGCGATCCGGCCCGTGGCGCTCGCCGCGTGCCATGCATGCGATCACCGCACTTTTCATCAGGCCCTGCGCGTCGATCACACAATCGTACCGGGACACTCGCAAGTGCTTGCGAAACTCACTCCATTCGCCGCCGGTGAACGCACTCACGGGGTTGCGGCGCCAGCGCCGCCAGGCCACGGGAATAACCTCCTCCACGGCAGGGTGCCACGCCGGGATCTCCGCAAAGCCCTCCTCGACGACCCAGTCGAACCGGATCTCCGGATGATGCCGCGCGGCATCGCTCAACGCAGGCAACGTGTGCAGAACATCGCCCATCGAAGAGGTCTTCACGACCAGTACGCGCATCAGGCGACCTCATCCATGGCGGCCAGCACCTGCTCGGGCTTGAGCTCTCGCAGGCAGTTCAGATGACCCAGGGGACACCGGCGTTCAAAGCACGGGCTGCAAGCCAGACCCAGAGACACGATCTTCGCTTCGGGATTCAGCGGCGGCGTGAAACCCGGATCCGAGGACCCATAAACGGCAACCAGTGGCCGTCTCAGTCCGGCCGCAACGTGCATCAGACCGGAATCGTTGGTCACCACACAGGTGGCCATGGACATCAGGTCGATGGCCTGGGCGAGCGTGGTGCGGCCACCGAGGTCGACGCATTCGCCTCCCGAGCGCTCGCGAACCTCACGCGTCGCGGCCGCGTCATTCGCCGAGCCCATGAGCCACACGGACCAGCCCCGTTCCAGCCGGGCCCGGGCGACCTCAGCAAAGTGCTCCGGGAGCCAGCGTTTGGCGGGTCCATACTCCGCGCCGGGACAGAGCACCAACAAGGGTCCGGCCGGCCGAGCCAAATCCAGATCGCGCAGCGCCGCCTCCACCCCGGCCGCCGAGGACATCAGTTTCGGTGCGGAGACCGCGGGGGGCAGGGGCGCATCCGCAGGCTGTCCCAAAGCCACGAAACGCTGCACGGTCATGGGCAGTCGGGCCTTGTCCAGGCGTCGGGCATCATTCAAGAGCCCCCAACGAAACTCTCCGACGTACCCGGTGCGTCTCGGGATCCCCGCCCATAGCGGAATCAATGCCGACTTCAGCGCGTTGGGCAAGACGATGGCGTGAGCGTAGCCACGGCCGCGAAGTGCCCGACCAAGGCGACGGCGCACCCCAAGTCGCAGCTCCCCGTGCCCCACGGGCATGTCGATTGCCACTCGTACCTCGGGCATGCGCTCCAGCAGCGGTCGGCTCCATTGCGGCGCCAGCACGTCGATGGCGGCGCCGGGCTCTTGTTTCTTGAGCACCTGAAACAGACTCTGTGCCATCACCATGTCCCCCACCCAGGAGGGGCCCACGATGAGCGTGGCGTTCTCGCGATTCAATGCATCGTGTGCGATTGGTGACAACTCGTGCAAGGACGGATTCAACTCC
>JABAHQ010028348.1_pt1 | contig 10347 bp, 10 predicted proteins | sample 7062091 | NCBI WGS metagenome assembly JABAHQ01 (sample SAMN14534359, study PRJNA622989) | marine sediment metagenome | biome: marine biome [ENVO:00000428]; feature: marine pelagic biome [ENVO:01000023]; material: deep marine sediment [ENVO:00002113] | place: India: Gulf of Kutch | collected... | reverse complement strand
TGCTGCTGATTTCCTTTCCCAAGGAAATGACGGCCTGGTTGCCGGCGGCGGGCCTGGAAAACTCAACGACGATACCTTCCCTGCTGGAAACGGTACAGATGATCTTTATGGGGGTCAGCCCGGATGCCCTAAGCGGTGCTACGCCTCTGGATACGTTTAAGACCTATGCCGGTCAGCCGGAAATACTGGATTCCAATGCGATATTGCACGGCACCTTCGCCGGCTACGGCTGGGAATGGGTCAACATCGGGTTCCTGTTGGGCGGTGCTTACCTGCTGTGGCGAAAAATCATTACCTGGCACATTCCAGCGGGTATGTTGTTGGCGCTGTTTCTGTTATCCGGTTTTTTCAACACCGCGGTGGATGCCGATAATTATCCCAGCATCCTGCATCACCTGCTGAGCGGTGGCACCATGCTGGGAGCGTTCTTTATCGCCACCGATCCGGTGACCGCAGCCACCAGCAACCGGGGCAAAATAATCTATGGTTTCCTGATCGGTGTGCTCACTTATGTGATTCGCACCTGGGGGGGCTATCCGGACGCCGTTGCTTTCAGCGTTCTGTTGATGAACCTGGCGGCACCGACACTGGACTACTACACCCAGCCACGTACCTACGGCCACACCAAGCCCAATAAAGGGCTGGCCAAATCGGATTGAGGAGCAGTTTATGATCGGTCAATCCGTTTCCCGCAACAGTATTATCCTGGGCCTGTTCGCCATCATCACCACCGGGCTGGTGGTGACCACGGCCAACCTGACCAAAGGCAAGATCGCCGAAGAAAAGCAGAACGCCATGAAGCGCAGCCTGCTGGAGGTGATGCCCAAGCAACGCCTGGACAACGACTTGCTGTCCAGCGTGATCGAGCTGCCTGAAGATCGCTTGCTGGGCACCTCTGAGCCACGGGAAGCCTATGTGGCGAAGCTTGAGGACGACCCCTCCGGCATCATCATGCAGGTGGTCGCCCCGGAAGGTTACGGCGGTTCCATCAACCTGATGGTGGGTATCTCGAACCAGGGAGAGATCACCGGCGTGCGAGTGATCCCACCCCACTTTGAAACACCGGGCCTGGGTGACGCCATCGAAATCCAGAAATCCGATTGGATCAAATCATTCAACGGCAAATCACTGAACAACCCGAACGAGAAAGGCTGGCGCGTGAAAAAAGACGGCGGCCAGTTTGATGCCTTTACCGGCGCCACCATCACGCCCCGTGCAGTGGTGGACGCGGTGCATAAAGCACTGCTGTATTTTGATCAGCACCAGAGCGAACTCCTTCATGGTACTCCATCCAAGCCAGAACTGGCGGAGGTACAGTAAGATGTCAGCGGAAGAATTCAAAAAGATCACAGTAGAAGGGTTGTGGAAAAACAACCCGGCCCTGGTTCAGGTATTGGGCCTCTGCCCATTGCTGGCGGTGTCCGGCAGTGTGGTGAACGCCCTGGCGCTGGGCCTGGCCACCACCTGCGTGCTCACCCTGTCCAACCTGGCGGTGTCCCTGATCCGGAACGCCACCACCGAAGCGATCCGCCTGCCCTCTTTCGTGATGATCATCGCCGCGTTCACCACCTGCATCGAGTTCCTGATGAACGCGTTCACCTATGAGCTCTATCTGATCCTGGGTATCTTTATTCCGCTGATTGTGACCAACTGCATTGTGCTGGGTCGGGCCGACGCTTTTGCCAGCAAGAATAATGTTCCCGCCGCACTGTGGGACGGACTGATGATGGGGCTGGGTTTCAGCGCTGTGCTGGTGGTACTGGGAGCATTGCGTGAGCTGATCGGCACCGGCCATCTGTTTGCCAATATGCACCTGCTGTTCGGGGACATTGCCCAGAACTGGAAGCTGGAGCTGATCCCGAATTATCGAGGCTTCCTGATCGCCATTCTGCCCCCCGGTGCTTTCATGGTACTGGGCCTGTTGCTGGCCCTGAAGAACATTATTGATGCCCGCATGGAAGCCGCCGCCAAGGCCAAGAAAGATAAGTCCACCGTGGGCAGCAAACGGGTACGCACCACCGGCAACATTGCCTGACGGTCCCACTATCGATGAACAAGGAAAAACGCTACGAAATCTTTTCCCGCCTGCGGGAGCAAAACCCCAACCCCAAGACGGAACTGGCGTACAGCAGCACCTTTGAGCTGCTGATCGCCGTGATCCTGTCCGCCCAGGCAACGGACGTCAGCGTCAACAAGGCCACCGCCAAGCTCTATCCGGTGGCCAACACCCCGGAAGCCATCTACAAACTGGGCGTAAAGGGGCTCACACCCTATATCAAGACCATCGGGCTCTATAACAGCAAAGCCGAGAACGTCATCAAGACCTGCAAAATACTGATGGATCAGTACGACAGCGAGGTACCGGCCGACCGCAAGGCCCTGGAAGCCCTGCCCGGGGTCGGCCGCAAGACTGCCAACGTGGTACTGAACACGGCGTTCGGTCAGCCGGCCATGGCGGTGGACACCCACATCTTCCGGGTTTCCAACCGCACCAAAATCGCCACCGGCAAAACCGTGCTGGAAGTGGAAAAGAAACTGCTACGCAATGTACCGAAGGAGTTCCTGCTGGATGCCCATCACTGGCTGATTCTTCACGGACGCTATGTCTGCACGGCGCGCAAACCCCGTTGCGGTGCCTGCATCATCGAAGATCTGTGTGAATTCAAAGGCAAAACCGAGTACGATTAAGCCCTGATTCACTGACGCAACCCATTCAGGTATTACTTATGTTCGATACCAAGTTACTGGAAATTCTGGCGTGCCCGGTCACCAAGGCAAAACTGGAATACGACAACGAGAAAGAGGAACTGGTTTGTCTGGCCAGCAACCTGGCCTACCCCATTCGGGATGGCATTCCGGTGATGCTGGAAGAAGAAGCCCGCCAGATCAGCCTGGAAGAAAAAGAAGCCTACAAGAAAAAGTTCAAGGCTCAGGGTTTGTAATCCGTGTATAGCGAGCCACTTTCCTGCGAAACAGTGGAACCCACGGGCACGGCGGATGCCTGCGTCATCTGGCTGCATGGTTTGGGCGCCAGCGGTCATGATTTTGTACCGGTGGTTCCCCATTTGAAGCTGGACGATCGCAACAATGTCCGCTTTGTGTTTCCCCACGCTCCCGAGATCCCTGTTACCTGCAATGCCGGCTACATCATGCCTGCCTGGTACGACATCCTGGCACTGACGGAAATCCGCGAGATCAACCTGGAGCACCTGCAACAGGCCTGTGGCGCCATTCGTCAGTTGATTCAACAGCAACTGGATCAGGGTATTGCCGCTGACCGCATCGTGCTGATCGGTTTTTCCCAGGGCGGTGCCGTGGCCTACCATACCGCCCTGCAGTATCCGCAAAAACTGGCGGGGCTGATCGCCCTTTCCACCTATCTGCCAAAACCGGAAACCCTGGACAAGGCGGCGCTGACAGCCAATGAAAGTATTGAGATCCATATCGCCCACGGTGACTTTGACGATGTAGTAACAGAAAATGCGGCTCGTACCGCATTTTCATGGTTACAGTCGGAAGGTTACAACGTGGACTGGAATCACTACCCCATGGGTCATGAGGTATGTATTCAGGAGATCCGCCAGATCGGACACTGGATCAACGGGTATTTGTAGCCTGCATGATTGCCCCATCTTCATTGCCGTATTGATGCCAGACACTGTCCGCTGCTCCGTTTTGAGTCCGCTCCGCTGTTTTTCGCGCCATCACCATAAAACAAAGCGCTGCTACCAAAGCGGTTATATCCACACCCAGTGAAGCCATGCTGGTATGCCCCCACCATGTCGGCACCAATTGCAGCCAGCCGATGAATGAAGTCAGCGGAATGCTCACCGTCAGTAGCGCCGCCAGCCAGAGTAATTGCACCGAGGCCCTGGCCGCCCCCACGCTGAACGACCAGCCGATGGCCAAAAAGAATACCCCGTAATACACGGCCTGGTGCCACAAAATCATATCCCCGGCCCAGCCGCTCAACCACTTGGCCCCGGAGATGGTAGCGGAAATACCACACACAGCCCCCAGGCAAACCCCCACGGTTCCATTGGCCAGCCATTGGGCATCCCTGCGCTGTACCGGCGGCAGTGGATTGCGCTTCCGGCTGCGGCGACGGCTTTCCACCCACAGTAAATTGCCGGTATAGAACAACCAGGCTCCAGCCAACGCCAGAAAGAAATACACCCACTTCTGCACCAGCCCCCCGAAGGTGACAAAATGCAGGGAGAAAATCGTATTGATCGCGGTATATGAGGGGGCCTGGTGCGACGGCAGGTAGTCCGCGCTGAGAATCTCACCGCTGTAGGGGTTCAAGATCGCGAAACTGCCCCAGGCTCGGGCGCCCATGCCACGGCTGTCCTCGCCCCAGACCCGGACCATCGGCCTGGGGCTGTCAACTCGTAGATATTGCAGCATGGTGGGCTCAAAACCGGGGGCCATATCCAGCACACGAGCCACCAGCTCCTCCGGCGCCAACATCGCGCCTGGGTCTTTCGGTGCAGGGCCAGGTGGCGGCATCGCCGCGCGAAACTCCGCCGCCAACCCATCCTTGTGAACCAGCTTGTCCTGCACCGAATAGATACCATCGTGGAAGGCAAACCCGATTGCGGTCAGCGCGATAATCAGATGAAAGGGCAAACTGATGATACCCACCACATTGTGGGCATCCAGCCACATGCGCTTGCGGTTTCTCCCCAGCCGGAACGACAGCAGGTCTTTCGCAATAGTCGGCAACACCACGACCAAACCGGAGAACAGCGCCAGGGCGTACAACACGGCGACCACCCCCATCACCCAGCGGGTGTATTCCGTATCAAACGGCAACCCCACTACCCGGTGCAGCACATCGATGAATTGGGCCAGAGGCGAGGATGTCAACTGAGCGATCACTACCTCGCCTTCCTCATTAAAACTGGATCTATAGTGCTGCAGGGAAAGCTGGTCGTGCTCATCGCTCTCCTCCGGCGCAACCGTCCAGGCCATGGTTGCGGGATGATTCTCCTGCGCTTGCAAATGAATGAAAAATTCATCACCCACCGACCGGTCACGCTCCAGGGTTTGGGTAATCAACCGGGGGGTATCCGATAGCGCAACTTGATATGAATGGGATACAGGCGCCGAGGCCCAGCGCTCCAACGGCACTTTGAATACCGTCAACGCACCGGCATAGAATGCGATGAACAACGCCATGCCTGTTAGAATACCGGTCCAGGTGTGAACCGCTTTATACACACGAACCCAGTGTGACAACATTAGTCTCTACCCTTCTGAATGTACCGACTAGAGCACGGTCAATGAAAATATCACCAGGTTAAGCGCACCCAGTGCACACCAGGCCTGAACTGCATTACGAAATGCAAAACTGATACCCGCCACCGTCAGCCATACCGGCATCACCAGCCACATGGCTAATTGCGCTCGCGCGGTCTGCGCCATCTCCGGGGAAATCATCACAAACAGCTTGCTGCAGCCAATAGCCAGCAGGAAACCCAACACCAGCCCGGCGACCCCTTTCATCAGACTACCCATGACGCTGACCCCGCCGGATCTGCAGTGCCGCCCCCGAGTAAGGCAGCACCACGAAGGCACACATGGCACCGGTAAACCAAATCGCTATTGCCACCACCGGCTGATAAGGCCCCCAGTACAGAATAAAACTGACTGCCAACAGAAGGATGCCCGCCAGCCGGGCGAACAGCGGCCAATGACGCTGACACCAGAGCTGTTTGGGTGAACTCAAGTAGAGACAGCAGCTTCCCACCACCATCAGCAAGGTTGCTACAATAGCCACGGGCACCTCCTGATTCGTTACATGAAGTAGGTAACGGACAAGCCGACATTGCGCGGCTCCACGATGGCCACATAACCCGTGGGGTAACGGCCGCCCGGAGGTTCACGCAGGGTGAACGCTCTCTTATCGAAGGCATTATTGACGAATGCGGATACCAGCCAGCTCTCTGCTTCATAGCTGGCGGTGAAGTTCATCAGCGTGTAATTACCCGCTATACGCTCTTCAGTATTTTCAAAGTCGCCGAAATACTCATCCACGTAGTTGGCAGTGGCGCCCAGGTTAAAGTAATCGTTGAGCCAGTATTTGGCGCCCAGGTTAGCGGTGATTTCAGGTGCTGAATTGAGTTCATTGCCGTCGGCATCCGGGTAGCCTTCACCGGCATCCTTGATCTCGGTACGCAACAGCCCCAGTCCACCGCTGAGGTCAAGGCCGCCGCCAACAGTCATCAGCGCTTCCAGTTCCGCCCCGTAGGTCACAACCTCATCCATATTGGTAATGTAACGGGTGGAGCTCAACGCCTGATAACCCTCATATTCGTTATAGAACAGATTGGCACTTAAGTTCACACNNGTTCCCTCATACGTGTTTACGGTTTCTTCATCGAAATAGTAATACTGGCCCTGGGCGAAGTTGAGAGCACCGCCCGGAGAGTTGTATCCCTTGCGGGCACTCAGCCCCAGAGTGGTGTCTGCGGTGACATCGTAAAGTACAGCCAATTTGGGCAGGCTGATGGTTTCGTCTTCATCGAGAACTGAGACAATTTGCCCGTTGTTGAAGTTGAAGTTGCGCAGCTGCGATTCTTTCTGCACCCGACCACCGGCAACCATACGCAGGCTATCCGTTACGGCGTAGGTCAATTCACCGTACACTGCTTCGGAATCACTTTCGTCATCACCGAAGTACGAAAACGCCCCGGTGCTCTCAAAGTCCTGACTGCGCTCAAAATAGGCCAGACCGATAAAGCCATACACTACGCCCTGGTTATTGCCGATATTGATTTTGGCGTCCAGGGTTTGATTATCCTCATCGAACACCAGCTGTTGTTCAGCAGCGGAAGCAGGTTCATAGGAATCGAACCCCCACTGATAATCCATATAGGCGGCCAGCACGTCGATGGACAGATTATCGCTGATCTCATAGCCCACTTTCAGGCTGGTGGTATCGGAATCGGTTTCGATGTCGCGGAAATAGATGCGTTCGTAGGCCCAGGGGTCTTCCGCTGAGTAATACACCCGGCCGGTGTCCCCGGCTTCGTTATTGCCGGAATAGGTCAACAGGGTTTCCAGCTTTTCCGTAGGAGTCCACAGCAGTTTGGCACGCACCCGCTCGGTCAGCACCTCGTTCAGGTCGTAATCCGCTGGATTAGTGGCATATTCTTCTTCACTGGTCAGGGTTTCGCCATCAGTGCGCTGCGCCGTGATTCGAAATGCCAGGGTGTCTTCCACCAGTGGGCCGGAAATCATGGCGGAGGTATCGACAAACTGCTCCTGGTTGCGATAACCCACACGACCGGCAGCCTCCCAATCAAAACTGGGGTCTTTGGTGGTGATGATTATCGATCCGCCGATGCTGTTGCGGCCATTGCTGGTGGATTGGGGGCCGCGGAACAGCTCGATCTGCTGAATATCCCACAGGCCGGAATCACCGGTTAAATCCGCCACGAACGGCTCAGCCACACCATCAATCAGGGTCGATACCCGGGCATTGGCACCCCCGGATATGGAGTTGAAACCACCGGCGGAACCATTACCACTGACACCCCGAATATCCGGTACGGACCCGGAAGTTACCACCACATTGCTGACTTCGGAGACCACTTCGCTGACCGTGCGATACTGCACACCCTCGATCTTTTCTTCGGGAATAACTGAAACTGAAGAAGTGGTTTCCTGCAGCGACCGATCCACCTTTTCACCAACAACGGTCACCGATTTAAGCACAGAGGTCTCACCGGAGACCTCCTCTGCCATACTGTGCGTCATTCCCTGACAAGCCAGAACTGCTCCCAATCCAACACGGATTACAAAATTGGTCTTCATCTAACCAGCCCCCAACACGTAAAACACACACCGGAAACTCCACGCATGCGGGCAGGTTCCAGTTCACCGTGGTCAAAATACGTGCTGGATGGCACAAAGTCAAATGATAATTATTTGCATTACCATTATTATTTAAGACGAAAAGGCTATCACTGACAGGTCAGGACTTCTTCCCCAGTAACTCAATGGCATAGCCATCGGGATCTTTTACAAACGCGAGGATGGTGCTGCCGTGCTTCATGGGGCCCGGCTCCCGGGTAACCACACCGCCGCGGGCGCGGATCTCATCGCAGGCTTTATAAACGTCGCTCACTTCCAGGGCAATGTGGCCATAACCGTTACCCAGGTCATAGCTGTCGGTATCCCAGTTGTGGGTCAACTCGATGCAGGCCTGCTCGCTTTCTTTACCGTACCCGACAAAAGCCAGGGTGAATTTACCTTCCGGGTAATCTTTCTGCCGCAGCAGGCTCATGCCCAGCACTTCGGTATAAAAGGCAATGGAGCGCTCCAGGTCACCCACTCGAATCATGGTATGCAATAGACGCATGTCTCTCCCCTATTCTGTTAACCGGGGAACACAAAGATCCCCATGTCATCAAGCTTTTGTGGTGTCTGCTCCAGCTCCCGATCAATGGCATCGCCGCTCAGCCAGTCGCATCCCACCGATTGCAGAAACGCCTGTTGGGCATCGCTGTCCACGGAGGTGGCCAACACCTGTATACCCAGCTGATGCACCATGTCTACCACCCCTTTGATGATGGCCTGATCGGTCTTGGCCAGCTCGCAGGTGGCGACAAAAGATTCGCTGAGTTTCACCAGAGTATACGGTACTTCCTTCAATAAATTCAGCGGCGCATAACCGGTGCNNTACGGCACTTCCTTCAATAAATTCAGTGGCGCATAACCGGTGCCGAAGCTGTCCAGTATCAGATTGAAGCCGTTGCGGCACAGCTCATTAAGCACTTCACTATGCTGGCGGTGACGCACTGTATAGGAGCCTTCCGGTAATTCAATGTAGATCTGGTGAGAATCGAGCCCCACGGCGGCAATGGAATTAATAACCCATTCCACCCCCCCTTCCTGCAACAGGATGGTCGGGGAAATCGGCATGATAAGGCGTACCCTGGCCTTGGCATCATCCGGTAGCTGCTCGAAACGCTCCAGGGCCTGCTGCCACAGCCAGCGGAACATGGTAGGGGCCAGACCGGCTTCCTCGGCCTGCTGCAAAAACGCCTCCAGCGCCAGCTCGCCTTTCTTGGGGTGAACCCAGCTCAGCCGCACTTCGCAGGCCATCACCTCCGACTTATCGCGGCTGGTAACCGGCAGGTATTGAATGCGCCACTGTTTCTGCTCCAGGGCCTGATGCAGTTCGTACTCCATCTGCATCTGCTCCACCCGCAGCTTGTTCATCTCTACTGTGAAATACTGATAGTGGTTGCGGCCGATGGCCTTGGCCCGGGACAGTGCCGCCTCCGCGTTCTTCATCAGCGTAGTGGCATCGTCACCGCAGGTGGGATAGACACTCACACCGATGGAGCAACCGGTGAACACTTCGTGACCGTCCACCAGAAACGGCTCCCGAATTCGCTCAATCACCTTGTTGGCTACCATCCCGGCGTTTTCCGGGGAGTCGATTTGGCTGAGCACCAGCACGAACTCGTCCCCTTCCATTCGCGCCATCTGGTCGTCCCGACGCACCAGGGAATAGATCCGGTCCGCCACCGCCTTCAGCAAGCTGTCACCACGGTCATGGCCCAGGGTTTCGTTGATATGGCGGAAATGATCCAGATCCACCGACAACACCGCAAAGTAATAGCCGGTGATCCCCGCCTTCAGTACAGTGCGATCAATGTGTTCCTCAATAAACGCGCGGGTGGGCAGGCCGGTGAGATGATCCACCTGGGATAACTTGGACAGTTTGTCCTTGGACTCACGGGTTTCTTTCAGCTGTTTGAAGGCAAATAACAGGGCAACACCACAGGAGGATTTGAAAGGGATGGCGGCAAACTTGGCGCTGATGGATTCTCCGTCACGGCGCCACAACATGGATTTGTCCACCTGCAGAATCTGATCTCCCCCTGTTACTTTGGAAATCGGGTGTTCCTGCCAACGGGACTTGGCCTGGCTGCAGGCGTCTTCAAACAGGCTTTCCAGATACACGCCATTCAGCTCCATGGAGCTGGCTTTCAACAGCTTTTCCGCCGCGTGATTGGTAAAAATGATGCGGCCCTTGGTGTCCATGGCCAAAATGCCTTCTTCATGGCTGGCAATGGGATCGGCTTTTTCTTCGCTATACAGGGCTTCGATTTCCGCACGCACCTCGTATTGCTTGAGATAGTGGGTCAGGCAACTCTGCAGCTGAGATTCGTTGATGGGCTTGGACAACACCTTGATCAGGTCAAACATATCGTCGTACAGGCACATTTTGCGCTCGGACAAATTGCCCACCACAAACATCAGCGGGATATGCCTGCTTTTTTTACCAGACTTCAGCACGTTCAGGAGCTGGTAACCATCCGACTCATC
>JABAHQ010002171.1_pt1 | contig 10350 bp, 15 predicted proteins | sample 7062091 | NCBI WGS metagenome assembly JABAHQ01 (sample SAMN14534359, study PRJNA622989) | marine sediment metagenome | biome: marine biome [ENVO:00000428]; feature: marine pelagic biome [ENVO:01000023]; material: deep marine sediment [ENVO:00002113] | place: India: Gulf of Kutch | collected... | reverse complement strand
GTGGCAGAAGGATCACAGAGGAAGAATATAGAACCTACAGTGGACTCTGTGAAGAATGCCATGAAATCGAGATAGATGAACTAGACTTCGAAGATGATTACGGTGTCCAAGGAGTTTGAGGGTGAATAGTGCGGGCGCGTTTCTATTATTTCTTAGCGTTTGAAATATTCAGCAATCACGCCGATACCGCCGGCAAGCAAGAATATTAGTCCTAAACTAAGGAGTGGCGCATCGAAAACACTGTCCCCTCTGTAGAGAACTCCAAAAATTAATCCCACTATGAACCAACTTCCCCCCCATCAAAAGAAAGGAGCTATATTTTTTGTATTCCTTCTTTCTGCTTGGTTCTACTCTCAGCTTCAATATTGCCAAGGCTGTTACACCTATTATCGCTCCTATCGCTATTACAGCAATATCCACAATATCGAAGCTCGCTGTGATAGTGTCCTTCTAAGTTGATTTTGCATTTTGCTTGCTCTCAATTTTTATGGCGTGTAGATGCGCGCGCATATTTAATGGGTATGCTTTCTCTTCTACATCTTTTCAATATCGGAAAGGTTACATAGGTGGCAGCTCTTCGGCTGTCAGCAAAGTCTCTATTTCATTTGAATATCCCTCAATTCCAGCAAATTCAAGCTCATATCGATATACGAAACTCAATGCTTCTGAGATTCCTTCTTTTTCTACATCATAAATTGCAACACCTTTTAGACCGCCTCTAACCCACCTGAGACCTACTTTCTTCAGCTTTATAGACGATGGCAGAGGAAATTTCTGTTGTATCTCATTAAATTTCTTCATAACCTCCATTAGCTTCTCAAGTGGAAACATCGAAGTCACCATAATCAAAACCATACTTTTCACCTCCTACCGCTTATATTTCCTAAAATTTCTCCCAACAATTCAGTTGTTGCCTCCGTGTAAGCATCTATTTCTCCAGAATTCTTTTCAACTTCTCTAACGATTTCTCAGCTTCCTTTTCAAGCATACCTTTACCCAGTTTGTCGAGGAGCGTGCCGAAAATCCCCCAAGGCAGTTTAAAGGTCATCACATATGCGAAATTAGTTCCCTCATCTACGGATTCCAAAACATATGTTACAACAGTATTGTTCGCTCTTTTTCCTATCATACGAAATGTCATCTTCTCGTTTTTAAGACTCTCCGTGATTTCAAAATCAATTGCTCCTGCTCCTTTTATATTCGTGTGCGAAGATGCACCAACCCTATACTTGTCTTCTGGATTACGCACCTCAGAAGTATATTTCACATCCCCATATTCTTCATTCCATTCTGGAAGTCTGTCCAAAGCAAGCATTTCCCACACTTTCTCAGGTGACGCTTTGATTTCAATCGACTTTTCTATCCTACCCAAAACATCTCCTCCCCTCAATCATCAATTCTAATTACTCTTTTTGCCTCATCGGTAGGCTCATGCCTTCTGCTTAGACTTCCATGCGTACCAGACGACCAGTGCTGTAACCACAATTATCGAAAGCCACATCAGTACCGCATAAGCAGAATAGGCTGATGGTTTTGTCAGAGACTCAATTGCAGAAATGAGTGCGATACCAGTAAAGACTATACCCATGACGATGTTTGCCCAGCGATTTATCGAATCCTTCAAAGTCAGGGACAGGAAAGCCATAACAAATGGAACCAAAAATTCGATTGAGACAATAAGCATAACTTCAGGTGTTATTTGCATTCCTGATATTTCTCCCGCCATTATCCCCTCTAATACACCTGGCTCCATCCACATCACAAACCCGACGAACAACGACGCTGAGGTATGCAATAGCCACAGCACTGCAATCTTTATCTTCCAATCTTCCATAATCTACCCCCTCCATTCAAATAAACAAACAGTGTTACATGTCTGCCGATTCAGTTTTTATGACTTGTGGAACAAACTTAGACTGCATGCATACTCAACTATTCACCTTCAGCGTCAGCTATCAGAAGCAGTTGGTTGGGTTAAAATTTGATCCTCCCTCCCACACAACAGAAGAGAAGAAGTTGAATGAATCATGCATGCTTCACCCAGCTTTAACCCGTTAACTCTCTTTTTTCTATGTCTTTAAGTATCAGTTCTATTTCTCTCCAAATTGTTGGATCAATCGGCTCTGGTTCGTGGCTTGCTAATATTTCTTTTGCTCGGTTTCTAGCTTCTTCCCGAATGTCTTTGCTACCTGCCTTTTCCCAGTCAGCTCTAGTTTTTCTATCGCTTATCGTTGGACGGTAATGTTCTTTTTTGAACGATTCCAACGTATGCTTGTCAGCTAAATAGTGGCCTCCTGGACCAACTCTGTCAATCACGTCTTTTGCCATAGTTTCAGCGTTTACCTCAATCCCCTCTGCACAGCGGAGAGCCATTCCAGCTAGCTCGTTATCGATGACCAGCTGTTCGTAACTTGCCGTTCTGTAAGATTCTATAGTACAAGCAACCAAGTCTATCAAGTCCGCTCCTGCCATCACCGCCATCATCAGAGACATCATCTTTTCATAACTGGCTTGAGCATCAGGTACTTTAGCGTTGGATTGTGCCCCCACACCACAAGGTATGCCATAATATCTAGCTATTTGAGCAAATGCGGCGCTTAGTAAGCCAGCTTCTGGGGAACCAGTTGATGAAACTCCAGTTCGCATATCCATTGGACACGACACATTTCCATAAATCACAGGAGCACGAGGATTAACCAAATGAGCTATTAGTAAACCGCTTAAAATTTCTGCATTCTGTTGCACCAAAACTCCAGCGAGCGTGGCGGGTCCAGTGGCCCCTGCCAAAGCCATCACAGTCATGAATATTAATTGTCCGTAGCTTGCATATTCAATTAGGGCCTCAATCATTCCTTTGTCGTGAACTAGCGGACTTACAGGATCAATGTAACCAGCAATTATCGGCTTTTTTCTAAGCTCCTCTTCGCCACCTACTAAAGCAGCTGCTATTCGAATACTGTCGTGCGCACTACTTTTTCCGTAAGATTCTCCAAGGATACATTTTGAGGTGTTCTTCACTGCTATTGCGACGCTGTAGATATCGGCAACTTGCTCTGGGACATCAGACAACGAGGCCGGAGGATAGTTTATNNGGAATACGACACTCGCCTGTTTCCAAGTCTATAATGTTCACGCCGCCCGATCCCGGACCAAACTTAGTGGGCTCGCCTCCGATTCTAATGTTATTTTTCGGGTTTCTAGCGTGCCAAGTGAAGCTCTTCGGGGTTTTGGCCACCGCTTCTTTGACAAGATAGTCTGGAATCTTAACGAGATTCTTTTGGTAGTCTACGATGGCGCCAGCTTGATCCAAAAGCTTGAGAGCTTTCTTTTCTCGAACTATCACTCCCGTACGCTCTAGGACTTCCAGAGTTGCGCTATGTATATTGCAAACTTCATCGTCGCTGAGGATGTTCAAACGATTTCTTTTTAGAAAGGATTTCATAATGATCACCTGCTTACTTTCAAGGGAAATATAATTTGAAACCTTTCCGTTGTATATAGCCCTTGAGTTGCGCGCGCATTGCGAGGGATAACTTTTTGTGCATTTTTCCCCCTCGTACTTTAGCCTTAACTGAACTGACTTCTTTCTACTGCATTACACGGTAAGGGATAAATGCCGTGATTCTTACCTATTGAATTCTATCCACTTCCAATCTTTTTTCTGCTACTTGAATTATCATACGCTGACGCTGAAGAAAGCAGTTAAGAATCAGTGTCAGCATAGTCAGTTGGTTGGGTCAAATTTTAAGCCCAAACCCAAACCTCCTATCAGTCGGACTAAAAGCAACAGAAATCTCAGAAAGAGCAGAACAAATCCAGAAAAACCTCGGCAAACTCTCTACATCCCTCGGAGAAGTAGAAGACGCCTGGAGCACACTATACACCCACATCAAAAACGCATACAACAAAGCCGGCGAAGTCAACTAAAAACACAGCCGACTAAAAGTCACCTACAAACAAATCACAGAAACAGAAGAAGAATAGCGAAAACAGGAAAAAGGAGAGTGTGTGCGCGCGTTCATTATTCCTCTTGAGTTGTAGCTGTCTAACCTCTTCAGAGATCATTCCCTTTTCAAGAATACTGGACTGGAGTTAGGGGGTCTATATGTTACTTTTCTCGCCTTTTTCATAGCTTTAACCGCTTCCCCCATTTTAATCAATGGTGTGGTTTTTACGGCCTTTAAAGCTCCCCCTGCCATTAAGGCCATAGAAAGGGCCGAAGCGCTTACATTATCGGGCATTCTAATTATTGCCACTCCATCATAGTCTCCAAAAGCAAAATAGGCGCTTTCCAGCTTTCCTCCGAGTTTCTCAATCACTGGCCGTACGACCTCTTCGCGGTTCTGTGGACTTTTGAGCATAGCTGCCCACGCCTTGGCTGTGTATGTAGCTTGCAGCAGATAACATTGCATTATTTTCTTAGCATCTCCTATTGTGTTCTTGACCTAATATGCTCGAGCTTTTAAACTTATGTTGCTGTCGTGCCACAGTCACACACACTTAAAAGCGTGCGCATCACACAGATTTTTTGGGGCATGCATGCAGAATGTCAATTGATGAAGGTTCTAATGAAATAAGTAGTGAAGTATTTTGGAGGAATTTGGTAGTTCGTTATTGGCCCGTAGTTTTAATATTTGGTCTACTCATAATCGGTGCTATCATAGGTTTTATCCTAACGTTGGATTGGTTCGTGACAACTTCAGCGATAGGTGGATATGGTACGTGGACTTTTAATGATTTTTCATTGGGAGAGGGTGTTGCATGGTTTATATTCTTATTACTGTGGATGCTACTATTAGTTGTGTTGCCTACATTAGCAGTGGGAGGAATAGTTGTTGCCATCGTATGGTTTGTTGTCCTACCTCCCGATGTCAAAGAGGAAATTAAGACACAATTCCGGCGCCCATCGCCGGGAAAAACGAGTGGTGGTGGCGGTGCATTCGGTTTCTTACTATTTATTGGCGTGTGCATCAAAGTTGCGGTTGATGGAAATTGGTTAACAAAATTTGAAAACCTATCGTTCAGCTATTTCATTCAATCCTGGATTATCGTGTTCATTTGGGCTCTAATCATCATTGGAATACCCGCTGCCATCATAGGTATAATCTGGTTTGTATGGAAGTATGGGAGAACAACCTGAAATAACTCTAACCCTACAGCTTCCACGCATGCATGCGCATACATCTGGTTCGCCCAGAAACACATAGAGAAACAGCGAGAGAGGTTGGGGCGAGAACTCGAGTAGACTAAGCAGTAAGCACCGTTGGCTGTTTAAAGACATTTAAGGGAACACCCCAATCTTCTAAACGGGTGTTTAGATGGATTGGCTGTCTTGGCTTGTTCAGTGGCTTGCAGGTGTTGCCCAGTTAGTCATAGGTTTTCTTTTGGGAGCAATAATCACAGGCGCGTTCACTTGGAAGGTTGTTCTTCCAAAAACGTTGAAGAACAAGGAGGTTCAAGATCTGATAAAAACAGTGAGGGAAACGAAGAAGGCGATTGACAGCTTCTTTGAAAGCGAGGATTGGCAGGATATGGTTACACTTTTCCGTGAGGGAAAAGAGTTGTTGAAGGAACTGGTTGAGAACCAGAAGAAGATGAGTAGAAAATGAGTTACACAAAAGCTAATGCGACAACATGTGTCTTCATTTGTGAAGCCGAAGACCAGAGAGTTAACGGAAGAGCTACACGATTTCTTTATGTGTAAGGTGAGGGTTCCGAGGTTTAGGTATGGTAATAAGCAAGAGATCGAATCGTTGATCAATGAAGAGGCTATTCTGTTGGCTTTGTATATGAGGGTATAAGGGAAAGTTGGATTCCTAGAATTGCGTTTCCCTCTTAGTTTCCTCTTTTTTTGCGCGCGCATATGGAAAAGTTTTGTGGGCTGCCCTATCCTAGGGTATGGCTAGAGGCGAAAGAATGAAGGCGAGATACAGAGTTCATAGATTCAACATCAAAATGACATCAGACCAGAGCAAGTTAGAGCAGTTCTTGAATAGTCTAGAAGGCGAAGTTGTAACGATTATTCCGAACGTTAATCCCAAGTTTACCCCCGGGGGAATGGGTGCCAATGTGGACTTTCTTTTGATTGTGGAAAAGGTGAGTTAGGTCAAAAGCGCACGCGCATTTAATGAAACATCATGTAGATTAGTTCTGCCTTTTTCTTTCCGATTTTGGGAACCTTCTGAAGTTCCTCAACGGAGGCACAAGCTACCTCTGATATTGTCTTGAAATGTAGTAGCAGATTTTCTGCCAAACGATCGCCTATGTAGGGGATGGCAGAAATGATATACTTCTTCCGATCTTTAACTGGCAGACTTGTTTTTGCAGGTTTCCTGTACCATCTGGCAACAGGAAGTTTGTCGTTCTTTCCAGCGGATTCCCTCTTGGCTAGTATTCTCATGAACGCTCTGAAAGCCGTATCATTTTCGGCGTGAAAAATGGGTGTGTTATAAACATATACTATCTCCAAATACGCTCCCATGAGTTGAGACCAACGTATCAATGGGTCATCTTGAAGTTCGTAGTCAACTATGTCAAAGTAGCCTTCAAAGTTTCCATGGATCAGAAGTATTCTACGCTTCACATTGTGCCCCAACACTTTCTCGGTCTTCATCATCCGAAGAAGCTGATCCCACAATCTGTTGGACCTGATAGAAGACAGGAAATCAGTCACAGTCTTTCTTTCAACGATTATCGCTCCAGAATCTGAGATCAACAGGTAATCGCCTATAGGCAATTGGGCAAAGGCGGTCTCCTCACAAGCATCGTCAAGAAATTCTGCTAGATGCCTCTCACGATTATCAACAAGAAGCTTCATTCAACTCATCCAATTACTAACCAAACTAACACCAAGAAATAAAATTGGCGTTAGACGTGGTTGCGGGCGCTAAGAAAAGGGGAAATGTTCTCTTGAATCAGTGTTATCTTAGTTGATTATTTATGGAGGTGCGCGCCTATCTTATGAACTTCCTCAGTGAACTTTTCCAAATCATACTGTTGCGCGAATAACATCGTGCTCCATCTACCAGATAAACTAGACAGGAAATAGATCTCCTGTAGTTCATCCTCACTGGCACCATGTAGCTTTGCGGCTGCTGTGTGGAAAAGCGTACAGTAAGGACATCTGGTGTTTGCAGCGATAGCCAATCCGATCATTTCCCTGTATTTAGCAGGTATTTTTGATTCTCCCAAGACGTATTTCTTGAAGAGAGGCCATTCTTTAATCAGAACATCATCTGCTAAGGCCTTCATAAAACCTGGCACTAATCCAATCGTGGTCTCTATATCTTTCAGGGTATCCTGGTAATCTCCCATCTAAATCACCTCCTTTATGCTTAGTTTTTTCCCAAACGTGTGTGTGCGCGCGACGCCTGCAGCGTTTTGATTATGAAGTAACACGCTTTTAAAGATGTGTGACTGTTACATCACAGCCACATAAGCTTAAATGCGCGTGCTGCTTGAGTAGTTTACATGAGGAGTTTTGTATGATTTTCATAACCCTAACCAAATGGAAACAAGCGCCCACAAAAGAAATTATTGATCAAGCCACCAAAACATTTGAAGACATGGAGAAGCAAGGCATCAAGATGCGTGTCTACTGGACTCTGGGACGCTACGACGCAGTCGCAATTACTGAAGCCCCAACCGAAAAGGACGCCATGAAAGCACTCCTCCGTTTTGTAGGGCTAGTTGATATAGAAACGATGGTAGCAGTTCCACGGGAAGAAGCAATAAAACTCCTTTAAATCGAGACCCAACAACCCCCTTTTCTTTTTTTGAGACGCCAAAGTCTAAAACCAAATTTATTTTGAAGTGTGTGTTTGGGTTTTGGGTTAAAAATTTAATCCCAACCCAAAAGAGGAAAGACGACGACGCAAATAACGACGACGAGCTAGCTGGCTAGCTTTCGTATATTTAATGGGGCAATACATGTGAGGATTTCCTTTTAGCAGATTATTGAAATAAAAAAAGGGAAGAGTTCAATTATTGATTATGAGGTACTTCGACAGTGACACTTGTCATGACGTAGTTTCCTGAAGCATCCGTGACTTTGTAGGTTATGGTGTAGATCCTACCCGAGCCTGTTCCACTTCTTTCCGCTCTTAGGTTGAACGTGAAGTTGTTTATTATCATGATGTCGTTGGTTGTATTGCCGTCGCCTAAGCCATTGTCCGATTCGTTGCTCGTGACTGATACAAGCGTGATCTTTGGTGATGGGTCGCATATGTCGTAGGCTGTCACGGTGACTTTTACTTCGACGTACTTGTGGTTTGGCGGCCACAGAGCGCTTGGTGTTGCGGTGGCGTTTATCTGGGGTGGCGTCGTGTCTATTACTTTAACTGTGACATTGTCGCTGCCTGTGTTTCCTGCCATATCTGTAGCGTTCAGAGTAACTATATGGGTGCCCAAGTTGAAGGTATACGTTAGGTTTTGTTCTGTTCCAAGTACAACCCCGTTCTCACTCCACGTAAAGTTGAATTGTGTGGAACAAATGTCTGTGGCGTTACCGTAGAGCGTAACTTGTGTTCCAGCGTGAGATTCTTGCTCGACGGTTAAGTCCGGTCCAGCGTTAACCACGGGTGGTGTGGTGTCTATGATTGTGACTGTGACATTATCACTGCCTGTATTGCCTGCCTCATCCGTAGCGTTCAATGTTACTATATGCGTGCCGAGGTTGAACGTGTAGGTCAGTGTTGTGTCTGTCACGTTTGTCTCGGCAACAAGTACAATGCCTTTCTCGCTCCACGTGAAGTTGAATCGCGTTGAAACATTGTCGGTGGCTGTGCCGTTAAGCATGACCTGCGTTCCTGCGTAGGATGCCTGTTCCAAGGTTATGTCTGGTCCAGCGTTGGCGACTGGCGGCTGGTTCTCAAGTACAGTTATTATTGCATAGGCGGTTTCAGTCTTGTTGAGTGGTGAGCCAAACTTAACTGTTAACGTGGTGTTATAGACACCTGCGACTGCATAAATGTGCGTTGTGTTAAGCAGCGCTGGGCTGGAGCCGTTTACCGGGCTGCTGTTGTCGCCGAAGTCCCATGTGACTTGGATTATGACGCTGACGTCGTCGGTGGTTGTTCCGTTGAATTTGACGGTCTCGCCAGCATGGACTTGTTGGTTTGGACCAGCGCTTAAGCTTGCCTGTGCTGTGAGAACCAGTACGGGTACGACTGCGGCGATTATCAGCAAGGTTCCAAGCAAAAGTCCTTTTTTCATTTCTTTTTATCCCCTATCAGCGCATATATATGAAATAATGAGTCTTAATAAACATTGTTCTGTCCCTGAAGAACAAAAATACAGACCTGAAAAAGCCCACCCTAGAAGCATTCATTGAACCCAAAGAAATGACCCTCGAAAACTTACTCAACACTTTCATAGACAAACCCAGGCTAAAGAGAGCCCAACGCATCAAAGACAAAGAACTCAAAAACCTACTAGCCCAAAGAAACAACTCAATCCTCGCACACGGACTAAACCCAACAAACGAAGAAACCTACCTAAAACTCTACCAAAAAGTCATCCAATACACATCACTCATCATAGAAAAACTAGACCCCCTGCTACAAGACTCAACCTTCACAAAATGGAACTAAAGAAAAGAGAAATCGCAGAAGATAACCCACTCGGCGTTGCCGGTTCTGGCTATTTGAGGTATTTTCTGGCTTGAATCAAGTCTTTCATAGTGTTTATGGTAAACCACATTCCATGATACATGTATCCGTGGAGAATTCTCTTGTCTGCCAGTCTCTGCATCGTGGTGAACTCGAAGTCCCCCTGATCTGGAAAATACTTCTTAACAATGGCTTTTTTAAACACGTGGTGTCCAGCGCTCACGTAGAAATCAAGAGTTGATCTGTGCTGAAACCTTATCACTTCTGTTCCGCTGCCGAATGTCACTCTTCCGAAAGGTAGGGTGGGCTTTGCCAGAAGGACCCCTGCTCCTCTCGAGGCATAATCAAAAAGCTCGTTAGGGTTATAGAAAACAATGTCGTCCACGTTCATCACGTAGGCTATGTCCCCCCTAACCTGTTCAAACGCCTTCTTGGTCGCTCCCCCGGTTCCCAGACCATCCTTTTCCACGGAATACTTAACGGGCTGCTTCGTCAAGTCTTCCTTGTTCGACGCCACCACTATGTTTTCAAACCCGTTGGTTTGCAGCCACGAGATCTGTCTGTCTATCAGAGTCTGCTCGTCTATCTTCAGCAACGGCTTCGGAACCCACGTAGCGGGTTTAAGCCTCCACCCCGCTCCTCCAGCCAAGATTATCGCTTCTCCCATCCCACCTTCACCTGCACATCTGATTGCATACTCTGCGCCCCACATGTTTAAACTTAACTGTAGCCAAAGCCAACC
>JABAHQ010035315.1_pt1 | contig 10355 bp, 15 predicted proteins | sample 7062091 | NCBI WGS metagenome assembly JABAHQ01 (sample SAMN14534359, study PRJNA622989) | marine sediment metagenome | biome: marine biome [ENVO:00000428]; feature: marine pelagic biome [ENVO:01000023]; material: deep marine sediment [ENVO:00002113] | place: India: Gulf of Kutch | collected... | reverse complement strand
GGTCTCGGCGTTCGTGTTCACGTCGGGCGCCGGGATGTCGGTGAACGGCCCGATCATGTCGCCGAGCTCGGCGACGAAGCGGCGCGTGATCTTGCGCACGTCTTCCTTGAGGAGCTCCTTCGGGTTGCAGACGATACCGCCCTTCGCGCCACCGAACGGCACGTTCATCACGGCGCATTTCCAGGTCATCCAGAAGGCGAGTGCCCGGACCTCGTCCTCGGTGACGTCGGGGTGGTAGCGGATGCCCCCTTTGCCCGGGCCACGCGCTCTGCTGTGCAAGCAGCGGTAGCCGATGAAGCTCCTCACCTCGCCGTCGGCCGTCTCGACGGGGAACTCGACTGTGATCACCCGGCGGGGCCGCTTCAAGAACTCCACCAAGCCGGGCTCCAGGTCGGGGACGTATCGCGCCGCGCTCTCGAACTGCTGCTGCGCGATGCGGAACGGGTTGAGGTCCTCCGTGGCGCTGGCTGCGCCCGCTTGGGTCGTCGCTTTGGTGGCCATGGCCCCTCACATCCTCTCTTCCCTCAGTCGAAGAATCCCTGGTCGTCCATGCCGCGCTGGCCGAAGCCCGCGCCGCCCTTCTTGAAGAACGCGGCATCGGCGGCGTAGCCGGCAGTGAGGCCCTCGATCCGGGCCATCTCCTCATCGGACAACGGCTGGAAATCGGCGCCGATGGATACGTTCTGCTCGAGCTGCTCCACAGTGTCACAGCCGACGATGACCGTGCTCACCGGATAGGTTAGCACCCAGGACAACGCGTCTCTCATTGATGTAAGGCCGTCTTCACGGAAAAGCCGACCGCGGGCCGGGATCTTCATGGCGATGATGCCCATCTCCTTCTGCACGGCCAGCGGGAGTAGTTCTGCCGTGAACGGCAGGAAGTGGCGGTCCGCCGGGTTCAACGCCATCAGAACTGTATCGAAGTCGAAGCGATTGAGCGCCTTGATCAGTGTCGCCGGGTCGTAGTGTCCGGTGATGCCGAGGAAGCGCACGACACCCTCGTCACGCGCCTGCTGCAGCGCCTCGATCGCCCCGTTCCGACCGAAGATGCGGTCGAGCTGCTCTTCCGTTCGCACGTTGTGCAGTTGCCAGAGGTCGAGGTGATCGGTCCGCAGCAGGCGGAAGCTCTCCTCGAGAAGGCGTAGCGAGCCATCGCGGGTTCGGTCGTGCGTCTTCGAGGCCAGGAACACCTCGTCCCGTCGTGTCGCCATGACCTCGCCGATGTGGGACTGCGAAATCCCTCGGCCGTAGGCGGCTGCGGTATCGATGTAGTTCACCCCGAGATCGATGGCTCGATTGATGATCGCGATCGACTCGTCGCGGGTCCCGTATCTCTCCAGTGTGGCCTGGCCGCCGAGGCTGAAGAGCCGGACGTTATGGCCGGTGCGTCCCAGCGGGCGCTCCGGCATCGGCGGATACCTGCCCGGCTCAGCAGCGAGGGCGTTCTTCCCACCCAGAACAAGAGCAGCGGTACCACTTGCTCCCACTTTGACGAACTCCCGGCGGGTAAGCTTGCGTTTCGCCATTACGGCCTCCTGGGTCGCGGCGATGGTCCGCGGAACGTGACTCGGCGGCTATCTCGATCGTGAAGCTGGGGCATCTCCTGCTCGGGAATCGGCCAGTAGAAGGCCCTTGGGGCTGGGAGCCTGGAGCGGATCCCGGGACATTATGGTCGACACCTTCCCTCGGACGCAAGGAGATAACCCGACTCTCAGCGCGGCCCACGCCGGACTACCAGCGCCGCCGCGGCGCGGAAATGTTTGCACTGGAGGGGTAGCGAATAGCGGTGCTGGCGCGTTGGGCGGGCGGGGCCGTTTTTTTTTAGTGTAAGCTATTGCAATATAGCAACTTGTGGCGCACGGACCGGCCGGCTATGGGGGCGGCTCACCTCTTGCGTCCTCCGCGGGCGAGCGCTCAACGGCTCGGACGAAGACGGAGGTGAAAGGTCATGGCCAAGGTCCAAGAGCGGTTCCCGCCGGATGCCGCCGGGACGGTGTCCCCGCACGGGCCCGCGACCGTAACGGTGATCACGACCGACGAGGTGCTTCTGGGAGCGCTGTCACGCGTCCTCACGGACGATCGCTACCGGCTCGAGACGCGCACGCGACTCGAACCNNGCATAGAGATCGGCAGGCAGCTGCGTGCGGCTCCGTCACGACCGCGGATCCCGCTGATCGGTATCTGCGACGATCGCCTCTCGTACGAGGGGCGGACGACCGCGCTGGTCGACGGTTTCTGGGACGTCCTCGAGCTGCCGGGCCAGGCGGGGGAGCTCGCGGCGAAACTGAGCACGTGGACCTGGTTGAAGAGAGACATGGACGGGATTCAGTCGGGCATGTTGCTGGACATCAAGACGGGGCACTACACGGCGCTGGGGATCAAACGTCGGCTCAGAGAGCTGGTCGCGCTGGCCGGGCGCACGAGTAACCCGCTGTCCTGTGTGGTGTTCGGCGCTGACGGGTCCTCCGATGACGGTAGCCTGGCGGCCGATGCTCTCTTCGACTTGGAGCTGAAGCTTTCTCTGGACCTGCACCACGGGACCCGCAACTCGGATGTCGTGGGACATCTGGAGTTCCTGAAGTTCATGGTCTTGGCGCCGAACACCCCGCCTGCGGGTGGCCTGCGGTTGGCGGAACGGTTCACCTCGCTGTCGTTGTCGAGGTGCGTGGACGGTGAGTTCCCAGTGACGGTGAGCGCCGGGGTGGCGGCGCTGGACGGCCGGAACGGCCAGGTCCAGGCGTGCCCCGAGCTGCTCTTGGCGGCGGCCAGTCGAGCGCTGAACGAGGCACGGCACGCCGGGACGGCGCAGGTCGCGGCGGCCTGGGGCGCAGCATGAACCGAAGAGGAGTAGTGGTTATGGCGAATCAGAAGTCGAAGGCCGAGGGTAGACAGCTACGTGAGCTTGCGCGCCAGACGCTCCAGGCCTTCCGCGAGTTGAACGCGGCTGCCGCCGAAGCGGCGTTTGTGAGGGGCGAGTCCCCGAACGGCGAGAGCATGGTGCGTGCGGGCGATCTGCTCGAAGCGGTGATCGCCGAACTCAGAGGAACGGCGAAAGTCGCTGGCTAGGCGACCCCCCTGCCATCTGCAAGACCTTCCTGCTAGCTTCCTCCCGTCCGTTTCGCCGCTCGGCTGACCCGGCGATGGCAGGGGGAGGGTGAACATTCCGCGCTCGATCAGAGCCGCAGCGCTCGCCGCCGTTGGTGCCCTCAGTTTGTCGAATCCGGCGACGGCACAGCTGCCGTTCGACATTACTCAGGACGACTTGCAGGCGGTCGACACCACCGCACTGCACTGGACCAGCGTGCAGACGTACGTCGGCGGCGTCGATGGCGAGCTCCGTTACCGCGACCCGGAAGTGGCCGAGGGCGAGTGCAGAGCCGTCGCCTTGCTCGGGCTGCTGCGGCTGCGTAACCACTACCGGCGCGAGCGCGGAGAAGCGCCCGTCGCCATACGCCTGGCCCTGCGCTGCGCTGCCACGTACCTCGGCAACCTGCGGTACGACGGCGTCGTCGTGCAGCTCGAGTTGCGCGACGCCGCGACAGGCGAGCTGGTCTACCGGGGGCGCCGGCGCGGGCTCCCCTGAGGCCGGGAAGCCACCAGGAGCCCGTAGCTCAGCGAGCGGCTGTCATAAGCGTTGGCCATGGTGGCGAAGCCGCGGAGGAACCGGCGAGCGTCGAAGTCCAGGAACAGCCTGAACGGCGCGAGCCATGGCCGGCGTGTCCGGGCGAGCAGGATGTCCCAGGTCGGCCGCACATGCGAGCTCAGATCCTCGACGTGGTGAATCTTTAGGCCGGCGCCTTCACACCAGGCGCGGTACTCGTCAGCCGACGCCAGCGACGGGCAGAGGAACGCATCGCAGACACTCTGAACCAGCGGATCGGCGGCGTCGGCGCGCACCGTGTCGACCCGGCCCGCATACCCGCGGCGCAGCTTGTAGCGGCGTGCCAAGCGAGCCTGGGCGCCGCTGATCGTGATGCCGGTGACCCGACAATCGAAGCGTCGGGAGAGCCAGCGCGCCGAGGCGCCGTATCCGCAGCCGACGTCGAGGACCCGATCCGCGCGGGCGATCCGGGCGCGGTCGGCGAGATAGGCGACCAACCGCTCTTGGGCGATGCGGGGCGGTGCGTCGTGGGCGGGTTAGAGGCCGTGGTGGATGTGTTCGCCCCAGAAAAGACGGTAGAGAAAAGCAAGAGCGTCGTAGTGCCGCGCGATCGTCCTCCGGAGAGACGACCCGGCGGCAGCGCTACTCCGCAATGGCCTCGCCGAACTCCGGCAGGTTGATCCGCTCGGTCAGCGCTCGCCGGTTGAGAACCACGAAATGATGGTTACGGCTGTCCACCAGGCCCTGCCGCTTGAACTCCGCCAGCACGGTGGTAACCGTCTCGCGCGTCGAGCCGATCAGGTCAGCCATCTCCTGGTGCGTGAACCAGTAGGGCACCTCGATCCCTTGTTCGATTTCCCTCCCGTAGCGGTCGGCAAGCCAAAGGATCGTACCGGCGAGCCGGGACGGCACGTCGAGGAACGCGAGCATCTTGATCCGCTCGTCCATGTGTAGCATGACCTCGGCGATGTGGCGGAGCAGTGCGCGCGCTAACGCGAGGTCACGAGCGAACAGATCCGTGAGCGAGTCCGCGTCGATCGCGAGGTACTCGCTGCTCTCGGCAGCGGTGGCCGAGAGGACCCGCTTGGGCATACCCGCCAGCGCTTCCAACCCGAACGCTTCGCCCTTCGCGGCGAAGCTGACCGTGATGTCGCGGCCCTCCCAATCGCGGTCCCGGAGCCGAGCGCGGCCCCGGAGCACCAGGTACAGCGCCTCAGCGGGCTGGCCCAGCTCGTAGACGGCCTCGTTCTTCCGGTAGGTGCGTACCGAACCGATCGCGCGCAGCTCCTCCACCTGTGAGGGCGGTAAGCTCTTCAGCACCGCCATCGGCCGCTGGCCGAATCGCATAGCCGACTCCTTCCCTCAGACAACCACAAGGACGGCGCCCGTATCGTAGCGCCGGCCGTATTCCTCGGCAATGGGGACGGTAACGTCTCCTACAATATATGGGTCCCGGTCGCGGCAGGACCAGCCATCCGGCGGCAGCGCGCCCCAGCTCGGTTCGCGGATATCGCGAACCTTCTCGCCTCGCCTGGCGTTGCAGAGTAGACCGTCGTCGGCTAGATACATGACAACAGTCCTCACCCCAACCATCACCGGGATCCGATGGGAGACGACGCGAGCCCAAAGCGGAAAGAGTTCGAGGCCGAGGCGCTGGTCCATCTGGACACGCTGTACAACGTGGCCCTCCGCCTCACCGGGAACGCCTCCGACGCCGAGGACCTGGTCCAGGACACGGTGACGAAGGCGTATCGGGCCTGGGATAAGTACGAGCCCGGTACGAACTGTCGCGCCTGGCTGGTGACCATCATGCGGAACACGTTCATCAATCAGTTCCGCCGGCGAAGCAGGCAGCCCACCGCCGTGCAGTTCGACTCGGTCGAGGACGTTTCGGTGTTCGAGCAGGTTCAGGATCGGGATCCCGAGGGGTCATTCTTCCGTTTCATCGTCGATGCTGAAGTCAGGCAGGCGATTCAGGAACTGCCGGAGGAGTTCAGACTGCCGGTCGTGCTGAGCGACGTAGAGGGTCTGAGCTACGCCGAGATCGCCGAGATCCTCGAGCTGCCGGTGGGGACCGTCAAGTCACGTCTGTTCCGGGGCCGGCGACGTTTGCAGAAGCGCCTGTACGAGTACGCTCTCGAGATGGGGTACATCCGATGACGGGGTTCATCAAGGACTGGATGGAGAGGGTAATGCCCGCGCCGGGCGGCATCGACTGTGGGCGCGTGATGGCGCAACTCTACGAGTACATCGACGGGGAGATCGAGGACGAGGAGACGGTTGGGAAGATCCGCAAGCATCTGGAACTGTGTCAGAAGTGCTACCCCAAGTACAACTTCGAGAGGGCGTTCCTACGCTTCATCTCGGACCAAGGGCGAACGAGCGCGCCGCCCGAGCTGCGACGCAAGATCTTCCACAGTCTTCTCGAGGAGGAAAGCCAGCACTGAGGGCGGTGCAGAGTTCAACGCCGCTGCCCGCCACGACCGCCCGCGTTGCTGCGGGAAGCCGTCCGAGGATAAGCTGAGAACCGCGAGCGCCAACCGAGACATCCCTGAACAGCCATGGGCGATATCAAGCGCGTCTATCGGGTGACGATCCGCTACCAGCGACAGGTACAGCAGTATGAAGTCTTCGAGGTCGAGGCCGCCGACCTGCGGGGTGCGCTTTTCGCCGCCGCGGAGCGGTTCGGCGATGTGCTGGCCGAGTCGGCGGATCTCATCGAAATTCGAGTCACCCATCCGGCGGAGTAGCTTCGCGAGCCTTATCGATGAGGCGCTACACGGCTTTCGACCCGGCCGAGTACATCGATTGGTCACCTGACCCCGAGTAACTGCGGTGGTATCGGGAGACCATGGTGGCGCTGGCCACCTTGTGGCGCGAGCAGCAGGGCGGCGGCGATTTCTCCGCCTGCAACCAGCTGCTGGAGGCCTGCGCGGCGACACGCTGGGCAGTCGAGGAATGCCGTTCGGGCGAGGGGCCGGTCTTCCTGCCGGCGGAGACGTTGGCGATGGGCGGCCACGCCACCCAGAGGCGGAGAGCGCCGCCGAAGGCGTGTACGGGGAGTGGCCGGAGGCCAGTTGCCCGGTCCCGGCGCCGTTTCATCCATAGCTCATTCTCATTCGACGGGGGCGAGAAACGACGATGAAGACGAGCTCAGTGGAGTTCTTCAAGCGTCTCTTGGCGACGCCCGGACCTTCCGGGTTCGAGAGTGCCCCGGCGCGCGCTTGGCGCGAGGAAGCCGAGGGCTTCGCCGATCGTGTCTGGGCCGACGTGGCCGGTAACAGTTTCGCTGCGGTGAACCCGGAGGGCACACCACGAGTGATGATTGCCGGTCACATCGACGAGATCGGGCTCATGATAAATCACGTCGATGGGGATGGCTTCCTCTACTTCTCCACCATCGGCGGCTGGGATCCAGAGATCATCGTCGGGCAGCGGGTCGAGATTCTCACGCGCAACGGTCCGGTCCGCGGCGTGATCGGGAAGAAAGCGGTCCACCTGCAAGAGAAGGACGACCGCGAGCGCGTATCCAAGGTCAAGGATCTTTGGATCGACATCGGCGCCAAGGACGGCAAGGACGCGAGTCAGCGCGTGTCTGTCGGCGATGCCGCGGTGCTGGCAGCCGACGTCATCGAGCTTCCCCACGGTCGCATCGCGTCACGGAGCATCGACAACCGTGTAGGCGCGCTCGTTGCCCTCGAGGCGCTGCGCCGAATGGCGGCCGACCGGCCGGCCGCGGGTGTGGTAGCGGTGGCGACGGCCCAGGAGGAGATCGGTCTCGGTGGCGGCGGCGCTCGGCCCGGCGCCTTCGGCCTAGACCCGCAGGTGGCGATCGTGGTCGACGTCACCCACGCGACCGACTACCCGGGCGCGGAGAAGAAGGGACACGGTGACCACCGCCTAGGTGGCGGTCCCGCCCTCAGCCGGGGCTCGGCCGTCAATCCGGTGTTGTTCGACCGGCTGGTGGAGGTGGCGGAGCGGGAGAAGATCCCGTTCTCTATCGAGGCGGCGCCCAGCAGGACGAGAACCGACGCGGACAGCATCGTGACGGCGCGGCTGGGCGTTGCGACAGCGTTGGTCTCCGTGCCGAACCGCTACATGCACTCGCCGAACGAAATGGTGGCGCTGGAGGACTTGGATCGGGCGGCCGAGCTGATCGCAGCCACAGCGAGGAGCTTCTCGGACGATGAGAGCTTCGTGCCCGGGTAGTCTGCGCCGTTACTTCCGACGAACGTCGGTCACCTCGTCCGAACGGTACACCGGGACATCCATCGATGTGCTCTTCTCGAAGAGTTCCAGCAGCTCTTTGCGGGAGAGCGCCTCGACGTCCGCCTGCGAGGAGAAGCGGTCTTCCGGTACCTCGACGACTCGATAGGGACGCTGGCCGGTGGGCTGGTTGAAGAAGAGCACCAATCGAACACCCGGACGTGGCCGTTCCTGTCCTAGGCGTACCTTCCAGACGTCACCGTCGACTTTGATGTTGGGCATAGGTTCTTAGTCTCTAGTTGTGGGCCGCGTCATCCGTCGCTCCGCCCTCCTGTCCGTGAGCCTGCAACTCGACTCTGACAATCTCGGCCAGGCCTCGACCGAGCGAGCGCTCCCGCCCCGCCACGCGCACGCGAATCGGGCCCCCGAACGGTTCATGCTCGAGCACCTCGACCCGCGTACCCGGGTAGAGATCCAGCTGGGCAAGGTAGCGCAGTCGGCTCTCGTCCGCATCGCTCACTTCCCGGACGATCACGCTGGCACCCGCCTGTACCTCCGCGAGCGGCGGATGCTGCGGCTCGGTGACCTCACCCTCCGCCGTCGGTATGGGCGAGCCGTGCGGGTCCCGCTTGGGATGACCGAGGGCTTCCACCATCCGCCCCACCAGCTCGTCCGACGCGGCATGCTCGAGCCGCTCCGCCTCCGCGTGAACCCGGTCCCACGAGTAGCCCAGCTTCTCGATCAAGTACGCCTCGATCACCCGGTGCCGCCGGATGATCCGAAGCGCCTCCCGCTCTCCTGCCTCGCTCAGCCGCACGCCATGGTACGGCTCGTGCACGACGAGCCCGCGCTCCGCCAGGCTCTTAATCATGTTGGTCACCGAGGCGGGAGAGCGATCGAGTAGCTGGGCGAGGGCCGACGTGCTCACCGGCGTGTTCTCCTGCTGGAGATGGCGGATCGCTTTCAGGTAGTCCTCGACGGCGCGTGACCGGTCGACACTCTGGGGAGTCGTCATGATTTTTCGTCCGGGCTAAAAGTCGGCGTGCCCCGGTGGCATGTCAATCCGGGGGACGGAATGCCGGGCACCGCCCGCGTTGACCCCGCCACGCCGCCGGGGTAGCTTTGCGCCGTCGGCCGTGGGCCCCGGCTCGCGGCCGTTCGTGTGGCGGGAACACCAGCTTGTTGATCGAGATGGGTGGGAGCGCGTGAAGGCCGAGGATCGGTTCGACGTTCCCGGGAACGTCACGGATAGGGTCGACCTCCACCTGCACTCCAACTGCTCGGACGGGCTGCTGGAGCCGGCGGCGGTGATCGTCGCAGCGCAGGAAGCGGGGTTGAGGGCAGTCGCCCTCACGGATCACGACACCGTGGCCGGCATCGATCCGGCGCAGCGGGCGGCGGCGGAGCTTGGGATGCCCTTCGTCTCGGGAATCGAGCTCTCCTGCTACGACGACAGCGGATCGACCCATCTGCTGGGCTACTTCGTCGATCCCGGTCACCGCGAGTTGACTGCGTTCCTGGAAGTCGCCCGTGAGCGCCGAGTGGGGCGCGCGGAAGAGATAGTGGAGAAGCTGAACCGGCTGGGCGTCGGGGTGACGGTCGAGGAGGTGAAGGCGCAGGCGTCGGATCGGGGTCTGATCGCCCGACCTCACGTGGCCCGGGCCCTGGTCGCGGGCGGCTGGGTGAATAGCTACAACGAGGCGTTCGCGCGCTTCATCGCTGCGGGGCAGCCGGCGTACGTCCCCACCTGGCGGATGGGCCCCGCCGAGGGGATCCGGTGGATCCATGACGCCGGGGGCCTGGCCGTACTGGCCCACGGGGGCAAGAGTCACAGCGAGTCGGCCATCCGGGCGCTTGCGGACGTGGGATTGGACGGTCTCGAGACGCTACACCCGGAGCATGGGCCGTACGAGGTGCGCCGACTTCGGCGGCTCGTCGCCCGGCTCGGAGTGCTGGAGACCGGCGGCTCGGACTGGCACGGCCCGCACGACAGCCGGCGTGGGCAGCTGGCCTCACAGCCCGTACCGTATGAGTGGTACGTTCGGTTGCGGGACGCCGCCGAACGGCAGAGCGGCCGCCCAGCCGGTTCACGGCCCGACAGGGAGAGAGGCAACGAAGGATGACCAACGACATGCAGGAAAGGGAACACCAGCTGATCATCGTGGGTGCGGGCCCGGCTGGGCTCACCGCCGGACTATACGCCAAGCGCTCGGCACTGAACGCCGTCGCCCTAGAGCGCGGCCTGCCCGGCGGTCAGCTGCTCAACACCGACCTCATCGACGACTACCCCGGTCTCCCGGAGATCGAAGGTCGCGAGCTCGCCGAGCGCATGACCCGGCACGCCACGAAGTTCGGGCTGCTGATCGATACCGCCACGGTAACGCGGATCAAGAAGCTAGAGGACGGGAACTTCCGCATCACCACCGAGGAAGGCCCGGTTTATCGCGCCCCGGCAGTGATCCTCACCGCCGGCGGCACGCCCAACAAGCTGGAGGTCCCTGGCGAACAGGAGTACAGTGGCCGCGGTGTGAGCTACTGCGCGATCTGC
>JABAHQ010000401.1_pt2 | contig 10359 bp, 14 predicted proteins | sample 7062091 | NCBI WGS metagenome assembly JABAHQ01 (sample SAMN14534359, study PRJNA622989) | marine sediment metagenome | biome: marine biome [ENVO:00000428]; feature: marine pelagic biome [ENVO:01000023]; material: deep marine sediment [ENVO:00002113] | place: India: Gulf of Kutch | collected... | reverse complement strand
CCTATTTTGTTAGCCAGTGAACCATGTCCATAAATTTAAGTAGCAGATAAGTGAACAAGTATCGCTTTTTGAAAATTATCTTTACTGTTATTATACGCCTGTTAACTAAAACGGAGGTTAGAGGAACTGAGTATATTCCTCAGGATATCCCTTTTATTCTGGCGGTGAATCATCTAACCATATTAGAATCGCCAGTCCTGTTTGTTGTTCTGCCGGTTAAGCAAGTTACGGTTTTGGTAGCCAGAAAGTGGGAAAAACACCTTTTGAATGGTTGGCTGATAAAGTCGGTTGAAGGAATTTTTGTCAACCGGGACGAAATTGATCGGCAGGCCCTCCAGGCGGCGCTCGATGTTTTGAAAGCTGGTGGCATCTTGGGTATGGCGCCTGAGGGGACACGTAGCCGAACAGATGGCTTAATTCGGGCCAAGGCGGGTATTGCTTATTTAGCTACCAAAGCAAATGTACCGGTTTTGCCCATTGGTATTTCCGGGCAAAAAGATTTTATGCAGAAGTTTAAACGTTTAAGGCGGCCCCACCTGCTGGTTAATATTGGCGAACCAATCTGTTTGCCCTCTGTGATTGGCCCCAATCGTGGTAGGCGCCTACAGAAGTACGCCGACGAGATCATGGTCGCCATTGCCCGGCTCATCGAGCCTGAATTACGCGGCGTATACGCTGCCGCAGCCGAGGCCACCCTACCGTCGAAGTTTCAGTAGTTTTTAGCTATGTTGGGTTAACCAACGACCAATCTTTTCCCTTATCCGCTGATCGACAGCATAGCTATAAGCACGATGTGCCTGAATGAGGCGGTCTATTTGGGTGGCTTGATCTAATTCAGGCCACTCACGGCTCCACTCAGCAAGCCGTTGGTGAGGTAGTTGGTTTTGTTGGTTACGTAAAGGAGTTTTTTTTGAAGAAGCAGGGGTCAGAGGGTGCAGCGGCCCTAATTTGTAGCCAGGGCTATCAGTTAACAAGTCTTTGTAGCCCGCCACAATAAAACCGTCAACCAGCCAAATAATGAGATGCAAAGCATCCGCCTCAAAGGCAACACATACAGCTGATATTCGACTGAATTGGGCTAACCAGGCTCCGCTTGGGAACTGAAGTAATGTCGTTTGTAGGTTTTGCAAATAGCTTTGTGGGGTGGGGTCGGTGAAAGTTTCATCCAACCGGGTAGCCCGCAGATAGGCTAACTCCAAAGCCGGTAACTTATAACCAGGAGCAATAACATCCCCCTGCCAAAAGCTTCCCCACAAATCGCGCTCAACTTCCAACCTGGCCGGGGTAAAAGGGAGGGGTGATCGCGGCCGAATAAAGGTTTGCCAGGCGGCTGAAGAAAACTCAGCCGGATTTTGCCGCCAGTGAGCCAGCATTGGGTTAAAATCAGTCATCCAAGCTATGCTGGTATTCTTTAACCAGGGCTAATTTTTTGACCCTAGGTAACTTTTTTATGGCTCTTTCACGTTTCATAGCGCTGCTACGATCAGGACAGGTTTCCCGATAGACCAGTTTGACCGGCAACCGAGTTCGGGTGTAGCGAGCGCCGCGTCCGGCTTGATGAGCCGCTAACCGCTCGGCTAAGTCAATAGTCCAGCCAGTGTAGAGAGTACCATCACTGCAAGTCAAAATGTAGACGTAAGGCATAAGCTTTAACGGCGGCCAGATTTTTGTGTATCTTTGTCCGGATCCTCATCTTTTTTCCCACGTCTCGAACCAAGGAGACCCCCAAAGCTAAACATACGCTGAAACATTCCCGGTTCCTCAACCGAGGCGGCGGCCGGTTCGTACAGGTTGCTGAGTTTCTTTTCTTCAAAATCTTTTTGCCAGTTGTATCGAAGAACAAAGGCCTCATCGAGGGTTTTAGCCAGGGCTTCAGGGTCGCCTGCTTTAACGAGCGTTTTGAGGTCTTGGAGGGATTCTATCGTGCTATCCAGCCAACGCAGGTTACTCTCTTTGTTATTCAAGAGACCTGCTGCGACAGTGTCTGGATCGCCGGCCGCCCCCGAGGTGACCTGGGAGAACAACCCTCCGGCCAATTTACGCATCTCCACCCACGAAGCAGCCTGGCTCACACTTTGGAGGAGGGCGACGCTGAGCAGGATGGGCAACGTATTGACCCCGCCCATCAACCCGTCATGTTCTACCGGGTCCAGGTAAAAGGGTGTTGCCCCGATCAACTCAATAAAATCTTCCATCAATTGGACGGCATCGGGCAAAACATTTGGCGAAGGGGTCAAACAATACAGTCTCTTTTGAAACAGATCAGCCGTGGCGTGTTCCGGGCCAGGAGGCGCTGTGACAATGGGATTACCACCAACAAAGTGAACATGGTCCGGCAGAATCTCGGCAGCGATGGCCACGATATCACTTTTGGTTTGGTTGGTGTCGGAGATAATGGCATCTTTTTTTAGATAAGGCACGATGGCCTCCAGAGTAGGCTTAATGTCAGCCCCGGGAATAGCCAGAACAATTAAATCAGCCGGTTCGCAGGCATTAATCAGATTCCACTCGGATTTGTCAAACGCCCCCATCTTCATAGCCTGCCGGGTGTTTTTGGGATCTTTGTCATGCACAATCAGATGGGGAGGTTTTTCATTTTTTTTCAAGGCCAGCCCCATAGACGTGCCTATGACCCCGGCTCCAATGACGGTTACGGTTGCTTCACTCATCTTTGTTCCTTTTTATACTTTAGGTTATTTTACTTCTAACTGGCATTCAAAGCTTCAGCCTGGCTTTAAATTTGGCCTCTGATTATTTTCACCCATTCAGTTTGCGCTATCCGCTTCATAGAGGGCCTGGTGCAAGTGCTCTAACAGCGTTTCGGGGTGATCCGGCGGTTTTTCCTGGTGAACGCGAATCAAGGTGACGACTGCGTCGCTACAGCCAGCCTCTTGGGCCCAGGTCGCGCCGATTTGCGGGTGTTGGGCATGGACGACAAACGGCCTGCGCCAGGCGGCACAAGTTAAAGAGCCTTGGGCCAATTTGCGTAAGCTTGCTGGACAAAACGCGTTCAGCAAAACGATAGCCACCCGATAGATCAACGGCTGCCCGCTAACTTTCCCCACATCATGGAGTAAAGCGGCCTGTTGAAGGGCCCAGTGGTCTTTGCCATGCAAAAGCAAAGTACGCAAAACAGAGATGGCGTGCTGCTGGTCGGCAGTACTCATATGCCTAAATAAGGCCAAGGCGGGCGCATTTTCTTGAAAAACCGATTCGACTAACTGCCAATCTTCAACGGAGAGGCTCGGTTTGAGGGCGGCAAAAAATTGTTTGGCGCGATAATGAGCCAGATCGATTACATTAATCATCAGATTAAGAGGTCAACGACAAAATTGGTTGGCGTGACAATTAAAAATGACAAGACACCGCCAGCAAATAAGAACAACACCAATAAAATCAACGGGCCAAACGGTTCTAACTTTCTAAATGAGGCAGCGGTCGGATAAGGTAAAAACCCCAGCAAGACCTTGTACCCATCCAAAGGGGCAATGGGGATCAGATTAAAGAAAAACAAAACCACATTCAACCAGATAAAGGTTAACAAGAGTTCCCCAAATGATGGTATGAAGCGTGAGATCGAGAAGGAAGAGAGTTCAATCCCCAGCCCATTAATGAGTAAGGCTACAATTGCGGCCAAGGCCAAATTAGACAACGGTCCGGCGGCCGCCACAATCGCCATCCCGGTTTTAGGACCATGGCGCAAATAATTGGGATTAACGGGAACCGGCTTGGCCCAACCAAAGCCAAAGGCTAAAACCATCAAGCTGCCCAATACGTCTAAATGTCTACGCGGATCCAGAGTCAAGCGTCCCTGGCTTTTGGCTGTCGGATCACCCAGCCGGTAAGCTACCAAAGCATGCATAAATTCATGGACAGCAAAAGCAATGACCAAGGTAATAGCCAGAGCGATGATGCGCGAAATGGACTGGCCCCGCAAGATGTTCTTCAGTAAGGCAATGATAAAGAAAGCGATGATAGGGCTCAAGTCTACCATACCTACCCGACCATACCTTCTGAGAGGGGCCAGAATCGGTTCGGTTACGCGGTAGACAAACTGGATAGCCGGATGGTAACTGGGGATATGGACCCCAAACATAGGGAGCCAGGAAAGAAGAATATGGACAAAAATAAGAACTTGTAGTACGGTCAGAAGAAAAATAAGCACTTGAATTATTAAATTCATGCAAAATGTCCTTGCCGATTGATTGTTGACTAGATTGGATTATAGCATGTGCCAGCCCATCACAAAAACCTTTTTGCGAGATATGGGCGCCTTTATGTTATAATTAGGTTGATTTTGATCGTTATGTTTTGGAGTTATGATGATTGATCCGACCGATATTCGCTTGGACGATGTTGTCAGGCTGCGCAAGCCTCATCCCTGCGGGGGATATGAATGGCGCGTAGTGCGGTTAGGGTCTGACATTGGCATTAAGTGTTTGACCTGCCAGCACAAGGTTTATTTGGCCAGGAGCCAGTTTGCCAAGCGGGTGAAAAGCTTTGTTGAGCGGGGACCGGAGAAACCACCCGTTGTGCGAGGATAGGGCTTGGTCACGAGGCAGGGTGCATGAAAAAGCGAATCTTATTTTTGTTGTCTGACACGGGCGGCGGGCATAGAGCTGCGGCTGAAGCCATTACTGAAGCCATTCATTATCTGTATCCAGATACCTACGACGTTTATCTCGACGATCTGTGGAAAGAATATACCCCCTGGCCCATTAACAAAATCCCCGACGCTTATCCCTGGTTGACAGGTCCTGGCGTGCCGTTTTGGAAGTTGATGTGGCTGGTCTCTAATCGGGCGCGACCGGATCGAATCGTCTTTCCAACCGTTTCGCCCGTTTTAAGAAAGAAAATTACGATGTATCTGCAGCAAGTGCAGCCGAATATTATCGTGTGCGTTCATCCGTTGATGAATGATATTGGGCTGCGGTTAACGCGTAAGGCAAACTTGCAAGTTCCCTTTGTGACCGTGGTAACCGATATGGTTACTATTCACCCCCTTTGGATTCACCCATGCGTCACTTTTTGTATGGTGCCAACTGAGCCAGCCCGGGAGATGGCTTTAAAATATGGTTTGCCGGAGAAGAAACTGATGGTCACCGGACAGCCGGTTGGCTTGAAATTTGCCAAAGAGATAGCCGACAAAGAGAGTCTGAGGCTAAAATTAGACTTAGATTTAGACCGTCCCGCTGTTTTACTCGTTGGTGGGGGGGAAGGATTTGGCCGCATTTTCGACATTGCGCGGGCCGTTGCCAGTACAGTGTCTGAGGCCCAATTGTTGGTGGTTGCCGGGCGAAATAAAATGCTGAAGCAAAAGCTGGACCAGGTCGATTGGGAGATTCCCACCAAGATTTATGGCTTCGTCAACAATATGCCTGAATTGATGGGCAGCGCTGATATTCTTATCACTAAAGCAGGACCCGGTACTATCAGCGAAGCCTTTGTTATGGGGTTACCCCTGATTATCTTTGATTATATCCCCGGTCAGGAAGCCGGCAATGTTTCTTATGTACAAGAGCACCAGGCCGGCGTTTTTGCCCAAGAGCCCCAACAAATTGCTCACTTAGTTGCCAAGTGGCTTGATCCTGATACCATGATCTTAAAGGAAATGACTCAAAATGCCGCTGCCCTGGCTAAGCCTGAGGCTGCTTTGGCGATTGCCCAAAAGGTGTGTGATTTGATTTAAATATTAGGGCTGTGGTAGAATGCGCAGCTATTGTATAGGGAGAGCGTGTGAAGCACGGACGGCCTGTTATTGCCTGGCGTGCAATCATCATATTTTACGTCGTTTTGCTGGGCATCGTTACTTTGTTAGATAAGGTTAACAATATCCTGACTTTACCTTATTGGGGATCGCAGGTTGGTTTGATCTCCGTAGGGGTTTTGATTCTATTGTTAGTAGGCTGGCAATTTCCACACTTATCGGCCCAGAGTGGCGTTTTGCTCACCTTTGCTGTTGGGGTTTTGACCATTATTCCAGGGGTGTTAATGAGTTTGAATCCGCCCGGTGATTTTTGGACGCAGTATTTTAACATCGGCCTGGGTATGGCCGCCGGCAGCTTTTTGGGTTTTTTGTTCATTAATTTGATTTCCCGGTTACCAAAAGAAAAAAACAGGACAGCAGCCAAAGATGATACCAACAGAGACGATTAAATGCAGCGTGGGGATCACAGCGCATAATGAGGAAGCGAACATCGCCCAAATTTTGCAGGGGATGCTCGAACAACGATTACATCAGGTGGAGATCACCGAAATCATTGTGGTTGCCTCGGGGTGCACAGACCGCACGGAAGACATCGTGCGTCAGTATGCCAGGCTTGATCCACGGATCAAGCTCTTCAGCCAGGAAAGGCGGGAGGGCAAAACCAGCGCCATCAATGTTTTTCTGGCCCATGCCCGGGAAAAGATCTGCGTTTTGGAGAGCGGGGATACTATTCCGCATGAGGACGCGGTGGAAAATATGGTCAGGATGTTTGCCGACCCGGCGGTGGGGATGACGGGGGCGCACAAGGTTCCCGTTAATACGCCGGAGCATATTGCCGGGCTGCTCTCACACCTGCGTTTGAAGCTGGAACACCAGCTCTGCCTGGAAATCCCGCGCCTGGGCGAGTTGATCGCCTTTCGGAAGGTTTTCGATGCCATCCCCCCTGATGTGGCCATGGATGAGGCATTTGTCGAAGCGTTAGTTGTTCGGCGAGGGATGCAGGTACGTTACGCGCCCGATGCGGTGGTCTTTAATATGGGGCCGGAGACAGTGCAGGACTTCATCAAGCAGCGCCGCCGTAACCACGCTGGACATCTGTACTTGAAGGCAAAGTATGGGTATAAAGTCTCCAGTATGAGTAGCTCTCGCGTGCTTCGATTAGCCTTTACGGAGATTTGGGGGGCGATCCGCTTAATTTGGGTGCTGGGGGTGTTGGCTGTTTTAGAAGGCTATTCGCGGACGTTAGGCTGGTGGGACTATCGGGTGCACAAGCGCACCCATGTGGTCTGGGATATTGCCTGGACGACTAAAGAGGTGAAACGCCCGGTAGATGCTAAAGGGATAAATATTACTTCACCGCATCTTCCGGCTAAGCAGAAGTAGACAGAATTTTTCACACTAAAGTTAAGTGTAGTGGGTTCCAGAAAGCTTATATAGTTTATGTTGCTTTAGGCGACGGTAAATTCTGTACGAGCACGGTTTTCAGGATGATAGAAGGCCAGGACAATATCCTCTTTTGGAACGCCCGCGTCTATAAGTTCTTGGGCTACCCCGTACTCAGTACCATCCCACTCAATCCAGATTTTTCCTTCCTGAATGCGCATGTGAAAGGCAATGTCGTGGACACGACCGGTTCGGTCCCAACCGATGCCCATTAACAGGTAATGGTCGTGGATCGGGTCGTAAATGGCTGCGGTTTCAATTTGACCGTGACTGGGTCTAAATTTGGCATGCTTTTCAAGGATGTCCTTAATTATACACCGATATTGTTCTAGCTTATCCATTGGACGATTTCCTCCGTCTCTGGCTTGAAGACGATCAGCTTTATCTGATGATCAGCAACAATAACTTGGAGGGCAGGTCGTTGAAAAAAGTCCCGGTAAATCTCCTGAGTGATGGCCAAGTATAACTTGCGTTCTGGATCAACCTGATTTAAAAGTGTACGATAGATACCATATTGTCCAACCGCTTTTTCCAGTTCAGTCATCAATGAGAGTCCGCTGAAAGTTTTAATTTCAACGACGATTTTATGCCCTTGCTTTTCGGCTCCGATTATCCTTTCTGCCCCAAGGTCTGCATACAGATATATATCCCTAAACTGGATTGTAAATGGATCATGAGTAATCTTCCAGCCGTCCTTGATAAGGGCTTGTTTAACCACTTCGTGATAGATGTCATACTGAGGCACGGCATTGTTCCTGTGATCGGTTAAGTTACTGAAAGTTTAACATCGTTTGGAAGGGTGTCAAATTGTTTTTTGCGTCCTGTGGACTTTTACAGCATAATACCCTGCTGTATTAAGCGCTTGACGAGGAAAGGGATGACATTTGAAGGATAAACTGATTACGGCCCTGAAGGTGTTCATCAGCCTGGGGCTTATGGCTTATTTCTTTTACCTGTTTTTATCCGACCCTGAGACGCGGGCCGTCTTTCTAGCTTCGTTTGCCGGGGCTAATTTTTGGTATTGGCTGCTGGCGTTAGGCTTTTTTGTGCTGGCTATTCTCTCCAATGCGCTGAAATGGCAGATTTTGCTCAAGGCGCAGGGGGTACATGTCCCGTTTTGGCGGGCGGCGACGACTATTACTTTTATCGGCTTCTTTTTCACGAACTTCTTGCCGGGTAACGTTGGCGGCGATGTGATGCGTGGGTTTACGCTGGCCCGCTATACCGACCGGAGCGCCGACGCGGCTGTTTCGGTGGTGGTGGACCGTATCATCGGGATCATGGCCTTTATGTCTACCGGGGTGTTGGCGGCGTTTGTGGCGGTGCAGCTTGTTTCAAACCCACGGACGCAAGGTATTATCCCGGCCGATGAAGCGCTGGTGCAGAACCTGACCCAGGTGGAGATTATCGCCTTTATTGTTATGCTGGGCATCGTCGGCCTCTTCGCGGTGATGTTAAGCCAACGCCTGCGGTTGTTGGCCGGCCAACTGTTCAAGATCAAGTTTTTAAGCCCGCTGGCCCCGATTTACCAACAACTTTCGAACGCTTTTGGCGCTTACCGGCACCAATACCGGGCCTTGCTGTTGGCCTTTTTGGTGGGGCTGGCCAACCCACTTTTAACCGGCCTGGTTGATCTGGCTATTCTGGCCGGGTTGCACGAGCAGGTGAATCCCCTCTATATTTTCCTATTCAACCCGATCATTGCCACCCTGTTGATTATCCCTATCAGTATTGGGGGGTTGGGGACGCAGCAGGCGCTATATGTCTACTTTTATGGCCTGGTAGGGGTCCCGGCGGCGATCGCTTTTGCCCTGGCCTTGATTAAACAGGTGGTCATTTATCTGGGGAGCCTGCCGGGCGGGGTCTTATGGTGGCAGAAGCAAAAGCGGCCAACCAGCCAGCCTATAGCGACGGTTCAGGTGGAGCGAAGCTAAGAGTGCGAAGGCGCATCTCAGAGCCGGTTAACATTATGGGCGCCGGTCCGGCGGGGTTAGCCGCAGCGATCACTCTGGCCAGCCATGATTACGAGGTGGTGGTTTACGAAAAGAACGGGGATTGTGGGTCTCGTTTCCGGGGTGATTTGCAGGGCCTGGAAAATTGGTCATCTCGAACTGACATTATGACCGAGCTTGAGGTGATGGGCATTGCGGTTAATTTCGATTGTAGTGCCTTTGATACGTTACATGCAATTTCCCCCGAGAGAAAGATCACCCCTTTCAGGGCTGAGGAGCCTCTTTTTCACCTGGTCAAGCGGGGGACCCGGCCGGGCACGTTGGACTGTGGCTTGAAGCAGCAGGCCCTGGAGGCGGGGGTACAGATTGTGTTCAACACCAAGGTCAGCGAGGCGGAGGTTGATATTGTGGCGGTGGGGCCAACTTCCCAGGCTATTTACGCGATTGATACGGGCATCATTTTTGAGACCGACCTGGATGATGTGGCCTATGGGATGGTGAACAATGAGAGCGCCTATCTGGGGTATGCCTATTTGTTGGTCACCGGGGGCTACGGGTGCATGTGTACGGTGCTGTTTGACCGCTTCCCCGATATTCAGCGGCAGTTTGCGCGGGTCAAAAAGACCTTTACCGAGTTGACGGGGGTGACCATTAAAAACCCCAAGACGGTGGGGGGCTTTGGTAGTTTTACCCACCGGCCCCAGTATGTTAAAGGTAAGCGGTACTATGTGGGCGAGGCGGCCGGCCTGCAAGATTTGCTATGGGGGTTTGGCATTCGCTACGCCTTACGCTCCGGCCATCTGGCAGCCCGGTGTCTGATGGAAGGGCGGGATTATGCCCAGGCGGCTGAGGCGATGTTTAAGGAGAGTTTGCGGGCCTCGGTGGTCAACCGCTTTTTGTGGGAACACCTGGGCAATAAGGGTTACAATCTGTTTTTGGCCTGGGGCAGACGGAGCAAAGATCCGAGAACGTTTTTATATAACTTCTTTCGCTACTCCTTGCTGAGGCGGCTGAGTTTCCCCGTGGCTTTATGGGATTTGCGGCGACGTCATCGCCCGTTAACGTACTAGGACGTGTTGACATTTTGAGTTATGTCACGCATGCGTGAGCGACCAGAGGGAGCGAAGAATCTCCACTTTCGGAGCTAATTCAGCTCCCAACCAGGAGATTCTTCGTCGCTCCGCTCCTCAGAATGACATGTTTCTGGAAATTTCAACAGAACCTAGACTCAATACCATTCAAATAAGACTGTAGCAT
>JABAHQ010024151.1_pt4 | contig 10361 bp, 15 predicted proteins | sample 7062091 | NCBI WGS metagenome assembly JABAHQ01 (sample SAMN14534359, study PRJNA622989) | marine sediment metagenome | biome: marine biome [ENVO:00000428]; feature: marine pelagic biome [ENVO:01000023]; material: deep marine sediment [ENVO:00002113] | place: India: Gulf of Kutch | collected... | reverse complement strand
CCGGACAGCCGCACAAACGGCAGCCGTGGTCGGACGATAACTGGTCGTTCATCGACGTGGAAAGTTCGTTTGAGGTACCCATACTGGCGCCTACCGGCAACCCGTCATCCAGCGTGTACTATGCTGGCCGCTTCGATGCGGTAGCCGTACACACCGAGACGGGTGAGCTATGGCTGTGGGATCATAAAACAACACGGTCCATCAAGCAGTTGGTGGACTCGTTGTGGAACGCCCCACAAGCCACCGCTTACATAATGGCAGCGGAGCAGTTGTACGACGCTCCCGTCAGCGGCATCGTCTACAACATACTTCGTAAGAAGGCGCCAACAGATGCGCACACGTTGAATAACGGTACGCTGTCGCAAGCCAAGAACATTGCGACCACCTTTGAATGGTACTCAGATCAAGTAAGACACCATCATTCCTTGAATCGCTACCGTATGGAGAAGGATGAGATCATATCCATTTACGGTGGCCGTTTACGCGATCTTGCAAGTGAAGACAACCCGTACTTCGAACGCGTGCTTATTCGCCGTAGTGCGCACGAGCTTGACGTGTTTGCTAACGAGCTTCATCAGATATCACTCGAGATGGGTCGTCAGTCAACGCCTATCTATGCCGAGCCTGGTATCCACTGTGCCTGGTGCCGCTTCAAGGAGCCGTGCCATGCCTACAACGCTGGGCTTGACCATGAAATGCTTCTTGAAGCAAGCTATCGGGAGCGAGTGGACCGTACACCTCCAGATGAGGAGCTGGTTAACGACAGCTGAAATTGCTTGCCAGATTCGTGCGACAGCAGTATAATAGGTGTCTACACTACCATAGGAGGATAAATGAGGCTTGTTAACCTGGATAGCAATCCACAACTACGTGTTATGTTCTACGGTACCGCCGGCAGTACCAAGACACGTACGGTGGCCACCGCGGCTGCCGACGAGAGAACATCGCCGGCACTGATGCTGGAAACTGGNNCAGAGACTATGAGCACAAGCCCACCATTCTTCATATAGATAGGATGAAGGATTTGAACGCACCGTACGACTGGTTCAAGAAAGGTCAACCCGAAGACCATGTAATGGTCCGCAAGGTTGGACTTGAACCGGGGTACAAGACGGTTATACTTGATAGTGTAACTGACTTACAACGAATCATCATCGACGAAGTAACAGACCGGGCCGACACGGGCCCAGGCGATCCTGTAGGTGCGTTGGGTCGTCAGGGTTTTGGTCAGCTGCTTGGGCGATCCCTGCACCTGACCAGACTGTTCTTCGACCTACCCGTACACGTGTTGATGACCACCCTGGAGACCATTCAGGACGGACGAGCTGTACCGCTTCTGTGGGGCCAGGCAAGCGATGAGGTGCCCGGTTATGCCTACGCTGTCGGACGCCTTACGCATTATGACGACTTACCCGTCAAGATGCGTACGGCATTCAAGGGCAACGTAGAATCGGCCGCGTCACCCTACATATCGCTATGGTCAAAGACATCCAAATACTATGCCAAGGATCAATACGGGGCGTTCGGCAACTACATGTTTGATACGACGCTTACCAAGATGCTTGATATGGTATACGAACCCGGAGGTGAATGACCCGCTAAACTAACCGCCCACCTACCTACCTACCTACCCAATACTTACCTACACATATACAGGAGACAACAATGACTACCGACTTTCAGGTCGATTTCTCAGAAGTACAGGACAGCATGGAACCGTTGCCGGAGGGCACTTATCTGTTAAGTGTCGTTGAGGCACAGACGGGTATGAGCAATAGCGACCACCCCAAGATTGATGTACAGTGGGTGGTTGAGGACGGCGAGCATGAAGGCCGCCGAATCTTCGACACGCTGAGCTTCCACCCCAAGGCACTGTGGCGCACCAAGCGCGCACTGAAGCAGCNNGGCAGTGGCGAAGACATTGCAGACTTCCTCGAAGGGCAAGCCGCTTCCGCGACCGTGTCCATTGAGAGGTCGGATCAAGTCGATCCTCTGACCAACGAGCCGTATCCGCCCCGTAACCGCATCCAAAAGTTCGGGCCGGCGGATGTGGATCTGGAGGACATCTTCGACTAACCTGCTATGAAGGGGACCGTCGTACGCTCAGTGGTTGTGGGACCAGGTATAGTGATACGACGGTCCCCACTAAAGGATATCAATGTTCCTGGAACAGTTTCAATTCCCCGACGGGCAGATGGTCGTTGCCATCAGGCACCCGTCAAACCTAACGATATACAACGGGGAACAGTTACCGACGGACAAGAATGTATTTTTCGGACCAGCACTACGAACGGATACGTCCGGGAACAAAGACAGTGTCGTAGGTACGACCGCATTCTGGGTCGACGTCGATGCAAACGAACTCCCACGTACAACGTATCCGCCTAGCGCAGCCGTGCGCTCAGGCAGGGGCTGGCATCTATACTGGATGCTAGACGAGCCGCTCAAAGACATAGAACGCATTGAAGAATACAATCAGATACTGATGCACGATACCATGGGTAGCGATCCAGGCAGCTGGAACGCTAATCGTGTTATGCGTGTACCGGGTACACTTAACACGAAGTACGACCCACCTGAAGAAGTTGTATTGGAATATATCAATGGCATTCAGTATCATGTTAGTGACTTCGATGTCCTCAAAATTCTGAAGCGCAAGACGAGACACAAGATACAGACAGGCGACCGCCGCGGGTTTCGCTCCCGTAGCGAACGTGACTGGTCTGTAATATGTGATCTGATTGCCGCCGGCGCTACCGACAAGCTTATCACATCACTGTTCGACAAGCAGGCTGTAGGTGATAAGCATCGAGACGCCAATACCTCACGCAAGTATCTTCCACATACACTGTCCAAAGCACGTACCAAAGTCAGTGAAGCGCAAGAGGAGGAGTGGGTTGAGAACGATGAAGGTTACTTTGTGCCCACACGCAGTGGCCTACGTCGTGTCAGCACATACACCCTCGATCCGCGCGTCCTGCTAGATGGTTCCGTGTTCGACGAAGAGGATGCCATTGTCGCCGATGTTGAGGCGGCCGGCTACACATGGAAAGATATTACATTCCCGCGAAGTGCTTTCACGTCAGTAAGAGCGATGGACAAATCGTGTCCTGTTGCAGCCTGGCAATGGCTTGGCCGTGATAGCGATGTACGCCACCTGCTTCCGTATCTCATGGAGCAGTTACAGTCCAAGGGTCTGCCGCGCGTCGCGGCAACACCTACACTCGGATTTCATGTGGTCAATGAACGGCCATACTTCCTTGGTGACAAAGAGGTATTGGGCGCTCGTAGCGTATGGGAGGAGTTTGACGGTCCATTGGCATGGCTGCCAACGGGCCGCGAACATCCTGAGATGCTATTGCAACCGTCCGTGGGCCCATCTGATCTCGAGCTGCTCGCAGACCTGGTACCCAAACTGAACAAGCCAGAAGTATTATGGCCAATGCTTGGATGGTACGCCGCATCGGCCGCCAAACCGTGGTTGGAGGAGCAGGGTTTCAGATTCCCAGTATTGAATGTGACAGGCGTTCGGGGTAGCGGAAAGACTACACTCATACAGCGTGTCATGATGCCGTTGTTCGGACAAGCTGACCCGAAGTCATATGACTCCGGAACAACACGCTTCGTGAAGCTGTCACTGTTGGGTAGTACCAACGCTATCCCGATCGCCTTCAGCGAGTTCAGGTACGAGAGTGTTGAGCACTTCATACGTTTCGTACTGCTCGCTTACGATACAGGGCATGATCCAAGGGGCAGGAGCGACCAGACAACCGTCGATTACCCCCTCACAGCGCCATTCTCAATTGATGGTGAAGACCTGATTACGGATCCGGCGGCAAGAGAGCGTGTGGTCGCCGTGCAATTGGCCGGCCGCACTATTGTGGAAGGATCCGAATCATACAACGCGTACAACACACTTCGTGCGAGAATACCACCCGGCTTTGCCGGTCATTACATTCAGTACATGCTTGGCAAGATTGTGGACGGCTCGCTCAAAGATGATCTGGAAGCGGCGCACAGTGCAATGTTCGCTGCATTCCCCGGCAAACTACCCGACCGCATTAGAAACAACTACACCGTGGCCATGTTCGGTGCGCGGGTGTGGTGCGATGTCGTTGGGATAGAGCACCCCGATGCAAATGTGGTGCGTGAGAGTATGGATCTTGTGTATAGTGTTGAGGCCGGTCGCGGTCGTCTACTCGTTGACGACTTCATCGAAGACGTTATCAACGCCGTAGTTCGTTCGACAAGCACATTCCAATGGAAGTTTGACAGCAATGAGAACACACTGTACTTTCAGCTGTCACCCGCTCATGCCTGGTGGCTGGTGTCTAGACGCCGGCAAGGTCGTGGTACGCTGGAACGAAATGCGATACAAGCACAACTGAAGGAGGTTGATTACTGTCGCGAACCCAAAGCGGTAGATAATACGTGGATGTACGGGGTGCATCTTACAGAGGCACGCACGGCGGGTCTTGATGTACCCACACACCTGGAGACAATGGAGGTTAGATTCTAATGAAAAGAGTTGTTTTGTTCAGTGGCGGCATGGACTCGACTACCGCGCTGTTCAAGGTCGCCAAAGCAGATGATACGGAGCGTGTGCTCGCGCTCACGATGCACTACGGTAGCAACCATAACAGTCGGGAAATGGTTGCCGCCATGAACATCATTGAGTGGGCACGCGAGAACAGGAATTTCGACATCGAATGGGAGCACATACTGCTCAATCCCCTGGTGTTCAAAGGTGGTGCGAGCGCACTGCTAGGCGAACAGGATGTTCCCGATGCTGAATACGCGCCACAAGGAGAGCAACCGACTGTTGTACCTTTTCGCAATGCAAATCTTATTGCCACCGCCGTGTCGGTTGCTGACGCCCGTGGTTACGATGAGGTCTGGATTGCCAACCACGCTGCCGACCACCTTGATTGGGCATACCCCGACTGCTCGCCACCGTTCATTAAAGCGATGTCAGAGGCTGTCCAGATAGGTACAATGCACAGAGTGCGGTTGCAATCGCCGTTTCTCATGATTGACAAGGCAGATATTGTCAAGATTGGCTACAATCTGGGAGTGCCGTACGAGATGACATACTCGTGCTACCGTGGCCAGCCAAGCCAATGCGGGCAGTGTCCGACATGTAAGGAACGTAAACGAGCATTCGACGAAGCAGGTGTGGTTGATCCCACACAATACTGGTGGATGGTGTAATATGTGGACAATTACCAAGCACATAGATGTCTCTTGCGGTCATCGACTTGAAGGCCACTTCAAGTGCGGTCGTCTGCACGGGCACAACTACCGTATTGCCGTTACGGTGTCTGGCAACAAATTAGATTCACACGGCATGATCATGGACTTCGGCGAGTTGAAGAAAGCATTGAAGCACATACACGATATGCTAGACCACAAGTATATCGTGTCTGAAGACAACCTGGCCAAGAATGATTGGGTCATCAGACCCATACCGAATGAACAAATGGTTCACTTGGCCATCAAACACTCGACGGCTGAGGAGATCGCACGTTGGGTGGCTATTCAAATCATGGAGTTTATACCGAACGGTGTCAGTCTGCGCAGGGTGACTGTGGAGGAGACACGTTCAAGCAGGGCGACCTATGAATTGGATCGATGAATTGTTGGATGAACGTCAGGAAACTTACGGGAGTTCGTGGTGGCATACAGGCAACATTATTCGTGAACTAGCGGTTCGTGGCCAGTTAGGCGGTATGCTGAACGGCGACTTCTTCTTTCCATGGATAATGATACTGAACAAGCTGATACGTGCGCTCGCATCTCCTAATGACATTGATCACTGGCGAGACATCATCGGATACGCTTCGATCGTGTTCCATGCACTAGATGCGGCGGAGGGTGATGATGCTGGCCGTGAGTGAGATATTCGGGCCAACGTTTCAAGGCGAGGGGCCACACGCTGGCAAGCGGTGCTGGTTCCTTCGTCTGGCCGGTTGCAACCTGCATTGCAGGTGGTGCGACAGCGCATATACCTGGCGGTTTAGCGATAAGCATGAGCATATAGATGAACGCGTGTACGATCGTTCGTCAGAGGTGCATCGCATGTCGCCAGATAGTGTTGCAGAAAGGATCGTTGCATCAGGCACACGGCGGCTCGTGATAACGGGTGGCGAGCCGTTGCTACAGCAACATGCGCTCTATCAGGTGTTGAGGGAGATTGTGTGGTCAAAGGCCAAGAGGTATCCTGTTGACTTCGAGGTCGAAACGGCAGGCACGATACAGCCGCTGGACAAGTTCAATCGACTGTACACACAATGGAACGTTTCGCCGAAGATGGCGAATTCAGGCAACCTGCCAGTCGAACGCTTCAAGCCGGATGTGATAAGATGGTTTGGCGCTCAGAAGTATGTCGCATTCAAGTTTGTGGTCGAAACGGTTGACGACTTGAATGAGGCTCAAAAGATTGTTGACTTCTCACGGGTACATCCAACGAAGGTATGGGTCATGCCACAAGGCGTCACCCGTCTGGGCATCGAAGGCCGCGCACAGCAACTTGCAGACGAAGTGCTGGCGCGTGGTTGGAACATGTCGATGAGGATGCATATATCTCTGTGGGGTAACAAAAGGGGTGTGTGATGGACTGGGTAGCCGCGTGTCTTAATCTAATAGCCATGTGGGTGATGGGAAACCGTCCCAAAAGAGGTATGTGGCTACTTGCCGCCACAAGCATATCCTGGATTACATGGGGTATGATAAACGGTATATGGTCGATTGTATCTATCAATGTTGTATTGCTCGTATTGAATCTACGAGCCATCAAGAACTGGGAGACGAGACATGGAGCAAGAAACAAAACGTNNCGTAAAATGATTGATCAGTTGGTGGGTGTGATACAAGAAGTATTCCCGGATGATGCGTGGGATGATAGTGCAGAGGACACAGCCGCACGTATCCTGGGATACTGGCTGGAGTACGCCAACGGTGGTGACGAGCACGGTATCAAGCTGACGGCGTTTCCCAAGATCGCCGACCAGCTAATTGTGGTCAAGGATATCGAGTTCGCAAGCACCTGTGCGCACCATCTTCTGCCGTTTATGGGTGTGGCCCACGTGGGCTACGTTCCGCACAGACTTCAGATCGGCCTGAGCAAGATACCACGACTCGTGCGTTACTATGCTTCGCGACCACAAGTGCAGGAACGGCTCACACGGCAGATCGCATCCTCATTGAAGGACGCCGTTGAAGCGAAGGGTGTAGCAGTTGTATTGCAGGCTACTCATACCTGTATGGCTTGTCGTGGCGTGCGGGCATACGGTGCGGAGATGGTAACATCTGAAATGCGCGGTGTGTTCCTTACGGCACCGGCTGCCCGGCAAGAGTTTATGGAGATGACTAAATGACAAATGAAGCTGCACGTAACTACCGGATACGCAAATTGCAACGGCAGTTTAGCGAGAGTGTCATGGCGGAGAACCGTGCAAAGAGGCGTGTAAGCAATCGCGATTACTCCAATGATGAAGAGCTGCGTAATCTGTTGACGGTTATCTATGCCGAACACTCGACGCAGCAACGTATCGCTGATAGGATACGGTTACTGAAAAGAGGATATATAGAATGAAGTTCGCGCCAATTGTGCCGACTCCATGGTTACATATATTGGAGCAGCACCACTATCCCATACACATGATGCTGGCACAATATGCCTTCAAGGATAAGGACTACGCTGCGTGGTACCGTTTCCGCAGACCCGCCGATACACATCTCATTGTAGACAACGGCGCGGCAGAGGGTGTCGATCTCATGTTTGAAGAAGTTGTTGAGGTCGCACAGTACGTTGGTGCTGACGAGATTGTTATGCCAGATGTGTTGCGCGATACCAAAGCAACGTTGCGGGCCACGCTAGACGAGTTCACACTCAATCTAGTGCCGCCTAACTATCGTATGCTTGTACCGCAGGGTGACGATTGGATGTCCTGGACGTACTGTCTCAGTATATTCACCGACCCGCAAACCGTTGAGGCGCGCTCGATTGGTGTGGCCAAGCATCTTGAGCGTCTACCTGGCGGCCGAGCCAAGGCATTACAAATCATTTCTGATAGAGGAGTTGATAAAAGATATGACATACATCTATTAGGAATCTGGGCGCAACCCTTTCACGAGGTGCGCACAGCGCGTAAGGTGACAAAGAACATACGTAGTATAGACACGGCAGCACCGATTGCTTACGCTCAGCACAAGCAGAAGATAACGGATATGAAACACTATTCGTTAGACTGGAATGCAGAACTGCGCGAGCATATCGCAGTAAGCAATCTGTTGTCGTATGGAGGATTCTGTGCCGGATACAAGGAAACATCCTCTGGCTGAATGTGAGAACTGCGGTCTGAAGGATGCCAAATATGTACCCACACACTTCGGCGAAGACGGTTCGTTCGCCTTTGTAGGTGAGGGCCCAGGCTACAATGAGGTACGTGAAGGCCGGCCATTCGTTGGCCAGTCTGGCAAACTGTTAGACATGGCTGCAAAGTACAACGATCTGGACATCTCAGAGCATGTTCTCACCAATGCCGTAGCATGCCGGCCGCCGCGTAACCGCAAGCCGACAGAGAAAGAGATGCGTTGCTGCCGCCCACGACTGATGCATCAACTGGCCGGTAGCGAGACAATTGTAACATTGGGCAAGGCAGCTGCAAACAGTGTGCTTGGTTCGGGTGTACGCTACTCAAAGCGAATCAGTCAGTGGTTCCACAAAGATGGTATGGATATCATTTGTACATGGCATCCGGCATATCTCTTGCGTGTACCGCAAGACATGTATGTGTTGCTGAAAGACCTGGCCAGAGCCAAGCGCGGACGCAACTACGGACCATTAACACGCGAACCTGGCTTCTTCGTGCCGGCCGACGCCGAGCAGCTGAAGGAGTGCTTGGATAGCTGTCCCGAAGGTGCAACGGTTGCTTACGATCTTGAAACGGACAACGTCATCTGGTACGACACGCCAGAACAGCCGGGCGATGATATTCTGATGTTGGGAATGGCTTGGTCGCCTGACGAAGCAGTCATTATCGGTCATGAAATGCTGATGCATGATGAAGATGCTCGTCAAGTGATCCAAGACTTCTTTGATCGTGACGATCTGGAATTCACAGGACACAACGTCAAGTTTGATGAAATCTTCTTGAGACGGGAAGGTATCATCGCGCACTCCACGTTCGACACATTTCTAGCTCATTACGTAGTGAATGAAAACGGTATACATGGTCTGAAGGCTCTCGCAGCCGAATACTATGATCTGCATGACTATGAGGAGGCACTTGTACAGAAGTATCTCAAGTCGCGCAACGACCGCTACTCAAAGGTGCCGTTCATTCATATGGCACAATACTGCGCTTGGGATGTGTGCGTATCGTGGGCCCTGAAGTTTCAATTGGAGAAAGAGTTACATGAAGAGGGTCAATACGAGTGGCCATTCAAGAACATCATCATGCGGGCACACCATGCCGTCGCTGAAATGGAGTACATTGGCATGCCGTGGACGTTGACTATCTTCAGGAATCGCGTCACTACATGGAGAGTGAGCTAGACGAGATCGAAGACGAACTGCAACGAATGGCCGCGCAAGAGATCGTCAGTCTGGGTAAAGAGAAGCGATTGGAAATCATCCAAGAGCTGCGACGTACTAAGCAGGCCAAGACAACCGTGTCGTTGATGAAGGGGCAACATCCTATCAACATACGTTCTCCGCACCAGGTAGCAACGGTACTATACAATGTACTGGACCTACCAATGGCAAGCGGACGCAACCGTAGTGGTGCCGTGCTGAAGGGAAGGACCACGGCCAAGGAGCATCTGGAAAGCATCAGCGATCTTCATGTGTTACCGCAGAAGATACTGAGGTATAGACGCCTCCACAAGATGCTTACATCTTATGTGACCAACATCATCGAGAGCGCGGACGTAAACAATCGTGTGCATACGACCTTTTGGATCTCTGGAACGGAGGTCGGCCGCATCTCGTCTCGCAACCCCGCATTGCAAACGATTCCACGTCCGTATGAAGACATCTACGGTGCGGTGATTCGTGGCTGCTTCGTTGCTGGACCGGGATACACACTCGTACACGCCGACTATTCACAGGCCGAGCTTCGTGCCGCCGCTTGGCTATCGCGTGAGCCGTTCCTGCTGGNNGTCTCACGCCGGTATGGATCTCAATGCTGCCCGCGCTTGGGTTCGTAACTACGACAAGGTGATGTCGCGTCTATCAGAATGGAAGCTGGAACAGGTGAAGAAGCTCAAGAGCCAAGGATACGTTGAATCGCCATTCGGACGTAAGCGACGGTTTCCACTTATCACACGGGCCAATGCCGATGAGGCCCGCAAGTCAG
>JABAHQ010017488.1_pt1 | contig 10361 bp, 11 predicted proteins | sample 7062091 | NCBI WGS metagenome assembly JABAHQ01 (sample SAMN14534359, study PRJNA622989) | marine sediment metagenome | biome: marine biome [ENVO:00000428]; feature: marine pelagic biome [ENVO:01000023]; material: deep marine sediment [ENVO:00002113] | place: India: Gulf of Kutch | collected... | reverse complement strand
ACCGAGGAAGAATCCTCGCTTTGGACCGCTTCGGCGAATCGGCCCCATATGAGCAGATCTACGAGCATCTGGGGCTGACGCCAGAGAACATCGCCGAGGTTGCGCGGGAGGTGTTGAAGGGCGCTGCGCGGAAGGAGGCGGGAACATGAAGATCGCGGTTGCAGCCGATCACGCCGGCTTTCCCCTGAAGGCCACAGTCATCGATATCGTTGAGGGTGAGGGTCATCAGGCAATTAACTTGGGGACCGATTCGAGTGAGTCGGTGGACTATCCGGATTATGCGGAGAAGGTCGGCCGGGCCATCCAGTCCGGCGAGGCGGAGCGGGGCGTGTTGATCTGCGGCTCCGGGGTCGGCGCCGCGGTCGCGGCCAACAAGATGAAAGGTGTCCGAGCGGGGCTTTGCCACGACACGTACTCCGCGCATCAAGCCGTCGAGCACGACGACGTCAATGTCCTGGCGCTCGGCGGTCGGGTGGTTGGCGTTGAGCTGGTCAAGGAGATCGTGGCCCGATTCCTTCGTGCCGAGTTTTCGGGGGAGGAACGCCATGTCCGGCGACTCGCCAAGGTAAGGGCGCTGGAGGAGCAGGGTTGACATGCACGCAAATGACCTTCCAGAAGTCCACCCGCGGTGAAGGTCAGTAGACAGGGCCGTCCCCTCCCCAGAATCTTGGCCGGCCATCATGAAGCGATTTTCGATCGGCTCCCCGGCAATGTCCTAGAGAATCTGCGTCGGGCCCGCTCGGAGAACGCCCTGGTTTGGAACCTCATCTATCCGATGGAACAGGCTGGCATCGAGCTGCAGGAACTGCTGGCTCTGCGGCCCCTGTGGGGGACGGCCGGGTTAGATGAAGATCCGGACCAATTGACGCCTTACTACTGGGGCTTCGATCGCGAAGGCCGACGGCTTGGCGCGCTGGGCAGGGTCCTGAAGCGAGTGGACGGCGCAGGCCCTCGAACGGAAATCGACCTCCTATTGGTGGGAAGTGAGAATCTGATCGTCGTAGAGGCCAAGCGAGGCAGTCGCCTGGGGCGCTGCGCGCGGTATGATCAGGGGGTCTGTCCCTGCCATCACCGAGCGGTGGATGAGCGGCCCTCGTGTCGCTACTGGGAGGAGCCGGTCGCTCGCTTCGATCGTTCCTTGAGACTCCCAGTTCCTGACAGCGTTGAGGGCGCGCCGCCCTGTCACCGCCACTATCAGTTGGCGCGCACTTTGATCGTCGGTGAGGCTTTGGCGGGAGAGCTGGGGCGGCGATTGCATCTTTGGCTTCTGACGCCTCGGGGCCATTGGCGGCGCCTGCAAGCGGATTGGCTCGATTTCACTGAGCGGATCCGCGAGGCGGACGTATGGCGGCGGCTGCGCGTGCTGGCTTGGGAGGACGTCGCGAAGCTGAGAGGCTAACCTCGTTCGGACCGCGCCACAGGTTGAGACGGATCTGGTCGAGAAGGAAAGGACGGAGACTTCGCTCCATGCGCATGAGTCAGCTATTCAGTCAAACTCTGCGGGAAAAGCCGGCTGACGCAGAAATTGCCAGCCACGAATTGCTCGTGCGGGCCGGCTTCATCCGGCAACTGGCCGCCGGCATCTTCAGCTACTTGCCGTTGGCGAAGCGGTCGCTCGAGAAGATCGAGGGGGTCTTGCGTGAGGAGATCAACGCCATCGGCGGCCAGGAGATTGAAATGCCGGTGATCAACCCGGGGGATATTTGGAAGGAGACGGGGCGCTGGTATTCGGTGGGCGCTGAGATGGCTCGCTTCCATGACCGATCCGGTCGGGACATGGCTTTGGCCATGACCCACGAAGAAGTGGTCGGCGACCTGCTGCGGAAGGAGATCAAGTCATACCGGCAGCTGCCTCAACTCATCTATCACATCCAGACCAAGTGGCGCGACGATCCCCGGCCGCGTGCCGGGCTGATCCGGGTGCGCGAATTCACGATGAAGGACAGCTACAGCCTGGATCGAGACGAGCAGGGGCTCGATGAGCAATATCGTCACCACTATCAGGCCTACTTCAACATATTCCATCGTTGCGCCTTGCCGATCATCGCCGTCGGTGCCGATGTCGGCATGATGGGCGGGAGCATGGCCCACGAGTTCATGTATCTCACCCCCGCCGGGGAAGACACGCTCATGCTGTGCGACGAATGCAGCTACGCCTCCAATCGCCAGATAGCCATGATTCGGAAGCCTGAGCCGCCCGATGAGAAACCGGGCGAGCTGGAGCCAGTGGAGACCCCAGGCACGAAGACCATCGCCGCCTTGGCCGAGTATCTGGCGATCCCCGAGTCGCGGACCTCGAAAGCGGTCTTTCTGATGGCGACCCGCAGTGTCGGGGAGGAGGACAAGGAGCAGCTGGTCTTGGCGCTTGTGCGGGGGGACATGGAGCTCAACGAAACCAAGCTGGCGAACGCGATCGAGGCCAAATCCCTGCGACCCGCCGAGGAGGGGGAAATCGCGGCGGCTGGCGCGGTGCCGGGTTATGCCTCGCCTCGTGGGCTGACCGACACCTTGATCGTGGCGGATGACCTGCTCGCGGCGTCGCCCAACCTGGTGGCCGGCGCCAACCGGGAGGGGTACCACGAGCGCAATGTGAACTATGGGCGCGATTTCGAGGCCGACGTCGTGACAGATCTCGTGGCCGCGCAGGAAGGCGACCCATGCCCGAGGTGCGGCTCCGCTCTGCGGGCCCAGCGGGGCATCGAGGTCGGCAACATCTTCAAGCTTGGCACCAGGTACAGTGCCGCCATGGGAGCGACGTATCTGGACGAAGATGACGAGGAGCGGCCCATCGTCATGGGGTCATATGGCATTGGAACCGGCCGGCTGCTGGCCTCCGTCGCTGAGGAACATCACGACGAGCAAGGGTTGATTTGGCCCATCAGCGTTTCGCCCTACGAGATCCACATCCTGTCTCTGCGCGGCGGCGAGGGGGAGGCCGAAGCTCTCTACAAGACCTTGCTCGACGAGGGTCGAGAGGTGCTCTACGATGACCGGGATGAGAGTCCGGGCGTCAAATTCGCCGACGCCGATTTGATCGGCGTGCCCATCCGGCTGACCGTCAGTGAGCGCTCGTTGGAGGCTGGCGGGGTTGAGATCAAGCGCCGGGACGAAGAGAAGGCCGAGGTGGTCGCGCTGGACGATGCGCCGGCGGAGCTCGGGGCCTTGATCGCCGCGCTGGCAGCCGAGATCGCCGAGCGGGTCGTCGAGATTCCATTTGAAGAATAGTGCCTGAGGTGAGGGGGAAGGGGGGCAGGCAGTGCACGCGAACCAAACTTCTCAGCGGCACGGTTGGGTCCGACCGAGTGTCGAATTAGGGCGACCGCCCGCAGCCGTCCGGGGGAGCCTTCGGCCTCGTCCTCACCCCAACTTGACAAGTAGAACACATGTGCTATACTCGCAATGAGTTTCCCCCGCGTGGGGGATGCTGGAAGGAGTGAGACAATGCCAGGCGACAAGGAAAATGGAGTCCCGCCGGGAATGGACGACGAGCGAGCCAAGGTGCTCGAGAAGGCACTGGGGGACATCAAGAAGAGATATGGGGAAGGCGCGGTCATGCGCTTCGGCGAATCGTCCAACCTCGACGTGCATGTGATCCCGACGGGGTCGTTGGCGTTGGATCTGGCGTTGGGGGTGGGGGGCATTCCGCGCGGGCGGGTGACGGAGATCTACGGGCCGGAGGCGTCGGGTAAGACGACGCTGGCGCAGCACATCGTGGCGGAGGCGCAGAAGCTGGGGGGTGTGTGCGCCTACATCGACATGGAGCATGCGCTGGACCCGAGCTATGCGGCGAAGTGCGGGGTGGACATTGACAATCTGTACATCTCGCAGCCGGACATGGGGGAGCAGGCGTTGGAGATAGCGGAGACGCTGGTGCGGTCGGGGGCGGTGGACGTGGTGGTGATCGACAGTGTGGCGGCGCTGGTGCCGCGGGCGGAGATCGAGGGGGACATGGGGGATGCGCCGATGGGGATGCAGGCGCGGTTGATGAGCCAGGCGCTGCGGAAGCTGTCTGGGGCGATCAAGCAGACGAACACGGCGGTGGTGTTCACGAACCAGCTGAGGCAGAAGATCGGGGTGATGTTCGGCAACCCGGAGACGACGTCAGGGGGTGTGGCGTTGAAGTACTATTCGTCGGTGCGGCTGGACATGAGGCGGATCGAGAGCATCAAGGTGGGGAAGGAGATCATCGGCAACCGGGCGCGGGTGCGGGTGGTGAAGAACAAGGTGGCGCCGCCGTTCCGGGTGGCGGAGTTCGACATCATGTACAACGAGGGGATTTCGCGCTACGGGGACCTGATCGAGGTCGGTGTGGAACTAGGTATTATCGAAAAGCGCGGTTCGTATTACGCGTACGGGGATGATACGTTGGCCCAGGGGCGCGAGAACACCAAGGAGTACCTGCGCGAGAATCCGGAATTTGCTGACGAGTTGGAGGCGGAGATCCGGTCGGCGGCTGAGCTCCAGCCCCTGGGCGCCTACGATGACGAGGACGAGCTGGAGGAGGCGGACGAGGAGGAGTTGGCGGAGGAAGCAGCCGAGTCCTGACCGCCAATCGAGGGGACCATCGAGCCGGGCAATGCAACGAGCCCCCGGAGAGTACCAATCCGGGGGCTCGATCCGTTCTGGTCGATGACGAACTCACGTGCACTGGGTAGGAGCTTCGTTGCGGGGTTACTGAAGGTCGGCGAAAAGCCGCATGCGCTGATCCTCGGCGACCACATCCAAACCAGCGGTCATGCGCTGCTCGGGCGCCAAGTCGGTTTGGAAACGGATGGAATCGAGCAGGACGAGGACCGCCTGCCCTGACTGGAGTTCGGCGGACATCTCCCGCAGCGAGGCTTCGTAGTCGCCTCTCGACTTGCCGACCACGCTGTCGAAGCGGATAGGAACCATGTAGGACCCGCGGTTCACCAGATAGTAGACAGCCACGGGTTCGTTGGTATAGATGGCTGTCTCGGGGGGGAGATCCCTGAGAAAGTCCACCACCTCGCTTTGGCGCCAATCCTTCGAAGCGAAGCCGCCGGCATCCGCGCGCAGTCGGTCGGCCGTTTCGACGGTCTCCCACGTGTAGCGTGCCAAACCGGCGACCAGGAGCACGACAGTCAGCGTTCGGAGCCAGGGGAATCGGCGCAGTCGGGGCCAGAAGGTCCGAAGGGTACAGGCTCCGACGACCAACACGATTGGGTAGAGGGGGAAGAGCAGCCTCCTGTCAATGGGGGTCGAGTAGTCAAAAAGACTGATGGAGAGGAGCAAGGACAGAGTGTAGATCTCGGTGAAGAGTGGGAGGGCCAAGCCCGTGAGCTTGCGCCCGCGTTCCTCGGGCTCATCCCGCTTCTGCGGCAGTCGGCTTCGGAGGAAGATTCCAAAGATGAGCAGCAAAGCCAGCAAGGCGGGCAGGGCCATCCACGCGCTGGGAGGGCGGCCTCCGTAGACCCATTCCCCGACCGACAGAAGGCCGGATTTCAATTTGCCCCATCCCACGGGGTGCCACGCCAATTGCCGGTTGGTCGCGGAGCCGGTCAGCCGAATGTTGCGAACCAGCCAGGCCACGACGGGCGTTGCAGCTATGGGGACGAAGCGCGCAATATCGTCAATTCGGTCCCGCCAAGCCTTCGCCTGCATCGCGAGCGAGAGGATGGAGGTCGCCAACAGCGTGTAACCTACGTACCTCGAAAGCCAGCCGAACCCCAGGATGAGCGCCGAGCCATATAGGTAGAGCGCGCGCCCGCCGGCCAAATAGCGGGCCAAAGCCCAGAGGGCCATCAGCGTGAACGCCACGAAGAGAGGTTCGCTCATGGCCCATACGTGGACGTCGAGGGCGATAGGTGAGAGGGCCAAGAGTAACGAGGGCAGGAGACTGAGGACTGTGGATTGCGTCAGCTCCCATGTCAACAATCCGACGAAGAGAATGCTGATGAGGAATGACACGATTGTGATTAGTCTCGCGCCGGCCGCCAGCGAGCCCCCGGCCGCCAGCCATCCCGCGAGAGCGAGGGGATAGCCAGGCGGATAGTGGGTGATGGGTTCCGCGCTCCCGTCCCCTTCCAGGCGGCTCAGGCCTCGGCCGTCGACCAGGTTTCTGGCGGCACCGATGTAGATGACCGAGTCGTCGCTTACTCCCAGGCCGTGCGGCGTGCTCGCCAGCAGAATGGAAACGCCGACGACGGCCGACGCCAACAGCAGAACGAGAAGCAGGCGGCCCGCCATTGGGTCCTGACGGGCGGTCCATTGGCTAGGGCTCATTTGGCTCGCATCGGTCCAGAGCGCCTCCGGCTGGTGGATCCCTCGCGATCGAGCTTCACAAATCCCCATTCTATCCCAGGGACGAGCGGGTTGAGCCGGGAAGCTTGCGGCGAGGACATGGGCGGAGAGCTGAGGGCAGCGGGCAACATTTCAATTCGCTCCGAGGGGTTNNCGGGGACCTCTCCAGTGGGGGCCGATGGGTGCTTTCTCGGGCCCTCCCGCCGCTCTATAATGGCGGCATGTCGCTGGTTTCCGGCAGGATGATGGTCACCATGGCCTTGCTCGCCTTCTCCGTGTCAGCAGGGTGCGCGCGCGTGGACGGGCCGCCGACCGCCCTCGTTGGGCCGACCTCCCCCCCATCCGGGACGGCGGAGGCCAGCGTCACGCGCACTGCTGGCGCCTCGGGGCCGGTTGCCGGCCGGGCGTGCGTCAACGACGCCTTGTTCCTCAAGGATCTCACCGTTCCGGATGGAACAACCGTGGCGCCCGGCGAGCAAGTCGACAAGCGTTGGTCCGTGCGCAACACGGGCACATGCGACTGGGGGCCGGGCTACCGGCTCTCCCCATTGGGGAGCAACGCGCTGGCCGACGAGGGGGAGGTGGCGCTGTACCCGGCCAGGGCCGGAGCGGAGGCCGTCTGGAGAGTCACCTTCGCCGCCCCGCGCGAACCGGGTGAGTATCTGGGCCAATGGCAGGCGGTCAGCCCGCAGGGGGAGGCGTTTGGGGACGCGGTCTTCGCCCTGATCGAAGTCGGGGCGGTGATATTCCCAGAGACGGGAACCCCCACGAACTGACTCTGAGAGCGATTGTGGAGAAACAAGCGGGGCAGGTCTGCAGACTTGCCCATCGCCATCCATCCGGCCAACGGCCGAGGTTGTTCGCCTCTACGTGCCTTCCTCCCAAGATTCGAGGTATTTCGACTGCTCGGGCGTCAGAGTGTCGATCTTGACACCCATCGCCTCGAGCTTCAGACGAGCGATTTCTCGGTCGATATCCTCGGGGATCGTGTGCACTTGGTTGTCCAAGGAGTCACTGTTGCGGAGCAAGTATTCCATGCCGAGCGCCTGGTTGGCGAAGGACATATCCATCACGCTGGCCGGATGGCCCTCGGCCGCCGCCAGGTTAACCAGGCGGCCGTCGCCGAGCAGGTTGAGGCGCCGGCCATCAGGCATCGTGAACTGCTCCACGAACTCGCGCACGCGGCGGCGCTCCTCGGCCATTTCCTCCAGGATGGGGATGTTGATCTCGACGTTGAAGTGGCCCGAGTTGCTGATGATGGCGCCGTCCTTCATGGCTTCAAAGTGGTGCTTATCAAGAACGTTAATATCGCCTGTCAGTGTGCAGAACAGGTCGCCAATCGGGGCCGCCTCTTCCATCGGCATCACCCGGAAGCCATCCATGACGGCCTCCAGGGCGGCGAGCGGCTCAATTTCGGTCACGATGACGTTGGCACCCATGCCTCGGGCTCGCATGGCCAATCCGCGACCACACCAGCCGTAGCCGGCCACAACGAAAGTCTTGCCGGCCAGCAGGATGTTGGTGGCGCGGATGATGCCNNTTTGGTCATGGCGTCGTTGACTGCCAACACCGGGAACTTGAGCTGGCCCTGTTTGGCCATCGCCCGCAGTCGGATCACACCGGTGGTGGTTTCTTCGGTTCCGCCCAGCACATCCTCAATCTGATCCGCGCGTTCCTTGTGCAGCGTACTGACCAGATCGGCACCGTCGTCCATCGTAATCTGTGGTTTGTGATCGAGGGCGGCGTCGATGTGCTCATAGTAGGTATCGTTGTCCTCGCCTTTAATGGCAAAGACCGGTATTTCATCATGCGCCACCAGCGAGGCCGCTACATCATCCTGAGTCGAGAGCGGATTGGATGCGCAAAGAACCACGTCGGCGCCGCCGGACTGCAGGGTCCGCATCAGGTTGGCGGTTTCAGTGGTCACGTGCAGGCAGGCTGAAATCCGGGCACCCTTGAGGGGGCGTTCTTTTTCAAAGCGCTCTTTGACCTGGCGCAGCACGGGCATTTCCAGCTCGGCCCACTCAATGCGATGGCGCCCGCCATCGGCTGTTTTTATGTCCTTGATATCGAAATCTTTACTCATCATTACTCCATACAATTCGTTCGTCGATTACTGGGAAGCAGTGATGCTTCCAACTCCTTCATGATAACCACAGACCGGCCAAAAACCTAGGCCACGATAAATCTTTAAGGCGGCGGCATTCTTCTGGGCAACGTTAAGCACGATCGTCGCCAGCCGCCTTTTGAGCAGCTCGGCAACCACCGCCGCGCTAACCGCCCGTCCATGCCCATGGCCTCGGTGATCGGGATCGGTGAAGACGTTGCCGACGGCAGCCACGTCCATCAACTCCGATAGCACGTGGGTGCCGGCGACGGCGATGAGCCGATCGTCCTTCCATTTGCCGTAGAACACGCCGTGCTCCANNGTCCTTCCATCTGCCGTAGAATACTCCGTGCTCCAGCTGAAATTGGCTGAAGGCATCCGGTTGATCAGGGTGCCCTTCAATCAATCGCTGGATGGCCGGCAAATGTTCAGCTCCCAGCCGCTGGCAGTCGTTCTCAGTAGGCGTTTCAAAATCCTCAATCTTCAAAGCCATCCGCCACATCTCAACTTCGAACTCAGGTTTCAACCGCTCCATCAACAACGAGCGGTTTTTGGGACGGACCATGAACTGCACTCGACCCGATGGGACCTGTGGCATGAGCTCGCCCACTGCCTGGCTGGATCCGTAAATAAATAGGACAGGCGGCTGGAGAGCCTGATAATGAAGGATGGCCGCCTCTTCGTTGACCAGCCAGTTGGCGCCTTCCGAGTAAATCGGGTCAAGATCAGCCAGCGCATAGGCTGTCCAAAGTCGATCCTGTTCCAGCAATTTACGCAGGTGCGGGTGTGCTTGCTCCCCGATCATGTCAATTGATCGAAATCACCCTCATCATCAAAGTTTTGCCGGAAGCGCTCTTCAAAGGATCCAGCCTCAAAGTGATGACCCTGCGGCCCCTGGGCCTCCAGACAGAAGGAGGCGGACACAGACCCCATTTGAGCACAGCGCTCCAATGAAAAATCCGCCAGGTAACCTCGAAGGAAGCCGGCCCGGAAAGCGTCGCCGACTCCGGTGGGATCGACGATTTCATTGGGCTCAACGGCGGGGACATCAATGGTCTGGTCACTGGTGTGGACGGTGGCGCCGTGTTCCCCCTTGGTGATCACGACGAAAGCGCTGTTTTGCAAAATCATATCGATGGTCAGCCCGGTTTTTTCCCGTATCAGCTCAAATTCGTAGTCATTGACGAATAGAGATTCGCAATTGCGGATACCGTGCTTTAGAGGGGGCGCTTCCAACCGCACAGTCTGCTGGCTTGGGTCGTAAACATATGGAATATTTAGGTCAATACACTCATCGATGTAGATTTCCATAGCCTTCGGTTCATTGGCTGAGATAACCGCTAAATCCGGTTTTGCTTTCAAGCCGTGAAAGCTCAGCTCGACTGCCTTGGCCATTGCGCCCGCGTAGAAGCTGGCGATTTGCGCATTGGTTTCGTCGGTCGAGACGAAAAAGGAGGCCGTGTATAGGTCGGGATAAATCTTAATCGGGGAGGTATCGACCCCGTGCTCCTCGAGCCAGTCTTTGTATTCGTTGAAGTCTTTGCCGGCAGTCGCCATGATGCTGGGCTGTGCCCCCAGCAAGGCCATGGTGTAGCCAATATTGGCGGCGATGCCGCCGCGTTGTCGCACCAGGCTGTCGACTAAAAAGGAAAGGCTCAAACGCTCAAGGCGCTCCAATAAAATGTGGTCTTTGAATTTGCCCGGAAAGGTCATCAAATAATCAAATGCGATCGATCCAGTCAATACAATGTTCATCGGGCTGGTTTCCTCATGGTCTGTAGTTTTGCTGCTTTGCCCATCACTTAGTGTATGAGCGGAAGCTCACACAAAAAGGCGCTCTCAAATCGAGAGCGCGGATGGGCAACGGAAGTGTAGCATGCCGCGTCGAGGGCTGCAATGCTGACCATCGCTCATTGACATGGCTTGTGCAGCAACTTATGATGGCCGCCATGAGACTACGCCTGATCCTCCTGGTTGGCTTATCTCTGGCGGC
>JABAHQ010039384.1_pt1 | contig 10365 bp, 10 predicted proteins | sample 7062091 | NCBI WGS metagenome assembly JABAHQ01 (sample SAMN14534359, study PRJNA622989) | marine sediment metagenome | biome: marine biome [ENVO:00000428]; feature: marine pelagic biome [ENVO:01000023]; material: deep marine sediment [ENVO:00002113] | place: India: Gulf of Kutch | collected... | reverse complement strand
AGGTCCCTGCTGGTCGTGCTCGTCGTCGCCCTGCTGGCAGGGACACTGCTGAGCCTGGGTATGGCCCAGGACCCCGGTTACATCCGCCTCAGCATCGGCCCCTATCTGATCGAGAGCAACTTCTGGGTAGGCCTCGCCCTGGTTATCCTGGCCGCCCTCGTCCTCCACTGGCTGTTGGGCCTGCTGCGCAACCTGCTCATGGGCCCCGGAGCCATGGGCCAGTGGCTGCGCAACACCAGCCGGCGCCGCTCCCGGCGCCAGACAACCCGGGGCCTGCTTGAACTGGCCGAGGGCAACTGGGGCCGGGCCCGTAAGCTGCTGGAACAGGGAGCGGCGCACGCGGAAACGCCCCTGATCAACTACCTCTCCGCCGCGGAGGCAGCCCATCAACAGGGCGACCAGGATGAAGCCGAACGACTGCTGAGACAGGCCTGGGAAAGCACGGCGGGCTCGGACCTGGCCGTGGGGCTGACCCAGGCCCGCCTGCAGCTCAACGCGGGCAAGAACGAGCAGGCCCTGGCGACCCTGCTGCGGTTGCGCCGCAAGTCCTCCAATCACCCCCATGTCATGCGCCAGCTGGCCAACGTCTACCGCAATCTCGAGGACTGGCAGGCGCTCAGCGAACTGCTGCCGGAGCTGCGCCGGCACGCCGCCCTGGACGAAAGCAGTCTGAATGAGCTGGAACAGGAAGTCTGGCTCAACGTGCTCGACCAGGCTGCCGAGCGACTGGAACGCCAGCCGCCCGAGCAACGCAATCTCGACCATCTGGATCGGGTCTGGGATCAACTGCCCCCGGCCCGCCGCAATGATGAGTCCGTGGTGCATCACTACGCCGACCATCTGGCCCGGCTGGGCGCGGAGTCACGGGCCGAGAGCCTGCTGCGCAAGGTATTGCAGCGCAACTGGAGCGACCAGCTGGTCAACCTCTACGGCCGCATCCACGGGGCACGCGCGGACGAACAACTGCTGATGGCCGAGGGCTGGCTCAAGGAGCGCCCCAATAATCCGGAACTGCTGCTGGCCCTGGGGCGCATCAGCCTGCGCAACCGGCTCTGGGGCAAAGCAAGGGAATACCTGGAAACAAGCCTGGGGCTGCGTCACCGGCAGGAGACAGCGGCAGAGCTCTGTCGACTCTACGCCCATCTCGGCCGTTACGAGGACAGTGTGCGACTGCTGCGCCAGGGGGTCCTGGAATACCACGGCCTGCCGACACTGCCGATGCCCGAACCGAGACGCCGGAGCGGTACCCCGGCTCGCTGAGATAAACTGGGGGAGTCCGGGGCTCAGTACCGGGGCGCGTACTGCAGGACGTCCGAGTGGAAGTGGTCCGTGTTGAACCCTTCCGGCGTCAGGCCATCCAGCACGCTGTACACCATGGCCGGTGAGCCACTCGCCATGACCCGGACCCGGTCCAGATCGTGGCCATCCGCCACGATGGCCTCGGCAAGGCGTTCATGGTGGCAGTCCGAGGCCGCATCCGATTCACACACCACCGGGCGGAAGCGAAACTGGGGCCACTCTTCCTCCCAGCGTTCGGCTGTCGTGCGCAGGTACATGTCATCCGCCTCCCGGGCGCCCCAGTAGAGCGTCACCGGCTGCTCCATGCGGCTGCTGCGCAGATAATCCACGATGCTCTTCGCCTGGGCAAAGCCGGTTCCGGCCACCACCAGCAGCAGCGGCGCATCCGGGGCCTCCGTCAGGCACGCCTGGCCATAAGGCATGGAAATGCGGGCGCTACCTTCATGGCGCAGGTGCTCCATAACCTCATGGGCACTCACCCACTCCGGCGGGGCCTGGATGTGCAGCGTCAGTTGTTCGGCACCGGGCGCGCTGGCAATGGAAAACCAGGACGGTTCCCGGTCCGGAAGATGGATCGCAAGGTACTGCCCGGCACTGAAGGGCACAGGCCGACCGTGCGGCCACTCGAAGCGGACCTGGTAGATGTGGTCACCGACGAGACCGATCTCGTTCAGGTGGAACAGGTAAGTCTGAGGCTGTTGCGCGTTAGCGTCCATATACTCCTCGTACGCGGCGCAGGCGGCCAGGGTTCAGTCGATGCCCAGGGACGGCCAGAGCTCATCCACACGACGCTTCACATCGTCGCTCATAGTGATTGGCCGCCCCCACTCCCGCTCGGTCTCGCCGGGCCACTTGGTGGTGGCATCCAGCCCCATCTTGGAGCCCAGCCCCGCGACTGGCGAGGCGAAGTCCAGATAGTCGATGGGCGAGTTGTCCACCAGGGTGGTGTCGCGGGTCGGGTCCATACGGGTTGTAATGGCCCAGATCACGTCCTGCCAGTCCCGGGCATTGATGTCGTCGTCCACCACGATCACGAACTTGGTGTACATGAACTGGCGNNGGCAGGTAGAAGTCCACGATCTCCGGGAACTGCTTGCGCAGTATGGGCACGAAGACCTCGTTCAGGGCCACGCCGAGCACTGCGGGTTCATCCGGAGGACGCCCGGTGTAGGTGCTGTGGTAGATCGGATTCCGGCGGTGGGTGATGCGCTCCACCGTGAAGACCGGGAAGGTCTCCACCTCGTTGTAGTAACCGGTGTGGTCCCCGAAGGGGCCTTCCGGGGCCGTATCGTCCGGGTAGATGTAACCTTCCAGGATGATCTCGGCACTGGCCGGCACCTGGAGATCCCCCACCCCGGTGTTGACCAGTTCGGTCCGGGACCCGCGCAGGAGCCCGGCGAACGCATACTCGGAAAGGGTATCCGGCACCGGGGTCACCGCGCCGAGGATGGTGGCCGGGTCGGCGCCCAGCGCCACCGCCACCGGGAAGGGCTCGCCGGGGTGCTGCTGTTGCCACTGCTGGAAGTCCTGGGCACCGCCACGATGGGCCAGCCAGCGCATGATCAGGCGGTTGCGCCCGATGCGCTGCTGGCGGTAGATGCCCATGTTCTGGCGTTCCTTTTCCGGCCCGCGCGTGACCACCAGCGGCCAGGTGATGAGCGGCCCGGCATCCTCCGGCCAGCAGGTCTGCACCGGCAGCTGGTAGAGGTCAACGTCATCGCCTTCCAGCACCACCTCCTGGCAGGGTGCGGAGCGCTTGATCTTCGGCCCCATCTTCATAACCTGGCGGAAGATGGGCATCTTGTCGAAGGCGTCGCGGAAACCCTTGGGCGGCTCCGGTTCCTTGAGGAAGGCCAGCAGCTCACCGATCTCGCGCAGGCTCTCGACGCTGTCACGCCCCATGCCCATGGCCACGCGCTTCGGCGTACCGAAAAGGTTGGCGAGCACCGGCATGTCATGACCGGTGGGATTCTCGAACAGCAGAGCCGGCCCGTTGCTACGAAGGGTCCGGTCAGCGATCTCGGTCATCTCCAGCCTTGGATCCACCTCGGCGGTGATGCGCTTGAGTTCGCCCTGCTGTTCAAGCTGGTGGATGAAGTCCCGCAGGTCGCGATACTGCATCCTAGCGCTTCTTCATGGCCTGGAAGAATTCCTCGTTGGTCTTGGTATCACGCAGCTTGTCGATCAGGAACTCAACGGCCGCCACGTCATCGTCCATCGAGTGCAGCAGCTTGCGCAGTATCCAGACCCGTTGCAGCTCGTCCTCGCTGACCAGCAGATCCTCGCGGCGGGTGCCCGAGCGGCGGACGTTGATGGCCGGATAGGTGCGGCGCTCGGCGATCCGCCGNNAGATCACCTCGTCCATCTTGGAGCCGGTGTCGACCAGCGCCGTGGCCATGATGGTCAGGCTGCCGCCCTCTTCCACATTCCGGGCGGCGCCGAAGAACCGCTTGGGCTTCTCCAGGGCGTGGGCGTCCACACCGCCGGTCAGGACCTTGCCGGAGGACGGAATCACGGTGTTGTAGGCGCGCGCCAGACGGGTGATGGAGTCCAGCAGGATCACCACGTCCTTCTTGTGCTCGACCAGGCGCTTGGCCTTCTCGNNCTTCTCGATCACCATCTCGGCCACCTGGACGTGGCGGGCCGGCGGCTCGTCAAAGGTCGAAGCCACGACCTCACCGCGCACCGTGCGCTGCATCTCCGTGACCTCCTCCGGACGCTCGTCGATCAGCAGCACCATCAGGTGGCAGTCCGGTGAATTACGCACAATCGACTGCGCCATGGTCTGCATCAGCAGCGTCTTACCCGCCTTGGGCGGGGAGACGATCAGGCCGCGCTGGCCCTTGCCGATGGGCGCGACCAGATCCAGGATCCGCGCCGACAGGTCCTCGGTGGACCCATTACCGGCTTCGAGCCGCAGTCGCTCTTCCGGGAAGAGTGGCGTCAGGTTCTCGAACAGGATCTTGTGACGGGAACTGTCGGCCTTGCCGAAGTTGATGTCGTTGACCTTCAGCAGTGCGAAATAACGCTCGCCGTCCTTGGGCGGACGGATCTTGCCGGAAATGGTGTCGCCGGTGCGCAGGTTGAAGCGCCGGATCTGGCTGGGCGAGACGTAGATGTCGTCCGGACCCGCCAGATAGGAAGCATCGGCAGAGCGCAGGAAGCCGAACCCGTCCTGGAGGATCTCGAGCACGCCGTCACCGTGAATGTCTTCACCGCTTTTGGCGTGTTTCTTGAGAATCGCGAAAATCACATCCTGCTTTCGCGACCGGGCCATGTTTTCGAGGCCCATCTCCTGGGCAACCTCAATGAGTTCGGGAACGGGCTTTTTCTTGAGTTCGGTCAGATTCATAGATTGTCTGGGATTACGTCTGGATGGATAGGATGAAGTTGGTTGTTCTCAGACTGCCGGGGAAGCGAATGTCCGGATTTGCCCGGGCTCTGCCGATCGGGGGCGATTCAGTGAAACCAGGGTCAGAACGGAGATTCCGGGATTGGCGGATGAGTGGGGCACCAATCCGCCTCCTTATTCAGGATTTTGTCAAAATACACCATTTTCCACGGCAGTGCAAAACTCTTGTGGTGCGTCATGGCCCGCAGCCATCGGCCTTACCCAATCCGGGGCATTGGTATGGTCCCCGGGTGCGCTTATCATGGCCGTGAAGACTGACAGAGAGACCCCGACCAATGGCCGCAGCCAGTGACTTTGTACCCCTCAACCTTGCCGTCCTGACCATCTCCGACAGCCGGGGCCCGACCGAGGACAGCTCCGGGCAGTTCCTGGTGGACGCCGCTCTCGAAGCTGGCCACGAGGTGGTGGCGCGGCGTCTGCTGCAGGACGACACCTGCCTGATGCGGGCCCTGGTCAGCCGCTGGATTGCCGACCCGGGGATCCACAGCATCCTGGTGACCGGCGGAACCGGTCTGCAGGAACGCGACAGCACGCCGGAATCCCTGGGGCCACTGTTCGACAAGGTCATCGAGGGCTTTGGCGAGGAATTCCGCCGCCTCTCCGCCCAGGAGATCGGCAACAGCACCATCCAGTCCCGGGCGCTCGCCGGCCTGGCGAACCATACCGTCATTTTCTGCATGCCCGGCTCCACCGGCGCCTGCCGCACGGCCTGGGAAGGGATCGTGCGCGACCAGCTCGACAGCCGCCACCGCCCCTGCAACTTCTCGGCATTGGTCCGGCGCAAGCCCGGGCGGGACCTCACCGGCCTGGACCGGGCCATTGCCCTGGATGCCGCCCGGGGAGCGAACTGATGGCCGGCGCCAACACCCTTATCAGCGTGGACGAGGCCCGGACACAGCTCATGAAGGCGGCCCGGGTTATCCCCGAGACCGAACGGGTTCCCCTGGATGCGGCCCTCCGACGGATCCTGGCGGAAACCCCGGCTTCGGCCGTGCAGGTGCCACCGGCGGATAACAGCGCCGTGGACGGCTACGCGCTGCGGGCCGGGGACGCCGCACAGGGTATACTCCCCGTCTCTCAACGCATCCCGGCCGGCCAGGCGCCGCAACCGCTGGCACCAGGCACGACCGCCCGCATCTTCACCGGCGCCGCCGTGCCCGAAGGCGCGGATACCGTGGTTATGCAGGAGAACACGGAGGATGAGGACGGCCAGGTCCGGCTGCTCCAGAGTCCCGCGCCCGGACAGAACATCCGGCCCGCCGGGCAGGACATCGATACCGGCGCTACCCTGATGAACGCCGGGACCCGGCTCGACCCCTGGCACCTTGGGCTTCTGGCTTCCGCGGGACTGCCGGAGGTGACAACCTTCCGCCCCCTGAAAGTGGCGATCATCAGCAGCGGTGATGAGCTGGTCCCACCCGGCCAGCCGCTGGAAGCCGGGCAGATCCACAATTCCAACCAGCCCATGCTGACCGGACTGGTTCGCGCCGCCGGCTGGGAACCGGTCCCTTTTCACACCATGGCCGACACGCTGGAAGCCACACGGGATACGCTGAAGCAGGCGACGGAACAGGCGGACGCCATCATTACCACGGGCGGTGTATCCGTGGGCGAAGAAGATCACATCCGCGATGCCCTACAGGCGCTGGGCGAGCTGGATCTCTGGCGTATGGCCATCAAGCCCGGCAAGCCATTGGCCTTCGGGCACATCGGTAACACGCCCGTCCTGGGGCTGCCCGGCAACCCCGCGGCCGTCCTGGTCACTTTCCTGGTGCTTGCCCGCCCCTTCCTGCGGGCCTGCCAGGGCGAGAGCGGCGAACTCATGCCCCGGCCCTGCTCCATTCCGGTCGGTTTCGCCGTGGAACGGCCCCAGGGGCGGCGCGAATTCCAGCGGGTTCGCTGCCACTCCATCGAGGGCCGCACCTGGCTCGAAGCCGCGCCGAACCAGAGTTCCGGCGTACTGAGCAGTGCCTGCTGGTCCGACGGGCTGGCCGTGATACCGGAAAACCAGACCCTGGAGGTGGGTGACCCGGTATCCTTCCTGCCGTTTTCGGAGTTGCTCCATGGCTGAGTCCAGCATTGACATCCGATTTTTTGCGAGCCTGCGCGAGCGCCTGGGCACCGGGGAAGAGCGCATTCCAGCTGAGGGGATTGCCTGCGTCGGGGATGTCCTCGAACGGCTTCGGCAAAGGGGCAGTGAATGGGCCTCCCTGTTGGACGACGACCGCGTGCTCATGGCCGTCAACCAGGCGATGGCAAAAGGCGAAACGCCCGTTGAACCAGGGGACGAAGTAGCCTTGTTCCCGCCGGTCACGGGAGGCTGAGATGATCCGCATCGAGACCGGCGCCCTGGCCACGGAGCCCGCACTGGCCGAACTGGAAAGCGACGCGCCCGCGATCGGTGCCGTCTGCAGCTTTACCGGGCTGGCCCGGGACCTGGGCGACCAGAGCGGCGTCCAGACGCTGTTCCTGGAACACTACCCCGGCATGACGGAATCCGCCATACAGGCGGTGGTGGACGAGGCGGCCGGACGCTGGACGATCCACCGGACGGTGGTACTGCACCGCGTGGGCGAGATCCAGGCTGGCGAGCGGATTGTGTTTGTGGGCGTCAGCAGCCAACACAGACAGGCGGCGTTCGAGGCCTGCCAGTTCATCATGGACTACCTGAAAACACGGGCGCCGTTCTGGAAAAAAGAAATCACCGCCGACGGTCGGAGCCATTGGGTGGACCAGAAAGCCAGTGACCGGGAAGCGGCCCGCCGCTGGTCGGACTCAGACGGTCTCTGAGCGCGCCATGCCTTCCAGATGCGCCAGGTCTGCCGGCTCGTTGACGTTCACGAAGCCCGAGGCCATAGCGCTGCAGTCCATCCACTCCGCGCCAAGCGCCTCGGCCAGCCCCTGAACACGGCGCTCGCCCTGACTGAGATACCGTTCAACGCGGCCCAGCAGCGCGACTGGGTAGTAACCATGCAACGGATGCGGCCGCTCGCCGGTGTCCGAGAGACACGGGATCGCCGGTCGCCGGCGGGCCGCCTCAAGGATCTGGACGGCCCAGATGGGGGGAAGACAGGGTGTATCACACGGCGCCGTAATCAGGCCCTGGAACCCACGGGATCGGGCCCAGCGCAATGCCTCCACAAGGCCGGCCAGGGGACCGGCATCGGCGAACGCCCTGTCCGGGAGCACAATATCCGCCCATTGGTCGTAAAGGTCGAGATTCCGGTTGGCACTGATGGCCAGGGCCGACGTCACGGGCGACAGGACGTCCGCCAGATGCGCGGCGTAGGGCCGGTCCTCCAGGCGCAGAAGGCCCTTATCGTCACCGCCCATCCGGTCACCGCGTCCACCAGCGAGAATCAGGCCACCGACCACCATGAGATACCCTGGCACCCCGGCGGAACCGGGGTGATCACCTTACAGATTGCTGTCGAGGAATGCCGTCAGTTGGGACTTGGACAATGCCCCCACCTTGGTGGCATCCACATCGCCGTTCTTGAACAGCATCAGGGTCGGAATGCCCCGGATATTGAAACGCGGCGGTGTCTGCTGGTTCTCATCGATGTTGAGCTTGGCGATCTTGAGCTTGCCGTCGTACTCATCGGCAATCTCCTCGAGAACCGGGGCGATCATCTTGCAGGGACCGCACCATTCCGCCCAGTAATCCACAAGCACCGGCACATCCGACTTGAGGACTTCGTCTTCAAAGGTGCTGTCAGTAACGCTCACAATATTGTCGCTCATCGCCCTACTTCCAAATTGCCGCTGTATGAATGGGAAACCGGCCACGGCCGCTCTGTGCCGGGACACCCCGGATTCCCCTCTGTTACATGGGCCGCTCCGCGGGTTAGTATCCGAACCAGACACCCCGCCCTGGACACGGCGCTGTTCAGAATATATGGGCTTTCAGCAGGATTTCAAGACAGGTGACTTCCCAGAACAGTTCCCAGGACGCCCCCCGGCTGCTGGCCGCCGTCGACCTCGGCTCCAACAGTTTCCACATGGTTGTGGCCCAGGCCGTGCACGGCGAGATCCGTACCATTGAGAAAATGGGCGAGAAAGTCCAGCTCGGTGCCGGACTTGACAGCGACAACTACCTCTCGGAAGAGGCCCGCGAGCGCGGGCTTGCCTGCCTGCAGCGGTTCGCGCAGCGCATCCGCAGCATGGAGGCGGAATCGGTGCGGGTGGTTGGCACCAACGCGCTGCGGGCGGCGCGCAACGCCGACCACTTCATCCAGTCGGCCGAGGAAACCCTCGGCTGCCCGGTGGAGATCGTAGCCGGCCGCGAGGAAGCCCGGCTGATCTACCTGGGCGTCTCCCACACCCTGTCGGACGATGCGGGCCCGCGCCTGGTGATCGACATCGGCGGCGGCAGTACCGAGTTCATCATCGGCGAGCGGTTCGAGGCCTACGAGACCGAGAGCCTGCACATGGGCTGTGTGTCCTTCCGGAACAGCTACTTCCCGGATGGCAAGATCTCGCGCAAGCGCATGGATGGTGCCATCACCCACGCGCGCCAGGAACTGCTGAACATCCAGCAGCGCTTCCGCCAGCGCGGCTGGCGCAGCTGCGTCGGCTCCTCCGGCTCAATCAAGGCCATTGTCGGGGTCGTCAACGAACTGAACCTGGCCCGTGAAGGGGTAACCTGGGAGGCCATGAAGTCCCTGCGCAAGCGCCTGATCGACATCGGGAAGACCGACAAGCTGGACGCCATCGGCGTGCGCGAGGACAGACGCAGCATCTTTCCGGCTGGGTTCGCCATCCTCTACGCCGCCTTCGAGGCCCTCGGCATCGAGTCCCTGAGCTTTGCCGACGGCGCCCTGCGCGAGGGGGTGCTCTACGACCTCATGGGGCGGGACAACCACGAGGACGTCCGCGAGCGCACCATCCAGGCCCTGCAGGAGCGCTATTCCGTGGACCTGGAGCACGCGGCCGCCGTTGAGGCCACGGCCACCCGCGCCCTCGAGCAGGTTGCCGGCGACTGGGGGCTGGACGACAGTGCCGACGCGCACCTGCTCTGCTGGGCCTGCCGCGTGCATGAAATCGGCCTCGCCATCAGCCACACGCAGTACCACAAGCACGGCGCCTACCTGATGACCCACTCGGACCTGCCGGGCTTCTCCCAGGACGACCAGCGCGCCCTGGCCACGCTGGTGCGCGCCCACAGGCGCAAGTTCAACAATGGCCTGTTCAAGCACCTGTACCCGGATGAGATCCAGCCGATCACGCGCCTTGCCGTGCTGCTGCGGCTGGCGGTGCTCTTCCAGCACGGCCGTACCGGGGCGGAACCACCACCGTTCAGGCTCAGTGCCAACGGCAACCATCTCACGGTTTCACTGCCGGATGAGTGGCTGAGCGCCCACCCGCTGACCCACGCGGACCTGGTCAGCGAGCGGGACTGCCTTAAGCAGGGAGACATCAGCCTGGTGGTTCAGGAGTCAGGAGCAGGCACCCGCCTCGAGTGACTCCAGGGCCTCACTGGCTTCCAGCCAGGCGGCCTCGGCTTCCGACTCCTGGCGCGCCAGTTCGGCCTGGCGATCAAGCAACTGCTTCAGTTCATCCTTGCGCTCGGCCTCATAGAGGCCGGTGTCCCCAAGCGCCTCTTCGACTTCGGCCTTCTCCGCCGCCAGGCGATCCAGTTCCCGCTCCCGGCG
>JABAHQ010003041.1_pt3 | contig 10366 bp, 8 predicted proteins | sample 7062091 | NCBI WGS metagenome assembly JABAHQ01 (sample SAMN14534359, study PRJNA622989) | marine sediment metagenome | biome: marine biome [ENVO:00000428]; feature: marine pelagic biome [ENVO:01000023]; material: deep marine sediment [ENVO:00002113] | place: India: Gulf of Kutch | collected... | reverse complement strand
GGTGGGCACAACGTAGCTGGAAACGCGGTCTGTGATGATGGTATCGTGATTGACCTGTCACTGATGCGGGAGATTATGGTTGACCCCCAAGCTCACACGGTGCGAGTACAGGCCGGGGCGACCATCGGCGAGGTGGACAAGGCCACACAAGGATATGGTCTGGTGACACCCACCGGCAACGTCTCCGAGACCGGCATTGCAGGCTTGACGTTAGGCGGGGGCATAAGCTGGCTGCGGCGCAAGTACGGGATGAATGTGGACAGCCTGCTCTCTGCCGAGATTGTGACCGCCGATGGCCGGTTCCTAACCGCCAGTGAGACGGAGAACGCTGACCTCTTCTGGGGCCTGCGTGGCGGCGGCGGCAACTTCGGCATCGTCACCTCCTTTGAGTTCCAGTTGTATCCAATCGGGCCGGAAGTCTATTTTATGGCGATCATGTATCCCTTTGAATTGGTACACGACGTTTTGCGAGCCTGGCGGACGTTCACCGCCACGGCACCCGATGAGGCCAGCACCGATACGCTCATCTGGCGCATCCCACCGGCCCCCATTTTCCCTGAGGAGCACCACCATAAGGCCATCGTCGGTCTAGCCGGAATGTACGCCGGGCCGGTGGAGGAAGGCGCACAGGTCTTGCAGCCGCTTCGGGAGCTGGGTACTCCGCTGATCGACATGAGTGGGCCGATGCCCTACGTGGCCGCCCAGAGCGCGTTTGATGCCCTTTTCCCGGCTCACCAGTTTCGCTACTATTGGAAGTCTCTCTATCTGGACAGCCTGAGCGATGAGGTGATCGAGGCAATTGTGTCTCGGGCGGTCGACCGGCCCTCACCGTTGACATTTATCCCGATCCGGCATCTGGGTGGGGCTATCAGCGGCGTGCCCGACGAAGCCACCCCCATCGGCAATCGCCAGGCCCCCTACCTGCTCAGCATCGATATGACCTGGACCGATCCCGCCGACACAGAGAAAAACATCGCCTGGACACGTAGTTTTTGGAGAGACATGCAGCAGTTTTCCACTCATAACGGGATCTATTTGAACTTCGCCGGTCTGGGCGAAGAAGGCAAGAAATTGCTCCAGGGCGCTCACGGGAAGAACTATGAGCGGTTGGTGGCCTTGAAAAATAAGTACGATCCGTCCAACCTGTTCCGCCTGAATCAGAATATCAAACCAACGGTGTAACAGGGGGGATTTAACGGTCGATGTTCAAAAAGTTAAATATGAAATCAAACTTAGATAATTCTAAGTCTGGTATCGCCTGGAAATTATTAGCAAATCATGGAAAGGAGATCAAAAAATAAAAATCAAGTGATACGGACATAAGGTAAGAATTCATTGTTCAGTAACTAACCCATTTATATCTAAAGGAGACAATTATGATTACAGTAAACCTAAATAATCTGGATTTACACGAAACCTGGGGCCAAAACCAGCCCAACATGCACTGCCGGTCGACCTTTCCGCTGCTAGGCGCGATGGGAAGCGAAAATTCAGCCGCTGTCTACTTCGAACTGGCGCCCGGTGACTATCTTGGCCGGCACACAGACAGCGTCGAGGAGGTCCTCCTCATTCTCGCAGGCACGGTTGAGGTAAGCGTGGGCGAGGAAGAGGGGCGGCTCTCGCAGGGCGAAATGGCCCTGGTTCCGACGATGGTGCCACACAATCTGCGCAACGTGGGCCAGGAAACCGCCAAAGTGCTTGGCTTCTTTGGCAGCCCGAATATCGTCGCTACCTTTGATGAAGTATGGCTGCCGAACAATTCGCGGGTCGTCGATACGGCCCAGGTATCCGGCTAGGTATCAAAGCAGAAATCAACCCGAGAAAAATGTGGGTAACTTTCAAACCGACCTGCTGCGGTTAATTAAACTTCCCCGCCAGGGCAGGCTGGCGGGAAATCGTAAAAAAACATTTAAGGAGTATTAACCAATGTTGCAAAAGAAACCATCTATCATCTTCATTTTACTCACCCTGGGGCTGGCGCTGCTGGTCAGCGCTTGCCAGGGGGTGCAGGCAGCCCAGATCAACGAGGCCACCTTCACCGCTCGCGATTACAGCTTTAGTGGTCCCGATACTATCCCGGCGGGATGGGTCCACCTGCGGTTAGAGAACGAAGGGCCGGAATATCACCATATCCAACTGGTTAAGCTGAACGAGAGCAAAACCGTGGATGACCTGGTGACTGCCTTACAGGAGAGTCCGATTCCCCCGGAATGGGCCGAGGAGTATGGTGGCCCCAATCCCCCTGATCCCGGTCAAAGCAGCGAGGCCGTGGTTAACCTGGAAGCTGGCAACTACGCCCTTATCTGCACGGTCCCGAGCAAAGACGGCACGCCTCACGTTCACTACGGGATGGTCAAGGCCGTAACCGTCACCCCGGCCGATGGCGGAACTGCCGTTGAACCTGAGGCGGACATCACCCTCGATATGCTCGACTTCAGCTACAGCTTCTCAGAGCCGCTCACGGCCGGGCAGCACACCATCCGGGTCAACAACAAGGGTCAGCAGCCCCATGAGGTCTTCCTGGCGCGACTGGCTCCCGGCAAAAGCGTCAATGATCTCCTGGCATCTCTGGCTCCTGATGCACCACCTGAGGCCATAGATTGGCAGGCGTTAGGTGGCATCAGCGTGATCGAGTCCGGTGCACACAGTTACTTCTCCGTGGACCTCAAGCCGGGTAAGTATGCTCTGCTTTGCTTCGCCCCAGATCACGCCAGCGGCGCCCCCCACTTTATGAAGGGGATGATGCAGGAATTTATTATCCAGTAACCTGGTCCAGGTTGGCCCTTGTCCTCAGCAGCGACGAGGGCCAGCCGGATAAATCAAAAGTAACCTTATTAACTAAAAATCATAAAAAGGAGTGTAAAATGTTATCCAATCAGCAACTGTTAAACGAAAAATCGCCTGTTATTCCTGTCGGCGAGCATCTTTTCGACGAAGCGGTGCAACTCACCGGTGTAACGGAATATGGTATCAGTTGGCAGGAGCTAACGAGCGGGCAAGTGGCCCCACCGCTGGAAGGCGCCCATTTTGATATAGCGTTTGAAGGTTCTCTCGAGGGTGCCAAGATAAAGGGGACAATTAGCGGCGTGGATTTCTTAGAAGTTAGAGCCGATGGCCGGTTTCAACTTCACCTGCATGCCGCAATTACCACGGACGACGGCGTAAAAATTGCAGTCTTTGAAGATGGTCTTCTCATTCCACCTCAAGATGATACCCGGATTGCCCAGTTGCGCCTCAATCTACGGTTTACCACACCTTCTCCAAAATACGCCTGGTTAAACCAACTCCAGGGTTGGGCCCTTGGTACGGTAGACTGGAACACGGGCAAAGCCAGTATGCAAGTCTATGCAGCGTAAGCGCAAACCAGAGTAGACCAAAATAGAGAAATAACAACAATAGGGGCGGCTTTAAAAGCCCGCCCCTATTATTGACCCGGAGATATGAAAAATGGATAAAGAAATCTTGATCCAACTCCTGCAAATTCAGTTCGAGCATAATCGTAAAATAGACGAATTTAGAGGGAAAATAAATCTGGATTACTTGGGGATTGATCTTTTGAGTCTGGTCTTAGACGCTGTGGGCGTCCCGGCAGACAACACGATTGAACAAATTGGGAAATATGGTTATAGCGAATGGTTAAATCAGCCGGACACCTATTCCAGGTATTGGTATTACGAGGCGTTTAAGCGCCAAGTAACACAGGGCAGCTATGAAGAGTGCAAGGCTTATCTAGAGGCGATCACCCTCACCCGCCAACCTGGCTACTCGTTTGACCTGAGCCTGTTGGAAAGAGTTTTGATCGCTTCCTGAGAGGATCGCAAGCAGGAAAGGAGGAAAATGATGAACACAATTTACGATGCCATCGTTATCGGCGGGGGTCAGGCCGGTCTGGCCACGGGTTATCATCTGCAAAGGGCCGGGCTTCGGTTTCTGATCCTCGAAGCCGGCCAGGAGCCGGTCGGTTCGTGGCCTCACTTCTACGACAGCCTGTCGCTCAACTCGTCAGCGCACTATTCGTCACTGCCCGGCCTGCCTTTTCCCGGCCACCCTGATCGCTATCCCGCGCGGGACGAGGTCGTGGCTTATCTACGCCGTTACGAAGCTCATTTCGGTTTGCCGGTCATTACCGGAGCGCGGGTTTCAAAAGTCGAACATCTTGGGAGCAAAGCGGATAGGGTTGGGCGCACCGGCCGGCTCTTTCGGGTGATAACCAGCCGCCAAGACTGCTATGTGGCTCGCACTGTTGTGGCTGCCACCGGCTTCTTCGGCCGGCCGTATTTCCCCGATATTCCCGGACAAACTCAGTATCGCGGACAAGTTCTACATACGGCCGATTACCGGAGGCCGGAGCCATTTCAGCAGCAACGTATCGTCATCGTGGGCAGCGCAAACGGCGCGGTGCAAATCGGGACGGAGTTGGCTCAGGTCGCCCGTGTCAGTCTGGCCACCCGCCATCCGATCCGTTATCTGCCCCAACGTATTCTTGGGCAGGACATCCATTTTTGGTTAACCGTCAGCGGTCTTGACCGCACCCAATGGTTGGGTGACCAAAGCCCCCCTGTGTATGACACCGGCACCTATCGCGTTGCGATTGCCGCGGGCCGGCCAGATCAGAGGCCTATGTTCAGGGCCTTTACTGAAGATGGGGTGATCTGGAGTGATGGGAGCCACGAAATCGTTGATACGGCTATTTTTGCAACCGGGTATCGGCCGCACCTGCCCTATTTGGCCGGGCTGGGTGCACTAGGCGAAACAGGACGCGTGCTGCAGCAGCGGGGCGTGAGTACGACCGTACCGGGGCTTTACTACGTCGGCTTGATGAGGCAGCGGAATGTGGCTTCGGCTACTCTACGGGGTGTGGGCGCAGACGCAAAGATTGTCGTCGATCATCTGCGACATTATTGCCAGGGCCAGTATCGAACGAACGGCAGGTCCTCTATAGACACAACTACGGCCCAGAAGGCCCGCCTCTGGACCTCTAGAAGCAGCGAATTGATCGGTTTAGTCTCTCTGATCACGCTTGCCTCGAAGCAGCAATTAGCCAGCCGAAGATTGTCAGTACCCAGGCTGGTGGGTGAAGCAATGGCTCGGTCTTTCATCGTCGGCGCCGGTTTTTTGGGCTTTGGCGACGGCGCGGCGTTGTATTCCCAGAGTTAGGTCGCCTCTAACTGTCTGACCCCCAGCCCAAACCGGGCAATGCGTTCAGAAGCTCGGCAATGGTTGGCCACAAGTCAAGCTTTTGCCCCTGGGCCATTGCTTCTTCTATAAATTCTGGGGGGAGGGCCTCCATTAACGGGCGCAAGTAACGACCGGCGATATCATCAACCTCACAAGCTTTACCGATAGGTGGATAGCGTTGCCCCAGCGCGTAAAGCGACAAGGCCCGTCGTTGGCAGGGGTCACGAGCTTCTTTTGGTAATGTTTCTGCCTGCTCCATCAGCATCAGGGCGACGAGGTGTAGACCGGCCGTCAAGGGTAGAAAATTCCGATGGTCATATGCGCTCTGTAAAGCCTGTCGCAGCAGTTGTTGCGCCTTTGGCCGTTCGCCCAGCCCCCGGTAAGTCCCGCCCAACAAGGCCAGGGTCATACCCATTTCAGCCTGCCGTCCGATGCTTTGGAAGATGGACAGACCTTCATGCAATTTTTCCAAAGCCTGATCATAAGATTCAGCGACGAGATGCAGCCAGCCGATAAAGGTTAAGGCGAGACCGACCGCACTTTGGTCGTTGACTTCACGACCCAGGCTGACGGCCCTCTCGGCATCGTGTCGGGCCTGGTCATACTGCCCCAGCGACATATTGATGATAGCTGCCCTGGCGCAGGCAATCGGTATGTTCAGACGGTTACCAAGTTCGTCGTATAGGGCAATACTTTTTTCCAAAGCAGCCAAAGCTTCGGCAAACTCACCGACGTAGGTCAGCGTCATGCCCAGGTTATGCAGGCCGTCGGCGATGTTAGCCCGATACCCAAGCGCCTGGTAGGCAGAATAGCTATCGCGGGCGAACCGGACGGCGGCCTCACTTTCACCTGTGTGCCGGGCGCAAAGGCTTAAGTGCGCTAGCGAGCGGGCCACACCTCGTTGGTCACCTAAAGCTCGTTGAATCGCCAGGCTTTCCTCAGCCATGCGGATGGCTTCATCGTATTGACCGATGGCCTGATAGAGTTCGCTGAGGGCGGCAAGGACATGCGCCTTTTCCCATTCTGCCCCCAAAATGCGATAGAGGGCTAAGCTCTGCTCGTACCACTGTTGTGCAGCGATGTTGTCGATATTCAAGGCCAGATGACCGAGTTGGACCATGATAGCGGCCCGCGTTGTCCCCACTGCCTCATTTTCTTCAGCCAGATCGCTGTTTTCGAGGATCTGCAAACTTCGTTGGGCGAATTGCTCGGCCTGGGAGTTGTTACCTGATAGCCGGGCGAAGACGCTTTGCCAGGTTAAAGCTTTAACTAAAACAATGATCGCCAGCGGATCTGACCGGGCTGGGGAGGCCGTCTGCTGCAGAAACTGGACCGTCGTCTGGAACAGAATTTCACCTTCCCGAAACCGCGCCTGCCACTCGTGAAAAAGGCCCAGGCTGTCCATGGCTTGAGCCAACAACTCGATAAGCCCCTGGCTGGCGGCCCAGCGCCAGCCAGCCAGAATATTCCCTTGATCGGCCAGCAGGTTGGCCAGGGCCTCTTGCTGCTGCGAGCCCCGCAACTCAGTTTCAATTTGACTCAGGACAGCACAGAAATAGGCGCTATAGCGATTCCAAACCGTTGCTTCCTGGTCCAAAGCGATCACCAGCTTCTCAGCGCCATATTGGCGCAGGAGTTCGTGGATCAGGTAGCGATCACGCCCCCGGTCATATTGGAGCAGCGATTTATTGGCTAATTTGGCCAGCATCCGCAGGGATGCCCCCGTAACCTCCTGGGCCGCCGTCCGGGTAAAGCCACCACGAAAGATGGAAAGCTGAGCAAATATATTGCGTTCATGCGCATCCAGTCGCTGCCAGGAGGCATCAAAAACAGCCCGGATGTTGCGATGGCGTTGGGGGATGTTGCGTACCTCGACTTCTAAAAAATCCAGCCCTCCTTGGATTTCAGCGGCAATATCGGCCAATGAGAGCATATCGACCCAGGAAGCGGCCAGTTCCACAGCCAGGGGCATCCCATCAACCAGACGACAGATACGGGTCAGATGAGGCCACTCTGAGGCGTTTAGGGCAAAATCGGGCTGTACCCGTTGGGCATTTTGCAGAAAAAGTTGTACTGCTCCATGGGTCACAACTCCCTCCGTAGTCTCCTCGGTGACGAGACTAGATAAGGCGTCAGGCTCCTCTGGATAATCCAGGCCCTGGATCAGAAAGACGTGCTCTTCGTGTAAATTCAACTGTTCGCGGGAGGTAGTCAAAATTCGCACCCCAGGCGCAGTTCGTAGGATATTGATGACTATATCTAATCCCTCCAGTAGATGCTCAAAGTTGTCCATAATGAGCAACATTCGCTTGTTTTGCAAATAGTCTAGAATTTGTTGTCTGGGGGAACGGGCATGCAAACTGTCCGACGCCAACTGGAATGATAAAGCCTCTGCCAGGGTCGGAATAATGCGGTCAGTCGTTTTCAAGGGAGCCAGAGAGACAAAGAATATGCCATCGGGGAAGCGCAGGGCAGAAGACAACGCATGAGAGGTCTCCTGTATCTGGCTTAATTCCTGTTCGGCGACAGCCAACGCCAGACGGGTTTTACCCATACCACCAGCCCCCGTAATTGTGATCAGCCGTATGTCGGGCTTCGCCAAGAGTTGCCCTAAAGCCGCCAATTCCGCTGCCCGACCGATGAAAGGGGTTGGCTGCGGTGGTAGGTTATGTTTAAGCGCAGAGGAACTAGCCTGAAAGGGAGCAAGGGTGGAGGGGTGGGGGAGGGATTCCTCCTCTGCACTCCTGCTCCTCTGCTCCCTTGTTTCTACCGGCGCCGGTAGACGTTTTGCTTTGATCGCTTCATATAACGCCAGTGTCTCTTCTGCTGGCGAGACGCCCAATTCTTCCTCAAAGATGCGCTCACACTCGCGATACTGGCGGAGGGCTGCAGCCTGCTGCCCGGACCAGGCATAGAGCTGCATCAAGTGGCGGTGAGCGGGCTCATGGAGGGAATCGAGGGCCAGCCAGCGCCGGGCGTAAGAGATGGCCGGCTCAAACTCCCCTCGAGCTTGATAGGCATAGACCAGTCGCTCCAAGACCTGAGACAGTGACTGGCGCAGGCTTTCCGCCTGGAAGAATTGCCAATCGTCAAAGTCGGGGCTGTCGGAGAGGGTGAAGCCGGCCAAAAAGTCATTGGTGTAGAGCTTCGCCGCTTCAGTCAGATAGGACAGACATTCAGGGCTCAATTCCCCTGGCGGTTGATCAGTGGGGAAACAGGTTACCACGTACTGTTGAAATATCTCGATGTCCAGCCAGAGATCAGCCTGCGGGTTGAGGCTCATCGTCTCCGGCGTAACAGAGAGCACATCTTCCCCGACTGCCTGATTAAGCCGATAAAGGGTGCGCCGCAGATTGCCCCGTCCTGTACGCTGGTCACTGTCGGGCCAGAACAAGGTCGCCAGCGCATCACGGCTGTGGGGCTGTTGCGTGACGGCCAGGTATATCAGCAAAGCTAATGTCTTGCGTCGTTTAATTGTAATAAGCTGCCCTTCCTGCTCGAGGCGAGGTGGGCCAAATAGGAACAATTTAAGTTGGGACATTGATTTAACTCAATAAAGTTTATTCTATCAAAAGCCACGTCAAAAGATAAAGGCGACTCGCTTTTTAGGCAAGTTATCTACCCATTTTAAATGTTCCACAGTTGGTTTAGCTCGGCTGGTGTCCTTTAAAAGCCTCTTTTACATTATGTCGAAAACTTTCGTTTGCTTCTTTACGGCCCATTAGTAAAATGAGGTTGATGGCAAATATTTCAGGGATACCCAAATCTCAACGGAAAATTATAACCACCAGAGATTAATACGCAATGAATCTCAGCCAAGCACTTCAAACTCGAGCGGGCGAGGTTGTGGCCCTGGTAGGCGGTGGTGGCAAAACCAGTGCCATGTTCAGATTGGGCCGGGAATTGGCCCAGGCAGGGCAGCGGGTTTTGCTGACGACGACAACACGTATTGCCGCCAACCAGACTGAGTTGGTTCCAGTCCTGATCACCTTTGATCCGGCGACCCAGTCCCTGGCCGACATGCTCTCCCCTCTTAATAGTGCGCTCGACAAACATGGCCAGGTTCTCTTAATTGAGCGGATCGATCATGGGCTTGGCAAGGCGCTGGGGGTTAGGCCCGATCTGGTTGATGAACTCATCCAGCAGGGGGTTTGTGAGGTTATTGTTAATGAAGCTGATGGGGCTAAAAAGCGCCCGTTTAAAGCGCCGGCCTCCTATGAGCCGGTCATTCCCAGCCGTACCTCGCTCGTCGTGCCGATGGTTGGCCTCGATGTCTTGGGACAACCGCTGAATGAGGCTTACGTCCACCGGGCGGAGCGAATCTCCCAGTTGGGTGAGACAGCTTTAGGGGAACCAATTACCGTCGATACCATCACCAAGGTGTTAACTCATCCTCAAGGAGGATTAAAGCATGTGCCGCCTTCGGCCCGCGTTATCCCGATTTTAAACAAAGTAGAGTTGGTTGACGCAGCAACAGCGCAGGCCCTGGCGCAACTGATTTTGAAGCAAAGTCAAATTCAGGCCGTCGGTCTCGGCTCTGTGGCGCGGGAGGAGGGTATCTTATGGGTCAAGAATCGGGTGGCGGCCATCATTCTGGCCGCCGGACAAGCCAGCCGTTTTGGTTCGCCAAAACAGTTGGCCTTGTGGCAAGATAAACCCCTCCTGGCCCATGTCGTTGATGCGGCCCTCGCCTCCCAGGTGGAACGCGTCATTGTTGTCCTGGGGGCCCACGCCGAGGCTTGTCGAGCCGTATTGGCGGGCCGGCCGGTGGAAATTGTGCTGAACGAAAACTGGGCCGCTGGTCAAAGCACTTCTATGCAAGCAGGCTTGGCCGCTTTACCAACGGAAGTGAGCGCCGCCATTTTCCCCCTGGCGGATCAGCCCTTTATCACCGCCGAGGTCATCGATGCGGTTATTTCCACTTACCAGCAGACTTTAGCGCCGGTGGTCTGGCCGGCGTTTGAGGGGCGACGAGGTAACCCGGTCCTTTTCGACCGTTCTCTCTTCGCCGAAATGAACCAGATTACGGGGGATGTAGGGGCGAGGCCGGTCCTAATGGCCCATCGTGATCAAGCGGAAGTGGTAGCCGTCTCCGAGGTGGGCATCTTACGTGATATTGACAGGCCAGATGATTTGTAAGGGGGTATCATATCTGATAGAATCGAAAGATGTTACTGAAGCGTGAAAC
>JABAHQ010006020.1_pt1 | contig 10378 bp, 14 predicted proteins | sample 7062091 | NCBI WGS metagenome assembly JABAHQ01 (sample SAMN14534359, study PRJNA622989) | marine sediment metagenome | biome: marine biome [ENVO:00000428]; feature: marine pelagic biome [ENVO:01000023]; material: deep marine sediment [ENVO:00002113] | place: India: Gulf of Kutch | collected... | reverse complement strand
CGGAAGATATTTAATCACCTTACCCGAAATAGAAATACCAGGCCACAAGCATTAGTAGCTGCCTGCAATACTTTATAAATACCTCCAGGGCAGGAATAGCCCTCTCCCGCGCAAAGATTCTAACGCCGTATACCCCGCGGAGCCAGGGCAAGCAAAGAAAAGGCGTCAGGCACCTTTTACTTTTTACTCTTGAAAATAGTACAGTTAACTGTACTATTTTTGGGGCTTGAACTGCTTTTGTATGGGCGATTTTTGCGGTTTTCGCTTTATGTTTCGCTTTATGTTAGAGTACCCTCTGGAAATTAAACTGCCGTTTATATTAAGGAGGTGGCGAAGTGTCAGACATCATAACAGCGATATCGGAGGATATGGAGGAGTACGAAAATCTTTGCAAGAAGTGGGATGAGCCTGTTGATATACTCACACACAGCAGCGGCAGGAGGAATGCAAATCCTTACGGGGAACACGCAAAACGCGTGAGGGAAATGGAGGAATGCGGAACAAAAGATATCACCCCGCGCGAGCATTCCCATCCCACCGACGAAAGTGTGACCGCCTTCGGAATTAAGCTCGGGGGCGGCGCACGTATTCGCCGTACTGATCTCTACAGTTCACCCGAAGGGGCGTGGGAAACGTGCCTGTCGGCATACGATGGATTCGACGTCCCCTTCAATTGCTCGGTCGCGTTTGTGCGACCTGTGAAAAAATAGAAATAGCAAAAAAAATCGCGACACCGTTCACTCTATGGACCGCCCCTGGCGGTCTTTTTTTAAATCGAAAAACTGCGGTATAATATCTCGATATGAAATCATTTCAATCAATTTCAAGCCGCTTAAAGCGCGATCAGTGGATTGTGGCGGGAGTATTTACCGCCGTGATCGTCGCCATCGGCGCATTGTCGTGGTATGGCTATACCCGTATGGCCGCCCTCTCACAAGAAATTGCATCACTTTCAGAACAACTTGCGGTGCTCGATGCGAGCCTTGCGTCCACTACTGCGCTCTTGCAGCAAAATATTTCCGAGACCCAGCAGTCATTCTCAAGCGCCCTTGAACAGAAAAGGCAGGACATCGTGCGCCTCAAGGACGAGCTCGGCGGCATCGGACAGGAAGTCGGCAGCATCTCGGGCACCGTCACCACGCTTGAAAAGCTCTCAAAAACCGACCCGGAGCTTTTACAGAAATACTCAAAAGTCTTCTTTTTGAACGAGCACTACGCCCCCGAACGGCTGGCTGAAATNNATACAAACATACGAAGATTCATGCGCAGGTGTGGCCGTATCTGCAAAAGATGCTCGACCGGGCAAAACAAAACGGCATTGAAATTTATGTGTATTCCGGATACCGCCCGTTTGAGGAACAAGCTGCACTCAAAGGACAATACGCCGTCACTTACGGCGAAGGTACGGCCAATCAGTTCTCCGCCGACCAGGGGTATTCCGAGCACCAGCTCGGAACGACCGTTGATCTCATTACCCCCGGCATCGGCGGCACACTGCAGGGGTTCGACGGGACCGAAGCATATGCGTGGCTCAAGGATAACGCGCATCGGTACGGCTTCACGCTTTCTTACCCCAAAGAGAACGGGTACTACATTTTCGAACCATGGCATTGGCGCTTTGTCGGTATCGGACTTGCCGCCGATCTTTACAACTCCGGCCGTAATTTTTACGACCTTGAGCAACGCGAGATCGACGAGTACCTGGTGGACATCTTCGAGTGAATCGGCTCAAAACCGACTGAGCCGGTTTTGAGCCGATTCACGACTTTCACGACTTCCCCATGCGATCTCCAAAATTCCATGCTATACTAAAAAAGTCTTTTAGCAGCAGATAGCGGTATTTTTATGCAAAACGAGCAACGTGTCGCACCAGAGGCGCCGGAACAAAAAGCAGGCGCGCGCCGTACAGGCACAGAGCAACAGCAAGATGGCGCGCACAACACGGCAATGGCGATCATCGCCTACATTATCTTTTTTGTCCCCCTTCTGACCGATGCAAGAGATGACCCGTTCGTGAAATATCATGTAAAGCAGGGATTGGTACTCTTTCTCTCCTGGGTTGTCGTATCGTTTGTCGTTTCCATGATCTCCTTCTTGTATGTAATCGCATGGATCCTGCACTTGGCCTTGTTGGTGCTTCTGGTGATCGGTATTATGCACGCGGTAAACGGCGAGCGGAGGCCCCTTCCCGTCATCGGCAAATTCGCCGAGCACTTCAAGTTCTAAACAGCGCGACCAGGGTCCTGAAGTGAAAATTTGACTTTTTCACACTTGATGTTATACTCGTATTATCAAATCTTTACTTGAAGAGGACTAGGTCGGGTACATCTTCGGTAGTGGGTTTGAGATGTTTATCGGATTTAGTTCTGTGGACAATGAATAAAGGAACGATTGTACGTCTTATGGATAAGGGCTACGGGTTCATCAAGCGCGAGGGCGAGGATAAAGATCTCTTCTTTCACGCAAATGAGCTCCAAGGCGCCGACTTCAATGGCCTTCGCGAGGGGGACAATGTCACCTTTGAGGTCGCCAACGGCGAAAAGGGCCCGAATGCCGTAAACGTAGCACGCGCTTAAAGCGCGATTGCAGAAAAACACCCCGTCGAACGGCGGGGTGTTTTTCATTTGTGCCTCTTTGTTTTTGTGCGGGCTTTCCTCTTGTTTTTTGCCGGCACAAGGGATGCGTTACTCCCGACAGCGCAGTGGTTGCATCTGCATCCGCGTGGTTTGATGAATTCGTCCACGTATTCCTTCCCGTAATCATACCCGAGTTCTTCGCCGGGTTCGATGGCACGTTTTGCATAGATATAGATCCTGCCCCGCTTGACCTCAACCTCACAGTTCGGCCTGCACGAGTGGTTGATATACCGCGCTAGGTTTTTCCACGTACTGCCGTCCACCGTCCTGCGCGAGCTTATGTCGAATAGGTACTTCCCCCCACGCCGGTCGGCCTCTTCGTTTGAAAGAATTTTACCGAAGTACTCTATAACGAATGAGTTCTTGGGGATGGGTTCGTTCGCATAGAGCCCGAGGCCGGCGCGGGAACGCTTCACCGAAAGAGCAAAAGGACTTGTTGAGATATGTTGTGTCATAGAAATGTAATGTAAACGATCTGTTTGCGTAAGGTGTGTTGAACAAAAAACAGTGTACAGGAATGAACCGTAAAAAGCCAGCGACAAAGTTTTGCCCGAAAAACCACACCGCTTGCGTTTCCGAAGAACCCGACGGGACGNNACTACCCGCAGGCAGGTGGACATCTCGTTGGCTTTTTATATCCTTTACCCGGAAGCGTATGATTGGGGATATGGGGATATGATTGAATGTGTGATTGGAAGAGTATGAGGGTATGATTGGAGGCGCATGACTCAAATTCGAATCCATCCCGGCTGTGTTATACTTCAGAAGTATAATATAGCGTATTGGATGGCAGATGGCAGGCGTTGTATTTTAATTTTTTAAACTTGAAAACGATGGTCTTGACAAATTCTGAATGATATGCTATCCTCAACTGCATGAAAAAGGGCGGCACGAACTTCGTGTCGCTTTTTTATGAGCAAATTATCTCAAATTATGCATCGAGCCACCTGGTATATGAAACGCATTTTCGGATTTTCCCTTATTTTTCTCCTGGTATTTTTCGGGCAGTTTTGGGCGTTCTCATCAGCCTCCGGAGCGTGGGGCGGAGAGCTATACACTCTCTGTCGCATCACACCGCAGGAACGCGAGGTCCTCTGGCTCGCCCGCGCGGTGTTTTCCGAGACAAAGGACCCTGCTGAGATGGAGCTTATTGGATGGGTGCTGCGCAATCGCGTGAAGACGCAGTATTTGGGCGACACAACGTACGAGGCGGTCGCGCGACGAAAGCATCAGTTCTCGGGCCTAAACCCCTACGACAAGCAATACCACACCAATGTCACCATGAGCTATCACGACCGGAACACCGCATGGCAAAACGCGCTTAAGGTCGCCAGTGAGGTGTATGCGGCGCCGGAAGCCGATCGCCCGTTCCCGGGAGACGTGAAGCATTTTTATTCTCCGCAGAGCGTAGCACGCGTTCCGGACTGGGCGCGTGAAGGGGTGCTCCATACTGAGGTAAAAAGCACGGACGGCGGCGTAGCGCGTTTTGCATTCTATAGCGGAGTGCGGTAACAAGCGCTGCGCCTTCTTGCGGCAACGCAAATGCAGCTAAAAATAGTACAGTTAACTGTACTATTTGCACTTGGCATATATTTGCAGGGCAGAATGTATTGCGCGTTAAAAAAGGAAACGCAGTCCGCCGGTGGCAAGATACCCCACCAGCGCCGCTGCAGTCATGTTCCCGAGAAAGATCGAGAGCGCCGCTTTGCGAAACGGGAATCGCGCCAGCGCCAGCGCAACCGCCAGTATGTCGTTGGACAGAAATGTAAAGCCGCAATAAATATACACGCCGAAAGCGATCGCCCAGTCGGGTTTTGTCCCCACCCAGCGGGAAATCGCTCAACTTGTTCACGCATTCTTCCTGAAAGCAGCTGGCGGCTGCGGCTGCCGAGATAATAAAAGAGGCTGTCGCCGACGGTCACCCCCGCCCCGCCGACAATGCCGAGCAATAGCGGATTGAGTCCGCCGACGGCAAGCGTGATGATCGTAAGATAGAACGACGTAGAGGTGAGCGATGAAATTCCCCCGAACACAGCGACGAAGAACGCAAGGATATAACCGTTCTTGACGCTGATCGCCGCAACCAGCTGCTCGGCGCCGAACGTATATAAAAAAACACTCCACGCGCCGATGAGCGCAAGGATGAGTATAATCGGAACGGCGCGGAGTGCGCGATGTCGGTGGGCCATTCCAGCCAGTATAGCGCATCACACGCCGCCATGTCACGAGCAATGCGGGATCGGGTCGCACCGATCCGCGCAAAATGGTAGAATGAAAAAAGAGGGTCGAATCGGGATAATTTTCAGTTAACTCCCCAGCGGCCTATGAAAAAAGGGGTTTCAACAACGCACGTCATTATCGTCATTCTCATTCTTGCCGTTATTATCGGCATTATCATCTATGTTTCGCCCAAAAGGTCGGAGCAAGAGAGCCGCTTGCCGTCATTTGAAAAACAAATAACGCACGGCATCACCGGCACCGAAACCGGTTGGGACGCGAACAGCCGATATCTACATTAGACAACCGCTCCGATGATCCCATCTTTCACCGGATCAAACAACGGCGCAGAGCGCCTTTTGTATTCAACTTTTTCAAACTAGGCATCACCCTCAAGTTCGAGGCTGCTGTCTTTTTCTTTAAGGATATCCTCTGCTTTCTGCTTTTGGCCCTCGCTGTATGGCCTGCTCGCCTCAGCGCGAGGCGAAGCATTGAATTGCTCCCTGCCCTCTTCGTCGATCGTAAATTCCGCTTTCTCTTCGCGCTCTTGGTCTTCCTGCGGAGCGCCTTCAAATCCTTGTTTCATAAATTATGTACTGGTTTAGCTGATAGGGACGCCGATCATTATGTACCGCCATTATACATCTCCGCACGCATTACCGCAATCTCGAGATTTCCCGGCCGTACGGCAGGAGCGTGCCTATCACGTCTTCGGTGCCGACGGAATATGACCCTCCCCAGGATACCGCACTTTCCAGATAGAGCCGACTGCCCTCCCGGCGCACCACTCGCTTAACGATCGGGGTGCCGTGCATTTCCGGACGCCGGCACACTACGGTATCCCCTTTCTGCGGATGAACCCACCCGCTTGCAAGATACCGCTTGCCGGAGGAAAGTTCCGGCCACATACTCTCGCCCCGCACCGTAACCCAAAACAGCGGCAAACGCATATCAGTATAGATTGTCGGTAACATCCTTGTAGGAGTCGTAGCGGCCGGGCGCCCCTTTTGCTTCGTAGAATTTTTGCGCGATCTCGTCCACTGCGTCAATAAGTCGGTCGGCCGCATCGGCGTCCACCTCATGCTTATTGTGCGAGCAGAGCTTCACCGTTTTCCAAAACTTCTCGTGCATATCGGGGAATTTTTGAAGATGCTCCTCCTTAAAGAAGTCGGCCCACAGGATCTCAAGCTCGTTCTTGCATCCTTCGGCGTGCTCTTCTTTAGTCGCAATGCGCCGCGTGAGCGCGTTCTCATAATGGAGCGCGCTGTGCTTGTCGCTCCAGTCTTCGGGCAAAGCGAGCTCCTCAATCTGCTCTACCATCCGGCGCACCGTCTTGGCGGCGATCTTTGCCGGCGTCGGATCATAGATCCCGCACGGGATGTCGCAGTGGGCGCGGGCCGTTATGTGGGGAAGTGAAAATTTCATAATATGCAGGACGTTACGGGTAATATGCCTATTGTAAAACTGTTTCGCCGGCGCGGTCAATATTGAGGATGCGGAAGGTAATTTGATATAATGGCGCATATGAAGATCCAACAACAACTCCCCCATTTTATTGACGAAAAAGCCCTGTTGGTCGTCACCGGCAAGCAGGGATACGAGCTCTATGCCGCAAGAGACGGCGCGATCGAACGGTTTGACTCGTTCAACAGCAAGAACGATATTGAATTTGACGAGGAACGCACCCTCGTCAAGCGCTCCGGCGGCGGCGAAACCTACGGCGTGTACGTTACCGACAAGGAGAATGAGATGGAAGAAGATCTGCGCAAAGATTTTCTCTCCCGCCTGGAAGNNACGTTTGCGGCATCTTGCCAATACGGAGGCGTTTGACAAAGTATTCCTCTTTTCTCCCAGCTATGTTTTGGGCGAAGTGGAAGAAAAAGTTCCCTCCCAACTCCGCGGCAAACTCGTCTTGGCGGTAAAGGGCAACTATGTGGAAAGCCACCCGTTTGATCTCTTGAAGCTGGTCAAAGAAGAACCCGCGGACAAAATAAAGCACTACAACGCCTAATGGTGTTCGATTCAAACTCCGATATATTTCAACGCGAAGCAACCTGGCTGCTTCGGGAAAAGTACGCCGGGGAGAAAAGCGCCGCCTACTACGCGGACCTGGAACGGCTCAAACGCGGCGAGCCCGTCGCGTATGTTATCGGAAACGTCCCCTTCCTCGGCGCGACCATCGGCCTTGCGTCGCGGCCGCTCATCCCTCGCGCCGAGACCGAATTCTGGGTCGCCCGCGCGATGGATGAGATAGCGGATGAACGCGGCACCGATGCACCGTTCGCATGTCTTGATCTCTTTGCCGGGTCGGGATGCATCGGCATCGCCCTGCTCCTGCGCTTTTCGCACGCGACGGTTCACTTCGGCGAAAAAGAAGCGCGGCACGCAGGGCAAATTCACAAGAACTTCGCGCAAAATGAAATTGATCCCGCGCGGGCGCGGGTATTTGTATCGGATACGTTTGATGACATTCCCCCGCAGGCGTACGATTATATTTTTGCCAATCCGCCGTACGTCAGCACCAAACAGACGGAAGCGGTACAGGAATCGGTGCTCAGGTGGGAGCCCCGCGGCGCAATTTTTGCCGGAGATGACGGACTCTTTTATATTGCAGAAACGATCAAGCGCGCCGGGCCTTATCTGGCCGAAGACGGAACGCTCTTCATTGAATGCGGCCCGTCACAGAAAGGCCGGATCGAAACACTCGCGCGCGTTTCGGGGTACACGGCATCATTTGAGAAAGATCAATACGACCGATGCCGCGTCGCCTGTCTGCAACATGCTTGACGCGGCCGCCTGCCTATCTGTTCCCCAAGGTTCAACCTTGGGAGACAACCTTGGGAGACAAGACATGGAAGGTTCAACCTTGGGAGGTAAACAGATGGGGGCATGCTATGCCGCATCTGCGTCATTTTCGGAAACGGGAGGTTGAACCTTGGGAGGTGGATTTTCTTGTTCGTCGCTTCCCGCCTCAACAATCTCCAGCTCCGGGTCTTCGGGTAATGTTTTGGTTGACGTGGCATGCGCCGCCGGAGCGGCGGAGGGATTGTCGGGCGCCTCCGGCGTCTCGACTGGACCAGGCGGCTCATCAGGCGGAGTATTGCGTGTCGTACTTGCATTCCTGCCGGGGGTGCTCGTTGCCCCGACGGGGTCATCATGGATTGAAAAGATAGGGTCGGATGAAGTGCCCGCGCGCGCCGGGCGCACCTCCTTGGGCGAAGAAGTGGCAGGCGTCGAGGACGCGCGGAGAAGAAGGGCATCTGCGGTCGTGGTTGCCGCAAAGGACGTCGTAGTAGCCGCCGCAAGAGGCGTTGCGGCGGCCGCGTTTATGATATTGGTCGCGGTCGCAGTGCTTGTGGCGTTGCCCGTTGCAACAGAGCCGCTCTCACCCGCCGTATTGCCTCCGGAGTCCGCCAGAGCATCGGCCGTCGTGATCACGGCGGCGCTGTTTCGGGTTTCGACGGTGGTCGTGCCGGTCTTTCCTTGTTTGCGCACGGCAAAGCGGAACCGCTCCTCGTCGGTGTAGCCGCTGTCGGCAAACAAAAAAGTGTCCGCACGCCATGCAGAGAAAACGATTTCCCCGCGGCATGACGCACCGTCGGGAAGACTCGTGCGGTCGCTCGGAAGCGAGAACTCAAACTCCCACGGATCAATGCGCGAGGTTACCAGCCCTGAAAAATCAAGGATCAATCCGCGGTACATCCGCTCGCCTCCCTGCCGCGCAGAGAGCGTAAACGCATTGCAATCATCGCCGCCAAGCCACTCGATGTGCACGCGGTACTGCGGCCGAATACTTTCTCCAGCGGACACCGCTATGCCGATCGTGCGCGCATCACCGGATGCAAGCGGGATGCTGTCTCCGCTGTCGGAAGCGGTTTCAATATCAAAAATCCCTCCTTCAAGCACGTTGGCCCGGGAGGATTCGGCATCGGCATAGAATGAGACTGTCATACCGGTTTGCGACAATCCCACCCAGTTGAGCGCGACCACGAGCGCCACCGCTGTCAGGCGCGCATACGGAGACGCGGCCAAGCGGCGCGGTGCGGAGGAGGCAGGCGCGGGGGGCGCCTGTGGCGGCACGGGGCGCGCGAGAATATCCACGACTGGTTTCTTTTTCTTCTCCCGCTCGGCAATGATCGCGTCGATGTTACGCAGATCAAGCACGTTCCGATGCCGTTTTGTGTCCGTCAATATGAGAATGTTATGATCATGCCGCGTCATGGTGCTTGCGCCAGCCTTTTGCTTTTGCCGCAAGGCGCTTCCGGCGCCGGAGCCGCCTTGCTTCAAGGAAGATCTTCCGCACTTCGTCAATCGCAATAATCACAGCCGGTACAGCGATGAGCAGGACAAATCCCGCGGGCTGTTTGGCAAAGTCGATCAGATAGCCGAGATACGGAACGGTAAGAAACACTTTTCCGATCACCTCGTCCTCGCCGACCTCGCGGGCGTCCGGTGCGTTGTTCGCGTCGCCTTTGGTGAGATACCGCGCCTCTCCCGCGACAGTATTCTTCTCGACGATCCGATGGGTCGTGGGGACACTCCGTTGGGTATCCTCGCCGAAGGTGATGATATCTCCGACCTCGTAGGAGGAGGCGGGTTTAATCGCCACCGTACTCCCCGTTTTGATCGCCGGCTCCATCGATCCCGAGAGCACGACCTTGACGCTGTAATTGCCGGCAATCGGAAAGATTGAAATTATAAGAAGCAATGCGACGGCCGTGATCAGAGATATAAGCGCGTAGTATGCTGCTTTAAGGAACTTGTTTGCCATCTTATAACCTTATAAACTTTCCAGCTTATAAACTTAAGAACTTATCAACTTATAAACTTACCAACTTATCAACCAACCCCAAAGCCTTTGTCCTCCCGCCCTTACCGAAAGGCATACCCAGGAATTTGCTTACGCAAATCCTTGGCGCTTACCTTTTTATGAGAGAGCGGGAGAGAAAAGCTTCAGATTTCGTTAAGGGATGTTAACGATTGATGTAAGCTTAAGGCTGTTCTTCGTTGTCAATTCGGCAGGTCTTGTTGTCGCCGGCCGCGAGCGTGATTTCGCCAACATCGTCGGCATTGTTGTCATCACAACCTAAGCCGAATATAACATCAAAGCTAGCTGACGGATCATCGCTGTATGTTTCCTTGACGAGATAATCCCCCGGCGTAAGCCCCGATACGGGATCTTCATCGGTCACTTCTGTCCACCCGGAATCACCAACTTTCTGAATTTCCAGCCTAAAGTCATCTACCTCTATTCCCGGAGTGGATACGATCAGTCTTTTGTCCACCGTCAAAGTAGCCGTTGTCGGCCCTGCATCAGGCGGCGCGCACTGAAAGTCGTCCTGGTGACGCGCTTGCTCCGCACGGAAGCTGATGTCGGCTGTTAAGCTGTCGGTTTGCGTGGAATTATCTTCCCCTGATCCGTTGCAATCAAATCCAGGATCATCCGTTGGATCGTTATCACCTGGCGTTACCGGACTAGTCGTCAAACTCCCGAAACACCATGCCTTTCCGATGTAACGATCTGA
>JABAHQ010026849.1_pt1 | contig 10380 bp, 10 predicted proteins | sample 7062091 | NCBI WGS metagenome assembly JABAHQ01 (sample SAMN14534359, study PRJNA622989) | marine sediment metagenome | biome: marine biome [ENVO:00000428]; feature: marine pelagic biome [ENVO:01000023]; material: deep marine sediment [ENVO:00002113] | place: India: Gulf of Kutch | collected... | reverse complement strand
GGCCCAGAAGGCCCGGGCCGCCGGCATCCATCTGATCCTGGCCACACAGCGCCCGTCGGTGGATGTGCTCACCGGCCTGATCAAGGCCAATATCCCCGCACGCATCGCCTTCCAGGTAAACCAGCGGGTGGATTCCCGCACCATTCTGGATCAAGGTGGGGCGGAGCAGCTTCTCGGAAAGGGGGACATGCTTTTCTTCCCGGCCTCCTACAACACGCCGCGCAGGGTGCACGGGGCCTTCGTGGACGACCACGAAGTGGAGCGGGTGGTCAGTCACCTCAAGGCCGTCGGGAGCCCGGAATACGACGAATCGGTGCTTGCCGAGCCGGAAGGAGGGGAGGCAGGGGGAGGGGAGGCTGCTGGCGACGCCGAATCCGATCCCTTGTTCGACCAGGCCGTGCGCATCGTCACCGAATCCCGGCGGGCATCCATCTCCAACGTGCAAAGGCGACTGCGTGTGGGCTACAATCGGGCCGCGCGTCTGATAGATGCCATGGAGTCGGCCGGCGTTGTGGGCCCGCAACAGTCCAATGGCAGCCGCGAGGTGCTGGCGCCGCCTCCCGTCGATGGCTGATCCCTTTCCGTTTTTCCCATCGAGACCACCGTGAAGCCAAGTACGAGCGCGATTCGTCCCCGACGCCTGCTGGTTCTCGCACTGTTCGCCTGGCTGGTGGGACCCTTCGCCATCCCCGCCGTTGCGGAGCCCTCCGGCGCCGAGCTGCTCCAGCGGTTCTACCAGGAGGTCCAAACTCTGCACGCCCGTTTCCAGCAGCGGGTGGTGGGTCCCGAGGGCCGGGTCCAGGAGCGCAGCAGCGGGAAGGTCTGGATCCGGCGCCCCGACCGGTTCCGCTGGGAATACAAAAAGCCCTATCCCCAGACCATCGTGGCCGACGGCCGGACGGTGAAGTTCTACGATCCGGAGATGGAGCAGGTCACCGTTCGCCCCTATTCCGCCGGCATGGGCTACACGCCAAGCATGGTCATGGCCGGGGGCGGGGATCTGGACCGCCACTTCCGGCTGGAGGACGGGGGTGACGGGGGAGAGCTTACCTGGGTCAAACTGGTTCCGAAGGATCCCGAGGAGGCGGGCTTCCGCGAGGCCAAGGCGGGATTCGAGACCGATCCCCTGCGCCTGCGCCGGTTCCACTTCTCCGACGCCTTCGGCAATCATACCCAGATCAGCTTTCTGGACATCCGCCTGAATCCCACCGTCGACCCAGCCAGGTTCCGGTTCGAGGCCCCGCCGGGCACCGAGGTTCTGGGTCGGTGGGGACGGAGCCGCTGAGCCGACCCATTCGTCCGGGGGCCCCGAAGTCCCGGAAACCACGAGCAGGGAATCTATGAACCTCGTGCAAAACCGCTTTCCCGTGCGGCGGGCGGCGGCCGGCATGCTGCTTGCCGGCCTGTTCCTGGCCCGGACGGCCGGTGCCGTCGGTTTCCAGAGCCACAGCCTGTCCACCGCCGGGATGGGGCTGGGCAATGCCCTCGGCGCCGACGCAGAGCACGTCTCCAGCATGGCCTATAACCCCGCGGCCCTGGCCTTCCAGGAGGGGCTGAGCCTGGAAGCGGGTGTCATGCGCCTGGGCCAGTTCGGGCGGGAGGAGAAGATGGAATCGGGCCCCGTTACCACCCGGGCCACCCGCGACCTGTATTTCCATGACGCCTTTGCCACCTACCGGAGTCCCGGCCAGGCCTGGGGTGCCGGGCTGGCAGTTACCCGGCCGTTCCGGATGGATAGCGACTGGGGCGGCAAGTTCACCGAGGCGGGAGCGGCCACCCGGACCCTGTTGGATCTGGTGGCGGCGAGCCCCACGGTAGCCTTGCGAATCCGCCCCGATCTGGCCGTCTCGCTCGGAGGCAGTTACTACAACGCTTACGACTTCGAGTATTCTTCGGTGGCTGCAGGCGGCGGAGAGATCGTCCGCCAGGGCGAGGGAGACGGCTGGGGCGGCAATGCCGGGGTAATGTTCTGGCGGGAGGGCTGGTCGCTGGCGGCCACCTACAAGTCAGGGGCTGACCTTGATCTCTCGGGCGAGAACCTGGACGGACGCACCTTCACCCTGCCGGGTCGGGCCCGGATCGGTATCAAATGGCGGCCCAGCCTGCGCTGGTCCCTCCATCTGGATGCCATACGCACGGAGTGGAGCCGGTACGAGGGTCTGGAGGGGGTGGACCCCGAGAAGGATTGGAAGGATACCGTCGGCTACCGACTCGGCACCATGGTGCGGCTGTCCGACAGGGCGAGCCTGCGCTTCGGCTATGGATACGACGAGGATCCCAAGGACGACGCCACTTTCGATCCCCGCTCCCCCAGCGGCGACCGGCACCTGCTCACTCTCGGCGGGGGCTGGGATGGCGATCTCCTCCGCTTCAATCTGGCCTATGCCTATGCCATTCCCCGCACCCGGCACCTGAGCGGTGCCGACATCGCGGAGTATGATGGGCGGAATCGTACCACTGGCTCCTACCTCCTGTTCTCGGTGGGCTATTCCTCGGGACGATGACGGACGACCTGTTCGCCCGGGCCGGAGATCCTGGCCGGCCGCTGGCTGACCGGCTCCGGCCCCGCACCCTGGACGAGATCGCGGGCCAGAACCACCTCCTGGGCCCGGGCATGCCCCTGCGCCGGTCGCTGGAGGCCGATCGCCTGCACTCCATGATCCTTTGGGGTCCCCCGGGCACCGGCAAGACCACGCTGGCGCGGGTTGTCGCCCAGCATACCGGCTACGCCTTCCACCAGATCTCTGCCGTGTTCTCCGGGGTCAAGGACATCCGGGCCGCCATCGAGGCCGCCCGCCGCGAGCGCCATGAGCAAGGCCGGCACGCCGTGCTGTTCGTGGACGAGGTCCACCGCTTCAATAAGGCCCAGCTCGACGGCTTCCTGCCGGCGATGGAGGACGGCACCGTCACCCTGATCGGAGCCACCACCGAGAACCCCTCCTTCGAGCTCAACGCCGCCTTGTTGTCCCGCTGTCGCGTGTACGTGCTCAAGGCCTTGGAGACTTCCGACCTCCGGGGGCTGCTGGACCGTGCTCTGGCCGATGCGGAGCGCGGGTACGGGGCCTGGTCGGTGGCGGTCGAGGATGACGACCTGGACCTCATGTCCGCCGCAGCGGACGGGGATGCCCGCCGGGCGCTGACTTTCCTGGAGCTGGCCGTGGAAACCTCCCGTACCGGCGAGGAAGAGACAGTGGCCGTGGAGCATGGCACCGTGGAGGCGGTGGTGGGAGGCCGGGTGCGGCGCTACGACAAGGCTGGCGACCAGCACTACGATCTCATCTCGGCCCTGCACAAGGCGATCCGCGGCTCCGACCCCGATGGCGCATTGTACTGGCTCGTCCGCATGCTCGACGGGGGTGACGATCCTCTCTTCCTGGCCCGGCGGCTGGTGCGGGCGGCCTCGGAGGATGTGGGCAATGCCGATCCCCGGGCCCTGCAAGTGGCCCTGGGGGCCAAGGAGGCCTTCGATTTCCTTGGAAGCCCAGAAGGGGAGCTGGCCCTTGCCCAGGCCGCCGTTTATCTGGCGGTGGCCCCCAAGAGCAACGCGGTCTATCAGGCCTTCAACCGGGCCAGCGCCGACGTGCGGAAGGCCGGCAGCCTGGAGGTCCCCTACCACATCCGCAACGCCCCCACTCGCCTCATGAAGGAGCTCGGCTACGGCGCCGGCTACCAGTACGACCATGACCGCGAGGAGGGGGTGGCCCCAGAGCAGTCCTACCTGCCGAGGGAGCTGGCCGCACGGCTGTACTATCGCCCCACCGACCGTGGCCTGGAAGGGCGGATTCGCGAGTGGGTCGAAGAGCTCCAGCGGCTGCGGAGGGAGCAGGGGGAGGAGACGGGAATGGACCCCGGAGATAAGAACGGAAACAGAACGTAAGCGCTCACCAGCCCAGGCGGTGGGTCAGTTGACGGGAACCAGCCGGCTGCCATCGCGGAACTGCACCTTCCAGCCGCCCCAAGCCGGCAGCTCCTTGCGCTGGGGAACCGTGGTGCGGCGGCCGCCCACCTTCTCCACGGTCACCTGCTTGCGTCGGGGCTCGTAGTGGACCATGGTCTCCATCCCTTCCAGGGTCAGCCGGCGGGGGTAGTGGCGGTCGAAGCGCGCCCGCTCCCAGTTCGGTATGCCGTCGAATTCCAGGTCGCCCGCCTCGAGCAGGGCCCCGTCCTCCGGCTGCTCCACGCCCAGCTCCGCCAGCCGGCCGACCAGCCAGGTCCGCACGTCCTCCACCGGCTCGCCCTTCCCGTGGCCGAGCAGGACGTAGACGGTCCAGGCCTCGGCCTCCGCCCGGAGCCGGTCGCCCAGCCCCGGGAAGACCTCCCCGGCCAGGATCAGGTCGGCCAGGGCCTCCCGCAGGGCCGGCCCCTCCGGCTCGGTGGCCCCGGCAGCCAGGACCCGCCCGGCGTAGACCCGGCGGGCGCTGACCGTGACCCGCTCCCCGTCCCATGCGGGCTCGGCGTGCTCCAGGGTGCCGAGGCCCAGCCGGGCCAGGGCCTCGAGGGGGATGGGCGCCATGCAGGTGGCCAGTTTCAGGGTGCCGGTGGTGCCCTTGCCCGGGACCGCGTGCTGGTCGAAGACCACCGCCGCCTCGGGCCCGGCGGGGAAACGGGATTCCTCGGCGGGGCGCACCTCGCTGCCCTCGTTGCCCAGGGCCTCGCGCCGCTTTGCGCGACGGACGAAGGCCAGCTCCGGCGCCGCTGCCACCGCGCATTCCGTCAGGCGGTCCCGAGGCAGGGGAGCGTCCGGGTCCCGCGGGGGCAGGTCCAGGGCGGCCCGCACCTGGTCGGCGATGCGCCGGGCCTCGTCCACGGCGGACTTGCTGACGGGCACCGCCCGTGGCGGATCGGCTCGCACCAGCCGGATCAGGGTGGCGGCATCGTCGGGCTCGGGGGCCCACTCGCGCAGGGCCTCGGCGGCCTCCTCCTTGCGGACGGGGCCCAGCAAGGGGCGGTCCACCGTGAGGGCGGCGGCGAGGTCGGCCATGGCGGCGGTGGTGTCGGCATCGGGCATGGCCGTGATCAGGTGGGCGAACAGCGGATCCAGGGGCAGGGGGAACAGCCGGCGGCCGTGCGCGGTGAGCAGGCCCCGCTCGTCGATGGCGTCCATGGCCCGCAGCCGGCTCCAGGCCCGCTCCAGGGCGTGCCCGGGCAGGGGATCGGGGAAGGCCAGGGCGGTGACAGGACAGCCGCTGGCCCCGGCGGCCAGGACCAGGTCGTCCAGCTCCTCCCGCACCACCTCGGGGGGCGTGAAGGCCTCCAGCATGGCCTCCCGGGCCCACAGCCGCAGGCAGCGCCCCGGCCCCACCCGGCCGGCGCGTCCGGCGCGCTGGTCCGCCGCCGCTCGCGAGACCGCCTGCAGGCCGAGCACGGTGCGTCCCCCGCGGTGGTGGGTGCGCCGCTCCAGGCCCGAGTCGACCACCGCCCGCACCCCGGGCAGGGTCAGGGAGGTCTCGGCAACGTTGGTGGCCAGGATCACCCGCCGCCTGTCGGCCACCCGCAGGGCACGGTCCTGGATGCGCGGATCGGTGCCGGCGTGCAGGGGCAGGACCTCGGCCTCCAGGTCGGTTAGGGCGTTCTCCGTGGCCCGAATCTCCCCGCGGCCGGGAAGAAATACAAGCAGGTCGCCGGCCTCGGTCTCCGCGAGCAGGCGCCGCACGGCCCGGGCCACCCGCTTGTCCAGGTCCCGCGTCGAGGGCAGCGAGGGCTCGCCCGCATAGGCGATGTCCACCGGGTGGCTGCGGCCCTCGGCGGTGAGCCGGGTGCCTCCCAGGAAGCGAGCCAGCCGGTCCCCCTCCACCGTGGCCGAGGTGATGACCAGGCGGTGGCCGCCCTGACTGCGCAGCAGGGCCGCCAGGAGATCGGTGTCCCAGCGGCGCTCGTGGAACTCGTCGAGCACCACCGTGGCGAAGCCCGGCAGACCGTCCCCGGCCAGCCACCGCAGGGCCACCCCGGGGGTCACGAAGGCGATCTCCGTGTCGGGCCCGTGGTGGGCCTCGAAGCGCACGGCGTAGCCCACCCGGGCCCCCACCTCGCTGCCGTCGAGGCCCGCCAGATAGCGGGCCAGGGAGCGGGCCGCCATGCGCCGGGGCTCCACGATCAGCACCGGTCCGGCCTCGGCGCACCACAAGGGCAGCCGGGTGGACTTGCCGCTGCCGGTGGGGGCCTCCACCACCACGTGGCCGGCTCCCAGGGCATGACGGAAGTCCCTTCTAATGTCATCGATGGGCAGATTGTCCATTGGGTTTGCGATCTGGCGCCTGTTTGCCGTCTGTCCGGGAACGATTCTCTGCTGGCCAGAACCTGGATGAGATTCCCTTTCCAAACTGGAAGGTTTAAATCCTAAGCCGAGAAATTTGACGAATTCCCATTGCGGATGTTAATCAGAAGACTAAGGGGACCCCCGGGTTGTCTGTCGATGGTCGTCCCAATGTCCGAAATCCCAGGAAAGCGGGAGAGGCAGCCCAAGGGGAAAGCTAAAAAAGGGGGCATCCGTGCACAATTCGCTGCTTTCTGGCCGCCCTGTCGGGTGGGCGGATTTCCGTCAGGGTGTCTTTCGTTCCTCTCCGTCCAGCCGTCATTCCTTCCCAGTTCCAGGGTTGGACCATTCTACCCTCTCCCCAAGGCCCCTCCACCCGGCCAGGAGCTGTGGGCAGGCAAGGCTCCGTTCAACCCCTGGCGATCTGGTGTTTGGTGAGCCTGTCCTTGGGGCCGGATCGCCATGTTCGCCCGTTACGTGAATATCTTTCTGGTCGTTCTTTCCGCTTGCTTGCTCGTTCTGGGGCTGGCACTGCCCGTGGCGGCCAAGGTGTACAATCCCTTCCTGGCTTATTGGATTCTACTGGTAGGTCCTCCCGCCTGGGCGGTGGGTGCCACGGCAGGGGGGGTGGCCGGCTACAGGGCAATGAGGCAAGAACCAAGTCAGTCGGTCGTCTCTGCTTTGGGATGGCTGCTTTGCGCGACGAATATTCTTTCTGCTTTCAGTGTGGGGTTAGTTCATTTTTATGTTAGCTGAAATTTATAATAAAAAGGTATGGTATAATTTGTTTTTGTAATATATGTTAAATCAGTGTAAAAAAGGGGGGTTGGGGTTATGTCGAGTAAATACCAGTCATTGTTGGTAAAATTAGCGGTTTTATCGGTTTTTTCCTTGATAATCAGTTCCTCGGCTCAGGGTTTCTCGATCCCTATCCATATGGAGGTTACCGATCCACCAATTGAAGAACTAACGGCGATCGTAAATGGCCGGAGTATGGGATTCAGTGATAGGGCGATAGAGCAGATCGACGAGGCGAACGAAGGGGTGGATTCACGTTGGACCCGTTCGGCCGCCTATTTCAAGCCGGAGCGCCATTTCACCAACGAAGACTTCAGTGGGAGTTCTCAGCGTCTGATTAATCTCCGCCAGGAAGTGATCGACCAGGTTCGGAATGAGCCCCGGGACGGCCACACGGCGCGCGAGAGGCTCGGGTAGGCCCTGCATACGATCCAGGATTTCTATGCCCACAGCAATTGGCCCGACCTCGGAAACACCAGCCCGGTCGGCGCTTTCGGCCAGAGCACCCTTGCCGACCCGCCCGCGGCACTCGCCGCTTGTCCGGCCGACCCCAATGAGCTCGGCCCCGATGGCGGGGGAGGCCTTACTTCGGGCTATTTCGTCGGCTTCAGCTTTTCCCGGTCCGAATTCGGCTGCGATCGGGATGAGCTACCCGAAGACAAATGCTTCCACGGCAACTATACCGAGGAGTGCATTGGTATCAACAAGGATCTCAGTGCCGAAGGGGCGGCCGAGAAAGGCGTCCCCCGGCATCCCCTCCACCAGGTGGCCGCGAATACGGCGCGGGAGGCTACCCGAGGATTCGTTCAAGGGATCCTCGACGATCTGGCCGGCGAGGATAAGGCCTTGGCCGCCCTCCTGGATGTCCGGGGAAGCCTGGGGTTCGTGATCGACGACACGGGCAGCATGGGACCTGAGATCGATGGTGTCCGCAGCACCGTCAACCGAATCGTGGAATTCGTGAGCGGCAATCCCTACCTTACGCGGGACAACTACCTGCTGGTCCGGTTTGGCGATCCCCATGTCGGTTCCGCCTTCGTCACCGAGGACCCTTCGAGCCTCCTCGACGCGGTTTCCCGAATCCGTCCCGNNCCCCGAGCTGGCGCAGGCCGGTCTCTTGGAGGCCATCGGGGCGGCTTTTCACAACTCGGACCTGCTTTTCTTCTCGGATGCCTCCGCCAAGGATGTCTCCCGCGCCAACCAAGTGATCGCGCGCGCCCAGGATAAGGGCATCGGGATCACCTACGCGTTGACCGGTAGCTGCTCGCCGGTGGATCCGGCCTATGTCCGTACCGCCGAGGAAACCGGCGGGCAGGTTCTCCGGCTGCGATCGAGTGAGATCGAAAGGTTGTTCGGTCTGATCCAGCCCCAATTGGAAGGGGATCTTGCCCTGATCGATCAGCGCCGGGGCGAGCTCGGGGCCGGTGGCAGCGCGAGGGTGCCAGTTCCGGTGGATTCCAGCATGGAAGGCCTTGTGGTCTCGGTGTCGGTGGACGGGAAGGGTGATGTGCGTCTGATACGGCCTTCCGGAGAACCGGTGGCAGCGGGCGATACGGATACCACCGTGGCTGATCTGACTTCGGGGGAGATCATCAACATCGATGGGCCCGAGACCGGGGAATGGCAGATCGAAATCGAGGGCAGCGGAAGCTTTAGCGCAACCGCAAAGGGCAACAGCCCGATCGAGCTGAGTCGCTTCGATTTCGTCAGCCCGAACCGCGATATCCACGGGGGATTCTTCCCCATTCCGGGGCAGCCCGTGGTGGGTGAGCCGGGGCTCGGCGAGGCGGTCCTGCATGGGCCCTTTTCCTCCGCGCGGTTCGAGCTGGTAAACCGGGCCGGTGAGCCCATCAAGAGCCCGTCCCTGGAGCGAAATTTCCCGGATGCCAATCCGGACCATTTCCTGGGGAGGTTCGACCTGCCAGCTGTTCCCTTCCGCATCTCGGTCTCGGGGAAGGATGAAAACGGTCGCTCCTATCGGCGGCAATACCCGGTTGTCTATCGGGCCCAGACGGTGGCAGTCGCCGCGGCGGACGCCCGGTTGGTCAACGTTGCACCGGGCAAGGAAGCGACCGTGGCATTCGAGGTTACCAACCGGGGTGAGCCCGGCTCGTTTCGCAACCGCGCGAGTGACGCGCTTGGCTTCGTGGCATCCGTCGAGCCGTCGACCATGACCCTCGATAGCGGGGAAACCGGGGAAGTGGCGGTGGCGCTGGATGTGCCCGTTGACGCTGCCGGCGGCGATTCCAGTCGAATCACCCTGACCGCGACCCGTTCCGACGACGAATCGGTGTTCAACAGCGCGGAGATTGTGGCTTCGGTCACGGATAACCGCCCCCCGGATTGTTCCGGCGCCAAGGGGGTGCAGGTCGGTTTTTGGCCGCCCAATCATAAGCTCGTTGCCGTAGACATCCCCGCAATCACCGAAGTTGTCGATCCCGATGGCGACGAGATCGGCTATTCGGTGCTCGGGATCACCCAGGACGAGCCAGTCAGCGGCCCCGGCTCCGGCAGCACCGCGCCTGACGGGCGTGGTGTCGGGGGGCCCGTTGCCGAGATTCGGGCCGAGCGCTCCGGGACCGGCAACGGCCGCGTCTACTCGGTGACCTTTCAGGCCACCGATGGTCGAGGCGGATCCTGCGAGGGTGAGGTGGAGGTCTCCGTTCCGCACGACCAGGGCAGTCGGGCCGTGGATGACGGCCAGGCCTATGACTCCACCAACGGGTAAGTCCGTGCCGGGGGGAATGATGCCCCGAGGGGCTGGCCCAAGGGGCATACCTCTGTTTCTCTCGGTGGCATCCCTCGGACCTCTCGCCGCATGCTCGCGGGCTTGTTGCCGAAGTCCTTGCCGACGGCACAAGACAACATGAGTCCGGCGGTCACCGTGACCGGCCCGATGGTCACGGCAAGCGCCCAGGGGGAGGACTCCGATTAACGACTCCCAGCGCCATATCTTCTTGATCGTCCTCTCGGCGTTCCTGCTTGGGCTTGGGTGGTGGCCGCCGGTGGCGAGCACGGGGTATAGCCCTTTCGTGACTGAATGGATCCCCCTGGTTAGCCCGCCGGCCTGGGCGTTGGGTGCCGCAACAGGAGGGATCGCCGGTTACGGGGCAATGAAGCAAGAACCAAAAAGGAAGATTGCTTCCGCTTTGGGGTGGCTACTGTGCATCCTGAATATCCTAGCTGCCGCAAATCTCTGGGTCTTTTTCCTTTTTTTCGGGTGATCGTGGGATTACCCCAGGGCTGTCCCGGGGGTCACGAAGGCGATCTCGGTTGCGGGCCCGTGGCGGACCTCGAAGCGCACGGCGTAGCCCACCCGGGCCCCCACC
>JABAHQ010004593.1_pt2 | contig 10385 bp, 14 predicted proteins | sample 7062091 | NCBI WGS metagenome assembly JABAHQ01 (sample SAMN14534359, study PRJNA622989) | marine sediment metagenome | biome: marine biome [ENVO:00000428]; feature: marine pelagic biome [ENVO:01000023]; material: deep marine sediment [ENVO:00002113] | place: India: Gulf of Kutch | collected... | reverse complement strand
CAGCTCTTGGGGAAAATACTTGGCAAGGTACCAAAGTGTGGCGACAATGTTCACGGGCCACAAAGGTGGCTCAGCCCGATCATCGAAGATGTGGCTGGCACAAACGAAACAAGCTTTAGTTGCTGGATCGGAGTACTGTTCCATGATCTCCATCAACTATTACTTCCAAGTCCGCGGTAAGCTTCGATGTTGCACCTTCTGCCCCTACGATACAGGGAATCCCCAGCTCTCGTGATACGATCGCTGCATGGGACAGAACACCTCCAGTCTCTGTTACGATTGCCCTTGCCATTAAGATAGCCGTCATGAACTGAGGATTGGTATACGGTGCTACCAAAACACACCCCTCTTCCATCTTACCGGAATCGGCAGCTGACTTAATGATCCGTACTCGTCCCTCGGCCCTTCCTGAGCTGGCGGGAATGCCCCGCAGCAAAACGTTTTTCGTCGATGCGCTAGGTTCAGATGAATTCATAAATNNAATAAGTCATAATATTCTATATATTATATACCTTATTCCCGAGATAGTATAAGTGAACTTCTTACTGTGCCTTCGATCTCCTGAAGTAGTTCCTTCCACTCCTTTGAACCCCTAAGCCAAAGGATGATATCGCGCTTATTGAGAGAAACGATTCTTAGAAATTGCGGCCATGAGTAACCCTCTTTCCCGGCTTTCTCCTTCCATCCATGGTTCCAAAGATAACTGGGAAGTGCATTCCCAAACCAAACTCTTAAGGAATCCACGTCCCAGTCACCACCTTCCCTTTCCCTCAAGCTCTGAGCTGCTTTCTTCAACTGCTCTGGTTCTGGTATGTCTTGTAAGGTCATCATAGGTAAATACCCCTAACGAGTAACTACTAACTACATTATAGCGCCTCAATCCCCCTTTTACAAGGGATGGCGAAAACTCCCTTATCTTACGGGCTCTAGATCTTCTCCAGGCCATTGCCAGAACATTCCTCCTATCCTATAAGACACTAAAGGAGGGATAGCTGTGATAGAGGCGACATTTCCTTTGGGCCGGACCCTAGCGACGCCAGGGGCTCTTGAGGCTATTCAAGAAGCTGGCCAGGAGCCAGCAGAATTTCTCCTATGGCATCAAGCTGGTGACTGGGGCGAGGTTTGTAAAGAAGACCGCCAGGAGAATGAACTCTCCCTAAGAGAGGGCTTTCGCCTTCTGAGCGTCTACTCCACATCAAAAGGCGTCAAGCTCTGGGTTATTACTGAGGCTGACCGCTCGGCAACGACGATTCTGCTGCCAGAGGAATACTAGCCGGTAGGGGGACGAGTCATGACCAATCTTAGCAAAGCCAGAAGAATTGTCCGCTCTGTTGCCTTTCGCCGGCGGTTGTTAGAGGAGCTGCCGAAGCTCGAGGCCCAGGCGATCGCCCTAGTCCAGGAGTATGACCTGAGCTACTTGGCGGGCTACAGAGTTGAGATTGTAGAGGGGAAGCTCTATTTGGAGAAGCAACCGGTGGAGGACCTCAACCAGCTCAAGCTCTTTGAGGAGGATGAAGTAAGGGCATCGTAATGATGCCCTTTCCGTTCTTTGGTTCCTGCAATGACCGTGGCTTCAGCCAGCGGCGCCGGCCAGGACCCGGCCGGGGGGAGTTCGGCGGCCGGGGCCTGAAAAAATGGCCTATGAGCAGGCCGGATTTGGCTTTTAGATCGATTGGCCTAGGTAGACCAGGGCTACCTCCGGAATCAAGGAAGTGGCCTTAGAGTCTGGGATAGCTTGGATTCAGGCTGTCTTGGGTGAGCAGCTCCTCGGCCGCGGGGATCCCGCTGGTCCAGCCACGGGTCACATTGTTGTATTAGCCAACCACGGGAAGAGCCGTTGAAGATAAGCTTATTGTAGGCCAAGTCAAGGTTAGCAAATATGGGGATCTTTCCCGCGGGCAAAATAGGCCCTTATGCTATAATGGCCTTCGCGGGGAAGTGGGTCTTTTGAGGCCTCCGAGCTGATTCTCCCCATTTCCCCGCTTCCTCTCACCACTTGACTTCCACATCCACTATCTTCTATAATCACTCCAATCTCTACACTGTAAGGGGGTCAAAATGCCTGAAGTAAGAGACAAGCTGAGCATCTACATCCCTACGGAGAAGCAGAAGGCGAAGCCCGTCGATCGGCTGATGAAGTTAGGCGAAGAGCGTGATCGGTCGGTCAACTACCTGGTAGTCCAAGCTCTGTTGGAGTTCTTGGACAGGGAGGACAAGAAGAAGTAAAAGCGGTCGGGTCGCGTAGTAGGCCACCCACCGAGGTACGGCACAGGCTCAGCTTTGGAGGAAAGGCTCGGTCGCACGGCGGAGGCCAAGATGTCTCAGTATCTTCAGCTACGATCAGTACACCTTGAGGAATGCGTTACGGCTAGCAAGTGAAGGAGAACCAAGTGTGACAGTGTGAACAGGCAGGTGTTATGACCCGTTTTGGGATAGCCACAGATGTGACCACCTTCAGGTGACTAATCGATCTCGATCCGCCCGGCGGGAGCAATTGACGTGCGATGCATATAAGATTCGTTCTAACTGGAGGTTAGGATGCGACGTGGTCCCTGGAAAAGATGGTCGGGAAGACTTGCCGCTTCATCCGGCCGCGACTTTGAGCGGAAGTTGCTGCCCTTTCTGAGGCTGTTTTGGCTCACTATGATTCAGGCTCCGCCAAAACAGTCTTGGGACAAGAAGGGCATCGATTTGCTCGTATGGCCAGAAGGCGGCAGCGCTTTCCCCTGCGTAGTTCAGTGCAAGGGTTTTGAAGTCCGGGAACTTGGGCAAGACCAGGTACGCCAATCTGTAGAATCGATTGACCGATTCCTTAGCTCAAATGAGCGTTGCGATGAGTATCTCTTTGTCCATAACCGTAGCGGCAGGCATCGGGAGTTTACCCGAAGTATTCAGGCAAAGCTGAGGCAGCTTGAGACAAGCGGAAAGACAAGAAGGGCTAAGCTCTGGGACCGACACGAGCTTTTGCAAAGGGCAAGCGATCGACTGAGGGAGATTCTTGAGTATTCTCTGCATCAGCGTTCAACGCTTCTTCTAAAACGCTTTCAGAAGCTTTTCAGACACGGCGACCTTCACATTTCAAGAGTGCCTGTCAGCGAGCATAAACTGATATTTTAAAGACTAAAGCCGTGCCGTTTGGAGCTTGTTAGTTGTGAGGCTCCACGTGACATTAGCAAGGTTCTCCTAGCACCCCCCGCTGAGGTCAGATGGAGCCTTCTGACTGGCAGGTTCGGCACTGGCAAGACTACCGCTGCGTTGCATGCTGCAGCTTCACCAAATCAGGTCGTTCTGTTTGTACCTTGCTCAAGTCTGTCTAAGTCGCAGCTTACGAGCACAAATCAGCTGTTGGAGCAAGTGACGAAGTTGGCAGGCGTGCTGGACGAATTCGAAGATGAGGATAGGCAGATACTCGACGAACTTGCTGGACCACTGCTCTCCTCCTTAATGGAGCGACCAGACTCGCCATACATCCTTATACTGGACGGCTTGGATGAGAACAGAGTGTTCGCTAAGGTGGACGGGCTTCAGCGTCTAAGTAATCAACTGGCAGATCTGAATTGCCCCATTGTGCTAACCACGCGACAAGAGCACATCAGCTCAATGTTTGGGGATTTCAGTTCAGCATTCTCCGAGTTCTCGACGAAGAAGGGCCCACGTCGTCATGCTCGGATGCTCACGCTCGAGCAATGGACCGAGAGTCACGTCCACCAGTTTGTGTGCGAAGCATTGGAGAGGCCAACTGGGAAAGAAAAGAAGCACCTTTCTGATTTCCTGGACTCGCTAAGCAACGGCACATACGTTCAGTTCTATGGACAACTTCCATTCAATCCCCTGTTTCTTCAATTCATTCTTGAGGATGTCATGAAAGGTGGTGTACGAACCGCCGGCCGGGCACAACTACTCAGGTCATGGATTGAGAGCAAGATATGGCGGGATAGAAACAAGTTCACTCGTGTCTCCCTTGACGATTCACTTGACCGGATAGACCTAGTCTCTCGGATCATTGAATTGATGGAGAATGTGGCCTACGTGATGACATGTCGAGATCCCGGCGGCTACGAATTGCTGGAATCGATCGATTCCACTTCTGTCGTCAGGGAGGCAGAGAAGAGCTTCGCTCTATCCTCAGACCCGATACTAGCCGTTCTACTGAACTCGGTACTGGTACCGCAGACATTTCGCCGCGGATCGGTTCTTCGGATTACCTTTGCTTTTAGGGTTTTTCACGAGTATTTTTTGGCCTCCTATCTCGTCAGGCATAATCTTCAAGATTCGGGTTACCCTGACAATGTGAAATCGTTTTATTCGGAAATCAAGTCACAATCGCTAATCACCTAACCTGCACCGCNNGATGCGATGTCATTAATACCTCTTGTAGGAGATGTGACGTGCCTCCAGTAGCTGCATTTCCGGCGTGTCAGTAGTGCTGGTGGTCGGGAGCTCTTACCACACGCGAAGCAGTGAGGTTCCGAGAATGAGAACATGACCGTCATGTTGCCCGTCTGGAAAGATTTTGTTAGTATTGCTTCAGCCATTGTGATTGTTTCAGTCACACAGGCCGAAACTTTTATAAAGCTCCGCTCCAATACTAAGACAGGTGAAGAAGATGTCCGGAAAGGAAGAGCTTGCCCCTAAAGCAGGTTTGTCCAGCGGTGAGTCTAGGCTGCTGTCGGCCCTGAGCGCCGCAGGCAAACGGATAATTACCGTTAAGGACGTCCAGGCAACCCTGGAATGTTCCTACGATAACGCCAGGCGGATAATCAGCGACCTTCTGGCCAAACGGTGGCTGGAGAGAATTGCCAAGGGGAAGTACGTCATCATCCCTCTTGAGGCGGGCGAGAGGCCGCTGTACACCGAGCATGAGTTCCTAATCGCCTCCCAGTTGACCAGCCCCTACTACATCGGCTTCTGGAGCGCCCTCAACTTCCACGGTCTCACCGAGCAGGTTCCCTATACCGTCTTCATCGCCACCACAACGCGCAGGTGGCCGGTGAAGATTCACAACGTCACCTACAAGTTTGTCACCCTAGTTGAGCGCAAGTTCTTCGGCTTTAGAGGCTACTCTGCAGGTGGCAGGCAGGTTAGCATTTCGAATCCAGAAAAAACCATCATCGACTGTCTGGACCACCCCGAGCACTCGGGCGGGCTGGAGGAGATAGCTAAGTCCCTCAGGAACGCAAGGGAGACCGTCTCTCTGGACCGGCTGGTTGAATTCGCACTGAGAGTTGCTGACGGCGCCGCCCTAAAGAGGCTCCGCTACCTGCTCCAGATTACATGTTACGACCTTTCCTCTTCCTTAGCGAAGAAGATCGAAGACAGTCTGACCGCCGGCTTCCCCCTTCTTGACCCCACGGCACCTGCCAGGGGCAAATACAGCAGCAAGTGGATGCTCAGGCTTAACGTCCCCGAGGACAGGCTCAAGGGTGAGGGTGAATGATCTCAGACACTAGGCTGAGGGTGATAGCCAGAGAAAGGGGAATACGCCTGGATGTGGTGGAGAAGGACTACGTCAACTCCTGGATTCTACACGCCATCTTCACTAGTGGGCTGAAGGACATCCTGGTGTTTAAAGGCGGCACCGCTCTCACCAAACTCTACTTTCCAAAGGTCTGGCGCTTCTCCGAGGACCTGGACTTCACCGCAACTCAGGCCTTCTCCCAGAGTGCCCTTGCCAAGGCTCTAGCCGTGACCTCGTCCCTCTCCGGCGTAGGGTTCGAAGTCAGGTCATTCTTCTCCAACCCCGGCTACATCCAGGCAAAGGTCCAATACGAGGCCATTTTGGGGCAGAGGAACACCACCTCCCTGGACGTCTCTCTTCAGGAGCCCATCCTCACCCCAGTTCAATCCTTTGCCCACCAGTACGAGGACATCCCCTCATTCACCATAAAGGCCTATTCTCTTGAAGAGATACTGACCGAAAAGCTGAGAAGCCTGTTTCAGAGAGCCAGGGCAAGGGACTACTACGACCTCTACTTCCTCCTTGAGGGACAAAAGTTTGACGACAGGAAGGTGTTGGACATGCTGCTGGCCAAGTGCAGGGTAAAAGGCCTCACCCCCGACCTCTCCCGATTTCCGGACGAGGAGCACGTCGAGGAGATAAGGAGTTACTGGGACACTGGCCTGGATCGCTTGACCTTATCGAAACCTGGATTCAACGACGTGTTGGAGAGAGTGACAGCCTATCTAAGGCACCTCGTCCAGTCCCGTAGGTAGTCTCCCCATGTTTGCATGCCTCACAGTGGCCAGCTACAATGCAGTTCAGTAATGTCATTAGGCTTTGGCGTTGCAGTCATTGGGCTTGCCCTTACAGCGGCTGGGGTGTTTCTTCTAAGCTACTCCTACTTTGCCAGGCGCCGTCCCGAAGCAATGATGAGAATAGTCGACGCTCTAGGCAGGCACGATTTCGCAGTTAGCGACCAAGAGAAGAGCCTATTAGAAGACTGGCTACGTAGCACATATGAGGCTATGTGGGGCACAATAATCGTACTGTTGGGTGTCCTCTGCCAATTCCTCTCTATAGCTCTTGACCACTGTCTCAACGTAAGCTACTATCTGGGTACAATTATCCTAATACCTGGGGCAGTGATGTTGGGCATAGGCTCTGTTTTTGGTGCACTCCATTTGGCACGGGGAGCAGCCAGAAAGAAAAGCATGAATTACTACAAAAGGAAGTACAAAGAGGTTCCGGAAGAATGGATAGCAAAGAAGTACCGGGGCTGGTTCGGCAACGAGCCCGAAGATCCCTGAACAATACTGGCCTAAATCTCTCAGACCTTCGAGGGTAATGCATCCGACTGAAGAATGAATCAATCGTAGTGACAACGATTCACATCTTCGAGAGAATGTCTTCATCAACCTCCAGGGCCCTCGCCAGCGTCAGCAGATCAAGAAGTGCAGCGTTCCTCAGCCCTTTCTCAATCCTGCATATCGTGACGTGATGGAGGCCAGTCCTTTTCGCTAAGTCCCTCTGGCTCCATCGCTTTTTCTCTCGCAGCTGGGAAATGCGGTCACCCAGCTGCTTAAGAACGAACCTGTCACTGGTGCCAGCGTTCAGATCAGGAGTAGCGACATCCTCCTCTTCATGCAGCAGAGCAGTGAGTCTCACTCCGAGAGTACTCGCAATCCTGAAGAGGGTGAAGATAGTCACGTTCTCTTTTGCGTTCTCTATTCTTCCCAGTGTCACATAGTGGAGGCCAGCCTTCTCCCCCAACTCTGTCTGACTCCAGCCTTTGCTCTGTCGCAATGTTCGTATTTTGCGCCCTAAGCGAGAGAGGGGGTCAGTTGACATGAGGGCAACGTCGGCGCTGGAATCCAACCGCAAGGTGATCGAGAAGGTACTTACGTCGACCAGCGCGGGGAGCCACTTATCTTGCAAGGAAAGCTACTTACCTCAACCCGCGGAACTCGGGCTGGTCGTCAAGAGAAACGGGTTCCCCCTACCAATGCTACAGCCTCAAGTCAACGGCGACAACCCCAGAAGCAATCGGAGTTGAGCAAGCTGGCCAAGGTGATGGGAATTGTGGTCTGCCACGAGCAATATCTCTCTTAGAATCGTTTGTCCGCTGCCGTGCGGAATCTTGGCAAGTAGATCTATGCTCGGGTCCTTCAGGATGTCCTTGATGCTGTTGAGGTCATCGAGGAGGGCTTTCACGCTGTTGTCCCAGGATTCTGGGGTTGGAGGTTCCTCTTCCTTCGGCCAGTAGTCATCGGGAAACTTGAGTTCCAGGTACTCTGGATTGACCATGAAATCCAAGATATCCTTCTGGGCGATCCTCATGTGTTCGAGAATCTGCCAGGCCGTATGGAGCTTTTGGGCCGTCTTACCTCTCAGATGCGCCGGGATATTTTTCAGTACTTGCCTGAGATTGATATGGGCTCCGCTGCTCTCAAGCAGCTGGAGTAGATGACTTCTAAGCTCCTGGTCCATGATGACATCCCCGCCTAGTAGACCCAGTTCCAGAGTCAGTGTGCACCCGCTCCAACTGCACGAGCAACAGTGTCCGGCCAGGGCACCGTCTCTGGCCCTGGGGGCGGTACTGCTTCTTTGCCATTCTCCTCCTTCCATCAGCCCAACTACTAGCGCTACAGCTGGACCGATTTCCGGGGGACACGTCACGACGAGGTGGGGCAGGTCATGTTAACGCGTGTTACTATGATTTGGAGCTAGGCATTACCGGCTCCAAAACTAGTCCCTTACAAATACATGTTCAAGGAGTTTCACGCTGCCGAAGGTGTCCCACTGTTCCCCACAACCTGTTTTTGGCGGCCAGGGGTTCACTATCCCGATCGATGTCTCAGTGCCTGTTGGCCGTTCGCACACCCTGGCCCCGGCAGCGACTCTGGAGTGCTTTGGCACACTGCTATCAAATGGTTTACCAGCCTTGATCTCCGATTCGATTTCAGCCCAGCTGTTGGGGGTAGAATCGACCGAGGACCCTGCTTTGCCCAAGCCCTTTTTCTTGTCCTTGAAGTATTTCAGCTCTCCTGACGTAGAAGTCCCGCCAGCTCCGGTCCCCATGACTGAAGCAATATGGCTCTGAGTATGTATTACGCCATAGAACTCGGCGATCATTTGTGCAGTAGCGACTGTGCAATAGACGCTCGTTTGCTGGCAATGGAGCCTTACCCCGCCGGGGACGACGAGTGTCTGGCATGTCGCAAGACTGGCCAGCAACTCCTTGGCAACAAAGAGCTCTTCTCTTGATAGGGGCCTCTCCATCAACTGGAACAGGTCCAACCCCGCCTCGAGGAATGTTTCTCTCACAATGATTGCCCATTCGTTGTCTGCATCCCACCCCTTGATGCGCTCGAACCATTCCTCCCGAGGTATACTCTCGTAGACTGACCAGCTGCCGACTCCGCGGACATCTGGTTCCAGTGCCATATCAGGAACAACTGTGTAATCCGCTATATCGATAATCAACCTGGTGTGCTCACCTGTCTCGGGGTTCAATAGGGTCACCTGGATCCCGACCTTCGGGTAGCTGTAGACCACCGGGCGCAGCGATTCGATATGCCAGCCGGGATACTCCTCTGCGGCTAACTCCTCCGCTCTTGCATCCGCTCCTTCCACGTTCCAAGTTCGCGGGCCGACAATGGATGACGCTACAGTCGTCCCGAGTATCCTGCTTGCGCTGACCCAGATTCTTCCAACCATGCGACCATCCTCTAAGATCACTGGGAATGAATAGAAAAGCGGCCGTTCAGTGAGGTCAAAGAACTCCAGTGGCTCGCCGAGCCTAGCCCATTGCCACTCTTCCATAGCTGCTCCGCGACCTAGGAGCGACGGCATCTCCGACACTGCGCCTTCTACCATTGCTACTAGTGCATGGATCAAGGCTAAATCCAACGGGACAAAATGCTCCTCCTGCGCACTCCCAGGCAGGATCCCTGCCGAAGCGGCCAGCAAGCAGACAATCAGCAAGCTGAGCAGTAGGAACGACTTCTTGATATTGGAAACCCTCATCTCACACCTCCTCAGACTTCTGCACTGACATCTCAGAATAGGTAATGCGTGCGGGCGAAGGCAAATCCTCCCGGAAGCCTTCCCTGATGCGCCACGGTGTTGCTGGGAAGTCTTCGATGGAAGTAGCCACGCGGGTAAGCTAGGAGAATATCCTCATCGCCATTGGAGGGGAGGAGGAGAAGCCGCTCGTCGGCTATACCACCCTCGAAGCTCTGGGGTTTAAGGCAAGCCCGATTACTGGTAAGCTTGGGAGGACTCCCGGGGATAGAATACAAAACGAAATGAAATTCTAGCGAGGTCCAAAGACGTGGTTACCCAGAGGTTACATGCCCCGCCTGCGAGTTGAGTTTCGCCTCAAAATGTGCTATATGCTGAAGTCAGCCCAAAAAAGGGAGGGGGGTTAGGATGAAGTTCTTGAGCATCAAGCGGTTAGCTTTGATTATCCTGTTGGCTTTCTCCCTGTTCAGTGCTTCAACGAATATCTCCTCTATCGAGGCTCAAGAGATGAGGTTGCGGGTGATGGTCTGGTCATGGTCATCGGAGGTGGATGAGGCACTGGAGGGAACTCTTGCTAGGTTTAGGGAATCTCGTAACGTTAACATTGAGCTGATCCGTGTGCCGCCGGAGATCTATTGGGACGAACTGTTGGCTCGTTTAAGGAGTGAAGAACCCCCTGATCTCCTGTGGGTTCACGATGATATGGTGCCCCCGCTCGTCGAACGGGGACAGATTATCCAGCTGGATCCCTATATCCCAGAGCGGCCTGAGGCGATCCAGGGGATTCCCGATGAAGTGCTGGAGCGCTTTCGGTTTGAAGGCCGTCTCTATGGAATTCCCTTAGGGCCAGAAGGGGAGTTTGTCCTGAATGCCTATGCGGTATCGACCATGGCACTGGAGTTTGGGAAGGTCGATCTGGCCT
>JABAHQ010005650.1_pt2 | contig 10387 bp, 13 predicted proteins | sample 7062091 | NCBI WGS metagenome assembly JABAHQ01 (sample SAMN14534359, study PRJNA622989) | marine sediment metagenome | biome: marine biome [ENVO:00000428]; feature: marine pelagic biome [ENVO:01000023]; material: deep marine sediment [ENVO:00002113] | place: India: Gulf of Kutch | collected... | reverse complement strand
AGGAAACGAAGGCGATTCTGGCAGTAGACGTCTTCGGCCATCTGGCTGACTGGGACCGATTGCAGGAGATTGCCGAAAAGCATGGCTTAAGACTCATCGAGGACTCCGCTGAGGCCCTGGGGGCGGAATACAAGGGCAAGAAGGCCGGGTCGTTAGGCGACGTCGCCATCTTCGGGTTCTACCCTAACAAGCAGATCACCACCGGGGAAGGTGGAATGATCTTAACCAACGATGAAGAGATCGCCAGTCTCTGTCGGAGCCTGAGCAATCAAGGCCGCAGAAAGGGGGATGGCTGGCACGAGCACGAGCGGCTCGGCTATAACTACCGGTTGAGCGATATCAACTGCGCCCTGGGGATCGCCCAACTAGAGCGAATCGAGGAGATCCTGGAGAAGCGAGAGCGAGTGGCCCAGATGTATAACGAGCGGCTGAAAGATATTGATGGGGTAGAGATCCCCCATGTCTTGCCCGATGTCAAGCTGAGCTGGTTCGTCTATGTGATCCGGCTCTCCGAAGAATACTCACGTGAAGATCGAGACCAAATCTTGCAAGAGTTGAGACATAAGGGCATCGGCTGTAGCGACTACTTCCAGCCGATCCATCTCCAGCCGTTCTACCGCGAGCTCGGCTATCGGGAGGGCGATTTCCCTATTACGGAAAGCATTGCAGCCAGGACGATTGCCCTGCCGTTCTATAATAACCTGAGCGAGGGAGAGATCGACTATGTGGTCTCCAACTTGAAGCTCCTCCTTTGATTGAGTGTCCGGTTGCAATACCCTTAAGATCGGGATAGATTAGGGAGGAGGTGGGAAGATATGGCGCTCAAGCAATTCAAGTCTGTAGTAAACGCAGACAGGACGATAAAGCTCCCCGATGATCTGGATATCGAGGAGGGCNNAGAGTAGCGGGTCTTTTGGTTTCCTCAAAGCGGAAGAGGAGGATATCTACTCCGAGGATGACGTGAAAGTCAAATACTAAGTCGAATGGATAGAGGGGATATTGTCCTCGTGCGCTTCCCTTTTACGGATTTGAGCAGCAGTAGACTCAGACCGGCCTTGGTCATTGCCCCCGAGAATGAGTATGGGGATGTCATTCTGGCCTTCATCTCCTCTGTGATTAAGGACATTGAAGCTACAGACTTTGTCCTGGATAAGAGCGACAAGGATTTCTCCGAGACCGGTTTGAAAAAGAGCTCTGCCTTCAAGATGGGCAAGATTGCAACTTTGAGCAAGGATATCGTCTATTGCAAAATGGGTTCAGTAACGCCTAGGTTGCAAGGGGAATTGGATGAAAGGTTAAGGAAAGCTCTGCGGCTACGGAATTGATCATGTCTACAAAGCCCCGGCCAAGGAGCTCATCGGCGATACCGGGACCTACAGCATCGGGGCGCTGATCGCTATCGCCGCGATTCTGGGCGGCTTTGAGCTAGCGGCGGTCATCGTCTTAATCCTATATCTCTTGAATCTTGGATTGAGAGCAAGACGAAGTTCACTTGCTCGGCTGATCATGAAGCTTTCCAGCATCAGGGAGTGAGCTATGGTGCCGGTGCTCATCGGATCCGAGGCCGTCTGCGGGCTGATCGCAGTATTGCTGTATGCCAGGTTTTGACAAGAATTCCGCGCTTTGCTAAGCTGAGAAAGGTAAAGGCGTAGAGGGAGGGGAGATCGTTATGAAGTCAGAAGTGATTGATGAGATTAGCCAGTACGTGGAGATGGATCGGGAATCGAAGCTCTCTTAAGGGAACGCAAGCGCAATCTAATGTTGGAAAGGCATCAGATCCTCTCCAGATATCACATCGCAACTACCGCTGAGCTTGAAGAGAAGATCTGCTCAGGTGAGCTTGAGGAACATCCAGCCTGGGAAGATCTCATCACGTTAGAGAACCTAGAGGACGCAATCCATAAGCTCGATGGATATCTTCGAGACCTACAAAAGACAGCTTAAGCTCGCCAAAGAGCAGTTCGGCCATGTTGTCGAAGACGCCGATGTCATCCCTACGCCGAGCGGATTGCCCCACAAGCTGAGGTTGGAGATTATTGACGGTTCAGTAGTGGATGTCTTCCTTTCTCCAAGAGGTCGATATTCCTATCACTGGGAAAGGCGGCATATCGGGACCTTCCCGAAGCATTTCCATAATGGCTCTGAGGCAGATAAAGACGGTGAAGAGAGCTACATCAGTGAGGACCCTGAGGAGGCCCTTCGAGAGTTCCTCAGATTCGTCGAAGAGATATTAGCTCAGCAGCGGGACAACGCCCTCAATATAAGCGGAACATGATCCCTGGAGATGGGGAGCCTCTTCAATGCTTGGGGCAATTGCTCTATGTAGCCCTCTAAACAAGCCATCTGCGATTCCCGGCTTTTGGAATCCGGCCCTTGTCCAAGTGGGAGCCTCCTCTCCTAGCCAGGTTTGGCAGTGAATTGTTCCTACATAGGTGGGCCCGGGAGCCTTACTTCGATNNTCGATATCTGGGTCCCCTTCACCCTTCTCCAGCTGTTCCTGCCTCTGGTTGAACTTCATTTGCAATCGGTGGGTAAGGTTTGCCTTGCCGTGTCAGGAGCATCTGAGCAATTACCTGCTCCTTTGCCATTCCCAGGCAGTCCTGACAATCTCTTCCAGTTCACAGAGTTCGGGCTCCCAGCCCAACTCCTTCATGGCCCTGCCGGGATCGGCCACCAGCATCGGGGGATCGCCCGGCCTCCTCGGCCCGGCGACTACGTTGATCTTCTGGCCGGCGACCTTTCGGCAGGTCTGGATGACCTCTCTCACAGAGTATCCCCGCCCAATTCCAAGATTATACGCCGTGCTCGGGCTCCCATCCCTCAGGCTCTCCAGCGCCAGGATGTGGGCTGCGGCCAGGTCGTCCACGTGGATGTAGTCGCGGATGCAGGTTCCATCGGGCGTGTCATAATCTGTGCCGAATATCTCCATCTGGTCGCGCCTTCCTAGCGCCACGTCCAAGACGATCGGGATGAGATGTGTCTCGGGGTTATGCAGCTCGCCGATCTCCCCTTCGAGGTCGCTTCCCGCAGCATTGAAATAGCGCAGCGAGATACACCTCAATCCGTATGCGCTGGCGTAGTCTTCCAATATTTGCTCAATGATCCACTTCGTCTTCCCATAAGGGTTCTTTGGATTCTTGGGATGGGCCTCGGGCATCGGAATCTCGATCGGGTCACCGTAGATGGCCGCGCTGGAGGAGAAAATCAACCACTTGACCCCGCTTTCCACCNNACCGACTCGCCCACCCTGGTGAGGGCGGCGAAGTGCATCACCGCATCGATGGGATATTGCCGGAAGGTTTGTCTAACGGCCCGGAGATCGCGAAGATCTGTTTCAAGAAACTGCTCGCACATGACCATCTCCCGATGGCCCTCGGATAGGTTGTCCAGGGCAACGACGTCATAGCCCCGCTTCAGTAGTTGCTTGATGGTGTGGCTTCCGATGTAGCCCGCTCCGCCGGTGACAAGAATCATCTCACAGCCTCCCCCTCATAGACCCAGATCCGGCTCTGATCTCCCAGAACTAAGCGGTAGCCAGAAGGCCCTTCAGCCAGCCTTACCTCCGCTTCTCTTCCGACCAACGAAGCGCGCAGCCCCTTGATGCCCTCTATTCTTGCGCCCTCCATTATGATGCTGTCGGAGATCTCGCTCCCCTTTACCTCGACACCGCTGCCAACGGAAGCGTAGGGTCCAATGACCGACTCTTCTATTTGGCCGCCTGCTCCGACGACTGAGGGTCCGATGAGCCTGCTGCCCTTCACTTGGCTGCCTGCCGATAGAGCCACTGGTCCCTCGATTTCTGTGTTGTCCAAACGGCCTTCAATGCAAGGCTCCAGTCTTTTCAGAAGCAGTCGGTTGGCCTCCAACATCTCCTCCGGCCTGCCCACATCTTGCCACCAGCCCCTCAACCTATACGGCAAGACCCTATGCCCATGTGCGACCAGCCACTGGATAGCGTCGGTGATCTCCAGCTCCCCTCTGAAGGAAGGTTTGATCTGCTGGATCGCCTCGAAGATCTGAGGATCCAAGATATAGGCACCCACAATTGCCAGATTGCTCGGTGGATCCTGCGGCTTCTCCACAAGCCTCTTAATCTCCCCGCGCTCGATTATTGCCACCCCGAACCGCCGAGGGTCGTCCACCTCGGCCAGGGAGATCATCGCATTCGGCTCTTCCCGGCGAAATCTGTCTGCCATGTCAGCGACTCCGTGTTCCAGGAGATTATCACCCAGGTAGACGAGGAAAGGCTGTTCGCCAACGAAATCCTGCGTACACTTGACAGCATGGGCCAGGCCGAGGGCCTCGTGTTGAAGGATGTAGCTTATGCTCACCCCCAACGAGGAGCCATCCCTCAAGTGTCCCTTAAACGGCTCCTCCACGTGGGGACTGACCACTATTCCCGCTTCGTTGATCCCCGCCTCTCTGATCGCTTCAAGGATGTGCTCGATCACTGGCTTGTTGGCGATGGGCAGGAGATGCTTGGCGGTGGAGTAGCTCAGCGGACGGAGGCGGGTGGCCTCTCCGGCACATAGGATAATCGCTTTCATTGGCAAGGGCATTGTATAGACCTGCGGCTATCTCGTCAATCGCTCTCCGGCTATGTTATCTTGGCTGAAGGAAGGGATGAACTTTGCAGTTCCTATTCCGCTTCTTCTTGTCTCACCTGATCCCTTAAAACAGCGCTTCCAGAGGCGGCCTTCTCCCAAATCGCTCTATCCTCGGATCGCTTTCCCACTAGCTTTCTCCTGGACCAGCGGTCTCAGCTCTTGGACGAACTGCGCTCCCAGGGCGCCCCCGACACCGATTTCCCCGAGGTCTACGATGGAGCCGAAGGAAACGGCCAACTCTCCGAAGAGGCTCAACGTGGTCTTAGGAATAGTATGTTCCAGCCCGGCCAGGGCGAAGAAGCCCAAGGTCCGCCAAGACGGATTAACGGTAAAGCTGGGCAATCTGGAGAGGACATCTGAAAAGCGGGGCGCTGGGTCCTCTCAGAGTTAATGCATACTCATTCCTACCACGGCAGCTCCTGCCCGTCGCGGTGGAAGAACTTGCCGGTGTCGATGGTCCTCAACCGATCAATCAGTTTCAGCAGGTCGCGTACCGATTCCGATGGTAGCAGGGGCGCGGCCGATCCACCCATGTCGGTCTGGACCCAGCCGGGATGGACTGCCACCACCAGAATGCCCTTGGAGCGCAGGTCGAAGGCCAGCGCGCGGGTGAGCATATTCAAGGCGGCCTTGCTGCTACAATAGCTGTAATCGCCGCCGCTCTGCTTGCTGGCCAGCGAGCCCATCTTGGACGTAATGTTGATTACTTTAGGATCATCGCCTCGTTTCAACAGGTCGAGGAAGCCTTTGGTTACTAGTAGCGGTCCCACGGAATTGACCTGGAAGGTATGGAGCATCGCTTGGGCGTTCAGGCTGGCCAGCGTCTCATCCTGAGGGTTGACTCCGGCGTTGTTGATCAGCAGGTCCAGCCCGTCAACTTGGGATCTCACGCTTTCCACAGCGGCCTCGATGCTTGCCCCGTCCGTCACGTCCAATGGCAGGACGGTAAGCCGGTCCGGATGACGAGATACCAGGGTCTGCAGATCAGCCGCTTCCCCGGGATTGCGGCAACCGGCCAACACCTGGTCACCACGATCGAGGGTCTGGCGGACGAATTCGAGACCCAGGCCTCGGCTGGCTCCGGTGATCAAGATTCGCATCAGGGGTCCTCTCCTTTCGCTTTATCATTCAAATATCCAAGATAGCTCCTCCAACCCCGGGAACTTGGTATTCTTACTGAGATTGTGTGGTTGAGCCCGATTGGTCATTGCTCCTGTCTTTCTGGGCAACGTTGGCATCACAACCGGTGCACCTTGAGGAAGTTGGTTCGCCCTTCGCCGACCAGGGGGAAGCCGCCGGTGACCACCACCAGGTCGTCCTTATCGGCCAGCTCGAGTTCCAACACCCGGCTGGCCATCGCCTCGATTAGCTCGTCTGTACTTTTGTATGAGGGTATCAGCACCGGTGCCACCCCCCAGGTCAGCGCCAGACGTCGGCATGTAACTAAATTTGGGGTGAAGGCCACGATTGGCTGCCCCGGGCGCGCCCGGGCCACCTGGCGCGCAGTGTATCCGCTCCAGGTCGAGATGGCAATAAGCCGCGCGCCAACGTAACTAGCGATGACATGCGCTGCCTCGCTAATCGCGTCGGTGATCGGGTGGAGATTCCCTACCTCGGTGAAGCTCACCGCTTCCATCGGGCGAACCATTTTCCGTTCCAGGGTTGCGTCGATCTTGGCCATCATCTTCACCGCACGCACCGGGTGCTGACCGATAGCCGTCTCCCCCGAGAGCATCACCGCATCGGTGCCATCGAGGATCGCATTTGCCACGTCGCTGGCCTCAGCCCGAGTGGGGCGCGGATTTTCGATCATGGATTGCAGCATCTGGGTGGCAGTGATCACCGGCTTGCCAAGACGGTTGCAGTGGCTGATGATCTCCTTCTGGTGGAGTGGCACCTCCTGCACCGAGACCTCCATCCCCAGGTCGCCCCGGGCCACCATTACTGCGTCGGCTGCCTCGATGATCTCCCCTAGATTTTGAAGCGCTTCGCGCTTTTCGATCTTGGCCACGATAGCGGCAGCATGCTTCTCGCCGGCCTGCCTTTGGATCAGGAAGCGCAACTCCTCCACATCCGCGGCACGTCGCACGAATGACAGCGCCAAGAAGTCGGCGCCCTGCTCCAGGGCAAAACTCGCATCTTCCCGGTCCTTCGCCGTTATCGCCGAAGCATGTGGCGCGACCCCCGGAGCAGCCACCCCCTTATGGGAGGTCAACTGGCCGCCCACAATGACTTGGCAGATCAGCTCATCGGGGTTTTTCCGCTCCACCACAAATTCCAGCGCGCCGTCGTCGAGAAGCAGGGGTTGGCCTGCCTCGACCCGGTCGATCAGCTCTGGGTGGGGCAGGTGGACCACGTTGCCCTCTCCGGTAGCAGGACGGGTACTAAGCACCACCCGGTTGCCCGGCTCAAGCCGGAGCGGCTCTGGGCTGATCTCGCCGATGCGAAGCTTCGGCCCCTGCAAATCGGCCATCACCGCCAGGTTGGCGCCCTCTTCTTCGGCGATCTGCCGGGCGTTTCGGATATCCCGCGCGTGCTCCGGGTGAGTTCCGTAGGAGAAGTTGACCCTGGCCACGTCCATTCCGGCGCGGATCATCGCCCGCAGCCTCGCCTCATCACGCGACGCCGGGCCGAGGGTGCAGACAATCTTGGTCCGCTTGCTGCCTGCGGCGGTCATCAGCTTTACCACTCCTAATCGACGGCTCTGCCTCAGCCGATAGGGTTACACTCCACCGGAGCACCTCGCCCAACTGCCGGTACCTGCAATATCAGTTGTAACAATAGATAGCCTATAGACAAAGGGGACGTGGGACAAGCTCCACCATGGGGCAATCGGTTGCGGTCTTCGCCATTCCTAGGGCGGTCTCGAGGGTCAAGGGCTCCCCGGTGGTACGGGAAGAGGGGATCTTGGAAGTGCCCGGGTCGCTTGGGAGCGGATGACGCCTAGGCGGCTAGGCCGAAGGGACCACCCTGCAACTTTTTTTAAGAAATTCCCACTCGCGGTCCACCTCTTCCTGGATCTCGGCGATGACCTCTCTGTTTTCCTCCGGCCGGAACAGGTGAGCGAACCGCCCCTGGGGCTTGAGCCACTGGCGGATGTCCACCCGCTCCTTGGGGACATAGTTGAGGCGCCACTGGCCGTCCTCGATCTCATACAGCGGCCAGAAGCGGGTCTCCACCGCCAGTCGGGCGATCTCGGTGGTGAGCTTCCCCTCATGGCGCCAGCCGCGGAAGCAGGTGGACATGACGTTGATGAAGCTCGGCCCGTCCTTGGCGGCTGCCCGCTCCACCTTCTGGGAGAGGTCCTGCCAGTGGGAGATCGAGGCCTGAGCCACATAGGGGATGTGATGGCCGGCAATGATCTGGGTTAGGTCCTTCCGGTGACGGCGCTTTCCGAAGCTCTCCTTCCCCGTCGGCTCAGTGGTGGCAAACGCCCCCATCGGGGTGGCCGAGGAGCGTTGAATTCCGGTGTTCATGTAGGCTTCATTATCGTAGCAAACGTAGAGAAAGTTGTGCCCCCGCTCCAACGCGCCGGACAATGACTGCAGGCCGATGTCGTAGGTCCCCCCGTCGCCGCCGAAGGCGACGAATTTTACATCGCCTGTGACCTTCCCTTTCCTTTTCAGGACCCGATAGGCGGCCTCCACCCCCGAGATGGTCGCCGCGGCGTTCTCGAAGGCGTTATGAATCCAGGGAATGTTCCAAGCGGTGTAGGGATAGAGCGTCGTTGCCACCTCGAGGCATCCGGTGGCGTTGGCCACCACCACCGGCTCCTTGATCGAGTTGAGTACCGTGCGGACGACGATGGGAATCCCGCAACCGGCGCACAGAGCGTGGCCGTAGCCAAACCGCTGCTCCCCCTCCTCCCGCTTTGCCAGGGTCTTGATATTGGCCATAGGACTTGTCTCCTTTTTCAGCTTTCAGCAATCCGCTCTTCTCGGCTTTTAGCTGACCGCTTTCTATTTATTCCCGCAGGCCGATATAGTGCATCTCTTTACTCAACTGTTCCTCCTCGATCTGGTGGAAGACCTCCTCGAGCTGCTTGGCCGAGGTGTCCCGCCCGCCGAGGCCGTAGGTGTAGTTATAAAGCCGCGTTCTCCCCTCGGAGTCGCAGAGGGCCGAGCTGACCTCGAGATAAAGCGGCCCAAAGCTCCCGAAGGAGAGCGCTCGGTCGAGCACTGCTATCGCTTTCTTCCCGGAGAGAGCCTCGGCGAGTTCCTCACGGGGGAAGGGGCGGAACAACCACAATTTGAGCAGCCCGACCTTCTCGCCCCGCTCCCGCAGGTTGTCCACGGCCTCCTTGGCCGTCCCGCCCGTGGACCCCATCACCACCAGGGCATATTCGGCATCGTCCAGGTGATAAGGCTCGAAGAATCCCCGATACTCCCGCCCCGAAATTCGCGAGAATTCAGCCTGGATCTCCGAGAGGACCGGGAAGACGCTCTCTATCCCGTCCACCTGCTGGCGCTTCAGCTCAAAGTAATATTCGGGGAGGGCGAACGGCCCCTGGGTGGTGGGATGGTTCAAGTCGAGCAGGGGAAATTTCGGACGATACTCGCCGACGAATTCCTTTACTGCCTCGTCCTCCAGAAGCTCCACCACGTCCGCCGTATGGGTCAAGGCGAACCCGTCGAGATTGACCCAGACCGGCAGGAGCACCTCTTCATGCTCGGCTATCCGCTGGGCCATGAGCATGAAGTCGTAGGCCTCCTGGGCGTCCTCGGCGAACAACTGGGCGACACCAGCGTCGCGGCCGAGCATTGCATCGGAATGGTCGCAGTGGATGTTGATCGGCCCGGAGAGGGCCCGATTGGCGATGGCCATGACGATGGGACAACGCATCGAGGCGGCGATGTAGACGATCTCGATCATCAAGGCGAGCCCTTGAGAGGCGGTGGCGGTCACCGTCCGCGCCCCGGCGACCGAAGCGCCGACACAGGCCGACATCGCGGAGTGCTCCGACTCCACTGTAATCAGCTCGCTGCCCACCTTCCCGTCGGCCACATATCCGGCAAAATAGTGCATGATCTCCGACTGGGGGGTGATCGGGTAGGCCGCGACCACGTCCGGCTCGATCTGGCGCATCGCCTCGGCGACCGCCTGGTGGCCGGTGAGGACCTGCCGTTGTTCACTTACCGCTGCCAAATTTCCTCCCTTCGAGCCGCCCCCGTTCGGGAATCTCCTCCTCTTCGGGGACCATCTCGATCGCCTCGGTGGGACAGGTGTAGGCGCAAATCCCACAGCCCTTGCAGTAGTCATAGTCGAAGCCGGCCATCTGCTGATCCTCAGTCAGGATGGCCACCTCGGGGCAGCGGACCCAGCAGAGGAGGCAGTTGACGCATTCCCCTTCATCCCAGACCGGCTTCTCCGTCCGCCAGTCACCCGTCTTTTTCTTCTCCCGCTCGAGCGTAGCCTGGATCACCCCGCCGAGCGGCAAGTCCTTATAGCCCTTCATGAGGTCTCCTTGCTTCGCGCTCCATTGGGACTCAGGCGCTCATAGCCCTCCTTGAGGGCGGAGAGGTTGGCCTGGACGATCCCTTCCGCGACCTTCTTGCCGATCAGCTTCTCCAGTTCCTTCAATAATGGCTCTAGGGGAAAGTCGATCGCCCGGGCCAGCGCGCCCAGCATGGGGACGTTGGGGTAGCCCGCTCCGGTCTCCTCGGCGACCCCTTCGGCATCGATGGTGAGGATCTTCCCGGAAAACCCGGTCTTCCCCCGGATCTCCTCCGGGGAGACCTTGGTGTTTACCAGCAGGATCCCTTGCGGTTTGAGACCCTCGG
>JABAHQ010009965.1_pt2 | contig 10391 bp, 11 predicted proteins | sample 7062091 | NCBI WGS metagenome assembly JABAHQ01 (sample SAMN14534359, study PRJNA622989) | marine sediment metagenome | biome: marine biome [ENVO:00000428]; feature: marine pelagic biome [ENVO:01000023]; material: deep marine sediment [ENVO:00002113] | place: India: Gulf of Kutch | collected... | reverse complement strand
GCGGTGGCCCTGGGGCATCCGATCGGGGCGTCGGGCGCCCGCATCCTGGTGACCCTCCTGGGCGCCATGGAGGACGGGGGGGTGGAGTCGGGCCTCGCCACCCTCTGCCTCGGAGGCGGCAACGCCGTAGCCCTCACGGTCCACAAGAACGGCTCGTGAGGGGCACCGAGAGCCCCGGGCGCTGCTAGCCCGGGGCTTTTTTTTCACGGGGAGCGGGGATGCGCGCCGACCTCTTCCGGGACGCGACCGGGCGCCTCCGGGTGGGCTGGCGCCTACTCTGGTTCGCCGGGGCCTTCGTTGCGCTGGCGGCGCTGGGCTTCGGGCTCCTCGGGGGCGTGGGGCTGGTGGGGCAGGCGGCGGTCATGCTCATGGCCGCCCTGGTCGCGGGCTGGTGGGTGCTGCGCGCGGCGGACGGCCGGGCGCCCGGGGCCCTGGGCTTCTACGCCTCGCCCGAGGCGCCCGGCGAGGCGGCCCGGGGGCTCCTCCTGGGCATGGGTGTCGCCCTCTCCGCCGTGGGGGCGATCGCCCTGGCCGGCGGGGTGCGGTGGGAGGCCGAGTCCGGGACGCTGGGCGGCGTGGCGGTCGAGGCGGTCCGCTCCCTGGCGTTCTTCGCCGTGCCCGCCGCCGCCGAGGAGGCCCTGGCCCGGGGCTACCCGCTCCAGGCCCTGGCCGAGGCGTGGGGTCCCGGGATCGCCCTGGCGGTGACCTCGGTGGGGTTCGGTCTCCTCCACCTGGAGAACCCGGGCCTCACCCCGGTCGCCATGATGAACCTCGTGGCGGCGGGGCTCCTCCTGGGGGTGGTCTACCTCCGGACCGGGAGCCTCTGGTGGGCCAGCGGGGTGCACCTGGGGTGGAACTGGTCCCACGGGTTCGTCGCGGACCTGCCGGTGAGCGGGCTGGACCTGGTCGACGCGCCCCTCTGGGAGGGGGCTCCGGTGGGGGCCGCCTGGATCGGAGGCGGCGCCTTCGGGCCCGAGGGGAGCGTCCTCACCACGGCCGTAGCCCTCGCGGCGTCGGCGGCCCTCTGGTGGGGCCCGTGGCTGAGCCCCGGCGAGGAGGCCCGGAGGGCTCGGCCCCTGGCGCCCCTGCCCCGGCGGACCGTCTCACGGGCCGGGGAAGCCGCGGAGGACGGCGACGACGAAGGCGGAATGGCGACCGGCGAAGGAGGCGGATGAGCATCCAGAAGATCGCGGTGATCGGTGGAGGAACGATGGGCAACGGGATCGCCCACGTCTGCGCCCTTCACGGACGGGACGTGCGCCTCGTGGACGTCTCCGAGGAGATGCTGGACGCCGCCCTGGCGACGATCTCCAGGAATCTGGACCGCCAGGTGAAGAGGGGCGCCGTGGACGAGGCCGCGAAGGCCGCGGCCCTGGAACGGATCTCCACCTTCACCGAGATCGACGAGGGGGTGGCCGGGGCGGAGCTCGTGATCGAGGCGGTTCCCGAGACGCCGCGCCTGAAGTACGACCTCTTCGAGGACCTGGACGAGGCGGCCCCCGGGGACGCGATCCTCGCCTCCAACACCTCGTCGATCTCGATCACCGAGATCGCCGCCCGCACGGAGCGGCCGGAGAAGGTGATCGGGATGCACTTCATGAACCCGGTGCCCGTGATGGAGCTGGTGGAGGTGATCCGGGGGCTGGCCACCGACGACCCGACCACCCGGGCCGTGCTGGAACTCTCCGGAGAGCTCGGGAAGACGCCGGTGGAGGTCAACGACTTTCCCGGCTTCGTCTCCAACCGGGTCCTCATGCCCATGATCAACGAGGCGGTCTTCGCCCTCATGGAGGGCGTCGCCGAGGCGGAGGCGATCGACACGGTCATGAGGCTGGGGATGAACCATCCCATGGGTCCCCTGGCCCTCGCCGACCTCATCGGCCTGGACACGTGCCTGAAGATCCTCGAGGTGCTCCACCGGGAGCTGGGCGACGACCGATACCGCCCCTGTCCCCTCCTCCGCAAGCACGTGGCGGCGGGGTGGCTCGGACGGAAGACGGGGCGGGGCTTCTACGACTACGACGGGAGCTGAGGGAGGGACCGTGCTCACCGCCGAGCAGCGCGAGATCCGCAGCCTCGCCCGGGAGTTTGCCGGGTCCGAGATCCGTCCCCGGGCCGCGGAGTGGGACGAGGCCCGTGCCCTGGACGACGGGATCTTCTCCCAGCTCGCCGAGCTCGGATTCCTGGGGATGCGCGTCCCCGAGTCCCACGGGGGGCTCGGCCTGGACCCCGTGACCTATCTGGTCGCCGTGGAGGAGCTCTCCTGGGGAGATCCCGTGGTCGGGCTGCAGGTGTCGGTCCAGAACGGCCTCGTGGCCACGGCGATCCTGGAGCGCGGAAGCGGCGAGCAGAGGGAGCGCTGGCTCCCGGCCCTGGCGTCGGGGGACCTCCTGGGGGCCTTCGCCCTCTCGGAGCCCCGGGCCGGCAGCGACGCAACGGCCCTGGAGACCCGGGCGGAGCGGGCCGACGACGGCTGGGTCCTCACGGGTCGCAAGAAGTGGGTGACCAACGGGGACCGGGCCGACCGGATCATCGTCTTCGCCCGGACCGGCGAGGGGAGGAAGGCGGTGGGCGCCTTCGTGGTGGACCGCTCGGCCGACGGATACCGGGTCGTCGCCCGTGAGACCACCATGGGATTCCGGGCGTCGGAGACGGTGGAGGTGGAGCTGGACGGCGTGCGGGTGCCCGGGGAGGACGTCCTGGGAGATCCGCAGGGCGGCTTCGCCTGTGCCATGGATGCCCTGGACGCGGGACGCCTGGGGGTCGCGGCCGTCTCCCTGGGGATCGCCCAGGCGGCCCTGGAGCATTCGATCTCCTACGCCACCGAGCGAGAGCAGTTCGACCGGCCGATCGCCGACTTCGGCGCGATCCGGGAGAAGCTGGCCCGCATGGAGATCCGGATCGCCCAGGCCCGGGCCCTCGCCCACCGGGTGGCCGAGGAGTACGGGGAGGGGGCCGGGGCGGGGAATCCCGGAGACGGGCCCGGGCTCCGGAGCCTCACGGCCCGGGTGGGGATGGCGAAGACGGCGGCCAGCGAGGCCGCCCTCTGGGTCGCCGACGAGGCGGTCCAGATCTACGGCGGCTACGGATACATGCGGGACTACCCGGTGGAGAAGCTCATGCGGGACGCGAAGGGAACCGAGATCTTCGAGGGGACCAACGAGATCCTCAGGGAGCTCACGGCCCGGGCCCTCCTCGAGGAGATCTCGGGCGGATAGCCGATCTCCGCGGCCCGCGCCGGGAACGAAGACGGGCGGGCGGGAGGCACGAGCGAACGAGAGCCGGAGTCCACACGGATGCAAGTCTTCGACCTGATGGCCGAGCGGGACCACGAGCAGATCGCGTTCTGGAGCGAGCCGTCGATCGGGTACCGCGGCATCATCGCGATCCACGACACCACCCTCGGCCCGGCCCTGGGGGGCACCCGCTTCTGGAGCTACGGGAGCGACCGGGAAGCCGTGGTGGACGTTCTCCGCCTCGCCCGGGGGATGACGTACAAGGCCGCGATCACGGGCCTGAACCTGGGCGGCGGAAAGTCGGTCATCATCGGCGACAACCGGACCACGGACCGGGAGATGATCTTCCGGGCCCACGGCCGGGCGGTGGAGTCGCTGAAGGGCCGCTACATCACCGCCGAGGACGTGGGCACCTCCGTGGAGGACATGGAATACGTCCGCATGGAGACCGACCACGTGACGGGCGTCCTGGGGGGCTCGGGCGATCCGTCCCCCGTCACCGCCTACGGGGTCTACATGGGGATCAAGGGCGCGGCCCGCCGGCGCTACGGCTCCGACGCCCTGGGCGGCAAGCACGTGGCGGTCCAGGGTGTGGGCCACGTCGGCTACCACCTCTCCCGCTTCCTCGCCGAGGAGGGCGCCCGCCTCACGGTGACCGACATCGATCGCGAGCGCGTGCGGCGGGTGGTCGAGGATTTCGGGGCCGAGTCCGTGGAGCCGGACGAGATCTACACCGTGCCCGCGGACATCTTCGCCCCGTGCGCCCTGGGCGCGGTGATCAACGACGACACGCTCCCCGTCCTCGAGTTCGACATCGTGGCCGGGGGCGCCAACAACCAGCTGGCGGAGGCCCGACACGGGGCCGACGTGCAGGAGAGGGGGATCCTCTACGCCCCCGACTACGTGATCAACGCCGGAGGAATCTGCAACGTCTACGGCGAGCTCCACGACTGGTCGCCGGAGCGGAGCAAGCGCAAGGCCGGCGAGATCTACCACACCATCCTGCGGGTCTTCGCCCTGGCCGAGGACGAGGGGATTCCGACCTCCGAGGCGGCCGATCGCCTGGCCGAAGAGCGGATCGCCTCCACCCGGGAGCTCCACCGCAGCCTCATCTGAGGCCTCCCGGGACGTCCCGGAGCGCCGTCACCCGGGGGCCTGTGCGGCGCCTGCCCGTGTTCCCTACTTTCGCCGTGCGGATCCGCTCGACGCGAACCCCGACCCGGAACGGTACGCCGTGATGGAACACCTGAAGGAGACCGACCCGGAGATCTACCGGGCGATACGGAACGAGGCGAAGCGCCAGAACGAGGGCCTCGAGCTCATCGCCAGCGAGAACTTCGTCTCCCGGGCCGTGCTGGAGGCGATGGGAACGGTCCTGACCAACAAGTACGCCGAGGGGCTTCCCGGAAAGCGGTACTACGGCGGCTGCGAGCACGTGGACGTGGCCGAGAGCCTGGCCCGGGAGCGGGCGAAGGAGCTCTTCGGCGCCGAGCACGCCAACGTCCAGCCCCACGCGGGCGCCCAGGCGAACATGGCCGCCTATCTGGCCTTCCTGGAGCCGGGCGACCGGATCCTGGGGATGAACCTGAGCCACGGCGGGCACCTCACCCACGGCTCTCCCGTGAACTTCAGCGGCCGCCTCTTCGAGGTCTCCGCGTACGGGGTGGACGAGGACGGCTGGCTGGACCACGATCTGCTGCGGGAGCAGGCCCGTGAGCACCGGCCGACGATGATCGTGGCCGGCTGGAGCGCATACCCCCGGGTCCTGGACTTCGAGGTCTTCCGGGAGATCGCCGACGAGGTGGATGCGGTGCTTCTCGTCGACATGGCCCACTTCGCGGGGCTGGTGGCCGGGGGCGTCCACCCCTCGCCCGTCCCCCACGCACACGTGGTGACGACCACCACCCACAAGACCCTGCGGGGCCCCCGGTCCGGGATGATCCTCTGCCCCGAGGAGCACGCCAAGGCGATCGACAAGGCGGTCTTTCCCCTCGTCCAGGGGGGGCCGCTCATGCATATGATCGCGGCGAAGGCCGTCTGCTTCGAGGAGGCGCTCCGGCCCTCCTTCCGGGAGTACGCCCGCCAGATCGTGGAAAACGCCCGGGCCCTGGCGGAGCGCCTCGCCGAGCACGGCTTCCACCTGGTGAGCGGGGGCACGGACACCCACCTCATGCTCGTGGACCTGCGGCCGAGCCACGACGAGCTCACCGGGAAGGAGGCCGAAGAGGCCCTGGAGAGGGCGGGGATCACGGTGAACAAGAACACCGTTCCGGGGGAGACCCGCTCCCCGTTCGTCACCTCCGGGCTCCGCATCGGCACGCCCGCGCTCACGACCCGGGCGATGGGGGAGGAGGAGATGCGCAGGGTGGGCGACTGGATCGCCGAGATCCTCGAGGCTCCGGGAGACGAGGACCGGATCACCCGGGTCCGGGAGGAGGTGCGGGAGCTGTGCGCCGCCTTCCCGCTCTACGAGGAGCTGGCCTCTTGAGGGCCGGACCTGCCGGGAAGGGGACGTCGTGAGAGCCCTGCGCACGGGTCGAATTCGCGCCGTCGGGACAGCCTTCGCGGCCGGGGATGTCAAGCGTCGCGTCAACCCTGGCGTCAGATCGCAACGGTCGTAACATTTCAACCATGACGCAGCTTCAGTTCGCCGGAGAGATCCTGGATCGCCTCGTCGAGCGGAACCCCCGCTACGACGGACGGGCCTATTTCTTCGTGCTCGCGGCGCTCCACGGCGTCATGGAGGGGTTGGACCGGCCCCGCCACATCTCCGGGCGGGAGCTGGCCGAGGGCGTCCGCAGCCTGGCGCTGGAGCGCTTCGGTCCCATGGCCCGGACCGTCCTCGAGCACTGGGGGATCCACACCACCGACGACCTGGGCGAGATCGTCTTCGCCCTGGTGGAGTGCGGGGTCCTCACGAAGCAGGACGAGGACCGGAAGGAGGACTTCCAGGACGTCTTCGACTTCGAGGAGGCGTTCGACGAGAACTATCCGTGGGGAGCGGCGCTGTAGGAGCGTGTCCGGGCCAAGGAGCACGCTCCCGGCTGATCAGAGCCTGGCGGAGGACCACGACGTGGACGGGAGGGGTCGATGAGCATGGTGGAAGAGCGGGGATATCCCCACTGTCTGAAATGCGAGGCCGGCGTGCTGCTGCCGCTCTCGGACTACGGTCGGGAGGGGTCCACGATTCGCTACAAGGCCTGGGTGTGCTCGAACCCCGACTGCGGCTTCAACATCCGCATCGACAACGGAGAGGTGAGCTTCGGCCGGACGATCGCCCAGAGCTACAAGTAGGTCCGGACGGCCCCCTTCCGATGGTCGCTTGACGACTCCTCCGTCCTCACCCATCCGTCCCTTCGGCCGCGTCCACGTCGGGGCTCCCACCGGCGAGGAGGCGGCCGCTTTCGATCGGCGCGCCATCCGGGACCTCGGCGTGCCCCAGCCGACCCTCATGGAGAACGCCGGTCGGTCGGCGGCGCAGATCCTCGACCGCCTCCATCCCGACGGCGAGGTCCTGGCCCTGGTTGGCGCCGGCAACAACGGCGGCGACGCCCTGGTTCTCCTGCGCACCCTCGCGGCCTGGGGCCGGCCCGTGACCGCCCTCGTGGTGGCCGACCGGGAGGAGCCCGAGCCCGTCCTCCACGGCTGGGACCTCCGGACGATTCGCGACGAGGGGCTCCTCGACCACCCCGACGCCTACGACGACGCCCTCTCCCGGGGACGGGTTCTGGTGGACGGGATCCTGGGGACCGGGATCCGGGGGGCGCCCCGGCAGCGCCAGGCCGCGGCGATCCGGGCCGTGAACCGCTCTCCGGCCCCGGTCCTGGCCCTGGACATCCCGTCGGGGGTGAACGCGGGGACGGGGGCGGTCCCGGGCGAAGCGGTGGAGGCGGAGGTGACCGTGGCGTTCGGCTGGCCGAAGCTGGGGAGCCTTCTCCACCCGGGGCGGTCCCGGGTCGGCCGCCTGGTTGCCGTGGAGATCGGCTTTCCGCCCGGCGCCGACGAGGGCTTCGGAGCCGCCCTGGTCACGCCGGCCTGGGCCGCGTCCCACCGTCCGCGCCGGGCTCCGGAGACCCACAAGTACGAAGTGGGCGCCCTGACCCTCCTGGCGGGAAGGGAAGGGATGGCCGGGGCGGCGATCATGGCGGCCCGTGCGGCGATGAGGGCAGGAGTGGGTCTCCTCCGGGTGGCCTCGGTGCCCGGGAACCGGGTCGTCCTCCAGACCGACCTTCCCGAGGCGATCTTCGTCGACGCCACCGATCCGGCCGCCCTGGCGGAGGCCGTGGAGGGCTCGGCCGCCCTCGCCGCCGGCCCGGGCCTCGGCACCGACGAGGACGCCGGGCGCCGTCTCGGCGACGCCCTCGAGGCGACCGAGGACCGGGCGGTGCTCCTGGACGCCGACGCCCTGACCCTGGTNNCCCCACCCCGGTGAGATGGCCCGGATCACGGGTGTTGAGGCGGAGGAGGTCAAAGCGGATCGGGTGGGGGCCGCCCGCAAGACGGCGAGCCGGACCGGCTGTGCCGTCCTCCTCAAGGGCCTGCCCTCCGTTGTGGCCTCCCCCGAGGGCCCGCTCCGGGTGGACACGGTGGGCAGCTCGGATCTGGCGACGGCCGGGATGGGGGACGTGCTCACCGGGGTGGCGGCGAGCTTCCTGGCCCAGGGCTCCGAGCCGGGGGTCGCGGGGGCCCTGGGCCTCCACGTCTCGGGTCGGGCCGCGGCCAGGGCACGGAGGGGCGCGGGGCTCGTCCCCGGCGACGTGATCGAGCACCTTCCCGACGCCCTGGAGGAGGAGGGGCCCGGAGAGACCGGACTCGACCTCCCCTTCGTGGTCTTCGACCAGGATTCGGCCCGATGACGACCTCCGCCGAGGACGAGGCGGCTCCGGCGTCCTCCCGGCGCCCCAGGATCCGCCTGGGCCGGGGAGCGGAGTTCGACCTCGTGCGCGCCTTCCTGGGTCCGGAAGGGCCCCTTCCCGAAGCGGTCCGGGTGGGGCCGGGGGACGACGCTTTGGTCCTGGAGGACGGGGTCGTGATCTCGTGCGACCTCTCCGTCGAGGACGTCCACTTCCGCCGGAGCTGGCTCACCTTCCAGGAGATCGGGTACCGGGCCGCGGCCGCGGCGCTCAGCGACCTGGCCGGTATGGCGGCCGAGCCCCTGGGCGTCCTCGTGAGCCTCGCGATCTCCCCGTCCGAGGCGGAGTCCGTGGGGACCGCCCTCCACGCCGGCGTCCACGAGGCCCTGGCGTCGGTCGAGGGCGCCCTCCTGGGCGGGGACCTGAGCGCCTCCCCGGCCCCCCTGGTCCTGGACGTGGTGGCGGTGGGGCGGGCCGACGAGCCGGCCCTCCGCGACGGAGCCCGTCCCGGCGACGAGGTGTGGGTCACGGGGCGACTCGGCGGGGCCGCGGGTGCGGTGAGGGTCTGGGAGGGGGGCGGGGAGCCGGGCCCCGGTCTACGAAAGGCGTTCGCCCGCCCCCGTCCCCGGATCCGGGAGGCGCGCTGGCTGGTGCGCGAGGGGCGGGTCCGCGCCCTGCTCGACCTCTCCGACGGGCTGGCCGGCGACGCGGGTCACCTGGCCGCGGCCGGGGGCGTGCGGGTCGTGCTGGAGGCCGCCGCGATCCCCGTGGAGCCGGGCCTCGAGGCCGGGGCCGCTCCGGGGGAGGCCCTGGACCTGGCGCTCCGCGGGGGCGAGGATTACGAGCTCCTCCTCGCCGCGGCCCCCGGGAGCGTGGAGGAGCTGGTGGACGAGTTCGCGCTGCGCTTCGGGACCCCCCTGACCCGGGTGGGGCGCGTCGAGGCCGGGGAGGGGGTTCACCTGGCGAGAGGGGAGGACGGGCGCCCCACACCCCTCGACCTCGGTGGCTTCGACCACTTCGCCGCCGGCGACGGAGGCCGCTGATGCGGACGCTCTGGGTTTATCTCTTCGGGTTCTTCTCCACGCTCTACAACGCCCTCCGGGTCGTCCTCTGCCCCCTGCGCTCCTCGTGTGACCAGCTCCGGGTGTGCGACGACGTGCCCCGGGAGTGGTCCCGGCAGATCCTCTGGGCGACCGGCGTCGAGGTCGAGGTCGAGGGTGCCGAATCCTTCGATCCCGAGCGGGCCCAGCTCGTGGTCTCGAATCACCAGTCGTGGTTCGACGTCTTCGCCCTGGCGGCGTACTTCCCGGGCCGTTACCACTTCGTCGCCAAGCAGGAGCTGGCGGCGATCCCGATCTTCGGCAGGGCGTGGATCACCTGCGGGCACATTGCAATCGACCGGCACAACCGTCAGGCNNATCGTCATGTTTCCCGAGGGCACCCGCTCCCCCACCGGCGAGCTCCAGCGCTTCAAGAAGGGGGCGTTCGTCCTGGCCCTGAAGGCCGGGGTGCCCGTGGTTCCCGTGGCCGTCGTGGGAAGCCGGGAGGTCATGCCCAAGGGCGGCTGGCGCGTTCGGCCCGGACGGATCCGGATCCGCTTCGGCGAGGCGATCCCCACCGACGAGTACACCATGGAATCCCGCGACGAGCTCCTCCAGCGGACGTGGGCCGCGGTGGCGGCCCTGAAGGAGGGATCGCCGGTCGAGGGGATGGAGGAGCGCGCTCCTCCCCCGGCCCCTTCGGGACATCCGGGGCGGGCGGGCCACGCCGTCGAGGACGGATCCACGGAGCTGCCCGAGAGAGACGAAGCCGAGAGGACACGGGAGCGGAGGGGCTAGTGTCTGCGATCGTGGACGTGCGGGGCCGGGAGATCCTGGATTCCCGGGGCAATCCCACCGTGGAGGCCGAGGTGATCCTGGAGACCGGCGCCCGGGGACGGGCCGCCGTGCCCAGCGGGGCTTCCACCGGGGAGCACGAGGCCGTGGAGCTGAGGGACGGAGATCCGGACCGCTACGGGGGGAAGGGGGTGCTCACGGCCGTGGCCCACGTGAACGGGGCGCTCCGGGACGCCCTGCGGGGCTTCGAGGCCCGGGAGCAGATGGACATCGACCGCACGATGAACGAGCTCGACGGGACCGAGAACAAGGGCCGCCTGGGGGCCAACGCGATCCTGGCGGTCTCCATGGCCGTGGCCCGGGCCGCAGCGTCCGATCTGGGGATTCCCCTCTGGCGCTACCTGGGTGGGGAGGACGACGGGCTCCTTCCCGTCCCTATGATGAACATCCTGAACGGCGGCGCCCAC
>JABAHQ010032122.1_pt1 | contig 10393 bp, 11 predicted proteins | sample 7062091 | NCBI WGS metagenome assembly JABAHQ01 (sample SAMN14534359, study PRJNA622989) | marine sediment metagenome | biome: marine biome [ENVO:00000428]; feature: marine pelagic biome [ENVO:01000023]; material: deep marine sediment [ENVO:00002113] | place: India: Gulf of Kutch | collected... | reverse complement strand
AACCTGGAAGGAAATCAAGTTCGAATTCGATACTGTTGACAAGCTGGACGTTTCTCACAAGTAATGTCCGCAACAATATGGATGCCCGGGGTATGCCCGGGCATCCATACCCCCTGAAAGAAAACGATATTTTCAGGGACAACCGAATTCATTGATACAGAGGATTTTAAAATGAGTGAAATGCAAGATTACAAATCAAGCCTGAGCGACACGTCAAGCCGCAAGTTTGAAACCTTTTCATACCTGCCGGCCTTGGACTCGGACCAGATCCGCAAGCAGATCGAGTACATCGTCAGCAAGGGCTGGAACCCTGGCATCGAGCACACCGAACCGGAAAATGCTGTAAGCAACTACTGGTACATGTGGAAGCTGCCAATGTTCGGTGAAACCGACGTTGACGCTATCCTGACCGAAGTTGAAAACTGCCACAAAGCACACCCGAACAACCACGTTCGTCTGCTGGGCTTCGACAACTTCGCACAGTCTGCAGGTGCTGCAATGGTCATCTACCGCGGCAAGACTGTTTAATCGCAGGGTAGCGACACATAAAGAAGCCCCTGCCCGACAATGTACGGACAGGGGCTTTTTTATTAACCCGGCAACCTTGATTCACCTCGAGCATTCAGCCGAATGTATTTGTCACAGACAAGGACATCCGGACGGGTTTTCGAAAATATCAGGAGAAAATAAATCATGACCGATCACAACATCGATCAATACCAGATCAAACAGGAACCCTATTACCTGCAGGTCAGCAATGAAATCGGCCTGTTTGAAGCAGCCTATAGCGCACGTATGCCGGTTAATCTCAAGGGACCTACCGGCTGTGGTAAAACACGTTTTGTTGAATACATGGCCTGGAAACTGGGTCGTCCACTGATCACCGTCGCCTGTAATGAAGATATGACCGCCTCCGACCTGGTAGGTCGTTATCTGCTCGATAAGGACGGCACTGTCTGGCAGGATGGCCCGCTGACCACTGCCGCACGTATCGGTGCAATCTGCTATCTCGATGAAGTAGTCGAGGCACGTCAGGATACCACGGTGGTCATCCACCCGCTGACCGACCACCGTCGTACCCTGCCACTGGATAAAAAGGGGGAACTGATCGAGGCCCATCCGGACTTCCAGCTGGTCATCTCCTACAACCCGGGATACCAGAGTCTGATGAAAGATCTGAAACAGTCTACCAAGCAGCGTTTTGCCGCTCTGGATTTTGACTACCCGACTGCCGACCTGGAAGCGCAGATCCTGACAAAGGAAACCGGTATAAACGCTGAACATGCAGAGAAACTGGTACAGATTGCGCATCGCGCCCGCAACCTGAAAGGACATGGTCTGGATGAAGGCATCTCGACCCGTCTGCTGGTCTATGCCGCCCAACTGATTGCCAAGGACATTGAACCGGTCGCCGCCTGCAGCATGACACTGGTTCGGCCGCTGACCGATGATCCGGACATGCGCGACACGCTGGATGCTGCTGTCAGCACCTTCTTTGGTTAGAAAGGCGTATCGACCCGCAACAATGGAGACAGCCGACTATCTTGAAAGCCTGCGTCGCGACATTGTCTTTAACACGATCCTGCGCGAACAGGCCTTCGAATTTCACTCGACATGGGGACTGTTCTCTCCCCGCGAAATAGATGACGGCACACGGTTGCTGCTCAGATATGTCGATGTTGACCGCAATGCAGACTGTCTGGACATCGGCTGCGGTTACGGGCCCCTGGGTCTGACACTGGCAAGGCTGGCCCCCGAGGGGCAAACGCTGCTGGTCGACAGGGATTATGTTGCCGTTGAGTTCACACGCAGGAACGCACAGGTCAACGGCATCAGCAACTGTGAGGCCAGACTCAGTAACGGCTTCAGCGAAGTGGGTGAGCGATACTTTGACGTGATTGTCTCGAACATCCCGGCCAAGGTCGGCAAGGAGCTGCTGCAACTGTTGCTGCATGATGCGCTGAAACACCTGAAACCCGGAGGACGCATCTATGTGGTCACCGTCAACGGACTGAGACGTTTCATTGAACGGCATTGTAAAGAGATTTTTGGCAATTACAGAAAACTCAAGCAGGGCAGCCACTATACCGTGGCCATGGCCTGCAAAACTGGATAGAGCGATACGACAATGAGTGTGAATCTGGAAGACTATCAGGAACGCCTGTTTCAGGTTGCCCCCGATCTTGAATCGACACTGGATGCTATCTTTCATGAAGCTACGCGCTCCATGTCTGCACAGGGCCTCAAGGACTACATGGATGGCGCCATTGCACTGGCCAACCTTGGCCGCGGCGGCGACCTCGTCACCACCTACCTGGAAATCATGCCGCAGGTCGTGCATGAATGCGGTGACGATATCATTGATGAAGTCCTGAATGCCGCCATGAAACTTTCCTCCATGACCTCGGGAGAAGTTATCAAGCTGCTGCTGGCCAGCCTGCCAACCGCATCCCGCCGGCTCGGCGACCCCCAACTGCTGCGTACCTATCTGATGCTTGTTCATCAAATGTCAGCGACTGCCGCACGTGGCCTGCGCCCGATGCTGAATAATATCGATGAACTTCTCTCCAAACTGACCCTGTCCGGCCTGCGCCGCTGGGTCAATTTCGGTGTTGAAGCCTATCGTCGTGACCTGAATAATCTTGTAGCCTATTTCAATCTGGAAGCCAGGGACAGCCTGGCAGTGTTGCAACGCGAACGCCGTGGCACACTCTTTATTGATAACCAGCGCAAGCTCAATTTCTATCTGCGCGCACTGTGGGGACGTGACTACTTCCTGCGACCGACGGCCGCCGATCACAGTGAATTCAAACCCTATATCGAAAAGCTGACCATGCACCTGCCGGATGCTGTTGATGACATCCATGGGGTCAGCGGACTTGACCTGTATCGCGCCACCGTAGCCCACATGGCCTCGCACATGGCCTACACCAGTGAGGCTCTGTCTGCCGAACAACTGGCGCCGGCACAGATGTTCTTCATCGGCCTGCTGGAAGATGCACGCATCGAATACTGTGCAGTCAAGGCCTTTCCCGGCCTGAAAAAACTCTGGAAAGCGCTGCTCACCGCCGAGCATGAGGAAAAAGTCGAACATCCGGCGCTGGCCACACTGGAAAAGGTCGCGCTGCTGCTGCTTGATGACAACGAGCAATGCGATGACGAGGAACTGAATGACTTTGCCGCTCGCTTTCATCAGGAAATCGACGAACACAAGAACGATACCCGTTTCTCCTGGATCATGGGCATGGACCTGTTCAACCTCTTCACTGAACGAAAGGATGTGCCCAGCCTGCGCATTCTGCAGAAAATCCGCATTCCATACCGCGATGATAATCGCTATATCTGGAGTGCAGAGGAATTTGCCTGGGAAAGTGAGGTCGAATACCTTGCTGCCAGCCAGCGCCAGGTGCGTCGTCAGGTATCCGCTATCGAGATGGCCAATGAAGTCGACTGTGAACTGGCCGGTGATGATGCCCAGGAAATCTGGACCTGCCCGACCGAATTCTTCCCCTATGAAGATGAAGGCATCAGCTTCAATGATATGTGGGGCAAGGAACCGATCAGTGAACCCTTCCACTATCAGGAATGGGACTATCAGATCCAGCTGCACCGCCCGGACTGGGCAACGATTTATGAACGTCGCCAGAGCAAGGGCGACCCGGAAGATATCGAAAAGATTCTGGTTGAGCACCGGCCGATTGCATTTCGTATCAAACAGATCATCGACATGCTGCAACCCGAAGGTGTACTCCGTGAACGACGTCTTGAAGACGGTGATGAGATCGACATCAATGCCGCCATTGACGCGATGGTTGCGATCCGTATGGGCCACTCGCCCGACCCGCGTATCTCGATGCGCAACGTGATCAAGAACCGTGACCTGTCCGTCGTGGTGCTGCTCGACCTGTCGGAATCCACCAATGAAAAAGTCGACGGCTCGGACAAAACCATTCTTGAGCTCACCCGTGAGGCCTGTACCCTGGTTGCCACCGCCATCAACGGCATTGGCGACCCCTTTGCGATCCATGGCTTTGCCTCCGATGGTCGCCACGATGTGCAGTACTACCGGTTCAAGGACTTTAACCAGCACTTTGATGATGATGCAAAATCCCGCCTTGCCGGCATGCAGGGGGGGCTGTCGACACGCATGGGGGCCGCGATGCGCCATGCCGGCAATCACCTGCTGCACCAGCCCGAGCGTCGCAAACTGTTACTGCTGGTCACCGATGGCGAACCGGCAGACATCGACGAGCGCGATCCACAACATCTCAGACATGATGCGAAAAAAGCGGTTGAGGAACTGTACACCAAAGGCGTAATGACCTATTGTCTGACTCTCGATCCACGTGCCGACGACTATGTTCAACGCATCTTCGGCATGAATAACTACACCATTGTCGACAACGTACAGCGCCTGCCGGAAAAATTGCCTGCCCTGTTCGCGACCCTGACCAGCTGACGCGTATCATATGGACATAGAAGTGCAACCTCCCGAACAGCCGGAACGGGAAGAACCCCTTGTTACAATTGAGGAAAACGGCACCCGGATAACGCTGCTCGGCACCGCCCATATCTCACGTGCCAGTGCCGACAAGGTTGAGGAACTGCTCGACAGCGGCAAATATGACGCCGTTGCCGTTGAACTGTGCCCGAGTCGACATAACGCCATCATCAATCCCGATGCGTTGGCCAAAATGGATCTGTTCGAGGTGCTGCGTAGCAAAAAAGCGACAATGGTCGCTGCCAATCTGGCACTGGGTGCCTATCAGCAGCGCATGGCTGATGAACTTGGCATCGAACCGGGCGCTGAAATGAAAATGGCCGTCGCCAAGGCACAGCAGCACCACCTGCCCGTGCTGCTTATTGACCGTGAAATCAGCGTCACGCTCAAGCGGGTTTACCGCAACGTCGGCTGGTGGAAGCGCATCAATCTGTTGTCAGGATTGATGGCCAGCCTGATGACCCGTCAGAAAGTCACAGAAGATGAAATTGAACGTCTCAAGGAAGGCGACATGCTCGAATCGGCCTTCTCCCAGTTCGCCGAGCAAGCCCGTGAGATCTACGGCCCGCTGATTGATGAGCGCGACCGCTATATGACCGCACGACTGCGGCAGGAAGTCGTGGATGACCACCCGCGCCATATCCTCGCGGTAATTGGTGCCGGCCACCTCAAGGGCATGCAGGGCTATCTGGAAAAGCAGCCCGGTAAAGCCCCGAACGAAACCATCGAACAACTCGACACCCTGCCTCCTCCCAGCCGCTGGCCGAAACTGATTCCCTGGCTGATCGTGGCGCTGATCCTGAGTGGATTCTATATCGGCTTTTCCCGTAACACGGCGCTGGGCTGGCAGATCGTTATCGACTGGGTCGCCATCAATGGCGGCCTGGCTGCGCTTGGTGCCGTCGTGGCACGCGCCCATCCCATGACCACGGTCGGCGCCTTTTTTGCTGCACCGCTGACCTCTCTGAACCCGACCATCGGCGCCGGCATGGTCACAGCAGCCATGGAAGTCTATTTCCGTCGCCCCAATGTCGGTGATTTCAGCCAGTTGCGCAAGGACACCGCCTCCGTCAGGGGCTGGTGGAAAAACCGCGTCTCACGCACGCTGCTCGTGTTTATTTTTTGCACGATTGGTTCCGCCATCGGCACCTATGCAGCCGGTTTTCTGATTCTGGATCGACTCACAGGCAGCTAAACCGCCCTCCCCGCTCTTTTTATCAGCACCGGGGCCGATACCCTCCCGAACAGAATGGAAATATGGAGGGTATACCTGATGAAAAGAACCATAATGCCGGTCGCCGGCCTTGTCGCCATGACAACCCTGCTGGGCGGCTGCCTGATGCAGGCCAGTATCAAACCCGAGGAATTCGGCAAGGATAAAACCTATGCCCTGGTTTCTATTGTTTCATCGAAGAAACTCGTCAATCATTCCTCAGACCAGTCCGGCAGCCTGACAGGTCTGGTCAAGGCTGTCGGATCGGAACACGGCTTTACCGAATCCAGCGTTCACTCCCTGAACGCCTCGGTGGTAAAAATCCGCAAACAGTTTTCCGGCAGCAATGCTTTTAAACTGATGTCGGAAAAGAAAATGCAGAATAACGGCGCCTTCAAGGCCCTGCCCAGCGGTGAAATCACGACAAAATGGGGTGTGATACCACTGACCACCGTATCGGCAAAAGGCTATGCCAACGTCAACATCACGGACCGCGACGAAGTGGCTAAAATCGGCAAGCTTGCCAAAGCCCTGGGGGTCGACGGTGTGATTGTCACCCGCATCGATTATGGCTACGGCTTTGGTGGCGTCAATGTAGCCGGCCTGGTCTCTGCCGGAAAGCACAAGGCCATTGTTGATGTAACAGTGATTGCCTACAACCGTGAAGGTGAGATCGTCTGGCGTGCCAATGCCAGGGAAAAATCCGATGAAGGCATTCCCAGCATCGGTGAAGCCGTCAACTTCAGGAAACTGCGTCCGTTGCTAGCCAGTACCGCCGAACAGGCCATACTCAAACTGCTTGGCAACCTGGAAAGAAAAGTGACCGCGATATAAAAACGCTATCACAGTCACACAGACAAAACCCGGCACAGGCGCCTGCCTTGCCGGGTTTTGTTATTAAACGTCAGTGAGTCCCTAATCAACAAATGGTCCCCATTGACGGATCGGCTCACCATGAGGACGACCAAAACAGACCATAAAGCGCGCCGCCGTTTCAGCAGTCACCTCAACACTGGCCGGCGCCTCGAAAAATGCCACGCCGCCCGGCCCCAGTGGCTGACCATTGATACGCATATTGCCATCGACAATATAGACCATGCCGCGAAATTCCTCCGGCATCTGCTCACTGAAACGCGCGCCTTCCCCGAGACTGATATCCAGGTAACGCACCGGGGTANNTCAATGTCGTGTACCGGCATATCACTGTGATCGGTCTGCACATAATCCGGATCAATCTGCTTGAATCGTTTGGGCAGGTTGATCCACAACTGGATACCGCGTGTCTCACCCTCGTGTGACGGCATTTCAGAATGCTCCAGGCCACGACCGGCGGTAAAACGCTGCGCGCCGCCATCGGTCACCGTCGAAGCATTGCCGAGGTTGTCCTCATGACGTATCGAACCATGGAAGATATAGGTAATGGCCTCGAAACCGCGATGAGGATGGGTCGGGAAACCGGCCCCGGGCTGGATACGAAAGTCATCCCACAACACAAACGGATCATAGTTCATGCGCTGTGCAGAAACCGGAAACAGGCGGCGCACTCTTGCCCCCGCCCCCTCCATCATTTCCTTCGCATTGTCATATTTGACGCTCATCATCCTTTCCCCTTTTAGTCATTCTTTGACGAAACGATCACGGTCATGTGGCGCAGTGAAATCCAGCGCCGGACCGAGCGGCACGATACGCGACGGATTGATCGTATCGTGACTGTAATAATAATGCTGCNNTCATATTCACGGTTTCTGCAATGCCCGGCACCTGATAAAGCTCGCGCAGGTAATTCGACAAATGCGGGCAATCGGCGATGCGCCGCAGATTGCACTTGAAATGTCCGACATAGACCGCATCAAAACGCACCAGCGTGGTAAACAAACGCCAGTCGGCTTCAGTCAGCACATCCCCGACCAGATAACGCTGCCGGGACAAACGCTTCTCGATTTCGTTCAGCGCCGAAAACAGGGCAGTAAAGGCCTCTTCATAGGCGTGCTGACGGGTGGCGAAGCCGCATCGATAGACGCCGTTATTGATATCTTCATACACCAGCCTGTTGATCTCGTCGATCTCACTGCGCAGATGTGCCGGATAATAATCATGATCATCATCCGTCAGGGCTGAAAATGCGCTGTTCAGCATACGAATAATCTCCGATGATTCATTGCTGACAATGGTTTCGCGCTGTTTATCCCATAACACGGGTACCGTGACGCGGCCGCTGTACGCCGGCTGTGCCTTCACATACAACTGCCAGTGGTATTCAACACCGTTGACATGATCCCGTGTTGCACCGTCTTCATCCTGCTGCGGATAGACCCAGCCATGCTCCATCATATGCGGATGCACCACCGAAACAGGGATAATATCTTCCAGCTTTTTCAGCCTGCGAAATATCAGTGTACGATGCGCCCACGGGCAGGCCAGCGAAACATACAAATGATAGCGCCCCGCCTCTGCGGCAAACCCGCCATCCCCTGTCGGGCCGGGAGAGCCATCCGGGGTGATCCAGTTGCGAAACTGGCTGTCTTCCCTGATGAAACGTCCGTCCGATTTTTTGGTGTCATACCACTTGTCATGCCAGCGGCCATCAATCAATAAACCCATAATGCTCTCCTGAAACGCGGTGCTGCCGGCAACGGATCGTTGCCGGCACGCCCCGTGCGATTGTATATAAGCTGCATGGCAGGATCACCCGCGCGCAAGCGATCCGCCACGCCGCCGTTTTTCATCCAGCCAGGCATCCAGACTCAGCCTGCCTGCACCATGGACGACCAGTAATAACAGCCCGCCACTGATCGCCAGATTCTTCATGAACAGCATCATCTGCATCTGGTCAGCAAAATTACTGTGAAAAATCACGGCTGCTGTCAGCGAAAACCCGGCCAGTGCCCCCGCCATCCAGCGCGTCTGCCAGCCAACCAGCAGCGCCAGACCGCCGCCCACCTCCAGCAGAATCACCAGCGGAAGCAACGCACCAGACACACCCATGGCCTCCATGTATCCCTGGGTGACCGTATAACCGGCACCCAGCTTGCCCAGTCCGGCCATGACAAAGATCAACGCCAGCAGGCCGCGACCGGTCATATTGATTATCTTTTCCATTTTTTCGTCCTCCTGTGTTGAATAAGTCTCAGTCCCTTTATTATTGATTCGTTTTATGAATATAAAAGTAGAATTATCTGCTTGATATGATCTGTTTTTTTGATATATTTGCAGCATGAGCTCTCCCCGGACAACACTCGAGCAATGGCGAACGCTGCAGTCGGTCATCGACTGCGGCGGCTTCGCCCAGGCCGCCGAACACCTGCATCGCAGCCAGTCCGCCGTCAGCTATTCCATTGCAAAACTACAGGAACAGCTGGGCATCGACGTGTTGACCCTGCGCGGGCGCAAGGCCGCACTCACCAAAGCAGGCCAGACCCTGCTGGCACGTGCACGGGAATTACTCAGGGAGGCCGCAGAACTCGAACAACTGGCTTCACAGATCAACGCCGGCTGGGAAACGGAAATCACTCTGGCCTTCGAGGCCGTCTTTCCGGCCCCGGTTCTGCTGGATACCATGGCCCGTTTTTCACAAAGACAACTGCCAACCCGCNNTTGTCCTCTCAGGCGCCGAGGAAGCCATCCTTGATCACAGCGCCGACCTCGTTATCAGCCCGATCATCCCGCCCGGCTATGTCGGGGAAAAACTGACCGAAATCGAATTTGTTGCCGTCGCCCACCCCGATCATCCGCTACATAAAAAAAACACTCTCGACTACCACGACCTGAAAACACACACCCAGCTTGTGGTGCGTGATTCCGGCATGAGGCAATCACGCGATGTCGGCTGGCTGGGCGCCAAACACCGCTGGACCGTCAGTCATATCTCGACTTCCATCAGCGCCATCACCCGAAAACTCGGCTTTGGCTGGCTCCCGAAACACATGATAGAAACCGAGCTGGCGCAGTCACAGCTCCGCCCCCTGCCTCTCAAACGCGGCCAGCAACGCCAGGCCATACTGTATCTGGTCCTGCCTCGCGGCGATAATACGGGGCCCGCCACACAGCTTCTGGCTGAAATGCTGTGTCAGGCCATTCGCAACACAAACCCGGTGTAAGGCATGCGCATCGGTATCGACCTCGGTGGCACCAAGACAGAAATCATCGCCCTTGATGATAACGGCGACATCCAGTTGCGCAGACGCATTGCCAGCCCTCGCCATGACTATCGTGCCACGCTTGATGCCATCTGCTCACTGATCCGTGAAACGGAAAAACAACTCGGACAACAGGGCACGGTCGGCATGGGCATCCCCGGCGCCATCTCGCCCGCCACCGGGCTGGTCAAAAACGCCAACTCCACCTGGCTCATCGGCCAGCCCCTGCAAAAGGATCTTTCTGCTGCACTGGGCAGAACGGTCAGGCTGGCCAATGATGCCAACTGCTTTACCCTGTCCGAAGCCATGGATGGCGCCGCTGCCGGTGCCGCATCCGTCTTTGGCATCATACTCGGCACCGGAACCGGTGGCGGCATTGTCGTAAACGACCGGCTCGTCACTGGCCCCAACGCGATTGCCGGCGAATGGGGGCACAATCCGTTGCCCTGGCCGGCTGAAAATGAATATCCCGGCCCGGCCTGCTGGTGTGGCAAACGGGGCTGTATTGAAACCTGGTTATCAGGCCCCGGCCTGGTCACCGAC
>JABAHQ010034851.1_pt1 | contig 10396 bp, 12 predicted proteins | sample 7062091 | NCBI WGS metagenome assembly JABAHQ01 (sample SAMN14534359, study PRJNA622989) | marine sediment metagenome | biome: marine biome [ENVO:00000428]; feature: marine pelagic biome [ENVO:01000023]; material: deep marine sediment [ENVO:00002113] | place: India: Gulf of Kutch | collected... | reverse complement strand
CAGTGTAACTCGGCTCGACGGATTCTTCCACTCGCTAAGCGCACCGGCGCGACTCCCTTCAACTTGCGCCATCTGCCTTTGCCATACTGTTTCTGTAGGCGTGTCAGTTCACGAATGGCTTTACCCGCTGCGATGATCTGCACATCGGTGATCTCACCGATGACTTCAAAGCACATCGACACCCATCTTGGCAAGCAAGCGTCATACTGCAACCCAAGTGGTCGCCTAACGTTTGCGGTAAGCCGCGCGAGGTACGAGCGTTGGCTTGAGCGCTTTGTTATGTTTCGTCATCGATTAACGGACCATCTACCGTATCAACGAGAACCGTATGACATTCGACGTCAAACCATTCATCGAACCGCTTCAATGTTCGATTTTTGGGCCACAAATCTTCATCCGTATACCACCCTTCAAGCTCCAACTCCCATAACGCACGAAAGTTGTGCTCTACCCACCTGCGAATATCATTATCGGTATCAGCATCAGCGTCACTGATGAGATAGACAGTTCTCTCCCGATTAACGCCCTCGACGGTAATGTTGATTCCTTCAGGATCTGGATCGGCCTCATTTATCCAGCGCACGGCTGGTTCCTTGTATCTCAAGAGGAGAGCAGCACGGTTAAGCACTAGGCGCCACCTGTAGAAACATAACGTTGAGCTGAGCCGCCGCCGGGTGAAGCGGCGGGCCTCCGCCTGACAGCAACTTCCGCGACCACTGCAACCTCAATTCGACGCTAGATTAGGCGGTCGGCTCCAGCGGGTGTTATGCGGCCATGACTGCAGCAGTTAAACTACCCCGCATTCCAAAACCCTAACCTGGAAACATCCGTATGCTTGCCAGTGATTCCTCGGCTAGGAGCCCTCCACGATGAGACGCTTCCAGACCGTTCTTGGGCACGCTGCTACGAGCCCGCTGTGTCAATATCGTCGTGCGGCTCGATATCCTTAGCGCACCGGAACCCCACATTGAAATCCACCCAGCCTGTGGGAAGCGCATTCCTGTAGTATACCCGGTTACAAGACGCACCTGAGTGCCAACCACCCCCTCGGATTACCCGGAACCTGCCAAACTCGGGTCCCTGCGGATTCACCGAAGGGCTCGACGAGTAGTAGTCTGGGTCGTAGAAATCCCAGACCCACTCGACAACGTTCCCCTGCATATCATGAAGGCCAAAGCCGTTTGCGGGGTAGCTGCCGACGGCAACCGGACCGCCCTTACCTGACTGATTGTAGTTCCCGTCGGACGGATGAAGCGTGTCACCGTTGGGGTAGTTCATGCCTACCAGTCCCCCTCTGGCTGCATACTCCCACTCGGCCTCAGTCGGGAGTCTCTTGCCACACCACTCCGCATACACGGTAGCATCGTACCAACTCACTGTAATCACTGGATGGTTCGGGTAGTCCGGGCCACACCGGAAACCTTCCATGCCCCAGAAGTCTGGTAGACGGTGTCCCGTTGCTTCGCAGAACTTCAGATACTGCGCGTTAGTCACCGCACACCTGTCGATATAGAAAGAGTCAATGTATACCTTGTGAACGGGGCTGTGATCTCCCTCTGAATCCGAGCCCATAAGGAACTCACCGCCAGGTACCAAAACAAGTTCTTCAATCGAACTATCCGAAGTAACATTGGCCATTGTCAATTCTCCCTTTTTCCTATTGTCTTCAAAGAGCCTTCGCTCCGGTTGGCTGCATAACAGTGTTTATATCGGTCCGCATAACACCCTAAACATGGCTGCGAGTGCCGTGTAAGACGCCTGCGAATAAAGCATCGCTATCGGGCTAACCGGTGAGATATCAGGCAGTTGCATCGAGGCGCCGTTTTTATCACGGTGTCTTATGCGGGTCGGCATAAAACCCTCCGTGACCACCTCAGAGCACATCGCCGGGGCTGCGAACTCCGGCCGGTCCACGGTTGAGGACACGGGTGTAAACCATAGTCACCTTCTCCTGAACATTCACGGCGCACGTCCGTTCTCCATGAGCCATCTCCACTTTAGTGGTAGTATAGCGTCCCTCTCCCTGCTTTTCAACAACCTTTCTTCCGGCACCGATCCTCCCCCCCGAGGCCTTGCCGGCGGTCTCCGGTAGCTATCCCAGCCAAAGGCTCTGAGGCCTCGCCTTTGTGCACTTTCGCCGCCCAACGGTGCGGCTGACCGCTGCTCTCGCCATTTCCATATCGCCTCGGCGTGCTTCGGGTAATGGCTGTACGTATCAAGCCGTAGGCGGCGACGGAAGCGCGTTTCCCGGATAAATTGATCTTCTGGCGCACTCTGAATGAAGTCGATGAGCCGGCGNNCCGGGCAATCTGATCTTCTGGCACACTCTGTATGAAGTTGATGAGCCGGCGGTGAGCATCGTCCCGCTGCCGCAGCACCTCAGAGAGCGACAAGTTCCTCTTCTGCTCCGTCATCTGGGCGTTGAAGGCATCGATGCCGCCGTACGTGGCGGAATACCGCGGCGGCTTCCCGCCCGCGAGGATGAGCGGCAGTTGCGTCAGCGCCTCCTCTTCCCACCAGGTCACGTGCGCGATGATGTCTCTGACTGACCAAGTGCCCGTGACACCAGGCTCCATCAGCTCCGAGTCTGACAGACCGGCGTATGACGCAGTGAGTTCCTCCCACGCCTTGTCAAGTCGTTTCAGAAGTTGCGGTTTATTCATGTTCACCTCCCGCTGGCATAGAACTGAAAGTGAGATTAGGCGGCTTGCCCGGTTGTCCAAAGCTATCGCCATTCAACAAGTCTGCGAGCATACCACTGCACAGCACGCGGCATCACCAAGAGCGAGATTTCGGTGCAGGCAGCCTGGTGTTATCGGTTCAACCCCGCTGTGATCGAGACCGCGTCTTATCTGCCCCTGTACACATCGGTGCTCAAGTACTTCAGGCCAGAGTCGACCATCAGCGTGACCACCTTGGCATCTGGCCCCAGCCGCTCTGCCACTTGAATCGCGGCCACGACGTTCGCTCCCGAAGACGTCCCCGCGAAGAGGGCCTCCTCCCGCGCGAGCCGCCTCGCCATGTCCTTCGCGTCGTCTGTTCTGACCGGCAGGATCTCGTCCACGAGAGCCGGCTCCCAGAGTGGAGGAGTATAGCCAATCCCAACTCCTTCGATCTTGTGAGGCCCTGCCTGACCTCCCAGCAACACCGAGGATTCCGCGGGTTCGACGACGGCGATCTTGATACTCGGGTTGTATCGCTTCAGCGCAGTGGCGACCCCACGCGAAGAAGCCGCCGTACCCACGCAGTGAACGAACGCGTCGATCTCCCCCTTCGTTTGGGTCCAGATCTCCTCGCCCAGCGAGTAGTAGCCCGCGATGCTGTCATGGTTGTTGAGCTGGTCGGTCCAGTAGGTGTGAGGCTCTTGGCTCAACCCACGGGCGGCTTCGATCATGTCCAGGATCAGTTTCTTGGTGGTGAGGCCTCCCTCGCTTCGGACGAGCGTCAGCTCCGCACCCAGCGCCGCCATGTGATCCAGCTTTTCCTGGCTGAACGCATCGGAGCTGACGATCTGGAGACGGTAGCCTTTGGCGGCGCAAACCAATGCAAGCGACGCCCCCGTGCTGCCACCCGTGTACTCCACGACGGTGTCTCCGGGCTTCAGTCGACCGTCCTCCTCCGCCCGCGAAATCACGGCCTGCGCCATCCGGTCCTTGACGCTGCCGGTGGGGTTCTCCCACTCGAGCTTCACGAAGATCTCCGCACAATTGGGTGGAACGACCTTGCGAAGTCGAGCCATCGATGTATTCCCAATGGCATGGAGAATGTCCATAGGTTGAGCTCTCCTTACTACAAGAACATGTCCCGTTGAGTCCACCTGCCTAGCGGTCACGAGCTCAGCCGCGAGCGGCGCAGCAAACTCTCGAAGAAGCCGAAATCAGCGCGACCCGCTCGCCTGCTGCAGTGGCGTGTTGGGCGGCCCACCACACTTCGCCCTGCGCGATCACCACTCGGTCTTCTCGAGAACTCGGCGAGCGGCGGTGCAGAGGAAGGCATCGGGCTCGCCCTCCACTGCGGCACACACGCGATCCATGGCCTCTGTTACCTCATCCGGGGCGTGACGCGCCAGGTACTCCCTCAGCGCCTCACTGAACACCTCGCTTCGAGACCGCCCAGCGCGGCGGGCAAGCCGCTCGACCTTCTCGAACACATCATCCGGAATGGAGACCGCTGTTTTCATACCATGAGTGTAACCAGGCCCGAGCACCACTTCAAGACCGCCCACCGTTTGCAGAATTAAGGATTAGAGTGGCCGTCCATCTCCCCCCAACGACGACTCGTCTTGGCTCTGATTGACCACTGGTCCGGGGTCAACTCTTCGTTTTGCGCGTCGACGTGGAGAATCAGATAGCCAGAAACGAGCAGATTTGCCAAGCCGTTCGCGTCCATGAATAGAAGCTCAAGAAGGTTTCGGATTTCCTTGGGCTGTACTACTCAACGATCAGCGTTATTGCCAAGCGTGTTGCTCAGGTGAAGCAAACACCAAGAATGAAGACCTGACTCTGCTGATATCAAGAAAGACGCCTATCGCTTAGCTTTCCACCGCCATCAAGGCGCGCTTTGCTTCCTCCGGCAACTCCACAGGCACAAACATGGATGCCGGGTACAGATACCCATCAGGCTCTGATCTGTCCTCGTCAATGATACGGAGCATATTGTGCGACTCCGCCTCGGGATCTGCCAACCTACGGTACACCTTCCCCACAATCAGGCTGGCCGGATTACCCTCATTGTTAATGCAGATGACAAACTCGCTCATCGTATCACCCTTTTGATCTTGAAATCCTTTGGGGCAGATTTACCCTTCCCTTTCCCTAATCAAAGTCTACCATTTCCCCCTGCAGGAATCAACCGGTGAGGCTAGGGGCGCCGGAATGCAGATATGACTGCCGGCTTTTCTATGGAGCGAAAGCTTTTCAGAGGCGGATAGCAACCTTTGCTCCACTTGGTGAGTCAATGAGACTGGGAAGAATCGTTCTTCGCAGTAGCCGTAATCTTCGCCACTCTCATCAATCATGCGGATATGCTCATGTGCCCTCATCTCTTCATCAGGGATGACGCGATATAGCTTGCCAACTTCTAGCGAAGCCTGGTAGCCCTTCTCCCGATGCCGTGGGCCTCATACCAGTGGCTCTCGGCGGTGCGGATCGACCCATCTTCCACAAGTACCTCCGCTGGCTAGCGGCCAGTAGCTAAGCCGCCGCGCGGCTTTGGCAGCCAGGCCAAACGTAAACCGGAACGCATCGAAATCAGCACACCCGCCAATACGAGTCTCGATAGCATAGTCGGTTTCAGCGACTTGTTAGGCACACCTCCCTCTGAAACAGGTTCATATTCCCAACTGTAGCCTCGCTNNTCGCTGCTGCCACCCACTCTGCATCCATTCGTGTCAGACGCTTCTTCCTCAGATTCTCTTTCATCACCCAGAGCACATCTTGGTCATCACTGGCAAACCATCGCTCCATCATCTTCTTGCCTGCTTCCGGATGCGCAGCCACAGCAACACTCCAACAATAACCCAGCCCCTTTCTCAGGGCTTTGAATTCATCGTTTCGGCGATTCTCAACCTTCTGCATTGAGTTGGTTACCCGGTCAAGAATCTCAAGCACTCTTTCTATTTGCCTTACCTCGCGCAACTGATTGGGCTCACACAAAGCCGCCACCGCTGCTCTCTGCTCCAGCAAGTTCCCCTTGCTCCACTGCTCCATTTGCTGTAGCAGGACTCCCATATCCACTTCGCCCAGACGCTGCAGGGCCATGGCCACTGCTTCGCGAATCCGCCATCTGGCATCGGAGCCGTGGCGACGCAATTCCTGCAGAACTTCTCTGTTCCCGCGAGCAAGCAGTTTCCCCAGCCCGAGCACTCCACAGAAGGCCAAGAACTCATGAGGAGAATTCGTCGGGGCTTTCTCAGCATCAAAGGCAAGAAGACGCTTGAACAGCTCTTCGTTGCCTTCGTCAGCTACGGCGCGGGCCAGTTCAAGGTTTGCTCTTCTGCCTGGCAACCCCGACTCCTGCAACAGAAAAGAATCCCACTCAGCGAGTGCTCTCAGTCTTTCCCGATAAGTCTCCACTTTCTTCATACTGACTCCAGACGATTTGAGGATGTGCATCTACCGGACCCGAACTGAGCCTCCCCGCCAGCCAAGGCTATTATCAGGCCGAAGCTAACACCAGGCTGGCCGGGTCGGCTCCGGCAAGTTGTTAGGCAGCCAAAACGCGCATAATCACTTATAGCCTCAGAGTGCGTCGAGGCGGTATCGGCCAACGTCACATTGGACGGAAGGCGTATAGCAGGATTTCACGCTGGATCCATCTTAGTGCCCGCCAACCTACCTAGCCCGATGCTCCACCAGATCAATCCAAGGCCCACCGCGGTAGCGCCGATGTCAACCACGCTCTCAGGGAAAACACCACTCGGATGAACAGCGACGGGAATCAGGCCGGCCATGAACAGGATGGCTGCAATCTTGGAATAGACCCCCGCCCTTATCACGGAAACACCAAAGAGGATCTCCCCTATGAGAAAGGTGAGAAGGGAGCCCACGAACACTGGGGCACTAGGCCCCTCCTCGACCTGCGCTATCGTGTCCTCGGGTAGATGGATCCTTATGAAAGCACCGNNGGCTCACAAGCGCGACCAGGCCGGTGAAGAGAATGATAAAGGCAACGCCGCCAAAGACACCAGACTCTCTTCGCTGCCCGAGATAAAGAGCTACCGCAAAGAAGAGGGCGAACAAGGGGGAGAGCAAATCGAAGATCTCCCCGGGCTGCGAGTCCGGTAGGCGGGCCAGTACCCTACCGATGAAGATGCAAACTCCGCTCAAGAACCCTGCCAGGGCGCCTAGCCGATAGAGAGTTGATGTGGACATGGCTCCCTCCCTTGGAATTCTACCCCAGGGTGCTAACTCGGAAGTGTGCCACAAATGTGAAGCAGTTCACTTCCAGCAAAGCCGCGCGCCGAAGCTGGTCAGGGTTCATCCGCCTGTTGGCACCGCATCCATTCGAGTGCCCTTTGTTCATGGTCCACAACAAAGTCGTGTTTCAGGTCGCAATACTTGTCGATGTCATTATCGCATTCATCCGCGCAACGGACCTTCAGGTCTGCATACTCCTTCGCTACCAGGGGATGGGCAATAAGGTAGTCCCGAAACGCGATGTGCCTACGTACCTCGGGGGAGCCGGCGTTGAATGCGTGAATATGGTGCGTTCTATCATAGGGTCCCTTCAGATAGAATCGTCGCCCGGGAATCCCGAACTCTCCTTTGGGGGTGTATCCGATGCCCTCCATCGCTGCACTGTATTCATCGAGGGTTTCTACATCCTTGACCTCAAGCATGATGTCGATGACCGGCTTGGCTTTCAGGCCGGGAACCGCGGTGCTGCCGATGTGGTGGATGTGCACGATCTGGTCTTTCAGAACCGCTGAAATGGCTTGCGATTCCTTCAGGAATTCTTCAGGCCACTGCGGGTCGTACTCAACGACCTCGATTATTCGTTTCTTCTGGTTCATTCTATGTGCCAACGTGCGCCTAACCTGCGGGCACAGCCCGTCAGCTTCAGGCGCTTGTTAGGCCTTATCCTATACGCCCGATTGAGGTCTACATCGAACCCCACACTCTGGAACTCAATAATCGGAGCATCGCGCACCGTGCGCTGCCGAGATCAGCCGCCTTTCACGCCCTTGGCGATGCGGTCGCCGATCTCCTTGTCGATGTTGCGCCAGTATTCGAACGCACGCTCCAGCACCGGCTCGGACACGCCTTTTTTGAGGTGCCCGACGACATTGGACACCAGCCGGTCACGCTGTGCATCGTCCATGACCTTGCGCACCAGGGTGCCGGCCTGCCCCCAGTCGTCATCGTCCTTTCGCAGGGTGTAGGCAGCGCGGACGAACTCGCCGCTGGCCTTCCATATCTCTACTTGGAGATAGCGCTCTCCGTCAGCCCTCGGACCTCCCTTCGAGTTCGGCGCGTACACGGGGTCGGACACGTTCTCGACCCGCATCGCCCCGTCCTTGCTGTAGCTGTGCACCGGGCACTTCGGCCGGTTGACCGGGATCTGCTTGTAGTTGACCCCCAGGCGGGCGCGGTGGGCGTCGGCGTAGGAGAAGAGGCGGGCGAGCAGCATCTTGTCCGGGCTGGGACCGATGCCCGGCACGAGGTTGTTCGGTTCGAACGCCGCCTGCTCGATCTCGGTGTGGAAGTCGGTCGGGTTGCGGTCCAGCGTCAGCCGGCCGACCTCGTGCAGCGGGTAGTCGCCGTGCGGCCAGACCTTGGTCAGGTCGAAGGGGTTGAACCGGTAGGTCTCGGCCTCCTCGAAGGGCATGATCTGCACCTTCAGCGTCCAGCTGGGGTAATCACCGCGCTTGATCGCCTCGAACAGGTCGCGCCGGTGGTAGTCGGCATCAACACCGGCGATCCGGTCGGCCTCTTCCTGGGTGAGGAAGTCGATGCCCTGGTCGGTCTTGAAGTGGTACTTCACCCAGAAGCGCTCGCCCTTGGCATTGACCCACATGTAGGTGTGGCTCGAGTAGCCGTTCATGTGCCGCCAGGTCTTCGGGATCCCGCGGTCGCCCATCAGCCAGGTGACCTGGTGGGCCGACTCGGGCGACAGGGTCCAGAAGTCCCACTGCATGTCGTGGTCGCGCAGGCCGTTGTCCGCCCGGCGCTTCTGGGAGCGGATGAAGTGCTGGAACTTCATCGGGTCGCGCACGAAGAAGACCGGCGTGTTGTTCCCCACCATGTCGTAGTTGCCTTCGCTGGTGTAGAACTTCAGCGCGAAGCCGCGCGGGTCGCGCCAGGTGTCGGGGCTGCCGCGCTCGCCGGCCACCGTGGAGAAACGGATCAGCGTGTCCGTCTTCGTGCCCGGCTGGAACACCGCAGCCTTGGTGTAGGCGCTGACATCTTTGGTCACCTCGAAGTGTCCAAAGGCCCCGGAACCCTTCGCGTGGGGCTGGCGCTCCGGAATCCGCTCCCGGTTGAAGTTGGCCATCTGCTCGATGAGGTAGTGGTCCTGCAGCAGGATTGGGCCATCGGGCCCCACGGTAAGCGAGTACTCGTCGCTGGGAACGGGAATCCCGGCATCTGTTGTTGTGGGTTTGCAGTCATCGTTTTTCATGGTAATACCTCCTTTGTATTCTTGGTTCGATCTGACTGATGTGCCTAACTATGGATATATAGTTTCTCGATAACACCTATAGACCGCGGCATCGCGGCATAAGCCGGCTTCCGCCCTTCTGGCTCAACTCCCCGTCTGACCGCATTTTTCATCGCTCCGTCCCGACACTCCGTAGTGTTATCTGGTTTCTGCATAATACCCCATGGCGCTCCCGCCTACAAGTGGTCGACCGGACTCCGCACACCCTTGGTGCCCTTCGTTTTTGCGCGCCAACGTGGAGAACCAGATAGCCAGAAACGAGCAGATTTACCAAGCCGCCCGCGGCCATCGATACAAGCTCAAGGAGGTTTCGGATTTCCTTGGGCTTCACTGCTTGATGATCAGCGTGATTGCCAAGGGCGTTGCTCAGGTGAAGCAGACATCAAGAATAAAGATTTGACCCCCTTGCATGCCCGCGCCGAGGTCTGGACAGACCCTGAGAATGCCACTTGACTTCCGCTGGATCGGGGTATATAAATCGGGGTATATAATAAGAAAAAGTCAGTCCGAAAGGAGGCTAGGATGAGGAGGTTTGGCAGGTGGCTCTCGATCGCCGCGCTTCTGGTTAGTGGAGTCTTTCTGCTTACTGGCTGCCTGGTGGGTACGGAGTATGTTTATATTACTGTTGGGCAGCCTACGGCTGAGCTGGGGGCAGATCTGACGAGCGGAGATGCTCCCCTGGTGGTCAGATTCGATCTCTCTGGTTGCTCCGATGATGTAGTCAGTTTCGAGCTCCAGTTCGGCGATGGCGATTCGGAGACGGGGACCGACATAGCCCTGCCTATTACACATACCTACGGAGATCCTGGGTATTATACTGCGGTGCTGGTGGTAGCGAACGACCAAGGGCTTACCGCACACGCCAAACTGCACATCACCGTAACTAACCCCGGTCCCACAGCGCTGTTCACCTGTTCTCCAGAGAGTCCCTTCGAGGGCCAAGAAGTGACCTGCGACGCTTGCAGCTCAGTAGATCCAGCAGGCTTCGGAGTGGAATCACNNCTACCAGTGGGATTTCGGGGACGGTTCGAAGGATTTCTCCATAGATTGCACCATCTCCCACGTCTACACGGATTCGGGATCATATACGGTTACTCTGACGATCTATGATGATTATGGAGCTTTGGGCACGGATTCTCTGACCATTGCGATCCGCCCAGTCTTCTACGCCTACGTGGTCAATCTTGATGACCAAACAGTCTCGGTGATCCGGACCTCGGACAACACGGTCGTTGGT
>JABAHQ010028226.1_pt2 | contig 10396 bp, 8 predicted proteins | sample 7062091 | NCBI WGS metagenome assembly JABAHQ01 (sample SAMN14534359, study PRJNA622989) | marine sediment metagenome | biome: marine biome [ENVO:00000428]; feature: marine pelagic biome [ENVO:01000023]; material: deep marine sediment [ENVO:00002113] | place: India: Gulf of Kutch | collected... | reverse complement strand
CCGCCTTCCAGGCAGGCTGTTCGATCACCAGCGCCGCTTCTCCGGCACGCATCGGATTACGCACCGGCTGCAGGAAAAACCGCAGGGACTCGCCAGCCCGGTGGTAGAACACCGCCTCACCATAGCCGGGCACCGGATGCGTCAGGGTGCACTCGAAGATGGAATCCGAGAGGATCCAGCGACTGTTCTCGATCCCGGCGGAATAGGTGGCCCCCAAGGCGCCCAGCGGCAACCAGGCACTGACCAGTACCGCGATGATCCAATGACGTGGGTTCATGGTGATTGAAACCATTTTTCTGACGCTTCGACCTCGGGTATCGGCAGGTCACCCCGGAACTTGAGCCCCGAATCTTCTGGTATACTCCGCGCCATGACCGAGACACTGACCCTGACCCGACCCGACGACTGGCACCTGCACGTTCGCGACGGCGACATCCTGCGCCAGGTTGTACCCGCCTCGGCCCGGCGCTTTGGCCGTGCCATCATCATGCCCAACCTGACACCACCGGTCACCACTGCGGGCCAGGCGATGGACTACCGTGAGCGGATCCGGGCGGCCGTCCCCGAGGGCAGCGGCTTCGAGCCACTGATGACGCTTTACCTCACCGACAATACCACCCCGGCCATGATCCGCGAGGCCGCCGCGGCCGGCGTGGTAGCGTGCAAGCTCTACCCGGCGGGGGCCACCACCAACTCGGACTCCGGCGTCACCGATATCCGTCACATTGATGCGGCACTGGAAACCATGGCCGAGGTGGGTCTGCCCCTGCTGACCCACGGGGAAGTCACCCGGGCGGACGTTGATATCTTCGACCGGGAAAAGGTCTTCATCGACGAGGTCCTGGCGCCGCTGATCGAGCGCCTGCCGCAGCTGCGGGTGGTGATGGAGCACATCACCACGGCGGATNNGCTGCGGGTGGTCATGGAACACATCACGACCGCGGATGCTGCGGCGTTCGTGCAGTCCCGTGAGCAGAACCTGGGCGCGACCATCACGCCCCAGCACCTGCTGTTCAACCGCAACCATCTGCTGGTCGGCGGCATCCGCCCGCACTTCTACTGCCTGCCGATCCTCAAGCGCCAGCGCCATCAACAGGCGCTGCGCGAGGCCGCCACCAGCGGCGACCCCCGGTTCTTCCTCGGGACGGACTCAGCGCCCCATGACCGGAGCCGCAAGGAAACCGGCTGCGGCTGTGCCGGCTGCTACTCCGCCTTCGCGGCCATCGAGCTGTACGCGCATTTCTTTGAGCAAGCCGGAGCCCTGGACCGCCTGGAAGGGTTTGCTGCCCAGCACGGCCCGGACTTCTACGGCCTGCCCCGGAATACCGGGCAGATCACCCTGCGCCGGGAACCGCACACCATCCCCGACGTCCTCTACCAGGACGGTCACCCCATCGTGCCCCTGAACGCCGGCGAGACCCTGAACTGGCGTCTTGATGGCGCGGGAGACGGCGCGTGAGCAGCGAGACGGCGACGCCGACATTGATGCAGCAACGCTTCCGGGGGTTCCTGCCGGTGGTGGTGGACGTGGAAACCGGTGGTTTCAACGCGAGTACCGATGCGCTGCTGGAGATCGCCACCGTCCTCCTCGAGATGGACGACGACGGATGGCTCTACCCGGGCGAGCGCATCCAGTACAACGTCCAGCCCTTCGAGGGTGCCAACATCGAGAAGGCCGCCCTGCAGTTCACGGGCATCGATCCCGGTAACCCGCTGCGCGATGAACGACCGGAACTGGAGGCCATGCGCGGCACCTTCACGCCGATCCGACAGGCCGTGCGCCGGAACCAGTGCAAGCGTGCGGTACTGGTGGGCCACAACGCCACCTTTGACCTCGGGTTCGTGAAAGCGGCCTCGGATCGCCAGAATATCAAGCGCAATCCCTTCCATCCTTTCTCGACCTTCGATACCGCCGCCCTCTCCGGTCTGGCCCTGGGCCACACCGTCCTGGCGGAATCATGCCGCCTTGCAGGCATCGAATTCGACAACAAGGAAGCTCACTCGGCGCTCTACGACGCGGAAAAAACCGCAGAGCTTTTCTGCCTGATAGTGAACCGCTGGAAATCGCTGGGAGGATGGCCGCCCCAGTCGCCCGGAGAAGCCTGAAAAAGGAAAGAAACGGCGCCCCTGGCCAGCAGGGGCGCCAATCACGCGGGCATCAGCCCCCGACGAACTTGATCATCACACCCGCTGCCACGGCGGAGCCGATCACGCCAGCCACGTTCGGGCCCATGGCGTGCATCAGGAGGAAGTTCTGGTGGTTTTCCTCCAGCCCCACCTTGTTGGACACCCGGGCCGCCATGGGAACAGCGGATACCCCGGCTGAACCAATCAGCGGGTTGATCTTTTCCTTGGTGACCGCGTTCATGATCTTGGCCATGACCACGCCACAGACGGTACCCACGGCAAAGGCCGCCATACCCAGGGCGAGGATGCCGAGCACCTCGGCGTTCAGGAACTGACCGGCCGCCATCTTGGAGCCAACCGACAGGCCAAGCACGATGGTCGTGGCGTTGATGAGCGCATTCTGGGTTGTATCGCTCAAGCGTTCGACAACACCGCACTCCTTCATCAGGTTACCGAAGCAGAACATCCCCAGCAGCGGCGTGGCGTCCGGCAGGAACATCCCGGTCAGGACCAGGATCGCGATCGGGAAGACGATCTTCTCGAGCTTACCGACATGCCGGAGCTGGCTCATCTGCAACTGGCGCTCTTCCTTGGTGGTGAACGCGCGCATGATCGGCGGCTGGATCAGCGGAACCAGTGCCATGTAGGAATAGGCCGCAACCGCAATGGCGCCCAGAAGATGCGGAGCCAGGATGCTGGAGACATAGATGGATGTCGGTCCATCCGCGCCACCGATAATCCCTACAGCGGCCGCCTCGGTGATGGAGAACTCCATGAGCCCCGTGCTGTTGAGAAGCGCTGCACCCAGAACGGTGCTGAAGATACCGAACTGTGCCGCCGCGCCCAGCAGCATGGTTTTCGGGTTCGCCAGCAGTGGCCCGAAGTCCGTCATGGCGCCAACGCCCATGAAGATGATCAGCGGCGCAACGCCACTGCCGATGGCCACCTGATAGAAGGACTCGATAATGCCCGAGGAGAAGCCCATGTCGCTCGCGATCTGCTGGGCACTCAGCATCGACGCGGCATCAAGGTCCTTGTAGGCGGACAGAAAGCTCTTGATGACCTCTGGCGTCACCTTCTGCCCCATCTCGTAGCTCACATCCATGGCGGAGGCGAGCGCCGCCAGAACCGCGGGCTCGCCGCTGTGGATCGCGTTCTGCACCGCGCTCATGGCGAGACCTGCCTCCGGCAGGTTCGACAGGATGGTGCCGAAGCCGATCGGCACCAGAAGCAACGGCTCGAACTTTTTGTTGATTGCGAGGTAGAGCAGCCCCAGGCCCACCACGATCATCGTGAGCGCGCCTGGCGTCAGATTGTACAGACCGCTACCGGTCCATAGAGTATTGAGGTTTTCCATGCCGTAGAGCCCTTCTTATCCCAGAGTCAGGAGTTCATCGCCAACGGCCACGCTGTCACCGACCTTGACGGTGACGGAGCCAACCGTCCCGGAACGATCCGCCTTCACCTCGGTTTCCATCTTCATGGCCTCGAGAATGATGAGGACGTCGCCTTCGTTGACCTGTTCGCCAGGGCTGACGTGTACCTTGAAGATGTTACCGGCCAGCGGCGCGGAGACCGGCGTACCGCCTCCCGCGGGCGCGGCTGCCTGACCGCCGCCGGCTGGCGCCTGGGCCTGGCCACCGCCCTGGGCGGGCTGGATGTTGGTGATCTCGCCCCCGTCGGCCACTTCGACCACGTAGGATTTGCCTTCGACGGTGACCGTGTAGGTCTCCGGCTCGCCAGGGGCTGCCGGTGCCGCCACTTCCTCACCGGTCGGGGCCGGCTCGAAAGCGTCCGGGTTACCCCGGTTCTCAAGGAACTTCAGGCCGATCTGGGGGAAGAGCGCGTAGGTCAGGACATCGTCCACCTCGTCTGCGGCGATATCGAAGCCCTTGTCCTTCGCTTCCTGCCGGAGTTCTTCCGTCAGACGATCCATTTCCGGCTCGATCAGGTCGGCCGGACGGCATGTGACCGGCTCGCCACCATCCAGTACCCGCTCCTGCAGCTCCTTGTTGCAGGCTGCCGGCGCCGCGCCGTACTCGCCCTTGAGAACCGCGGAGGTTTCCTTGGAGATGGACTTGTACCGTTCACCGGTCAGCACGTTAAGCACCGCCTGGGTACCCACGATCTGGGAGGTCGGCGTCACCAGCGGGATATAGCCCAGGTCCTCGCGCACGCGCGGGATCTCGGCCAGCAGTTCGTCCATCTTGTCGCTGGCGTTCTGCTCTTTAAGCTGGCTTTCCATGTTGGTCAGCATGCCGCCCGGCACCTGGGCCACCAGGATCCGGGAATCAACGCCACGCAGCGATCCCTCGAACTTCGCGTACTTCTTGCGTACTTCACGGAAGTACTTGGCAATGTCCTCGAGCAGTTCGATATCCAGACCGGTATCACGGTCAGTCCCCTGCATCATGGCGACCACGGATTCCGTGGGCGAATGCCCATAGGTCATGCTCATGGAGGAAATCGCGGTATCCACCCGGTCAACGCCCGCTTCGGCCGCCTTGATGATGCTGGCGGTCGACATGCCAGTGGTCGCGTGGGAGTGGAACTGGATTGGAATATCCAGCTCCTTCTTCAGGCGGGTCACCAGCTCGTAGCAGACATAGGGCTTCATAAGCCCGGCCATGTCCTTGATCGCGAGGGAGTCCGCGCCCATGGATTCAATCTGCTTCGCCAGTTCCACCCACATATCGATGGTGTGGACCGGGCTGATGGTGTAGGAGATGGTGCCCTGGGCGTGCTTGCCGGTCTCTTTCGTGGCCTTGATGGCGGTTTCCAGGTTGCGCGGATCGTTCATCGCGTCAAAGATCCGGAACACGTCCACGCCGTTCTCGGAGGCACGCTCGACGAAGCGGCGGACCACGTCGTCGGCGTAATGGCGGTAGCCCAGCAGGTTCTGGCCCCGCAGCAGCATCTGCTGGCGGGTGTTGGGCATGGCCTTCTTCAGCTCGCGGATCCGCTCCCAGGGGTCTTCGCCCAGGTAACGGATGCAGGCGTCGAAGGTGGCGCCGCCCCAGGATTCCACCGACCAGAAGCCGACCTGATCGAGCTTCTCGGCGATCGGCAGCATATCGTCCAGTCGCATGCGGGTGGCAAACAGGGACTGGTGCGCGTCACGCAGCACCAGGTCCGTGATCCCCAGCGGTTGCTTGCTATCTGTCATCGTTCTGACCTTTTTTATCTCGTGTTGGGTTCCCGGCCGCGTTCAGGCGCGGCGATCCTATTGCCGGCGACGAGCCCGGTGCCTGGCAACAGCTTCGGAAATGGCCGTCTTGAGTTTCGGGTCCTGAATGGGACCAGCACCACCCTGGCCGCCCCCGCCACCATTGCTGGGGCGCGCCGGCTCAGGAGGCGCGATCCGACCCGCGATGCGGGACATCAGCATGGTGACGAACACCAGAATGATCAGAAAGGAGAATACGAACCCCATGCCAACCAGCATCAGGTCCACAGCCCCCTGCATCACTTCATCCATGGGAAATCACCTTTCTAAGGAGGATTCATTGGCCGCGAAAGCCGCTCAGAGGCCTCGCAAAATCTGCCACAATTTACAGTTTCTCGCCTTGCCGGGCAACAAAAAAACCATCCGCCCGGGCAAAGCGCGCTGCTTTATACGCGCAAATTCAGTGAATTGCAAGCTAACCATTGCTGACGGGCTAGCCGGTTCGGCCAACGACATGCCTGTTACACCCGATTGGTCTGGGTGCCGCCCATCCCCCGGGATGGTTACCGCGTAACGATACACATTCCAGGCAATCGTGCTGAATGAAGCCAACAACGTTCGAGGAAAATCAGAAATGGTGCGGCTGGGAGGATTCGAACCCCCGACCCCGTGGTTCGTAGTCACGTGCTCTATCCAGCTGAGCTACAGCCGCCTCGAGAAAGGCTTGATGCGTCATTGCTGAAGAACCGGAGCATCCCTGCTTCCGGTCTGGAATCTGGTGCGGCTGGGAGGATTCGAACCCCCGANNCGTGCTCTATCCAGCTGAGCTACAGCCGCCGATAATGGCGGAGAGGGAGGGATTCGAACCCTCGGTACGCGCAATGCGTACGGCTCCTTAGCAGGGAGCTGGTTTCAGCCACTCACCCACCTCTCCGTGAGAACGGGGCGTATACTACCACATGTGATGCGTTTTCATAGGGTTGAGGCGCAAAAATCATGGCAGCCGCCGCAACGGGAACGGACGTCACTCCTGCTCGGGCTCGTCTTCGTCCTGTTCCTGCTGGATGCGCTGATAGATTTCTTCCCGGTGAACCGCCACTTCCTTCGGTGCGTTGACACCGATACGGACCTGGTTTCCCTTGACGCCGAGTACGGTCACGGTGACTTCGTCACCAACCATGAGAGTCTCGCCGACGCGACGTGTCAGAATCAGCATTTCCTATACTCCTTGTCCTGTTTAACCGCCTTACGGTTATACGTCCCACGCCGCCCTTGAGCTCAGTCGCGAGACGCTCCCCCGTGTCATTGTCGTTTCGGCTCCCTAATTATTGGAGCCTACACGCGTTTTCGCCAGTCTGCGTTATTATTATTCAGCCTTCTTCCCGGATCTCAGCCTGTTCCAGGCCGAAGGCGCTGTGCAGGGTGCGCACAGCCAATTCCAGGTATTTCTCGTCGATCACCACCGAGATCTTGATCTCGGATGTGGAGATCATCTGAATGTTGATGCCCTCCGCAGAAAGCGCATCGAACATCCGTGACGCCACCCCGGCGTGAGAGCGCATCCCCACGCCCACGATGGAAACCTTGGCAATGTGCTCGTCGCCCTGAACCGACTGGACATCCAGATCACGTCCCAGGTTCTCCAGAAGTTCCAGGGATTGCCGGTAGTCGTTGCGGTGCACCGTGAACGTGAAATCCGTGCGGTTATCGGAACCGACGTTCTGAACGATCATGTCCACTTCAATGCCCGCATCACTGACGGGCTTGAGGAGGCGCGAGGCGACGCCGGGCACATCGGCAACGCCCACCACCGTCAGCTTGGCTTCATCGCGGTTGAACGCGATGCCCGAGACCACTGGCTTTTCCATATCGTCCTCGTCGTCAAAGGTGATCAGGGTGCCGGGCCCTTCCTTGAAGCTGGAAAGGACCCTGACCGGTACGTTGTACTTGCCGGCAAACTCCACCGACCGGATCTGCAGGACCTTGGAGCCCAGACTGGCCATCTCGAGCATTTCCTCGAAGGTGATGGTCTCGAGCCGGCGGGCACCGTCAACAATCCGGGGATCCGTGGTGTAGACACCGTCCACGTCGGTATAGATGTGGCACTCATCCGCCTTGAGCGCCGCCGCAAGCGCCACGGCAGTGGTGTCCGAGCCGCCGCGCCCCAGGGTCGTGATGTGGCCTTCCTCGTTCATGCCCTGGAAGCCGGCCACAACGACCACGCGCCCGGCGTCCAGATCACGCCGCATGTTGTGCTCGTCGATGTCCTGGATACGGGCCTTGGTATGGGAACTGTCGGTGGTGATGCGGACCTGGCCACCGGTATAGGAGCGCGCGTCCACGCCCCGCTTGAGCAGTGCCATGCTCAGCAGCGCAATGGTGACCTGCTCGCCCGTGGAGACCAGGACATCCATCTCACGCGGGTCCGGCTGCTCCGAGACCTGGTGGGCCAGATCAATCAGGCGATTGGTCTCACCGCTCATGGCCGAGACCACGACCACAACGTCATCCCCCGACTGGCGGGCAGCCTGAAGCTGATCGGCCACCGCCTCGATGCGGTCCACCGACCCCACGGATGTCCCGCCGAATTTCTTAACGTACAACGCCATGCGTGCGTATTCCTTGTCCGAACGGATTAAATGAATCCGGGTTCACTGCTAGCGCCGGGCGCAATTATAGCCGCATCTGCCGGCCTGTACAGGTAGGGATAGCCCCTAGTCAGGCCGCTCAGCCCTGACTCTGCTCCCGGACCCAGGATTCCACGGCCGCGACGGCGGCAGGCAGGCCATCCGGGTCACTGCCGCCGCCCTGAGCCATGTCGGGTCGACCGCCGCCCTGACCACCCACCTTCGGGGCAATGGCCTTCATCAGGTCTCCCGCCCTGAGCTGGCCGGTAAGATCCTTGGTGACGCCGGCCACAAGCGTGACCTTGCCATCGGCAGCGGCGCCCAGCAGCACAACCGCGCTGCCGAGCTTGTTCTTGAGCTGGTCGGCGGTTTCCATCAGGGCCTTGCGGTCCGCGCCCTGCATGTCCGCGGCCACGACCTTGATGCCGTTAACGTCCACGGCGCTGTCCGCCAGATCACTGCCCGCGGCACTGGCCAGCTTGCCCTTGAGCTGCTCCACTTCCTTTTCAAGCTGACGGTTGTGCTCAACCAGGGACTCCACGCGTTCCACGGCGGATTCCGGTGCTCCCTTGACCAGGGCAGCGATATGGGCAAGACGCTGTTCCTGTTCCCGATCGTGGTTCAATGCGGCTTCCCCGGTCAGTGCCTCGATGCGGCGGACCCCGGAGGAAATACCGGTTTCGGTGACAATGCGGAACAGGCCCACATCGCCTGTGCGCTCCACATGGGTGCCACCACACAGCTCAATGGAGAAACCACCAGTCCCCATGGACAGCACCCTGACGGTGTCGCCGTACTTCTCACCAAACAGCGCCATGGCGCCCATGGCCTTAGCGGTTTCCATATCGGTCACCCGGGTTTCCACCAGCGTGTTGGCACGTACCTGCTCGTTCACCATCCGTTCGATGCGTTCCAGCTCCTCGGCGGTCACCGCCTCGAAATGGGAAAAGTCGAACCGCAGCCGTTCGGCGTTGACCAGGGAGCCCTTCTGGGCCACGTGTTCCCCGAGCACCGTCCGCAGCGCCGCGTGCAGAAGATGGGTGGCGGAGTGATTGAGCGCGGTGTTCGCCCGGCGTTCGCCGTTCACCTCGGCATGCAGGCTCATCCCGGGCTCAACCGTCCCGGCAACAACACGGCCGATGTGCAGGTGGTGACCGTCCTCCTTCTGGGTGTCCTCCACCTCGAAGCGGCCACCGGACCAGCTCAGCACGCCGGTGTCGCCCACCTGGCCACCGGATTCGCCGTAGAAAGGGGTACGGTCCAACACCACCACGGCGCGTTCACCCACCCCGGCGGAACGGTGCTCCCCGTCCACCAGAACGGCCCGCACCTCACCGTCGTCCTCGAAGTTGCCGTAGCCGGTAAACGCCGTCTCGCCGTCCAGGCTGAGCCCGGCGTTGTAATCGATGCCGAACTTGCTGGCCGCGCGGGCACGCTCGCGCTGCGCTTCCATGGCTTTTTCATAGCCCTCGTGATCCAGTGTCAGCCCGCGCTCCCGGGCAATGTCGTTGGTCAGGTCCACCGGGAAGCCGAAGGTGTCGTAAAGGGTAAAGACCGTCTCGCCGGGGATTTCGGTCCCACTGAGCTGGGCGATGTCATCCTCCAGCAGTTTCAGCCCCTTCTCCAGGGTGCGGGCGAACTGCTCCTCTTCCTGCTTCAGGATCTTCTCGATCTGCGGACGGGCTTTGGTCAGCTCGGGATAGGCCTCGCCCATGAGCGCTTCCAGCGGCTCAACCAGCTTGTGGAAGAAGGTTCCGGTAGCCCCCAGTTTGTTGCCGTGGCGGACCGCCCGCCGGATGATCCGGCGCAGCACGAAGCCCCGGCCCTCGTTGGAAGGCATGACGCCATCGGCGATCAGGAAGGCACAGGAGCGGATGTGATCGGCGATCACGCACACCGAGGCCTGATCCTTTTCGACGCCGCCCAGTTCTTCAGAGACAGACCCCAGAAGCGACTGGAACAGGTCGATCTCGTAGTTGCTGTGCACGCCCTGCAGAACGGCCGCGATGCGCTCCAGGCCCATGCCGGTATCCACGGACGGGCTCGGCAGATCATGCATGACGCCGTCCGCCGTGCGATTGAACTGCATGAAGACGATGTTCCAGATCTCGATGTAGCGGTCACCGTCCTCGTCCTCACTGCCGGGCGGACCACCGGCCACATCCGGGCCGTGGTCATAGAACACCTCGGAACAGGGGCCGCAGGGACCGGTGTCGCCCATGGACCAGAAGTTATCGGACTTGTAGGGCACGCCGTCCTCATCGCCGATGCGGATGATCCGGTCAGCGGGCACACCGATCTCCTCATTCCAGATCCGGTAGGCGTCCTCGTCGGTCTGGTACACCGTGACCCAGAGTTTTTCCGCCGGCAGGCCGAGCCATTGGGCATCCGTCAGGAAGGTCCAGGCGAAATTGATGGCCTCGCGCTTGAAGTAGTCGCCGAAGCTGAAGTTGCCGAGCATCTCGAAGAAGGTGTG
>JABAHQ010009485.1_pt2 | contig 10398 bp, 12 predicted proteins | sample 7062091 | NCBI WGS metagenome assembly JABAHQ01 (sample SAMN14534359, study PRJNA622989) | marine sediment metagenome | biome: marine biome [ENVO:00000428]; feature: marine pelagic biome [ENVO:01000023]; material: deep marine sediment [ENVO:00002113] | place: India: Gulf of Kutch | collected... | reverse complement strand
CGTCCATCTGGTTGTTCATGACCACGCCGGTGCCGGGAATGATCACCTTGGAGCCGAAGCTGGTGTTGACGGTGGTGGTAATCGCCACCCAGTTGCCGTGGCGATCGGCGGTGGCGATATGGGTGGTGTGCTTGCCAAAAATATCCGCCTCCGGATCCGGCGGCCGGCCCTTTTCCACCTCGCTGGCGGCGTTATCCATGCGGATCTTGTCCGCCAGGCTGGCGGCGTATTCCTCGCTGATCAGCCCCTTGGGCACGGCGACGAAATCCGGGTCACCCAGGTAATAGGCTCGATCGGCGAAGGCGCGCTTCATCGCCTCGATCATCACGTGGTAGCGGTCCGCGTCGTCCAGCGCCGCCAGGTCGTAGTGTTCGAGGATATTGAGAATCTGCGCGACGTGCACGCCGCCGGAGCTGGGCGGGGGAAAACCCACCACCGTGTAGCCCCGGTAGTCGCTGACCACGGGCTCGCGTTTTTTCATGCGGTAATTGGCGAAATCCTCGTAGCGCAGCAAACCGTCGTTCGCCTGCATCCATTGATCCAGTGCCCGGGCGAACTCGCCGCGATAAAAGTAATCGATCCCCTCCTCAGCGATCCGGCGATAGGTGGTCGCCAGGTCCCGCTGTATCAGTGTATGCCCGGCGGGCCAGGGGCTGTTGTCGGCGTCCAGCAGAATATCGGCACTGGCCTCGAAACGGCGCAGCTGGGGAGCGGCCAGCTTGAGGCGCTCGGCGGTGGCCCGGCTCAGAGGGAACCCCTGTTCGGCAATGTCGGCGGCGGGACGGATCAACGCCCCCAGTGACTTTTCCCCGGCCTTGTTCACCAGGTAGTCGTAGACTGCCAGCGAGCCCGGCACGCCGCTGGCCAGGGCGCCGACCTTGCTCAGGGATTTGTCCGCCACCCCGTCCACCAGAAACATGTCGCGGTGTGCGGCAGCCGGGGCTTTTTCGCGCCCGTCCAGAGCCTCCACGGTGCCGTCGGCATAGCGCACCACGGCAAAACAGCCGCCGCCGATACCGGAGTTGTGGCCATCGACCACCCCCAGGGTGAACGCCACCGCCACTGCCGCGTCGACGGCGTTGCCACCGTTTTCCAGCACCCGGAGACCGGCCCGGGTGGCCAGCGGGTGAACCGACGCCACCGCCCCGGCGCCGTTATCGCTGGTGGCCGCGTACTCGGCCTCGGTGCCGTACAGCGGTGCCTGGGCCAGCCCGGGCAGTGCCAGCAACAGCGCCCAGCCCATCACCAGATTGCGGACCCGAATAAGCATTACACCTCCTTTGATCGCCATTGTGCACTATCCAAAAGTGCCAAGGTTACCCCAGTGCGCCGGCTTTGTGGATGGTCGAGGGGAACTATCGCCGACTCAACAGCTCACGGCGCATAGTGGCGCCGCAGCACCTCAAAGGCCTCGCGCACCTGCATAAAACGCTGTGGATCGCCGCCCCGATCCGGGTGCAGCCGCGCGGCCAGCTGACGGTAGCGTTGCTGGATCGCCGGCCAGTCGGCATCGGCGGGCAATTCCAGCTCCGCCAGTGCTTCCGGCTGCCGCTCCCGGGAGACAAACCCCTGCCAAAATTGATCCAGCAGCGCCTCCACACCGCGCAGGTCCGTATCCCGCAGATTGGTGAAGTCCAGGTAATAATCCGCCAGTGGCTGCTCGCTGGCATCGCGCAGGGCGGCCGACTGGCCGCTGCTCACCGGCTCCAGTGCGATCGCCAGCGGCGAAATGCTGAGGTACAGGTCATCGGCCAGCAGATCCCGCTGCAATTGATACAGCGCGTTCATCACCAGAAAATGCGTCTGGAACAACGCCAGTTGCGGCGCATCGGCCATCCCCGGGACGGCATCGAGCTGTGGACGCAGTGCGACGATCAACTCGTGCTCGGTCATCGGCGCCGCGCTGGTTTGCAGAATCTCCAGCACGGAAATCACCAAAGGATTGTGATCGATCACCATAGCATCGCTGTCATAGAGTTTCCGGTGTCAACGGCACTGATAGGGATTTCAAAAGTCGCGCATAGCCGCCGCTACGGGAGGTGAAATCAGGCTGTGTTAAAATAACCCTAACCATACCTGTAACGACTTGCAAATGAACGAACGCGACGCCATCTACGCCCGGCCATTGTCCAGCATTGCCGATTTCAGTTTCGACGATACCGTGGCACAAGTTTTCCCGGACATGATCCAGCGTTCCGTGCCCGGCTACAGTACCATCATCGCCATGACCGGGGTCATGGCCGAACGCTACGCCCGGCCGGGCAGCCGCTGTTACGATCTGGGCAGCTCCCTGGGCGCCTCCACCCTGGCCATGCGCGGCCAGCTGGGCGAACGGGACTGCAGCATTGTCGCCGTGGACAACGCGCCGGCGATGCAACAGCGGTTTCGCGACATCCTGCAACACGACCCGCATACGACGCCGGTCGAACCCGTTGAGGCGGACCTGCGTGAGGTCAGCGTTACTAACGCTTCAGTCGTGGTGCTGAATTTCACCCTGCAGTTCGTACCACCGGGGGAACGCAGCGCGCTGTTGCAGAGCATCCATCGGGGCATGAATCCCGGCGGCATCCTGATCCTGTCGGAAAAAATCCGCTTTGAGGACGCCCACCTGCAGGCGCTGAACGAGGACCTGCATCTCGCCTTCAAGCGGGCCAATGGCTACAGTGAACTGGAAATCAGCCAGAAACGCTCCGCCCTGGAGCAGGTGCTGGTGCCGGAGACCCTGGCCACCCACCAGCAACGCCTGCGCGCGGCCGGCTTCAACCGGGTGGATGTCTGGTTCCAGTGCTTTAACTTCGCCTCACTGGTGGCGCTGAAAGACGATGCTTGACTATGACCCCTTCCTGGCGGTGCTCGCCGACAGCGAGGTACCGGCGCTGCGCGATTGGTGCGACACCCTGCCGGAGCAGATCGCCCGCGGCCTGGACGAAAAACGCTACGGCGACCTGCCGCGCTGGCGCGACGTGCTGGCAACGCTGCCGGACTGGCAGGCCGACTCGGTCGCACTCGATCGGCCCCGGGTCAACGTTAGTGGCTCCCCGCTGGATGAAACCGAACGACACCGTTTCGCCGAGCAACTGAAAGGGCTTCACCCCTGGCGCAAGGGCCCCTTCGACCTGTTCGGTGTGCACATCGATACCGAGTGGCGCTCGGACTGGAAGTGGGACCGTTTGAAAGAGGGCATTCGGCCACTCAGGGGGCGCAAAGTACTGGATATCGGCTGTGGCAACGGCTATCACTGCTGGCGCATGCGCGGTGCCGGCGCCGAGCTGGTCGTCGGTATCGACCCGACGCCGCTGTTTATCGTGCAGTTCTTCGCGCTGCAGCGATACATTCAGGATCCGCGGGTCACCGTATTGCCCATGGGGATCGAACACCTGCCGGCGAAAATGCGCTGTTTCGACACGGTGTTTTCCATGGGCGTGCTCTATCACCGCCGCTCGCCTTTTGATCACCTGATCGAACTGCGCGACGCGCTGGTTCAAGGCGGGGAACTGGTGCTGGAAACACTCGTGATCGAGGGCGACGAAGGTCAGGTGCTGGTGCCGGAGGGGCGCTACGGCCGTATGGGCAACGTCTGGTTTCTGCCCTCCTGCCCGACCCTGGAGCAGTGGTTGAGGAAAGTCGGGTTCCGGGATATCCGCCTGCTGGACGTAACCGCCACCACCACCGACGAGCAGCGCCGCACCGACTGGATGACGTTCTACTCCCTGGAACAGTTTCTGGACCCGGAGGATCACACCCGCACCATCGAAGGTTATCCGGGCCCCCGGCGCGCGATTTTTTCCGCCACCGCGCCGTAGCTGTATAACCCCCAGGTGTCCGGGTTTTGTTCCCAGTGCTGTCGTTTACTGCGGTATTGTGGTGAAATGCGCGCTTTCGGAAGGCCCGGCCCAATGCCGGTTTACCTCTCTGTCGAAACCGTTTTCAACGCCGGATCTTCGAGCCATTACTGCGTCAACGAACTCCACAACCGCAACGCTGACGGCCTGGTTCATCACCGATAACAAGGCCGGGCACCGCAACCAGCTACAGGGCCTGGAGCAGGCCCTGGCATCGCGCTGTCACCTGCACAGCCAATGGCTGTCGGTGGAGCGGGACTGGCGCGCGGTATGGCAGCACTGGCGCGGGCACGGCGCACCGGATTGGCTGATTACCGCCGGGCGCAAAACCCACCCGCCCGGTCTGCTGCTGAAATGGCGCCATCACTGTCGCATACTCGCTCTGACCCGTCCGGCCTGGCCGCTGGCCTGCTTCGACGCGCTGGCACTGCCCCGTCACGATGACGTTGCCCCCCGCAGTAACCTGCTGCAAACCGAGGGCGCTCTCAATCCCGTGCAACCGGCCGATGATCCGGACCCGGGCCGCGGGCTGATCCTGGTGGGAGGCCCCTCCCGGCATTTCGACTGGGCCGGCAGCGAGCTTCGCCAGCAGATCAACACCCTTGCCGGGCGACAAAGCGACATTCAGTGGACCCTGTCGACGTCGCGCCGAACCCCCGCCGGTTTTCTGGACAGTCTGCGCCGGGACGCCCCGCCCAACCTTCAGCTGTGGTCGGCACAGGACACCCCCCCGGGCTGGGTGCAACAGCAACTGCAACACTGCGCCACCGTCTGGGTCAGCGAGGACAGTGTTTCCATGGTCTACGAAGCGCTCAGCGCCGGCGCCCGGGTGGGGTTGTTGGAAATGCCCCGGAAGCATGCCGGGCGTGTCGCGCGCGGCATCGACCGCCTGGCGCAGCGCCAACGGGTTACCCGATACAGCGATTTTCTCACCCGCGGCTATCACAGCGACCCCGACACCGGCCCCCTGCAGGAGGCAGCCCGGGTTGCCGATTGGCTGCTGTCCGGGTGCGTGCCCGGAGGCCCGCGCTGATGCGTGTCCTGCAGGTGTTGCCGGAACTCAACGGCGGCGGCGTGGAGCGCGGCACCGTCGACTTTGCCCGGGAGCTGGTGCGGCGCGGCCACGAGTCCCTGGTGTTGTCCAACGGCGGCCGCATGGTCGCCCAGCTGGAGCAGGAAGGCAGCCGCCACATTACTTACCCGGTGCACAAAAAGTCGCTGTTGTCCCTGCGCCATGTGCGCCCCCTGCGCCGACTGCTCCTGGAGCTGGCCCCGGATATCGTGCACCTGCGCTCCCGGCTGCCGGCCTGGCTGATCTGGCTGGCGGTGAAAAAACTGCCGCCCGCCCGGCGACCGCGACTGGTCTCCACCTTTCACGGGCTGTATTCCGTCAACCGCTACAGCGAGATCATGGGCTGCGGCGACGCGGTGGTCGCCATTTCCGAGTGCGTGGCCGACTATATCCGGGACCACTACCCGCGTATCGACCCCGGCAAAATCACGGTCATTCACCGGGGCGTGGACACGGCACAGTTCCACCCCGGCCTGCCGGTGCCGGAACCGTGGCGCGAAGCCTTCCTGCAACAGTTTCCCCGCTGCCGGGACAAGCCGCTACTGGTCATGCCCGGCCGCCTCAGTCGCTGGAAGGGCCAGCTGGACTTCATCCACCTGATCGACCGGTTGCGCCAGCGCGGCGTCGAATGCCACGGGCTTATCGTGGGCGGTATAACCCCGGGCAAACACCCTTACCGCGAAGAACTGGAACAGGCCGTGGCCGAACGGGGCCTGACGGAGTGGATCAGTTTTACCGGGCACCAGGACCGCATCGAATACATCTATCGCCTCTCGCGTATCGTGTTCAACCTGTCACAGCAGCCAGAGCCCTTTGGCCGTACCGTCATCGAGGCCCTGGCCGTGGGCGTGCCGGTGATCGCCTACAACAGCGGTGGGCCGGCGGAATCACTGCGCCACTGCCTTCCCATCGGCCTGGTGGAACAGGGGGATGTCGAGGAGCTGGTGGACACGGCGGAGGTCTTCATCCAGGGGCCGCCCACCTTCGACCTACCGCAGGAATTTACCCTGGAAAAACAGACCGAAAAAACACTGGCGCTATATCGGCGACTGAATGATGGAGCGTAAAGCAGCGGCTCTTGCGCGCGTCTGGCGCCGGTCCACCAAAAGCTTTATGATTCCCTCTTCTCGAAAGGCGCCGCGCTCCTATACAACCCCAATCAACGATCCAGCTCCACAGCGGTACAATCTGGCAAATGCTCATAAGAGCGGCTTATATCTGGCTCTACGCTCGGAATTTTGAATGAGAATACTGCACATTGCCTACCAACAAATAAAACGCTTTGGCAAAACCCGTGTTAATTGGGCACAAAAACTGTCCTACGGCCTGATTAAAAACGATCATTTCGTGCTCGACTTCAGTGACCGCGACATCGCCGCCTTTCACGGCCCCCTGGGTATCAGAGATCTGGGTAAGCGCAAAACCAACCGGTTGTTATTGAAAGCCGCCGACAACTTCAAACCCGACCTGATAATCGCCGGTCACTGTGACATTATCAGCAACAAAACGTTGCAGGAGGCGCGGGCTTTGAGCAAAGCGCCCCTGGTACACTGCAACCTCGACCCCCTGTTCGTTCCCAGTAATATTGAACGTATCCGCCATCGCGCGGAAGTCGTCGACGCTGTATTTGTCTCCACCGGCACTCCGGAGTTGGAGCAGTTCCGCGACACCGGCAAACGGTTCTACTTTATTCCCAACCCGGTCGATCCATCGATCGAAAAATGGGACAACTCACAAAAAACCGGCGACCAACTGCCCATTGATCTTATTTTTTGCAGCAACAGCAATGAACATACAAAGCGACTGCAAATCGTCAAATACCTTCAATCGAGTCTGAACCCCCAGGTAAATTTCAAAGCCTACGGCAGTGGCAAGCTGCCCCCCATATGGGGCGTTGATTATGACAATGCACTGGCACAATCGAAGATGGCACTGAACCTCAACAGGCAGGAGGGCTATCACTGGTATTCCTCCGAACGCATGGCGCAACTGGGCGGCAACGGTTTACTGGTTTTCACACACAGCCAAGGCCATTTCGATCAGCTATTCNNCACAGGGACGATGCGATGCGCCGGCAATGGGCGGCCAACACACGCTCATTCCTGCATGGCGAAATGAACACCGCAAAGTTCTCCCAGTTCATCGTGGAAGCGGCCCTGGAAGCTCCCTACAGCCACCCCTATGTATGGGCCTGACTGTGGCGGGGCCGACCACAGTGCACCTGGATCAACCCTTTGCCAGAGGCGGCAACCGGCTGTGTTATGTCGATCCACGAGACGCCAGCCGGTGCATCAAAATTATAGCCCCGGAACGCACACCCGAGATACGCCGCCGCCAGCAGACGTTCCCCAAATCACTCAAGCCGCTTGCCGCTTTCGACGACAACCTGGACGAATACCGGACCTACCGGAAGATCGACCAACGGATCGGCCAACCGGCGTACNNGCGTACCAGCTCATTCCCCGCTGTTTCGGGTTTGTCAGTACCGACCAGGGCCCGGGTTTATGCAGTGATCTGATCCGCGATGACTCCGGCCTGATTTCAATCACTTTGAAACAGTATCTCTGGCAGTGCGGCATGTCCGAAGATTTGAGGATCGCGCTAGCCATTTTTTCAGAGAAATGGCAGACGCTGGGCATGCCCTCGAGAAACCTGTTGTTACACAATATTGTGGTGGAGCAGACAGAAGACCGGATTCGCCGCCTGGTGGTGATAGACGGACTGGGCTGGCCCGACTTTTTCCCGCTCGCCGATCACTGCTCCGCCCTGGCGCGGCGCAAGGCGGCGAAGCGGGTGGCAACGCTCGGCAGGACAGTGGATCAATTCCTGACAAAAAGGGAACAGGATATTGAATACGGCTATCACGGTTGGCTGGAAGAAGAACAAAGAAAACGGACTGGATAAGCAAACGGCCCGCGAAAGCGGCCCCGACCCTGTCGCGTGTTTTTTATGACAGTGATGACAAACAACAACGCCGGGCCTCGACTCAGAATCGCTCTGATAGCCATTCAGGACCCGTTTGGGGGCCTGGGCAAGCATGTCCGGGACCTGGCCAATGAACTGTCGCACAGCCACGACGTCATGGTGGTCGGCGCGGTAGCCAGTGCCGAGAGCCTGGCGCGCAATGTCCATTTTATCGATTTCGACCTCGCTGCGGCTAAAAACAACCCCCTTCAGTGCTGGCGATTGTGGCGCCACCTCCGGCAGTGGAAACCCGATATAGTCCACTCCCACGGCAATAAAGCATCGCGTATTCTCACCCGCCTGCGGGCATTTTTACCCGCTCGCACCGTGGGCACTGTCCACTGGGTATTGAAAAAGCCTAAAGATCGCCGGGTCTTCCAGCGCCTCGATGCCGTCATTGGCGTCTCCGAGGAGGTGTTGTGCGGTATTCAACACACTGATCGCCGTGTCATATACAATGGTATTCCGGCGGTGCAACCGGGCCTGAGTCGGGAGGAGCTGACCGCGCGCTACCCGCTGGATCCGGCGAAACCCATCGCTGTAGCCATTGGTCGAATGGTCAAAGTCAAGGGGTTCGATGTACTGATCCAAGCCTGGGACGGACTGGACGCACAACTGCTTTTGATTGGAGACGGCCCCGAAATAGACACATACCAGCAATTGGCGCGGGAGCTCAAACTGGACGCGAATATACACTTTGCCGGCCACATAGATCATGCCGCCAATCACCTGGGCGCCGCCGATATCGCGGTGGTATCCTCCCTGCACGAGGGGTTTGGCTATGTCATAGCGGAGGCACTGATCAGTAACAAACCGGTGATCTCCACGGCGGTGGCCTTTGCCCGAAAGGTACTGCCCGAACGTTGGCTGGCCATGCCCGGAGACCGGCAGTCGCTGCACGACAAACTCGCATCAGCGTTCGCCGACCTGGATGCACTGAGGGACGACTTCCAACCGGTATCACAATGGGCCCGGGACAACCTAAGCGTAGCGGCAATGACTCAGAAAACGCTCGCCTGTTACAGAGATCTCTTAGAGTAAACAGCCCGGCAGAGTAAACAGCCCGGCAGAGTTAATAACCCGGCACAACATTGATAAACCACTTGGCTGGCTATCAACCGATTGAGAAAGTGCTAACTTATAAAAATATTATACCCATAACGAGAACACCGATTAAAAAATGCCCGAGCAGCAGAACAAAAGCTTTCTATTACCCGGTCAGGTCAAAAGCGGCAGGTTTGACGGTGTCGCCAACGCCGTACTGTGCCTTTTCCTGATCGCATTTTACGCCAACTTCATCTTTAAATTGGGCAACTACAAAACCTATTTCTATTTTACGCTTTTTATTTTTCTGATCGCGGCTCTACCCTCCCTTGTTCGTTTTGCCTCTGCGCGTCTACTCATTACCCGAATTCTGCGAACAGGCTGGCCGGAGCTTATACTGCCGTCTCTCGCGGTGGTCGCAAGTCTGACCGAAGCCACCGACTTCGCCAAACGCCAAAACATACAACATGTCGTATTCCTTCCGCTACTGACGTTAATCACCGCCTGGACCGTCATTCACCTCAATCAACGATTGCGTTTTTCCTATAAGTGGCTCGTATACATACTGATCCTGACTGCTTTAGCCATCAATTGGCTGTCGCTGACCCCGGAACCGGAGCAAACCGGTATCTATCGCAACTCCCACTACCTGGCGTTGCTCTGCTACTGGGCGATACCGACACTGATTTATTTTTGCCATACCGCGCCCAACCGGATCTTACTAGGCATTACCCTCGTCAGTATTCTGCCCGCCGTCCACCTGCTGGTAGCAACCGGCTCGCGCCCGGCGTGGCTGGCCCTGATTGCGGCCTACCCCATTACCGGGCTGCTCACTTACGGCGCACGCGGCCTGCTACGTACCGCCGCGATTATCGCCCTGACAACTATTGCACTGGCTTTCACCTTTCCCACCCGGTTCCTGGCCCGAGGCAAGGAGCTGTTATTGGACGTTTCCAAAGACGAAAGAGCCTCGATATGGGAGACGGGCTGGACCATGCTGACCAACAACAGTCTCCTCGACTGGCTGGTAGGGCACGGCATCGGCGCCTTTGAAGTGGTTTACCCCACTTATCTGGGCGAATACAGCAAGTTTATTTTCCCGCACAATTTTATCCTGGAGCTGTTGTTTGATACCGGCATAGCGGGTCTCACACTGTTTCTTATTGCGCTGGGCTCAATTGCTTACAAATTGTTCGCATTGAGCGGCGTAGTCCGACACGACAAACACACACGGGCACTTTTTCAATGTCTCTCGGTTCTGACGATCGCTCACCTGATCTTCTGCTTTTTAACGGTGTCGGTATATTCCATCTATTTCATTATCCTTTTTTCGCTGCCGGTGGGCTTTATCCTCTATCTGACGCTTTACCATGACCAGCAAGCCCGCTCTTAGTATCGTTATCCCCAACTACAACGGTGCACAGCTGCTCAGACAGAACCTGCCCGCATGTCTGACCGCCCTGGAAAACTACGCCG
>JABAHQ010003220.1_pt1 | contig 10400 bp, 9 predicted proteins | sample 7062091 | NCBI WGS metagenome assembly JABAHQ01 (sample SAMN14534359, study PRJNA622989) | marine sediment metagenome | biome: marine biome [ENVO:00000428]; feature: marine pelagic biome [ENVO:01000023]; material: deep marine sediment [ENVO:00002113] | place: India: Gulf of Kutch | collected... | reverse complement strand
AGGGGAACCCCTGGCTGCTGCGCACCCGGTTCGACGGCGTTTATCTTAAAATCCGTTCCTATGAAACCGACGCCGTTCCGGAAAATCGGCCGGGGGTGGTTCAAATCTCGTACTGTGAGATCGACTGGGTTCGAAAAACGCGTCAGCGGGTCGCCTCCCCGGCGGCGGGACCCGAACCCAGGCGCCGCTCTTTTTCCACCGTTCTGGATATCGGTTTGCGATCTCGACACGCCGCCCGCCTGGAACGCGCCCTGGAAGAGGAGAGGCGCTGGAGCCGATCGCCGGAAGCCCGGGCCTTGGGCATTCGGCCTCATTTCCCCGTCCGTTGGGTGGAACCCGATCTCGTTCAGGTGGAATGGAAAGGAATTCACCCCCGAATCGAAAAAGCCCTGGATGCCCTGAAACCGAGGGTTGCGGTGCGGCCGGAGCTCAAACTCGAATCCGGGCCCGGGGAGGGGGACGGGAGACCGGTTTCAGATGGGTGGATCACCGACCTGGCCGAACGCGGTCAAGTGACCGAAGCGGCGTCCCTGGCCCGGGAGAAATACGGCTACAGTTTGTCGGAATCGAAAAAATTCGTGGAAGAATTGGTTCGGCATTGAGGAGGGGCATCCGTCCACGGCCGTCTTGGATAAATTCTCGAACCTCTGAATTCTCACTTTCTCGTTCCCCCCATTAGAGCTGCCCTTGAAATCGGTCTCTTTTTTCCGCTTCGGATTGATGGTCTGGATGCTCGGGGCAGGGCCCGGCGGAGTTTGGGCGGCGGAGGCCGGGCCGTCTCCCGACCCGCACAGCGTGTTCAATCTCCAGCTGGAAAACGATCTCTGGGGCAAAGGCACCGACCGGCATTACACCCACGGAACCCGCCTCTCCTACCTGTCCCCGGAAAGAGCCGCCGGTGTGGAAGGGGCGATCAAGGATTTTCTGGACCGCTACATTCCCGAGTTTTTCAAACCCGATACGAACCGGATCAGCCTCCTCGCGGGACAGAGCCTCTTCACCCCGGATAACATTGCCCGGGAAGAATTGATTCGGGACGACCGGCCCTACGCCGGCTGGCTTTACGTGGGGGCGGGCCTGGTCTCCGAAAAAACCACCGGCGACCGCCCCTTCCTGGACTTGTTTGAAATCAACCTCGGGGTGGTGGGCCCCGCCGCCCTGGCCGAAGAAACCCAGACCTTCGTGCACAAGTTGAAGAACGTCCAGCGTCCGAAGGGCTGGAGACACCAGTTGGCGAACGAGCCGGGCATCGTTTTCTTTTACCAGAGAAAATGGCCCTTCCGGCCCCGGGGGTCCCCCGGCGGGATGGAAGTGGACTGGACCCCGAGCGCCGGGTTCGCCCTGGGAAACGTGTACACCTACCTTTCCCTGGGAGCCATGCTCCGGATCGGAGAAAATTTGCCCAACGATTACGGGCCGCCCTTGATCCAGCCGGGCTTGTCCGGCTCCGGTTTTTTCAAACCCCAGGATGATTTCGGCTGGTACGTGTTCGCCGGGGTCGAGGGGCGCGCGGTGGGACACAACATTTTCCTCGACGGCAACACCTACGAAAGCAGCCACCGCGTGACCAAAGAAGTGTTTGTCGGCGATTTGCAGGTGGGCGTGGTGATCACCCTGTTCCAACGGGTTCAGCTGGGGTTCACCAACGTGTTCCGAACCACCGAATTCAAAAAGCAGAGGGAGGGCGACGAATTCGGATCCATCAACCTCGCTTTTCGCTGGTGACCGAAAGGAAAACCCCCGGACGGGAGCCCGTCCGGGGGTTCCGATTTCATCCGCGGGGGGGTCGGCTTTCCAGCCGCATCTTGTCGATCACTTCCCGGGCGCCCCCCTGGTACGCGTTTTTGATGGCTGCATCGCGCTCCGTCCAGTCTTCCACCCAGCCTTTCAGCGTCACCACCCCGTGGTCGACTGAAACTGAAATGGCGTCGGAATCGATGAAGGGATTCCAGAAGAACTGGTCCTTGATATCGTCCCGGATTTCCTGGTCGGTTTTGTTGGACCAAAGGAAAAACGCCAGGTCGGGATCGGTATAATAGCTGAACCGGGAATAAACCCGGGCGTAGTCGCGGACCACCAGGTGGTTATCCACCTCCACCACGCCTTTGACCTTGGAGGCGGTCTCCTCGGCCAATCCTTTTTCATAATAGGAGTCGACCGCCCCGGCCAGGGTGACCTGCTGGTTGCGGACCACCACACCGATTTTTTTCTTCTCCAGGTTGGGATTTCTGGCGAAGGCCTTCTTGAGGTTTTCTCGGATTTCCGCGTCGGTCCAGGTTTGAGGGGGACGCACTCTCAAATAATTTTTCACCCGCCGGACCCCCACGGTGTTGCGGGCGTCGGATTCGGCCGCCTTTTTGGCCTGCAGATTGCCGACCGCCCCGGTGAGGGTGACCACTCCATCATCCACCTGGACCTTGGGGTGAAAATTTTCCACCCGAGGATCGTACTGAAAAGCGGTTTGAATCGCTTGTTGGATTTCTTCGTCGGTTTGGAGGGTGAGCGGGGACTGCCGCCGGTTTTTATCTTCCTTTCCGGGATCCACCTCCAGGCCGCCGGCCTCGACGGATTGGACTCCGTTGACCCACGCCAGGTATTCGGCCCGTTCTTTTTCCAAAGCGCTTCCGACTTTTCCGGTCAACGTCACTCGGCCGTCTTGCACCTGGACCTGGATTCTGTCGTTATTGATCCAGATATTAAAATCCAGCCGGTTTTTGATGTCCCTTTCGATTTCCCGGTCGGGGCGCCGGGGCCGGGGGTCAATGTCCAGGTTGTTTTTCACGCGCTTGACGCCTTTGACCCCCTTGGCGACTTTCACGGCCAGAAATTTTTCCGGCTGGGATTCCACGGCTCCCTCCAAGGTCACCACTCCGTCTCGAACTTCCACGTTAATTTCGTCATAATAATCGACGGCGGGGTCGGCGATAAAAGCATCGATGACGTCCCTCTGAATCCCATCATCCGGCCGTTCCACGGGGCGCACGTTCAACCGGTCGACGACGGCTTTCACGCCCCGGACGGTTTTAGCGAGGTGGACGGCTTTTTCCTTGGCCAGCAGGTTGTTGACGGTTCCCGTCAACGTCACCACCCCGTTTTGGGTTTGAACGTCGACCAGGGGGGTGGAAAGGCTGGAATCGGTTTTCAATTCCGTTTCCACCGCGCGGGAAATACGGAAGTCGAGCGGAGACGGGGCTTCGGCTTGTGAAGGTTCGCTGCTCACGGCAATCAAAAGGGCGAACACCAGGACCGACAAGGGATCGAGATAAAAGATTCTGAGCCCTTGACGGTGTGGGCGCACCTTGGGATTCAAAGTCATGATTCCTCCCTGTTTGAGGTTCCCGAGTTCCGGCACAGCCAACCCCTGTCGCCTTGATGGGATCGTCGTGATGCCTTGGGATTTGCTGAACCGGGCTTGCAAACAAGAAACGATCTGCCCGGATGGCTGATCCCGCCCGCCGGGAACAAATCGTTTGGGGTGTCAGGAGCTTTGAGTGTGTTTCAAGGGCTGGCGGAAGGAATACACGCGATTCCGCCCCCGGATTTCCCCGCGGGAGAAAACCGATGGACAACCCTTATTATTATGATGACGCTGGGGGGCTGGGGTTTCCCTTGAAGAATATAATTGGAAACAATTTGGAAGGGTTTATGAGGAAATTGTGATTTGAGGTTCGACGAATTTCAGTTTCTTGTACCGATTCGGTCCTCGCGTTGAGCCGACCTTTCTCCTGAATCCCGAGGACCGTTTGAGTCTTGGGGAAAAAGAAAGCCCCCCGTCCCGGGGGTCTGGCCCAATGGGGAATCGGGGGGCTTCAATTTAAAAAAGCGGATCAGTGCACCGGGCTTTGCGATTCCTGGGTCTCTTGCGGGCGCGCCCCGTTGGTTCCTTGCAGGGCACCGCTGATTCGTTCCTCGATATCCTGAAGCTGGTTGATGGCGTCTCCCAACTCATGAATCATGCCCCCCAAACCGACCATGTCATCCGAGTTTACCTCGTTGGCCATGATGAGCAGGTTCCCGATCGCGGACAGGCCTTTCCCGAACCAGCGGGTGGTTTCGCGGACGTGTTCCTGAGTGGCGAGGAGTTCGGCGCGTTCTTCCGTGCTGAAATCGGTTCGGCCGTTGACGAGGTCCTGGAGATACGCTTGGTCGGCGAGATGGATGAAACTGCCGACATATCCGCTGCCTTCTCTCCAATTTTCAATTTTTTGTTTTACATCCGGCATGATTCGGGCTCCATGAAAAAAGATTCAACCTAGACTCGAACGCAATTCCCCGGCGTCTTATGGGCCTCCGGGATTTGAATGAATAGGGGTGCCAAAGCAGGAACGAAGAAGATGAGGCTGTCTTGCTTGGGGCTTATTGTATTCACGGGAGAATGAAATTTTCAACAAAACTTCCGGAAAAAAATAATCCCGTTTTGTTTTCAACCGGTTAGAAAAGGGTTGCCTTTCGGCAAAAACTTTGCGGTAAAAATTTTCGTTCCCCGACCGCACATTCCTTTTCCTTTTCTGACAGGAACCCCCAATTCAAGCGTTTAAGAAAAAAGGATGACTCCTTAAAAAATTTCTTTTAGCATAACCGGCGTTGGGCCAACCTCCCCCGAATAAAAGATTTGCCCAGAGGAGGTATGCGATGCAGAGGAAAAGTTTGTTTCGGGTGATCGTGGCCGCGGTTTGGATCGTTATCGCGTTTCCGGGATGGGTTCAACCTGTCGTTTATGCCGCCGCCAACCTGGACCGCCTTCAAATCGAGGTGGAATCGGTTGCGACCGGCTTGGACAAACCGATCGGCATCCAGAATGCCGGAGACGGTTCGGGATGGCTTTTCATCGTCCTTCAGGATGGCCAAATCGTGATTTTCGACGGCACGCAACTCCGGGCCCAGCCGTTTCTCGATATCACCTCCCAAGTCGATTCTTCGGACGATGAGAAAGGCTTGCTGGGGCTCGCGTTTCATCCCGATTATGCGACCAACGGATTTTTCTACGTCAATTACACCAGTCCGGCCGGGGAAACCGTGGTGGCGCGATACAGCCGGTCGGCAGATCCCGCCCAGGCGGACCCCGACTCCGAAACCGTCCTCCTCACCGTCCCGCAACCGCATCCTAACCATAACGGTGGACAATTGGCTTTTGGTCCGGACGGATTCCTCTACATCGGTTTGGGCGACGGGGGAGGGTCCGGCGACCCCGACAAGCGGGCCCAGGACCTGGGCCAACTGCTGGGCAAGATCCTTCGGATCGACGTCGACAGCGGCTCTCCCTACGCGATTCCCCCTTCCAACCCGTTCGTGGGCGACCCCGAGGCCCGGGATGAAATCTGGGCCTATGGGCTGCGCAATCCCTGGCGATTTTCCTTCGATCGGGATACCGGAAACCTGTGGATTGGAGACGTGGGCCAGAGCGATTTCGAGGAAATCGACTTCCAGCCCGCCGACAGTGGGGGCGGCGAAAATTACGGCTGGAGCCTCATGGAAGGCTTTTCTTGTTTCGATCCATCCACGGGCTGTAATGACGGCAGCCTCACCCTCCCGATCCTCGATTATGCCCATGACAATGGAAACTGTTCGGTCACGGGGGGATTTGTGTACCGGGGCGAGGAATTTCCGCAACTGGATGGGGTTTATTTTTACGGCGATTTTTGCAGCGGCCGAATCTGGGGGGTGGTTCGGGATCCGCAGGGAAACTGGGTCAATCGGGAAATTCTCGATACCGCTTTGGCCATTGACGCTTTTGGGGAATCCGAATCGGGCGAACTGTATTTCACCCACATGGATTTTTTCAGCGGCGGAATTGGCGAGCTTTACCGCATCCGGCAGGTGAATGTGTTGCCCTTTGTGCCTGGCGATTACAGCGGCGACGGGCTCTCCGACCTTTTGCTGTTCAATGAGAATACCGGTATTCTGGCTGTCCTGGTCCTTAATGGTTCGGCCATCCAATCGGTGGACTTTATCCAGCAACTCGATATCGCTTCGGGGGAAAGGGTATTGCTGGCCGATGATTTTAACGGGGATGTCCGAGCGGACCTGCTTCTCAAAAACGAACAGACCGGATCTCATGAGATTGTTTTTCTGCAGGGGGGGAATGTATTGTCCCGGGAACCCGTGATCCAAATCGACCCCGCCTCAGGACAAAACATTGTCCAAAGCGGCGATCTGAACGGAGACGGCCGGGCCGACCTGGTCCTGAAAAATGAAAGCGACGGTCTTTTGACGTCTCTTCTTTTGAACGGGACTGAAATTCTGTCCGGCGTACCCGTGATGATCCTGGATTCGGCTTCCAACCAAAGGGTCCGTCACACCGGCGATTTTGACGGGGATGGAACGGAGGATTTTCTCCTGCTCGATTCGGCCACGGGGGCGCTGAACGTGGGATTTCTGCAGAACGGGGCCCTCGATCGGTTGGAATTCGTCATCCAGCTGGATCCCTCCACCAACTTTACGTTTCCCCATACGGGAGATTTCAACGCCGACGGGAAGAAGGATCTTCTCCTTTTTAATACCGCCACGGGTCAGGTGGTGGAAATGTTGCTTGATGGTTCTTCCCTGGTGGCCACCCAGCCCGTTTTTGTCGTCAATCGGGCCGAGGGAGAGACGGTTCTTCAAACGGGCCGTTTCAATTCGGACGCAAATTCAGATTTGCTCATCCGGAATCCCGTGACGGGCCTGCATTTTGAAGTCCTCCTCCAGGGCGATACCGTACTGGGCCTGGAATCCGTGGTGCAGATCGATCCGGCCACCGGCTGGACGTTTTTGAACGGCAACCCGGAGTGAGGGGCCCGACCCGACCCGGGACCGGGAGAAGGTTGCCGACCGAGAACGGAAAGGGACCGGAGAAAAGGGTCGGCTGCGAAACGGGCTTGTTCTTTCCTGGGGATCGTCTGGGCGAGGGGGAACCCTTGGCCCGGGTTATTCCATGCCCCGCAAACCCGAAATCTCCTTCAGCACCTTGCGGATCTGGGCGTCTTTCAGGCCGGTTTCGACCAGAAGGTCCGGGCGGTCCACCAACTCCCGACAGAGCACCACATTTTTTTCCAAGAGGGAATTTTTATAGGTTTTTTTGAGCGTGCTGAGGCAGGTGATGGGGTGCAGGTTTCCTTCCTCGATCCGGTTTTTCAACCCGTCTCCTTGGGGATAGTCCCAGCTCAGCAACCGCAATCCCACGCATTGCCCGTACTTGACGGCCTCGGTGGTGAACTTGGTATTGGTGGCCAGGTGGAATTCGTCGAAGGGCCACTCCTCAGAGTTGTTTTGAAGGTCCAGGGCCCGGGCATGGACATAGAGGGCCACCTTGATGTCGCATTTTCTCCCCGGATGGTTGTGGTACTTGCATTCCACCAGGACCCGACGATCGTCCCGGGAGGCGGCCACATCCACCTCGTGGGTGACGCAGTGACCCTTGAGGGTGACGCCCGTGCGGGTGTCGTACCCGTCCTCTCCCAGCACCGCCGCGATCAGTTCCTGAAAAGGAAGCCCGCTGGGACCCAGGCTCATGATCGCCCGTTTCAGGCTGTACCGCGCCGCCAGGGAGGTTTGCTCCCGGTGCAGGAGATCGAACGCTTGGCGATACAGTTTTTCCGTTGTGATCCCCGAATAAAGCTCCCGCTTGACTTTCTTGATCACCTTCTGGATGACGTCGGGAGAGGCTCCGGCGCGACTCAGGGACAAGGTGAGCTTCTCCTCGGAAAAGGGCTCTTGCTCTCCCGAGGCTTTTTGAATGAGGGGAGCCTTGGCTTTGGGTTTTTGGGACATGAAAGAGGTGCGGTGATGGTTGCACGGGGGGTGAGTTTCCACCCCAGAGGGGAGGATTGTAGCATAAACCCAGCTCGGGTCTGCAAAGGCGAGGGGTGGGAGGAAAAAAGGTCGGTCCGCGGGGCGTCCGCCGACCGGCCTCAATTCATATTGACCGTCATTTTGGAGATGAACCGGTCTTTTTCCTTGCGGGCCGCCTGAACCTGGTCTTCCAACTCCTTCACCCGGTTTTTCAGTTTTTGGTTTTCCAAAAACAGGTTGAGCGTCGATTTGACCAGACTCAAGTTGATTTGCATCAATTTGATCAAGTGACTTTTGATTTCCTGGGTCATGGCAAGTCCCCCCCGTTCCCGTCTCATGGCTTTCCGTTCGCAGGGCACCGCAGTCCGGCACCGCGCGAACGCGTATCGGATTATTTCGCAATCGTTATGCTTAACGGAATTTTAAAATCCAGGTTTGACAGGAAGGTTAAGGGCAAGTCACAAGTATGTCAAATTCCGGGGCCCGTCTCCCGCGGACACTATGGAACCAGAATGTAGGAATAATCCGATACCTTGCAGGAAATTTTCCTATAAGAGGAAAAATTAAATAATACTTATTTTTTCAATAAGTTGATTGGATAAGGGGGCCGGGTGGCCGGTTGACAACCCCCCCCTCCCGTGGTAAGAGAAGGCCGGGGTTAATTTTATTGAGGAGACGGTTTTATGTCGGTAGGAAAGGTAAAATGGTTCAGTCCGCAGAAAGGATACGGGTTCATCATTTCCGAGGAGGGGGAGGATGTTTTTGTCCATTTTTCATCCATTCAGACGGAGGGGTTCAAAACCCTGAACCAGGGGCAGGCGGTCGAATACGAGAAAAATCTGGGTCCTAAAGGGCCCCAGGCCTCCAACGTGGTTCCCAAATAAATACGCCCGCATTCCGTAAACGCGACCCGGCCGGGGGCTTTGCCCCGGCCGGGTTTTTCTTTTTGTGGAGCTTTCCCTGTCTCTTCCGGGTTTTTCCCGGCGCTTCCTTGGGCCTCCCATCTATTGGGGGGTCGTCTTTGAAATATATTTGAAATAAATGTAAATTTAATAGAAAATAAAAGGATCCGGAAACCGGAAATGAAGGGGAAGCATGGTGAACGGGTTCAAAAAAGGGAGCCCCTTCGGGCCGGGGGGGTTACCGGCTTGGTGGTTTTTTCTCCTTCCTTTTCTGGCCCTGGTGTGGAAAGCTCCCTCGCTGACTACGTTTTTGTTGAGTCCGGCCCACAACATCCAGATCGCTTACGGGAAGCAGGCGCTTCTCGGCAAGGTACCCTACCTCGACCTCATCCATTTTTACGGGCCGCTTCAGATCTATACCAGTGCGTTTGGGCTTTGGCTGTCGGATACGGTGATCCCGGAAATCCTCATTTGCGCGCTGGGGTATGCGGCTTCGCTTTATCTGATTTTTCACTTGGTGGAAAAGGAATCCACGTGGTTTCACGGGGCGGCAGCCGCTTTGGCGGGGTATGCGTTCCTGTCCCGTTTTTACAAGTGGTATTACTGGCTGTTTCCTCTCCTGGCCCTGTACTTTTTCCGCCGGTTTTTGCATGAGAGGCGTTCCCGGGAAGACGGGTGGCTCCTGGCCGCGGGTCTCGCCGGCGGGGTGGGGGCGTTGTACCGGGTCGACCTGGGCTTGGCGAGCCTGGCGTTCTTCAGCCTGGCCCTCGGGGCGTTGTCCCTCCGCCCGTTTCGGTTTTCCGTCTGGCTTTGGCGCATGGCCGTGTTCCTGGTGGGGTTTGTTTCTCCCCTTCTTTTATGGGCGTTGATTCTCATCGCGCAAGGAGGGGCGGAGGCCTGGCACTTGTATTGGAAGGGGATTCTGGACGGGAGCACCGGAGTGGTGAAGCACATGTCCCTCCCGTTTCCCGTTTTCGAGCCCACGGCCCCGTTTTCCACCGAATCGGCCCTGGCCCTGGCGTATTATTCCTTCCTGATCATTTATGCCGGTTGCCTGGTCCAAGGGGTGAAAATGGCCTGGGCTGGAGGGGAGGAAAAGCGGGGATGGTTTCTGGCTGCGGTGGGGTTGATGGGGGCAGGCATTTTTCCCCAGGCCCTTCACCGCTCCGACATTGCCCACTTGCTTCAGGTGTTGCCTCCGTTTCTCGTCGGTGCGGGCCTCCTGATCCCTCACCTGTGGCATCCTGTCCCCGCCTCCCCGCGGATGCAGAAAGCCGCGCGGGGGGTGGCGGTGGTGTTTCTGGCGGGGCTCCTGACCGCGGGCTGGAACCTGAAACAGTTTGGCGGCAGCGACTGGGCTTCCCTGATTTCCGATCCCGTTCATCGGTACCCGGGTCTGGCCCGGGGTCTTCCTGCCGGCGGGGCGTACCCCGCCCCCCGGCTGGATCGGGAAATCCGGCAGCGAACGAAACCCGGAGACCCGATCCTCGTGCTGCCCTGGCGGCTCGCCGGTCCGTTGTATTTTTTCTCCGACCGGACCTTGAGCGGGATTCTCCTCGAGCTGGACAACCGGATGTACACGCGTCCCTTCTGGAGGCAAAAAAACCTGGAAGCCATCCGGACCGATCCTCCCGCTTTGGTGGTGGTCGACGAAATGTTTTTTCATCCTCCTGAAAAAAACGATTGGTTGAAGTTCCGTCCCGAGTTGTTTCGCTACATCCAGCGCCA
>JABAHQ010008705.1_pt1 | contig 10403 bp, 8 predicted proteins | sample 7062091 | NCBI WGS metagenome assembly JABAHQ01 (sample SAMN14534359, study PRJNA622989) | marine sediment metagenome | biome: marine biome [ENVO:00000428]; feature: marine pelagic biome [ENVO:01000023]; material: deep marine sediment [ENVO:00002113] | place: India: Gulf of Kutch | collected... | reverse complement strand
CCGCCGGGCAACTGGGTGGAAAATGTCGCCTCAGTTTTGTATCGTTCTGCCGACCGGGCTGCCAGTTGGCAGGCCGTCGACTTAGGTCAACCGGAATATATTACGGCTCTGGCCAGGGATGCTGCAGCTCCTAAAAATGTTTACGCCGGGGCATACAGCGGGTCTATTTATCTGAGTAAAGACCAAGGACAAAGCTGGGAGAAAATCGCCCAGCTTTCAGGAGAGGTAAATACAATTGTGGCCGTCAGGGTCGGCTGATTTTATCCCTCAGCGCGCAAACTGGTTTTAAGAATTTTGCCGGTGGCATTCATGGGCAGGGTTTCTCTAAACTCGACCAGGCGCGGATATTTATAAGCGGCCATATTTTCCCTGCTCCAGGCGATGATCTCTTCTGCCGTTGCCCTGGCCCCTTCTTTGAGAACGACAAACGCCTTAATTTCCTCGCCATGTTCCTCGTGTGGCATGCCAATGACAGCCGCCAGAGAAATAGCCGGGTGGGTGAGCAGCACTTCTTCAATTTCGCGCGGGTAGACGTTGAACCCCCCGCGAATAATCATATCCTTAATCCGGTCAACAATATAAAAGTAACCATCTTCATCCATCTTCCCCACATCGCCGGTGTGGAACCAATCGTGACGCATCACTTCTTCGGTCACCTCAGGGCGTTTGTAATACCCTTTCATGACGTTGTGCCCGCGAATAACAATCTCCCCCGACTCCCCTGCGGGACACTCATGATCGTTTTCATCAAAGACTTTCATCTCAACGCCCCAAATCGGCGTGCCGATAGAGCCAGGCTTGCGCTCTCGATGGAGGTGATTAAACGAAGCCACCGGCGACGTTTCTGATAGGCCATAACCTTCTAAGATGGGGACGTTGAATTTCTTTTCAAACCCTCTTAACACCTCAAGCGGCAAGGAGGCCCCCCCGGAGTTACAAAGGCGCAAATTCCTGGCTATCTTTTCCAGGTCATAGCCACTGGTATCGTGGTTGAGCAAGGCCCAGTACATCGTGGGCACACCGGAAAAGAAGGTTACATTTTCCTTCTGCATAAGGTCCAAAACAGCGGCGGGATCGAAGCGTGGTAGCAAGACCATGGTGGTTCCCGCATAAATGCCCGAATTCATTTGTACTGTTTGACCAAAGGAGTGGAAAAGGGGCAGGACAATCAAACCAATATCCTCAGCAGTTATCTCGCCTAATTGGCTGGAGATTATGGCGTTGAAGAACATATTGAAGTGGCTCAGTTCGGCCCCTTTAGGTCTGCCGGTGGTGCCGGAGGTATATAAAATGACGCTGGTATCTTCTGGGTTGGTTTGAACCGTGCCAAAAATGGGAGGCTGGTTATGCATGAACTGGCCCAACGTGGTTGTGCCCTCAATGAGAGACGGAGCTGTGGGCTCAGCGGTGATCATAAAAAAGTGTTCACATTTGTCAACTTCATCGAAACCCGCAAAACCCTCTTGCCCCATCGGAAGTTCCGGGGTTCCCTGGAAACAAAAGTAGGCTTTGGCGTCAGAGTCATCCAGATGATAAGCTATTTCGCGGCGTTTCAGCAACACATTCAGCGGAACAACTGTGGCTCCGGCTTTGAGAATACCATAATAGATGATGGGGAAATAGGGTAGATTAGGGCAGCTAAGAGCCACCTTGTCCCCTCGTTGAATGCCAATATGCTTTAAGCCATTGGCCACCTGGTTAGCAGCTCCATTAATTTGGGCGTAACTGAGGCGATGTTCAGCAAAGACAAAAGCGGTTTTGTGGGGGTTTTCACGAGTACTTGCTTCCAGCAATGTTGCGAGATTCAGCATTGGACCTCCCCGGTCTGATATTCTTAAGTTATTAGGACATCTTGTTATTGTTAATGAGAGAGGGGATAAAATAAACTAACTGAAACAGAGAAAACAAGTAAATTTATGCTCAAAATTTGCTTATACAGTGAGCTTAGTCAAAGACAACATAAGCCAATATCTAGAATATTTGGAATCGACCAGTCGCTCGAACAACTTTCTGGTTGAAATTGGTCACATAATTGGTCAACCTGCTATGAAGTTCCTTCCATTCATTACTGTTAATAATATCCCGCATCGTTTCCAGATCCTCAGTGACGGCCTCGGTTTGCATCTGGGGACCATCACCGTAAATGGTATACCAGACATCGGTTGTTTTCAGCCCCATTTTCATGGTACCCGGCGCAAACTCGCGCATAATAAATTCAAAAAATTCGTTCTCTTGTCCTGGCTTAATATCCCAACTCATTAATAATTTAATCATCTTTCTTCAACTGCCTCAATTGGCCTTATTATATTTCTTCGTCTTTTTCTTAAATAAAAAAACGGTGACCATAACGACCGCTATTAAGTAGGGAAAGCATAGCAGAGTTTAGCTAAACTTGCAAGTTATTAGCAATAATGGTTTAGGAAAGATTAGGGGATAGTATAACTGGAAACAACCGCACCACTGGCATCAATAAGCTCAACCGTATCCCCACTGAACCAGGCTGGCTCATTTTGCCCCCAATATAAATCGCCAGGCGTGTTCGTGCCGGCAGTTGTATGAATATGAACAAAACCACCATTCCATAAAAAGAGATTGGGGAAGTCATATTCTCCTAATTTCGACCCCTTAATTTTCCACCCCAGCAAGTTAACGCCGGGTCCCTCATTGGAAATGACCACAACTTCTTGCTCCAATTGACCATACCCTAAAACATTGCTAATTGTAACTCTTACTTCACCCAGGGGTGGAGAGGTAGCCGTTGGTATAGGCGTCGGCGTTTCAGTCGGTTTAACCGTGACATCCTCTGGCGGCGTCTTGGGCTCGCCCCCTTCTGGGGTAGGTGGGTCGAAGGGAAGGGGAGTATCTGTTGGAATGGGAGCAGGGGTAAAAGTTGGGGTCGCATCGGACAACCCTCCAATTGGAATAAGCAACTTTTGCCCTGCTTGCAGAGTATCGGGGTCAGCCAAACCATTGGCGAGCATAATGTCGTTTTGTGGCACGTTAAATCTAATCGAAATCTGACTCAAGCTATCGCCTGCTTGTACCTCATACAAAATAGGTTCTGGTACAGGGGTTGGCGTGGGCATAGGCGTAAGCTGTTCCACCCCAGGTGGCAAAGCATCAAGCGGTGTCCCGGCAACCGGTAGTTGGGAGACCGTATCAGGTGTAGCTTCAAAAAGGCCACTCACTGCGCCCGTATAAGCCCAGGGACCCACCACTAAAACCATCAGCAGGCTGATAGCGGTTGAAATAAGCGCGTTGAGGCCAATGATAAGCCACAGGTGTTTAGCCGGGAGGCCGAACCCGGTTATAGTTTGAGTATCTGGTTTTGGAGGTTGTTTTCCTGGCTCTGTCATAAGGATCTACATCAGTCTTGACAAAAGAAATTATACCAGTATTTGAGTCCGAGGCCAATTTTGATTATGGTAAATTCCCTTCCTGGAAGCTTGTCTTTGAGCGGGGTATCTTTAAAAAAACCAGCTTGGTTACTACCATTCAACTTCCAGGAAGGTGAGTTGAGTAGTGGTGTGAATTACGTTTCTACACAAGCTGCAAAACGACCAAAAACGCATATCCCTCCCCCTGATCGGGGTAGGCTGACCGGAGATTGATTACAGGCTGAACTGATATTTGAGTATCGTTTATAAGAACCCCGGCAATTTCATAGATATTGTTGGGGAACATCGGCATGTTGCCCCCTGGTTCGCCGGCCGGTTTTTCAATAGGGACGCGTAAGAGTTGGCCGGTAGCATCTCTCACCAATATTATCGCGCCACGCTGCCGTGTACCTTCCTGATTGAGCAATTCTAAATAGAGGACATTAGGAGCCATTCTTTCTTCTGGCGTGTAAAGATGAACCTCGGTGACAATGCAACCCGCCCCTGGCGGAACCGGCAAAACCTTGACCCCAAGATGTTCAGCCTCATTGATGGCCGTGGGAGGTGTAGGCGGAGGCTCGGGAGGCTCAACCACAGGGGGTTCAGGCTCTGATGGTTGAGGCGGCTGAGGTTCTTCACCGGGCCCTGGCCCTGCTTCAGGTTGCTTCTTGAGTTGGAAGATAAAGAAAAAACTGGTTGGGTCAAACCCCGTGTCTGGTTCTTCGCCACCCAAGCCTACGTTCAGGACTCTATCAGTGGGATACCCTTGCTGGAGGACCTTAACCGTGTAAGTACCGAGCCTGCCTGTCATTTGATAGTTACCCAAATAACCGTCAATTTCACCTTTAGTCATAATGACGTCGGCCGTATCACCACGGTGAATTTCGACTCTCGCATCTGGAATTGGTTGACCGTTTTCATCCAAAACTTTAACCATAATATAGCCAGGTGGCAGGGGCTGGACCGGATTGCGCTCATTCCTATCCTGCCAGTACCCTTCAATCACCTGCCAGACCGGCCCTTCACTACTGGCTTCCTCAACCCGGATCCCACTCCCGAGATACTTAAGGCGATAATCCCAATATTCGATGTTTGGAGGTGTGAGACCTTGCCGCAAATTCCACTCCGGCGGCACAGGACCATTCACTCGTATCTTAGAGGGGAGGTCGCGTAGCATTTGAATAATAGGCAATTCACCGTTGAGGCCGTATTTGGCATCGTGCCAGTGGGTAAACCAGGCCCCTTGCTCCCATTGACCGGAGGTATCCAACCCAAAGGCTTTCTCGCCCATATGCCAGGGCATCAGGGCAAAAAGATAGTCAGGAGCCGGGTAGCTATCCGTCGAGCCATCAGGTTTGCAAATAACCATGTCGATGTCTCCCTGGATGAATTGGAACATCTTGAGGTTGAGCTTAGATGCGGTAACGGCGGTCGGTTGGGGGTAAAAAGGGTCAATGCCGTCGTCAGTTTCCCAGCCCCCCTCCGTCATCATGATGGGTAAAGGGCCAACCCCTTCCTGGGCTAAAAGCTGATGCCAATATTCATAAGCCCTAAAGCAGGTGATGTCTTCCATAATCGTGACGGTCGGATTTTTCTGCTCGGCGCGTAAGCGGTCAATATGTTCTCTGGATAATCCCCGCCAGACCTCTCGCTCAACCCGTTCTTGAGTCCAAAAGTCGGGCTGGCCCTGGTTGGTCCACTCTTCATCGGTGATAGGGTCGCCAAACATTCTAATGCGATCATTCGGATAGTTGAAAGGGCGGCCTTTGCCATAGTTATGCAGCGAAATCCACAAACCTCGCTCCATAATCTCCTGCCCCCCTTGTTGCTGAAGCAGGATTTGAATCGGATTACGCGCTTCATCCGGGCCGCTGTTGAAAGCGACAAAGGCCGGAATACCACCCAGTTGCTGGACGCGATAGGCGTCATAAATCAGATTCTTAATGACAATCTCTTCCCAACCCTGGGGTCGTTTAAAGCCAACCCATTCAACGTCAGCATCAGGCTCATTATTGGTTTCAAAATATCGCGCTCCCAGCTTGACTAAACGCTCAATTGTTCGCTCAACCCCTGGCCTGATTCGAGAAGGATTTTTGCCGATGAAACGGCAAACCGGCATGACGTCAATATCAATCAGGCGTTTGACAATAGCTTCTGCATTATAATCGGGGGGAACATTAACTTTCACCCATTTGAGGCCCATGTCCAGAACGCGCTTTTGCCATACGGGCCAGTCTCTGCGTCCCCATTGGTATTGGCTGGGGGACCAATGGACACCCCGTCCATTATCGGCCGGTGGACGTGGATATTCGCTCAGTTTCATCGCCAACTCCTTTCTGGTAAGGGGACTCGTCTTCCAAATGAAATGTTATTAACTTACCTTAAGAGTGTACTACAAATCTCAGGAAGTAACCAGTCCGAGCGGTAATGAAAACTCAGGACTACCACTGAATTTTTACCGGGGTGCCGACATCAACCCAATTGTACAAAGCTTCAGCATCTTCCATACCTAAGACAATACACCCATAAGAGACGCGCTGGCCCAGATAGCCGTCCCACATAGTTACTCCGGTGTGGCGAACGGTCGGTAAAGCGTGGAAGCCATTTTGCAACGGACCCGACCAATAGATGCCCAGCCAGAAGGGCATATCAAGGTTCCAGGTGCTGGCGTAGGCGACCGGAATTTTGTTCTGGATTTCGAACTCACCGAGGGCGGTATCCCGTCCCGGGGCCCCGGTGGAAACAACAAACTCATCTACCAGATAATTTCCTTGGTAGATGTAAGTGCGTTGCTCGGAAATATCCACTATGACGAGCTTGCGACCACCGGATATCAGGGTTTCGGTGATGACAGAAGTGGAAATAGGGATGGTTTGGTCAAGGAGTGAGGCAACTTCCTCAGCTTTCTGCTTAGCCTCCGTTACATCGGGCAACACTTTGGCCGCCCGTTTGAAAGCATCTAAGGCTTCTTCTAAGTCGCCATTGGCCTGACGAGCTAGGCCTTGGTTAAGATAAGCGCTATATAAGATTTCGTCCAAAAAAGGATAATCGGGCGTTTGGCGGTAGATTTCCTCAAAGGCAGCAATCGCCTCGGTCCAATTCCCCTGTTGGTGCTGTGCTACCCCCATGAGATAGAGACTCACATGCTGTTGTTCCAATTGAGCGTTTTTCATGGTCTCTTCAATAGCCAGCGCTTGATTAAAGGCGATTTGGGCCGCCTCAAAGTTGCCGTCATTGCGCAACGCCAACCCCTGCTCGTAATAACGCTCGGCCAACTGAGTGGTAATAGCTTGATCATAAGGGGCCAAAACATACATTTTTTCCAGATTTTCAATCGCAGCTTGACGATCGCCAGCCGCCTCGGCTTCGGCCATAGCCAGTCGTAATTGATTTAGTTCCTGGGCCAGGGTATTGGTGGGTGTAGGAAAGAGATAGTTCACCAAATTGCTGGCTGCCCCTCGAGTTGTTTCCTGGACACTATTGACTGACCTTAAGATAGATCCCATCATAATTAATAGAACCACCGCCGCTGTGCCCGCCAATTGCCAGGTCACGAGGGACGATTTTTTAATGGTCGGAGTCATTTTTGCTGCCGCAGCCAGAGGGTCGATTGGCTTTGTGTCATCACCAGGGGCAACAGTTGGCTCAGGCCAGGTTTTTCTAACCCAAGCACGAGCTTTAACCAGATGTGGATTGGCTGGATTCACACGTTCAACCCGATCAAGAGCTTGTTCAGCCTCTTGGCGATTGTCGGTCAGACCGGCCAGATAGAGCCAGGCAACTTCATTAGCTGGGTCTAATATGACCGCTTGCTGCAGTAGTTTTCTGGCCGCATCTTTATCACCTGCTCGTGCCGAGGCAATAGCTTTTTGGCATATTATTCTTGCTCTCCCTTTGGGCAAAGCTATCGTCATATTCCGGTCCCTTTTCTTCGTTTTAAGTTACCATAATACAAAAGATTCCATAAAAATTAATTTGATTCTGTATGAATTTTTACATTCCCACCTACAAGGACGGTTTCGACGATATTGTCCCTGGGTCAAGTTTCAAATCTATATAACAACAAAGACAAAATCATTTTAACTTTATGTTAAACTTACGACTTTGTCAACCTCGGGATGTTTCACTTCTTAACTAGATTTTTTAGAGATGGGGTTTTTGCTAGTATATAGAGGATTGCGTCCAACATCAAAGTGTTGACAAATCATAAAATTTAGGGTACGGTGAGGCAGGAACAGCTCGATAGAGAAAGGTTTTTTCAATGACTACCCCCAACCCAAAAAGACAAGTTCAAGTCCAAATTGACGTCCCCCAAGATTTAGAACCGACTTACAGTAATTTGGCCATGATTTCACACTCCCCTTCGGAAATTTTCATTGATTTGGCCTGTTTAATGCCTAATCTGCCCAAGGCTAAGGTTCATACCAGAATTGTCATGACCCCTATGAATGCCAAATTGTTGCAGCGGGCTTTGGCTGAAAACTTGCAAAAGTTTGAGGCACAGTTTGGCGAAATCAAAACGTCCGACGATGGATTTAGCTCCCATAACTCGGCGGGAAACCTTAAGGGGGGGAATGGGGCTGTGGGCCTTTAAGGAAGTTGATCTGAACAAAGCCGGTCGAAATTTAGCCTCTGCTTTCAAACAGGCGATTTTTTGCTTGTAGCCCTGCTTTGTTGTATCGTATGCTGCCGGCAAGGCATATGGTGACTGTAGAAGCCGGGCCTTGTTGATGCTGTTTAATTAGGAGAACCCAGTGAGCAATATTCAAGCTATTATAGATGAAATCAATCAAGATTTTGCCGCTAAAAGCGAAGTACGGGATAAAACCTTGAGGCGTTCGCGCGAGTTGATTGGCCACTGTGCCAACGCTATTAGGGCCACCCATCGAGGGGACCGGACGGAGGCAGATAGATTACTGACTACAGCTAAAACCATCGCTGCTGAGATGATTAAAGAAGCCAGACAATTTCCAGATATTTACTATGCCGGTTACACTCAGGACGCGCTAAAGGAACTGGCCGAAGCTTACTTAACTCAGGCCTTGATTCTAGAAATGCCCCCGCCAACCCCGGCCGCCTTGAACATCGAAAATGCGGCCTATGTCAACGGTATGGCCGAAGCAGTTGGTGAGTTGCGTCGTTACGCCCTCGATTCTCTCCGCCGGGGCGATGTGGAGACCGGTGAACGTATGCTAGAAATCATGGACGAAATTTACACGGGTTTGATCACGGTTGACTTTCCTTCGGCTATTACAAGTGGCTTACGCCGCAACACTGATATTGCCCGGAGTATCTTGGAGCGAACGCGAGGGGATGTGACCACGGCTGCCAGGCAGGAAGCTATGAAAAACGCCCTAGCCTCCTTTGAAGAACGGGTTAAGGGATTAGGGAATTCCTGAAGTTTTGTTGCTACTCGGGTCAGAATCAGTCCGAATAGTCTGGATATAGATATACGTGCTCTCCATTTCTTCCTCTTGTTTCTCAAGCCGTTGTAGTTTTACGATGATAGTACCTCTTACTAATCCTTAACATTTACCCCAACTAGACAAAAGCAAATAAATTTTATACGCTGTAATATAAGGTGCCATTTATCAAGACGTAAGGTTTTGTGGTTTTCTATGACCGAGAGATAGAAAAGATAACTGGCGACTTATCCGGCTTACAAAAGATTGTTTTGCTGGATTTCGCTGGCGGATGAATATGGAGATAGTTTGGCAATACGCACCTTATATAATACCCTTACTCCTCGTAGTGATCATATGTGTGGCCATCTCACTGTACGCCTGGCGACGCCGCGCTGTCCTCGGCGCGGTGATGCTGATGTTCCTGATGCTGGCTATAGCTGAATGGTCGTTAGGATATGCCTTAGAACTAGGTAGTGCCAACCTGCCGGCTAAAATTTTCTGGGGTAAAGTTCAGTATCTAGGTATTGTCGCTACCCCGGTGGCTTGGTTAGCTTTTGCCTTGCAAATAACCAATCGAGAGGGGTGGCTAACCCCTCGCAACCTGGTTCTACTTGCTACTGTTCCCCTAACTACATTTCTCCTGATCTGGTCAACCGAGAGTCACGGTTTAGTGTGGAGCCGAATAGCTTTAGAGACAAACGGTCCCTTTCCGACTCTAGACTTGAGTTATGGAGCCTGGTTTTGGGTCCATACGGTTTTCGCTTATCTCCTATTGCTGCTGGGAACTATCTTAATCATAAACAAGATGCTGGTCCGTTCACCGCGTTTGTATCGTTTACAAACGGGCCTGCTATTACTTGTCGTATTAGCCCCATGGGTGGGCAATGGGCTATACATTCTGCGTTTAACCCCTGTACCCAATCTTGATTTGACCCCTTTTGCCTTTGCCTTATCTGGTATTGCTATGGGCTGGGATCTCTTTCGCTTCCGGCTATTGGATATTGTGCCGGTGGCCCGTAGAACCCTGGTGGAAGTTATGAGCGATGGGGTAATTGTCCTGGATACCCACAATCGGATCGTTGATCTCAACCCGGCTGCGCAACGAATCATCGGTTATAGTGGTTCAGGAGTGATCGGAAAAACGGACACAGAGGTGTTGTCCAATTGGCCCCATTGGCTCGAACATTACCGTGATATGTCAGAAGGGCAAGCAGAGATCATCTTGGATGAAAGCGATGAGACGCAATGCTATTTTGACATGCGTATCTCTCCCTTATACGACCGGCAGAAACGCCTCACGGGTCGGCTAATTGTCTTGCGAGATATCACCGAACGCAAACAAGCGGAGCGGGCATTAGCTCAGGCGCGAGATCAAGCGTTGGCCGTGAGCCACCTGAAAAGCCAACTTCTGGCTAAAGTCAGCCACGAACTTCGCACCCCCCTGGGGGCGATCCTGGGCTATACCGAATTGCTCCAAGATGGTGCCTTTGGCCCTCTCTCTGAGCTACAACGGACGATAACCGTCGAAGTTATCGACAGCACTCAATATCTGACCAATTTGGTGGAGGAACTATTAGATCAGGCTCAGGTTGAAACAGGTCGCGTGACCCTGAGGATGAGC
>JABAHQ010009389.1_pt1 | contig 10406 bp, 12 predicted proteins | sample 7062091 | NCBI WGS metagenome assembly JABAHQ01 (sample SAMN14534359, study PRJNA622989) | marine sediment metagenome | biome: marine biome [ENVO:00000428]; feature: marine pelagic biome [ENVO:01000023]; material: deep marine sediment [ENVO:00002113] | place: India: Gulf of Kutch | collected... | reverse complement strand
TTGTTGGCGCTTCTGTGGATCGGCAGGCACCCATGGCGTTGAGCAACGCCCGGCGATCCATCGATGAGTACAGGAGGAGCCGATGATGAAACCGGCATTGAGTATGGACAGGCTCGCCGCGGTATACGGCCGTGTTGCGCGTCGTTACGACATTCAGCACCGTGTCTTGACGATGGGGTCCGACGAGCGAGGCAGGCAATTGGTCGTGCGCCGGGCGGTCGGTCGGGGCGACGCGGTGTTGGACTGCGGTGCGGGAACCGGGTCTACCTCCNNCCTCCGTACTCGCCGCCGATGCGACGGGACGCGAGGGCTGGGTGGTCCTCTATGACATGAGCGAGGAGATGTTGACGGTCGCCAGGCCGAAGATGAACGCGGCGCCCTGCGATGTGAGTTTCGAAGTCGGTGACATGTGCGCACTGCCTTTTGCCGAGAACAGCTTCGACGTAGCGCTGTCGACCTACAGTTTATGTCCCTTGTATGATCCGCGAGAAGGCGCGCTGGAACTGTACCGGGTCGTCAAGCCGGGCGGAAAAATCGGGATTGCGCATTCCGCGGAGCCGGATAATCCGTTGGTTCGCGGGATGGCCGCCGCGGTGGAAAGCATCGTCTGGCGTCTGCCTTCCGTATCGCTCGGTTGCCGGGCGATATCCGTGCTTCCCACGCTCGAGGAGGCGGGTGGCCGGGTGACGTTCAGGACGCGAATCGGCGTTCCATTGTGGCCGTTTGCCGTCATCGTCGTGCAGAAGCCTGAACCGGATTAGCGAGATTGATGAGGAATTCAGAAATTCCGATATCCCGCCTTCTAATATTTCAATAAAAACGTTTAATTTCATATTCCAGGATTCCGGCTGCATACTCTTTCCAAACAGTTATCTGCATACTCCTTCCCAACANNTAGAGTGGCAAGGGAATTATGAACTATTCGAAAGGTCTTGAAGGTGTTGTCGCGGGTGAAACGGCGATCAGCAACGTCGAAGGTGACATCGGGCGGCTGTCTTATCGGGGCTACGCCATCGAAGAATTGATCCGTGAAGATTACAGTACGGTCATGTGGCTGGTTCTGTTCGGAGAACTGCCCGACGCGGATCAGAAGAAGCGTCTCGAGCGATTCCTGAGGGACTACGGGGAACTCGCGCCGGGCGACCTGCGAGAGCTGGAGGCCCTTCCGGCCGATCTGCATCCGATGCGTATGCTACAGGCAGTGATTCCCGTGATGGCAACCGGGAATGCGGAGCTTCAGGGCCTGGACGCGGAAGCGGCAAGGGGGTTGCAGATTGTCGCCCGATTGCCCGCGCTGATTGCGGCCTTCTACCGGCTGCAGCGGGGTGAGGGATTACCCGGATATGACCCGGACGGCGGTTATCTGGGCAACTTCCTCGCCATGTTCACGGGCAAGCGCCCGCCGGCGGCGCATGAAGAGACTCTCAAAGTGGTCCAGATACTGCAGATGGAGCACAGTTTCAATGCCAGTACGTTTACGGCGCGTTGCGTCGCCAGCACGCTCGCCCCGGTCGAATCGGTGCTGTCAGCCGGTGTGGGGTCGCTGTTCGGCGTCTTGCATGGCGGCGCCGACGAGGCTGCACTCGAAGACGCCAAAAGAACCGGGAGCCCGGAACGTGCCGCGGCGTTCGTCGATGATTTGCTCGCGGGTCACGGAAAACTGATGGGCATGGGCCACCGGGAGTACAGGGNNGGGTCACCGGGAGTACAGGGTTGTGGACCCGCGTTCGGTTGTGCTCAAGCCGATGGCGGAACGGCTTTGCAGGAACACCGGGTTCGAGAATACATTTGCGACCCTGCAAGCGTTGGAGACAGCTTTCAACAAACGCATGCGTGAAAAGGGTAAGGACCTGTGGGCGAATCTGGAATTCTACAAGGGCGCGGTCTATGAGGCGATCGGCATTCCCTCGCGATATTTCACCTCCGTCTTCGCCATGTCCAGGGCAGTGGGGTGGTTGGCACACTTCATCGAAAGCCGGCAGGACAACAGGATCATTCGACCCAGGGCGGCATACGTGGGACCGGCACCTCGTCGGATCCGGGATTAAACGGCGCCGGGTCTGCCCTTTTCCTGAAAGAATCCGGACAGCGCCCTGTACAAGTGATGAGCGTCGTCTGCGCCGGCCAGTTCTCGAATCGAGTGCATGGCGAAGGTCGGCACGCCCACGTCGAGTGTTCGTACGCCGATCTCCGTCGCCGTCAACGGACCGATGGTGCTGCCGCACGCCATGTCGGTTCGGTTGACGAATGTCTGCCAGGGTACCTTGTGCCGATCGCATAGCGACTTGAAGTAACCCGATGTTTCGCTATTGGATGCGTAACGCTGATTGGCATTGACCTTGATGACGGGACCTTTGTTCAGCAAAGGCCCGTGATTCGCGTCATGACGATCGGCGTAGTTGGGATGAATGCCATGGGCATTGTCGCTGGAAATCAGCAGTGAATTGGCGACACCGCGATAATACTCGCCGGTGCCGGAGAATATCCTTTCCAGTACCGATCGAAGAAATGGCCCCTGGGCACCCGCGGCCGACGCGCTGCCCACTTCTTCATGATCGTTACACACGAGAAGACTGGAAACGCCGGAGTCGGCTTCCAGCAACGCCCTCATGCCCACGTAGCAACTAAGCAGATTGTCGAGGCGCGCGCCGGCGATAAATTCCTTGTTGAAACCCGTACAGGCGGGCGGATTGCTGTCGAAGAACGAGAGTTCATGATCGAGAATCTGCTTCACGTTCAGTGCGGGGTGTTCCGACCTGACTTGCTCCATCAGCAGCTCGTCGAGGGATTGCTCCTTGTCGGCCTGCATGATCACGGGCGGGATATCCTTCTGTGCGTTGATGCTGCGTTGATCGTTGGCCTCCCGGTCCAGGTGAATGGCGAGACTGGGAATTGTGGCAATCGCGCGCTCGAAATTGACCGAGAGGTTATGGATGTCCCCGTCGGCTGTCTGACAGGTTACGCGCCCGGCGAGAGACAGGTCGCGGTCATACCAGGGATTGAGCAGGACACCGCCGTAAACCTCGACGCCGAGCTGCACGTAACCGTGGTTGAGCTGTTCGGGTCTGGGTTTGACCTTGAGGCACGGGCTGTCCGTATGGGCGCCCACCATACGGATCCCGTCGGCAATATGATCGCCCCCGAGGACGAACGCGATAATCGAGGAACCGTTACGAACAACATAATATCTCCCCGGCCCCGGTTTCCAGTCGTCCGCTTCGACAAGCGGGGTAAATCCGCGTTCTTCGAGGGTTCGACTAATATTGTCCACGGCGTGAAAAGGCGTTGGAGATCGTTGAAGATAGTCCAGCAGACCCTCGTTGAGCGATTTCTTGTCCATTGGTGACCACGTGGTTCTTCTTGACAGGGGGATTCTAGCAACTATGATGACGGCCTATAAGTGGAGGGATACAACGTGATTGTTTCGACGCGAATCCGAGCCGGACGAACAAGAGTAAACGGTATGGCGATGCCTGTGGCGACTGCCATGGGCTGACCTTGCCTGCACAGCGGAAGGTGGCCCGCTCACCTTCCGGCTTTTGACCTTCATAGCGAGCAGCTTTCAAAGAAAACCCCGGTTGGTGAGCCAGCCGGGGTTTTTTGTGGAGTGCATGCTATGAAACGTTATCTGACGACACCGATCTACTACGCGAACGGCGCGCCGCATCTCGGCCATGTCTACACGACGCTCGTCGCGGATTGTTACCGACATTATTACCGGTTGGCGGACGACGACGTGATGTTGATCACGGGCACGGATGAACATGGTCAGAAGATCGAACGCACCGCGTTGGCGCGGGGGATTCCGATCGACGCCTTCGTTCGCGAGCGTAGCGACGAGTTTCGCCGCACCTGGCGGGCCCTCGGTATTGGGTTCGACCGGTTCGAGCGCACGACCGGCGATGCCCACAAGATGGTCGCCCGTGCCTTCTGGCAGAAGTTGGCCGAACGCGGCGACATCTACAAAGGTCGGTACGACGGGTTGTACTGCGTGGAGTGCGAACAGTACTTCGCGAGCGGCGACGAGTGCCCGGTTCACCGGCGGCCGCTGGAGTTGTTTTCCGAACCCACGTGGTTCTTTCGGTTGAGCGCATACCGGGAGAGACTGATCGAATACATCCGCTCGCATGCCGAATTCATTCGTCCTGCGCCGCGGCGCAACGAGGTGCTCTCGTTGCTCGAAAATGACGTATTGAACGATCTTTCGATTTCGCGGACGTCGACGAGGTGGGGCGTTCCCGTGCCCGGCGATGACGAGCATGTCATGTATGTGTGGATCGACGCCCTGGTGTCCTATCTTTCCGCGCTGGGTGATCTGGACAGCGTCGCGGTCAATGAATACTGGCCCGGGGCCATTCATTTCATCGGCAAGGACATCCTCGTCTTCCACGGGATCTATTGGCCCGCGTTTCTGATGTCCGCAGGGTTGCCGTTGCCTGAATCGATCATCGTCAACGGCTGGTTGACCGTCGAAGGCAGGAAGATATCGAAGTCCGATCCCCGCACCATCGTGGACCCGGTGACGGTGGCTCAAACGGTCGGCAACGACGGGCTGAGGCTGTATTTTCTCAAAACCGTGACGTTCGGTCGGGACCTGGATTTCGACCGGACTCATCTCGTGCGGTCGTTGAATGCGGATCTCGCCAACAATCTTGGCAATCTTGTCAGCAGGTTCATCGCGCTCGTCGAGAAACATTTCCCCGGTGGATTCGAATGTTCCGCCGCCTCCCTCGCACCCGGGGATCGGGGTCTGCTGAACAAGCTCCGGGAATCCGCGACAACGATCGAAAACGCGATGGCGGGTGTGGGGGTGGCGCAGGCGGCGCGTTGCTTCATCGACTCGGCGGCGGCCATCAACGCCTACATTCAGGAGAAAGAGCCGTGGCGGATCGACGATCCCGAACGGCTCCGGACGGTGCTGTGGGTGGTCCATCAGGCATTGTCGGATTTGACGGTGCTCGGCTGGTGCTTCGTGCCCCGAATCATGAAGACGGTAAGAGAAGGACTCGGATTGACCGGGACTCCCCGGTGGAGTGATATCGGGGTTTTCCGGCGCAATGTACGCGTCTCGCGGATCCCTGCGGTGTTTCCAAGGATCGAGGGCGAAGTTGATTTGAAACCCGCGGGCCACTAGAATGCAATGCACTTCGCGCCGATTTGATATTCAGCTTGCGGGCGCGTTAAAAATACAGCTAAAGAGGGCCGACCCGCTTTAGCGAAAGCTGAGTGGGTTTTTTTTGTGCTCATCGAAAACGTGGTGATGCGCGTCGGTGATGAACGTTTCAGGAGAATCAAGATGACCGAGGAGGGATTCACATCCAGGCTCCTGCATGCCGACAGGCGGAGCGGCGTGGAGCATGGATCTATTCACAAACCGATACATACGGCGGTGACTTTCGCCTATGACGATGCTCATGACCTGGCGGCCGTGTTTCAGGGCAAACAGGCGGGTTACTCCTATGGCAGACAGGTCAACCCGACCGTTACCGCATTGCAGAACAAGATCACTCTGATGGAAAACGGTGTGGACACGGCCGCGTTTGCGACCGGCATGGCGGGCATAGGCAGTGCCTTGTTTGCGCTCTTGAGAGCGGGAGATCACGTCGTTTCCAGTTCGTTTCTTTTCGGAAATACCAACAGCCTGTTCAATTCCTTCAAGGTCCACGGGATCGATGTGACGTTTGTCGATGCCACCAGGATGGCGGCTGTGGAAGAGGCCGTCAGGGACAATACGAGGTTGGTGTTCGTCGAGACGATCGCCAACCCCTGTACCCAGGTGACGGATCTTGCGAGGATCGGCGAGTTGTGCAAATCGAAGAATCTGATCTACTTCGTCGACAACACCATGACGACGCCCTACTTGTTCCGGCCGAAAGCTGTCGGTGCGAGTCTCGTCATCAANNCTACTTGTTTCAGCCCAAAGAAGTGGGCGCGAGTCTCGTCATCAATTCGTTGACGAAGTACATCGGCGGCCACGCCAATGCCCTGGGCGGGGCGGTGACCGAAATGGGACAGTACGACTGGTCAACGTTTCCGCATATTTATGATACCTACAAGGGCGATGATGTCTCCCGCTGGGCTATTACCCAGATCAAGAAGAAAGGGATTCGGGATTTCGGCGCCACGCTCGGACCGGAAGCCGCGCATCATATCTCCGTCGGATCGGATACGCTGGCATTGCGAATGGAGCGGGCCTGCGCCAATGCTCGAGCGCTCACCGGCTATTTATCCGCCCACAAGCGGGTCAGGAAGGTCCACTTTCCCGGCCTGCCGGATCATCCCCAACATGATCTGGCCGCGTCGCTGTTCAGGTATCCCGGGGCGCTGTTCAGCATCGAGCTGGCCGACGATCTGAACTGCTTCGATTTTCTGAATCGTCTCAACCTGGTCATCAAGACCAGCAATCTCGGAGACACGCGTACACTGGGTATTCCGGTCGCCCATACGATCTATTATGAAATGGGACCGGAGCGGCGCGCCTCCATGGGGATCGACGACTCTATGGTGCGGTTTTCTATCGGCATCGAAGAGACGGACGATTTGCTTGCCGATTTCGAACAGGCACTGGCATAGCCGCGCAGTTTCGGTAAACTGGACGTTTTCCTTTTCTACAGAGGGTAGTCATGTCCGATGCGTTGATGACCACCGATTTGCCGTTGGCCAACAAGCGAACGGGAAAGGTTCGCGATCTCTATGACATCACATTGCCCGGNNCCCGGTGGAGAACCGGGCATTTTGATTGTCGCAACAGACCGCATCAGCGTGTTCGATGTGGTGCTGGGCAACGGCATTCCCAACAAGGGCGTTATGCTGACGCAGATTTCCAGATTCTGGTTCGATTTTTTCGCGGGTAAGGTCAAGCATCATCTGGTGTCGGTGGATCCCGCCGATATCGAAGGCATCGCCGATGACGACCGCAAGCGTCTCGAAGGCAGGATCATGATCTGCAAGAAAACCGAGGTGGTGCCCATCGAGAGCATAGTCCGCGGCTACCTGACCGGCACCGGCTGGAAGGAATACCAGAAGACCGGTAAAGTGTGCGGCATCGCCTTGCCTTCCGGCATGGTCAACAGCGACATGATCGAAGAGCCCATCTTTACGCCGTCCACCAAGGCCGAAGAGGGCCACGATGAGAACATCAGTTTCGAGAATGCCTGCGAGATTGCCGGTAAGGAGGTGATGGATCAGATGCGCGATTTGTCGCTCGGCATCTACAAAGAGGCGCGTGAATACGCGAGGCAGCGCGGCATCATCATCGCCGATACGAAATTCGAGTTCGGTATCGACGGAAGGGGCGATCTCATTTTAATCGACGAGGTACTCACGCCGGACAGTTCCCGGTTCTGGCCGGCCGACGAGTGGAAGCCGGGCAAGGAACAGAACAGCTTCGACAAGCAGTACGTTCGCAATTACACCGGGGAGCTCATGGATCAGGGCAAATGGAACAAGGAATACCCGGGGCCGTCGTTGCCGGACGAGGTGATACGCAATACCGTGGCGCGATACGAGGAGGCGTTGAAGCGGCTGACGGCGTAACTCGCTACTCCTGCGCCATTGCCGGGCTGTAACAAACTCCGGTGCCCCCCAGGCCGCAATAACCGCCCGGCACCTTCGCGAGGTATTGCTGGTGGTAATGCTCGGCGAAGTAGAAGACGGGTGCCCGCGCGATCTCTGTCGTGATCTTTCCGTAGCCGCTTTCGTTCAAGCGTGCCTGGAAAGCTCCCCGGCTTGCAATGGCCCGGGCGAATTGTTCGTCGGTGTACGTATAAATGGCCGATCGATACTGCGTGCCCAGGTCGTTGCCCTGACGCATCCCCTGCGTGGGGTCATGGCCCTCCCAGAAGAGGCCCAGGAGACTTTCGTACGAGACCACCTTCGGATCGAATACGACGCGCACCGCTTCGGTGTGGCCCGTCAATCCGGAACAAACTTCTTCGTAGGTCGGGTTCGGCGTGTACCCGCCGGCGTAGCCGACGGCCGTGACATAGACGCCGTCCTGTTGCCAGAAAAGTCGTTCGGCGCCCCAGAAACAGCCCATGGCGAACACGGCCGTTTCCGTGCCATCAGGATAGGGCGGCGTGAGCGGATGGCCATTGACGTAATGTGCGGCCGGAACCGGCATTTGTGCTTGTCTGCCGGGCATGGCACGTTCAGGCGAAAGGATTTCAAGGTGTCGTCCCACGGATTCTCTCCTGTCTGTTTCTCTTGCGTATAGACACGCCTTGCATCGACTTGTTACGACGGCCGGCTTTTCATTCTGACGACAAGTATAAACTACATTCCAGGTGCGTTTCAGGGCCGCGGCCGCTTGATATACTGCCGTGCCAGGGGGTTTTTACATGAAATTCGATTTCGACACGGTCATAGATCGCAAGGGCACGTTCAGCGCCAAGTGGGACAAATACAGGGATACGGACATTCTACCGCTCTGGGTGGCGGACATGGATTTCAGGTCGCCGGAGCCCGTGATTCGCGCTGTGGTCGCACGCGCGGAACACGGCGTCNNCCGGATACCGGATGAGCTGATCGCCGTGGTTATCGAACGCCTGGACCGGCTTTACGGGTGGCGAGTGAAACCGGAAGACATCGTCTTTCTGCCGGGCGTCGTGCCGGGCCTGAACATGGCGTGCCGGGCCCTCGTGGCGCCCGATGAACGGGTTGTCACCGCAACACCCGTCTACTTTCCATTTCTGGATGCGCCCCGTTACGCGAGCCGGGAACTCGTCGAGATCGAAACCGAATACCGGGACGGTCGATGGGAGTATCCCCTGACAGCGCTCGAAGGGGCTACAGCCGGCTCGAGCCGNNAGCCGCCTTTTGCTGTTGTGCAATCCACACAATCCGGTGGGACGATGCCTGACGCGGGCGGAACTCGAAGCCATCGTCCGGCTTTGCCGGGATTCCGACGTGCTGATCTGTTCAGACGAGATTCACTGCGATCTCCTGTTCGATGACCACTCCCACATTCCGATCGCGACCCTGCCGGGTGCCGGCGACATGACGGTAACGTTGATGGCGGCCAGCAAAACGTTCAATCTGGCCGGCGTCGGCGGCGCGTTTGCGATTATCCAGNNGCGATCGGGCAGAGGTATCCTGCCTCACGTTAATCTCTTCGCCTATACCAGCATGTTGGCGGCATATCGTGACTGCGACGACTGGCACCGGGAACTGATCCAGTATCTGCAAGCCAATCGCGACTTCCTGTTCGAGCGCGTCGATGCCATGCGCGGCATATCGATGAATCATGTCGAGGGGACCTATCTCGCGTGGCTGGACGTGCGTGAGCTGGGGCTGGACGATCCCATGGGTTTTTTCGAAAGGGCGGGCGTGGGCCTGTCCGGTGGTGACCGATTTCGCGGGCCCGGATATTTGCGGCTGAACTTCGGCTGCTCCCGTCTGATACTCAACGAGGCCGTCAAGAGAATCGACCAGGCGCTCAAGCAGAAATAGCCGCAAACGGCGCGACTAATGCGCAATATTCACTTACGGTTGTGCGCCGCATCGATTGCTGTTGACGGAGATCATTTGCAGCAATCCGTCGGTTGTTTATCTTTGCCTGCAAACTGGTAGACTCGCTATCACAATTCTCTGTGGGGAAAGGCGATGCCCGAATTCTGTAGCGTGGAAAAAGCAGATCGGCTGACGATCGTGACCATTCAGCGGCCGGAAGTGATGAATGCCCTGCACCCGCCGGCCAATATGGAGCTTGCCGAGGTTTTCGACGATTTTGTCGCCGACAAGGAGCAATGGGTCGCTATCATAACGGGTGCCGGCGAAAAGGCGTTCAGCGCGGGCAACGACCTCAAATATCAGGCGGCCGGTGGCAAGATGGGCGGGCCCCCGTCGGGATTCGGCGGCCTGACGTCCCGTTTCGACAACCCGAAGCCTGTTATCGCGGCCGTCAACGGGATCGCCATGGGGGGCGGGTTCGAGATCGCGTTGGCCTGCGACCTGATCATTGCGGCGGACAATGCCGTTTTCGCGTTACCTGAACCGCGCGTCGGTCTCGCCGCGCTGGCGGGCGGTATTCACCGGCTTCCTCGTGAAATCGGCGTGAAACAGGCCATGAGCATGTTGCTGACCGGGCGCCGGGTCGGTGCCCCGGAAGGCAAGGAGCTCGGGTTCGTGAACGAGGTCGTGCCGGAAGGGAAAGCACTGGCGAGTGCCAGGGCGTGGGCCGGCCAGATTCTCGAATGCGCCCCGCTATCGATTCGGGCCAGCAAGGAGGCCGCCATGCAAGGCATGGATGCAGCCAGCCTCGAGGAAGCCATCAAGGGACGGTACGAGCAGATCCAGGCGATGTATAACAGTGCCGATTTCGTGGAAGGTCCCAAGGCCTTTGCCGAGAAGCGAGCACCTGAGTGGAAAGGTGAGTAGTTCGCTGCATTGAATTTCGTTTTATATGT
>JABAHQ010002275.1_pt1 | contig 10407 bp, 13 predicted proteins | sample 7062091 | NCBI WGS metagenome assembly JABAHQ01 (sample SAMN14534359, study PRJNA622989) | marine sediment metagenome | biome: marine biome [ENVO:00000428]; feature: marine pelagic biome [ENVO:01000023]; material: deep marine sediment [ENVO:00002113] | place: India: Gulf of Kutch | collected... | reverse complement strand
TAGGCGTGATTTTGCTGGTGCTGACATTGGGGGCCAGTTTTACCGGTTACCTATTACCGTGGGATCAGCTTTCCTATTGGGCTATCACTGTGGGCACAAACATGGCCGGTTACGCGCCTGGAGCTGGACCGGTGATGCGTGAAATTTTACTGGGGGGGACGGAAGTGGGACAAAACACGCTCATCCGTTTTTACACTCTGCATATTGCTGTCTTGCCGCTGTTCATAACTCTGATTATTTCTTTGCACCTCTGGCGTGTCCGCAAGGACGGTGGTCTGGCGGCGAATGACGTGAACGAATGAGTATCCTGCCGCCAGACAAATAGAGTCTACTCTGGGGAGAGAACTATGACAGATAAAATCTCTGTTACCGAGGAAATTTTTCCCAAGGATAGCAGCAAGAGCTATGCCCTGGTCGAACTAATGCGTGGCAGCAGCCCGATGGTAGACAAGGGGCCGGAGGATACCGTGTTTTCCTTCCCGGTGGTACTATTGTGGGAGATTATCTTGCTGTTAGGCGTGACTCTGGCTATTTTTCTGTTTTCTCTGCTAAAGCAAGCTCCCCTGGATGAAATTGCCAATCCAATGATCACCACCGATCCGGCCAAAGCCCCGTGGTACTTTGTCGGCTTGCAAGAACTGCTGGAACATATGCACCCAACATTAGCAGGGGTGATCATCCCCACGGTTCTGGTGCTGTTTCTGGTAGCTTTGCCGTATATCGACTATTCCCGAAATGGCGTTGGCGTGTGGTTTTCGTCTCGCCGTGGCCGGCGGATTACGATTTTGACGGCGTTATACACTCTGATCGTTATGTCGGCCTACATCGTGCTGGATAACGCCTTCACCTTACGAGAATTGCTACGGGATAGTGTGCCTCAATGGATAGCACAAGGGTTGCTGCCGGCCGGTATTCTGCTCGTACTGGTTGTGATACCGCTGTTAATCCTATGGCGCTTGAAAGCAGACCGACGCGAGTTGATGTTGGCGCTGTTTACCATTATGCTCGTTTCAGCAGTTGTTTTTACGGTCAGTGGCTTTCTCTTCCGGGGGCCGGGTTTTAAACTGTACTGGCCCTGGAAGATGCCAGATGGATATAACCCCTGGGCTGAACTGTGAACATTGAGCGGCAAGCAGTAAGCGGCAAGTCAATGGAGATCTGGATATGAATAGAACTCAGACAGGAAAGAAGGGGATCGACCGGCGGGGGTTCCTCGTAATCGCATGGGGCGTCTCATTATTTGGGCTTTTTGGTCAGGCAGGCGGAGCGTTGTTCCGATTTTTCAGGCCGCGTATCGAACCCGGAACCTTCGGCAGCAAAGTGGTCGCCGGGCAGGTAGACGAATTTCAGCCCGGTACAGTTAGCCATGTGTTAAAAGGGCGGTTTTACGTGTCGCGCTTAGAAGATGGTAGTTTCTTAGCCCTCTGGCATCGTTGCACACACCTGGGCTGTACGGTGCCCTGGCGCGAAGGTGAAGGGCAATTCAACTGTCCCTGCCACAGTTCAATTTTCAACACCGTAGGAGAGATTGTCAGCGGTCCGGCTCCACGCCCGATGGATATTTTCCCTATCGAAATACAGGAGGGACAGGTCGTGGTGGACACCGGCAATCCCATCCAGCGCGACAGCTATGACCCATCCCAGGCAACCCGCGTTTGAGGAGCTCATGATGCGTCCAAAAGAGAATTATACGCCGTTTATCACCGTTGCCCTTGGGCTCACACTGGCTATCCTGGTCACCTTTCAGATTTATGTCATGCGGGAGCCGGCGCGTATCCAGGCAGATGAAGCAACTGATCGCGCGGTTGCGATTGCTGAGGGGCATGAGTTGTATGCCGAAAACTGCGCCGCCTGCCACGGCGAGAACGGCGAAGGGGGAATTGGGCCAGCGCTCAATTCAAAGGAACTCCTCAAAGAGACGACTGACGAAGTACTGTTCAACTTGACCCGCATCGGTATACCTGGAACAACCATGCCGGCCTGGGGTCAATCTTTTGGCGGCCCTTTCACCGACGAACAGATAACCCAGATGGTGGCTTTCATCCGGGCCTGGGAGCCGACTGCTCCAGAACCAACTCCGGTCGTGTTTGCGCCAGACCCGGTTCGCGGGGCAGCGATCTACGCCCGGACATGCTTTATTTGTCATGGTGAGAATGGCTATGGTACCGACAAGGCACCGGCTTTGAATGACCCGCAGCGGCTTAGTAAGTTGGAAGACGCTTGGTATCGCAATACCATCGCCCATGGGCGTCCGGCTAAAGGCATGCCTACCTGGGGCACGGTGCTTTCGCCGGCGCAGATTAACGACCTGGTGGCTTTGCTGGCCGTCTGGCGCGAAGGTGAAACCGTGTCCCCAGCCATTTCACTGGCAACGTATCTCACCAACGCACTGTTCGCTACCCGAGAATTCGATAAAATTGATGCTGAGTTTTATCTGAACGCCGCCCTAGCCCAAGCCGACAGCTCCCAGGCGGAAGAAATCCGAGCAATAATTGACCTGGTTCAGGAAAACCGCCTGTTTGAAGCTGATACCCTCCTGACCACTTTGCTGCCTCCCGAAGAGATGGGCCAGGCTGCGTATCAAAGCAACTGTGCCGGGTGTCACGGCGCTGATGGCACCGGTGGCACGGGCCCGAACTTGCACGCTAACACCTACATTCAATCCAAAAGCGATGAGGAGTTAGTAGCTTTTATGCTGGCTGGTCGAAAAGGGACGGCCATGGATGGCTTCGAGGGAATTTTGACGGAAGAAGCCTTGTACAATGTGGTCGCCCTATTGCGCACCTGGCAGGAATAAACGGTTCGCCCGGTAGTTCAATAAAGTAGCCCCATCCCAACCCTAATCAGTGATACGTGCTTTCATCCACGGGTTGCTGTTGTGGAAGTCGGCCACGGCGTTGCCGGGATGGTCCAACTCGTCGAATAGAGGATAGTCGGTTGATCTTTGACCCATAGCGGCGCCAGTTGGGTCACGGTCATGCCGTTATTTTTTATGCCTGGTCGGTTAGCCCCGAGACGATCCGTTCTATCACCTCCAGGTCTCCCCCTTCGATCTGCCAGCCAGCGCCTCCAGCATTCTCGCTAACTTGCTCTGGTTTCTTTACGCCCACCAACGCCGTCGTCACGCCTGGTTGGCAGAGGTTCCAATTGATGGCCAGTTGGGCCAACGTCTTTCCATATTTTTCTGCGATCGGTTTCAATTTCTCCACAGCTTCCAATCGCTGTTTGAAGGCCTCGCCTTGAAAAATTTCATTTTTGGCGCGTAGATCGTTCTCTGGAAATCTGGTGTTGAGATCAAATTTCCCAGTCAGCAATCCCTTGGCCAGAGGGGCGTAGGCCATCACCCCTATGTTACGCGCCTGACAGAAGGGCAGGATGGGACTGATCTCCCGCCGCCTGAGCATATTCAAGGGATATTGAGCGGCGTGAAGCTCGATGGACTGCTGGGCTTCTTCGATCTGTTCCCGGTTATATCGGGAAACGCCCACGGCCCGGACGACGCCATCCTGGCGAAGCTTTTCCAGGGCCCGCATGGTTTCGGGGATTGGCGTGTTGGGATCAGGCTTATGAATCAGATAAACGTCAATATAGTCAGTCTGTAGGCGCTTCAGACTGGCTTGAACAGCTTGCATGATATAGTCGTAGCTGCAATCGGTCCAAACTTCACCCTGCTCGTTCCAGCGGTTGGCGACCTTGGTGGCGATGATGACGTCCTGGCGGCGCCCTTTGATCGCTTGTCCAACTATTTCTTCGGCATGGCCCTTGCCGTAGATGTCGGCTGTATCAATGAAGGTCATGCCCACATCTATGGCCTTTTGAATGGCGGCAATAGAATCACGATCATCCACCACGCCCCAGTTCACGCCGCCAATGGCCCAGGTCCCGATGGACACTTCGGATACGCTGAGGCCAGATTTCCCCAGCGGGCGATATACCATTTCTGACATCTTCAAGTTCTCCCTATCTAAGGTTTATTGTTACCAGGCATAGGCCTGTGGGGCTGGACCGCCGGGACCGGGCCAGATCTCGTCCAACCGGGCCAGGGCTTCGTCCGACAATTTGATTTCTAAAGCGTGTAAGTTGCCTTCAAATTGCGCCATTGTGCGGGGGCCAATGATCGGGGCAGTGACAGCCGGGTTGTGCAGCAGCCAGGCCAGGGCCACATCGGCCGGCTGTTCACCCAACTCAGCGCAGAAAGCTTCCCATTGCTCCAGTTGCGGGCGGTGTTTTTCGATATTTTGTTGCATACGCTCTGAAGTGCGCCGCCCTTCAGTCACTTTTTGCAATACGCCACCCAACAAACCGCCGCCCAGAGGACTCCAGGGGATGACCCCAACGCCGTAAGCCTGGCAGGCGGGCAGAACTTCTAGCTCGACCATCCGGGCGTTGAGGTTGTACAAACTTTGCTCCGAGACCAGGCCCAGGAAGTTGCGCCGGGCCGCTGCCTCGTTCGCCTGAACAATGTGCCAGGCGGCGAAATTGCTGCTTCCCACGTATAGCACTTTCCCTTCCCGGACCAATTGCTCCATGGCCTGCCAGATTTCCTCCCAGGGGGTGCTGAGTTCGACGTGATGCATCTGGTAGAGATCGATGTGATCGGTTTGTAAACGGCGCAGACTATCTTCACAAGCCTGTCTAATGTGATAAGCTGAGAGGCCGCGGTCATTGGGGCCCTCACCCATGGGGCCGTAGACCTTGGTGGCCAGGACAGTTTTCTCCCGGCGGCCCCCTTGGGTCAGCCACCGGCCGATAATTTCTTCGGTGGTCCCCGGGCCAAGAGAGCCCCCATAGCGGTTGGCGGTGTCAAAAAAGTTGACCCCTTTCTCCAAAGCCCTGTCCATGATGGCAAAGCTGTCCCCTTCGCTGGTTTGGGGTCCGAAATTCATTGTGCCCAGGCAAAGTCGACTGACTTTTAATCCGGTGCGGCCCAGATTAGTATATTCCATGAATTTTTCCTCCTATCTGATGATCAGCCGTAACAGACGCTCTTTATGGGTCCGCGACCCGTAAAACGCCGGTCGCGGATCAGCTTGGAGCAACTGATTGCGGTCTATTGTAGCATATAACGATTTTGTTGACCAGGGATACAAGGACTTCACAGCAACTTTCAGGATGCCCTTCCCGGAAGCTGTGCAGCACCTTCAAAAAGACGACATCACCGAACGCCAAGGTGATTCTGTCAAGCAAAAGACCCCATAGCTTCCGGGAAGGTGAGCGCGCAATATGAGAATTGCTGAGGGCTTCACTGCGAGGATATTTGTCCCGAACATAAAATTATGACATGACTATGGTCCTATGGTATACTTTGGTGTTGAAAACGTCATAGATTGTGTCTTCCGCAAGCACAAAGTAAATAGAGGAGTTTCTAAAATGAGTGAAAAAGAAACCGGGACTGTCAAATGGTTTAATGATAGTCGAGGCTATGGTTTCATCCAACGTGACGGCGATAGAGGTGATGTTTTTGTTCATTACTCAGCCATCATTGGTCAAGGCTTTCAAACCTTAAGAGAAGGTGAACGGGTTGAATTTACGGTTGAGCCAGGTCGCAAAGGGCCGGCCGCTGCCAACGTGCGGAGAATAGAAAGTTAATTATTGGGGCAGATACAGACTGTGGCATGGCGGTTAATAACGACGAGAAGGAGGTGATGATAATACCCATTGAATGAAAATCTAACTTACTAGAAACCAGAACAAAAGGGGCAAAATGTATCATCATAAATCGTTAAGACGAATGATTGGTTTAACTTTAGGTGTGTTGTTCTTGGTTGGCTGCGCAACTGTACCGGTCGAACCGACTGCCACGTCGACCCCTATTCCGCCAACAGCAACACCTACCCCCCTTCCTGCCACAGCTACCCCAACCCCGGTCCCACCGACGGCTACACCGACCTCGGCTCCGCCGACAGCAACACCCACGGCGGCCCAATCGGAGGCTAAGGCCACGCCAGCCGTAGGGACGCTTCGCATCGCCTTTATGACAGATCGTGATGGTGATCTTGAAGTTTATATTATGGAACAAGATGGCAGCAATCCGACCAACCTGACCAGTGATAGCGCCACCGATGGCCTGCCAGCTTGGTCCTCCAAGGCGGACACCTTCGCCTTTGTCACCAATCGAGATACCGACGATTTATCTCTCTATCGGATGAACGCGGATGGCGGTGATACGACCCTCTTGAGTGAGGATCTGTCCATCAATCCGGCCATAATCCCAACCTGGAATGCTACCGGTGAATGGCTGGCCTTCGGGAGTGGGGTTGACGTTTACCTGGCGGATCCAACGGGAGGAAGTCCGATTAACCTTACTGACAACCCGGCCCAAGATGATTTTAAAGCTTGGTCACCTGACGGTCAACAACTATTATTTACCTCAGATCGGGATGGCGTTTTGGCTATCTATATCATTAGCGTTGAAGGGGGGGAACCAACCCGGCTCACCGAGCTCGACTCAAATAATGGAGAACCTGATTGGTCGCCCGATGGTACAAAAATAGCCTTCATGTCCGATCGTGGCGAGGATATTGAAGTCTATGTGATGGATGCTGACGGGGAAAACGTGACCCGCCTGACCGATAGTGAAGGATTTGATGGCTTTCCAGCCTGGTCCCCTGATGGCAGCCAGGTTGCTTTCCTGTCGCTCCGCGATGGGGATGCCGAAATTTATGTCATGGATGCCGATGGCAGCGACCCCACTAATCTGACCAATAGTCCGGATAGCCAGGAGTCCATTCAGGGAGACTTCGCCTGGTCGCCCAATGGCGAACAAATTTTGTTCCATACCGACCGGGATGGCGATGTGGAAATCTACGTCATGGATGCCGATGGCAGTAATCAAACCAACTTGACCAATAATCCTACCACCGATTTAGGCTCCGTCTGGGTGCCCTGACCCTTGTAAAAAGTGGCTAACCGTTCAGTTAAGGGCAAAGAAACCCGGTTTTTCGTTCAGGGAATATATTTTACCCCTGAAAAGCACAGGCTGACTGGCGCGCCCATGCTGGCAAAGGTCAAAAACCGGGTTTCTGGGCTATCTTCTAAACGGTTAAAAAGTGGCTCTAAAGTAAAGGGCCTACTTAATAAAACTCAATATTAGCCGACCTTTTCTGCCCCAAGGTTCGGATTACAATCTTGATGGGTGAAGCTTTTTCCACCTCCTAAACTCCAAACCTCCTCCAGAATTTTACCCAATAGCTACCGGCTTTAATTTGGAGATTGACCGATGATCAGAACTATTTTTCTCTTTCTCATTGCCGGGTTGGCCGAAATCGGCGGTGTTTACCTGATCTGGCAATGGATCCGCAGTGGTAAACCGATCTTATTTGCTCTGCTTGGGCTGGTGGCCCTCTTCCTCTATGGCCTGACGCAGACGTTACAAGTTTTCACCTTTGGGCGAGCCTTCGCCGCTTATGGGGGGGTATTCATCACTTTGGCTATGGTTTGGGGTTGGTGGGTTGATGGCCGTGTGCCGGATCGTTGGGATTGGCTCGGCGTGGCTATCTGTCTCATAGGCGTCATGATGATCCTGTGGGCCCCGCGTGGATGATGTGCTCCGTATCCAGCTTATCAGGGTTTTAGCAGTCGGTGTCTTCCACCTATCTCTGACAGGTGTCACATTTTCTCATGACGAATGTCACTGGTCAAGCCGGGTTTCATGGCGTACACTTGATGGTATCTACAGGGTCATTTCGATTATATCCATGATCTCCCTGAAAAAACCGAGATCTGAACCGCTAAGACGCGAAGAACGCCAAGAAGATAAAGGTTTTAGATTCAACGATGCAGTGATAAAGCGCTTCAGCGCTGAAGCCTTGATTCGCTGATTCCTTTGCGCACTTTGCGTCTTCGCGGTAAAATCCTCGTTTTTCAGCAGGGCCATCCATCAATTATAATTATAAGAAACAAATTAAGGAGACGGAATAATGGCACGTATTGCACAAAACATTACTGAACTCATGGGAAATACGCCCCTGGTGCAGTTGAATCGGGTGACGGAGGGGGCGGCTGCGACCGTAGTGGCCAAGTTGGAGTTTTACAACCCGGCTTCCAGTGTCAAGGATCGCATCGGTGTGAGCATGATTGAGGCTGCCGAGCAGGCCGGGAGGATCGGGCCTGACTCGATCATCCTGGAGCCCACCAGCGGCAACACCGGCATAGGCCTGGCCTTTGTCTGTGCGGCCAAGGGCTATCGCTGCGTGTTGATCATGCCCGATACGATGAGCGTCGAGCGGCGCATCCTGTTGCGCGCCTACGGGGCGGAGCTGATTCTCACCCCGGGCTCCGAGGGCATGCCGGGCGCGATTCGAAAGGCGGAGGAGCTGGCCGCTTCGGACGCCCGCTATTTCATCCCCCAACAGTTCGAAAATCCGGCCAACCCTGAGGTCCACCGGCTGACGACGGCCGAGGAGATCTGGCGCGATACCGACGGGGGGGTGGATATCTTAGTCTCGGGGGTCGGCACCGGAGGGACCATTACCGGTGTGGCCGAAGCGATCAAAGAACGCAAGCCGGACTTCAAGGCGATCGCGGTGGAACCGGCCGACTCTCCGGTTCTGTCGGGCGGAGAACCTGGGCCGCACAAGATCCAGGGGATTGGGGCTGGCTTCATACCCGGCGTGCTGAACACCGATATTATCGACGAGGTCGTTCAGGTGAAGAACGAGGAAGCCTTGACCATGGCGCGTCGGGTGTCCCGCGAGGAAGGCATCCTGGTCGGCATTTCTTCCGGCGCGGCGATCCACGCAGCGGTACAGGTGGCTCGCCGGCCCGATAATGCGGACAAGTTGATCGTGGTCATTATCCCCTCCTGCGGCGAGCGCTATCTGAGCACGGTTCTGTTCGAGGATTTACGAGACGTGTGAGCAGTTTTATCTTTAAATAAGGAAGGATGGCTGATATGCTATTTGAGACGATTCGACGCGATATTCGGGCCGTCTTTGCCCGGGATCCGGCGACCCGTAGCACTTTGGAGGTGCTGCTGTGTTACCCGGGCTTGCACGCGCTCTGGTTCTACCGGCTGGCCCACGGGTTGTGGTTGCGCAAGCTGTATCTTTTGGGCCGCTGGACCTCACACATAGGGCGCTTTCTAACCGGGATCGAGATTCACCCCGGCGCGAAGATCGGCCCCGGTTTCTTCATTGATCATGGCATGGGGACGGTAATCGGCGAGACGGCGGAGATTGGGGAAGAGGTGACCCTCTACCATAACGTGACCCTGGGGGGGGTGAGTATGAAGAAAGAAAAGCGGCATCCCACCGTGGAAGACCACGTAGTCATTGGCGCGGGCGCGCAGGTATTGGGTCCGATTCGGATTGGGGCGCACTCCCGGATTGGGGCCAACTCGGTGGTGGTCAAAGATGTGCCCACCGACTCCGTGGTCGTCGGCGTGCCAGGCCGGGTGCGCTCGCGGAATGGCGTCAAGCTGCCTGAGCCAAGCGACATCGATCTGCAACACAACATGTTACCCGATGCGACCATGGAATTGCTCCAGAATCTCACGGCGCGTCTGGTTGCCCTGGAGGAGGAGGTGGACGCCCTGCGCCAGGCCCAGCGCGTTGTCGAGTGAGCCGGTGATGCTTTGCAGAGGAGAATAATTAAATTGCCGTTAGCACCATGGCTGTGACCGCGCCGACGACAGGGCTCAGGGCAATGCCCAGGGCAATCACTAAGTTGCGCCGTAGCCTGGCCCTCTTGGCCGACTCTTCTAGCTCGATTTTTTGTTCGACTAGATTCATTAACTGTTTAACCCATTGCCGCTCGGCTATAATGTCTTCGGCCAGCAACCTATCGCCGACATGCAATGGTTGGGCGACTTCTTGCCGGCTTCGGCCCACTGCCGGGTGCTGTGCCCCCAATGTCGGGGGGCCTTGGTTTTGCCCGGGATTGAGGCGCTGGGTATGCCTGAAACTGATACTGCTATTGCTCATCGTGTATCGCTCCTCTTACGGTCCGCCCCTTTGCCAGGTTGGCCGTTAAGCGCGGCGTCCGACCAATAAAAAAGGCCCGCTTTCCTATCCTTGGATAGGAAAGCGGGCCTTACTATTCTTTAGCTAATATATCCGCAGATATAAAAGCGGTTAGCTTTACCCTAAATGGTTATTTGCTTTGAACATAGCATATCACATTTGTTGATTTGAAGATATAGACCAAAGTACCTATCGGGGCCTATCATAGCCCGGATTGGCGGAATGATCGGATAGCTAACGGTTGATCCGAATGTTCTGCCAATCCGGGCTATTGATTTTTTAAAATTGCTGAGAAATTTCACAAAGAAATTTTCCCCTTGTTGCCGTTACGACAACAAGTAGGCGTTACCTTGTAGACACTCAGCTTAATAAGGAGATGCCTACAATGGGACGCAAAACCGATGCCAAATTAGCCGAAACTGTACTGCAAGCGATTCGTGACCAT
>JABAHQ010002076.1_pt3 | contig 10409 bp, 10 predicted proteins | sample 7062091 | NCBI WGS metagenome assembly JABAHQ01 (sample SAMN14534359, study PRJNA622989) | marine sediment metagenome | biome: marine biome [ENVO:00000428]; feature: marine pelagic biome [ENVO:01000023]; material: deep marine sediment [ENVO:00002113] | place: India: Gulf of Kutch | collected... | reverse complement strand
GGGTTACATCGAGGCGGTGCTGGAGGCGCGTCCATGAACGGGTTTTTCTGGAACGTCATCCTTGCGCTGCTCTGGGTGGCGCTGACGGGGAGTTTCTCCGGCGGCAACCTCCTGGTGGGGTTCTTCTTCGGCTACCTGGCACTGGCCGTGCTCCAGCGCCAGGTGCCCTCGCTGTACGGCTACTCCCAGCGGGTCCCGCGGTTTCTGGCGTTCAGTATCTTCTTCCTCAAGGAGCTGTTCGTGGCCAACGCGAAGGTGGCCTACGATGTGATCACACCGGTGCTCCACATGCGGCCCGGCGTGATCGCGATGCCGCTGGAGGCGAAGACCGACATCGAGATCACGCTCGTGGCCAACCTGATTTCACTGACACCGGGGACGCTGAGCCTGGACGTGTCGGATGACCGCCGGGTGCTGTATATCCACGCGATGTTCATGGCCGATGAGCAGGAGCTGCGTGACAGCCTGCACGAGCTGGAACGTCGGATTCTGCGTGTTCTGCGCTAACGGAATGAGGGGCTTCGGGAGCTGGCTGCAATGAATGGCTTTGTGCTGACACTGGTGTACTCGATGCTGGCGCTGGCCATGCTCATGGCGGCGGTGCGGCTGGGGAAGGGGCCCTCGCTTCCGGACCGGGTAGTGGCGATCGAACTGATCAGCTCCATTGTGGTGGGCATCATTGGTGTGCATGCCCTTGATACCGGCGTACTGAGTTACCTGGATGTAGCCATTGTGGTGGCCCTGGTCGCCTTCCTGGCGGCCATCGGCTTTGCGCGCTTCATTGAACGGGGAGGGCCGCGGGAATGATGGATCTGATCATTGCTGTTTTTCTGGTCAGTGGCGCCGCCTTCATGCTGCTGGCCGCGCTGGGTATCCTGCGCCTGCCGGACCTGCCGACCCGCATGCACTCGTCCACCAAGGCGGGGGCCATGGGCGCCATGCTCATCATGGTGGGCGTGGTGATCGGCTTTGCCGAATGGCTGGCCCTGGCGCGGGGACTTGCCATCGTGCTGTTCATCATGCTGACGACCCCCATCGCGGCCCATGCGATCGGGCGGGCCGGCTACTTCATTGGCGTCCCCTTATGGGATGGCACCATCAAGGATGAGCTGCGCGAGAATTACGACAGCCGCACCCATGGCCTGCGCAGTGACGCCAACAGCGATTCGGCTGCTGACGACGACGCCTGAGGCTGACTTCCCCCGGTTGACCCGGTAAGGTGGGCTGAACCTGTTTCAGCCCATCAGGATCGGAGGCCGGTCATTAACATGGCGCGTTCAACCCGTTGGTCCCTGCCCTCGTTCGAGGCCCTGCGGAGAGCCCTGCTGGATCCGGGCGTGGATGATGAACGGCTCGACGAGGCGCTTGCCAGTGCCCGTGAACACCAGCCCCCACCCGTACTCTGGTTGGTGGGCAAGGCGCAGTCCGGCAAGACATCGATCATTCGGGCGCTGACCGGCAGCACAAAGGCCGAGATCGGCAACGGTTTCCAGGCGTGCACCCGCACGGCCTCCTTTTACGACTTCCCCGAACAGGCACCCGTTGTGCGCTTTCTGGATACTCGCGGTCTGGGCGAGGTGGCCTATGACGCGAGCGAGGATCTGGCCTTCTGCGAATCCCAGTCCCACCTTGTAATGGCGGTCATGAAGGTGGCCGATCCGGACCAGGACGCGGTGGTGGATACCCTTAAGGCGGTACGCCGGCGTCATCCGGAGTGGCCGGTGGTGATCGTGCACACGGCCCTGCACGAGCTCTATCCGCCGGGTGCGGACCATGTGATGCCATGGCCCTTCCATGAGGCCTCGCTGCCGGACACCGTGCCTGCGGATCTGCGACGGGTACTCGCCATGCGCCAGGCGGTGACGGAGGCGCTGCCCGGGCGTGCCCCGGTGATGTCGGTCGCGGTGGACCTGACGCTGGAAGAAGATGGGTTTGCCACTCCGGATTATGGGATTGAAGGGCTCTGGGAGGCCATTGAGGCGACCGCCACGTTTGAGCTGCGCGCGCGGCTGCAGCAGGATCCCGCTCTCAGGGACCTGTTCAGTCGCGTCGCTCACCCGCAGATTACCGGTTACAGTCTGGCCGCGGCGGGCGCGGGGAGCCTGCCCCTGATTGATGCCGCGCTCCTGCCGGCGCTGCAGGTCAGAATGCTGCATGCACTGGGTGGCATCTACCAGCAGCGCTGGGATCTGCGGCGCGGCTCGGAGTTCCTCGGCCTCCTGGGGGCAGGGGTGTTGGCCGGTTACGGCCTGCGATGGGCCGGTCGGAGCCTGGTGAAGATGGTTCCGGGCTGGGGCCAGACACTGGGCGCGGCCTGGGGGGCGTCCAGCGCGGCGGCTGTCACCTATGCGCTCGGCAAGGCGGCGGACTTCTATCTGTCGCGGACCGCGGATGGTATGCCGGTCGATGCGGAGGCGCTCCGCAGCATCTATCGGGAGGCCTTTGAGCATGGGTTGCGCCTCAGACGTGAGAGGGACGGGGAATGAGGGCGCTGCTGCGCGAATTCGGCTACCTGCGTCTGGTTGCGGTAGGGATCTCTGCTCTGCCGGTCCTCATCCTCCCGGCGCTGGGGGTGATCCTGCTCTGGGAATCGGGCCAGCTGCTCGCATGGTTCCTGATTCTCGCGGGCTGTGGTGTTGCGGGTTATGGCCTTCATTGGGTGGCGCGCTGGATATCGCGACGCCGCCTGCCTCCGGCCACGGCGCCCGAGCCACACTGGCCGCCTGATTCCAATGCCGCCTGGGAACAGGTCGAGGCGCGTGCCCGTGGGGCAACGCTGGATCAGTATCCGCTCAATGACGCGACCGGCTTGTTCCGCCTGGGGCGTGACACGCTGGAGGACGTCGCCCGGCATTACCATCCACGACGTGAGCGCCCGCTTCTGGAGCTGACGGTACCGCACATGCTGTTGATCATCGAACGGGCCAGCCGCGAGCTCAGGGGGGAGATTGCCGACCATGTCCCCTTGAGCCATCGCCTGACGCTGGGCAGCATGGCCCGTCTGCGCCAATGGCGGGATACGGCGGTGCGTCTTGAGGGCCTCTACAGGGTGGGGCATGCAGCGTTTGATCCCACGAGTGTCGTGTTTCGCGAGTTACGCCGGGATCTGGGGAACCGGGTGCTCGGATACGGCTCGGAGCAGGTCCAGATCTGGCTCCTGCGCGAGTACATCCGGAAGGTGGGGTACTACGCCATTGAGCTCTACAGCGGTCGGTTGCTGCTCGAATCGGAAACGCCGGTGGATGCTGTAACCCGCGCATCACGCCTTCAGAAGGACGATGCGGCGGGGCGGGCGGAGTCGGAGCCCCTCCGGGTGCTGCTGTTGGGCCGGAGCAACAGCGGGCGCTCGAGTCTCGTGAACGCGCTTCTGGGCACCGAAGCCGCGCCAGTGGATGCCGCCTCCGGCACCACGCAGTCCGTCCAGGCTCATGTCTGGCCCGGCGATCAATCGGAGGAAGTGCTTTTGATTGATACGCCGGGAGTGGAGACTGAGGCCTTCGACCATGCCACCCTGCGCCGCGAGGTGCTGAGGGCTGACCTGGTGCTGTGGGTGACGCCCGCCCTGCGTGCCGATCGCGAGGGGGAGCGGGCCATCCTGGAGCGGATCCGGAACTGGTTCCGGGAGGACCCATCCCGGCGACCGCCGCCGCTGATCGGTGTGGTCACCGGCGTGGACGCGGTCCGGCCGGCCCGGGAGTGGGCGCCGCCCTATGTACTGACCCAGCCGGAGACGCCCAAGGCCCGCAACATTGCGGCAGCACTCGAGGCGGTAGGCGAGGAGCTGGCACTGGATGCGGGGCACCGGGTGGCCGTGAGCCTCTATGAGGACGCGCCCTTCAACGTGTCGACCGGACTGCTCGAGGCCATTGGGAATGAGCTGGAAGAGGCCCGCCGGGTCCGGTTGCTGCGCTGTCTGCGGGAGCGCCGGCGTGACGAGACCTGGCGCTATCTCTGGCGGCAGGTCCGCAACGCGGGGCAGGTGGTGATCAACAAGACCCGAAACAACCAATGAAGCGGCTATTCATGGTCTGGAGAACGTACTGCGTAGCGAGCTGCTGCCGTTGCCTTCTGATACCGGTCGCTGGCCTGATGGCGGCCTCGCCGGGGTTGGCGGCGGAAACCGAGCTGGAACTGGCCCCCATTGAGATCACCGCAACAGGGGTGATCCGCAACCGGGGGGAGGCCCCGATGGCCGTTACCGTGGTGGACGAAAGTGCCCTGCAGGACGGGCGTGAAGGGGTGGGCCTGGATGAGGGGTTGAAAGGCGTGCCCGGTGTGTTCTTCCAGAACCGCTACAACTTCGCCCAGAACCTCCGCATCTCCATGCGCGGCTTCGGGGCCCGGGCGCCTTTCGGCATCCGGGGGATCCGGCTGCGGGTGGATGGCATTCCTGAAACCCTCCCTGATGGTCAGTCCCAGATCGACACCATTGACCTGGAAACCATGGAAAGGGTGGAAGTGCTGCGTGGCCCCTCCTCGGCGCTCTATGGCAATGCCGCCGGTGGCATGCTGGCGGTGACCACGCCGGACGGGCGGGACGGCGCGCCGCCGCGGGTCTCGGTAACCGGCGGCAGCCATGGCCTGCGCCGGACGGCGGCCAGCGGGGGCGGTATGACCGGCGCCTGGAACGGCCACCTCAGTGCCTGGCATATGGATTACGACGGCTACCGCGACCAGAGCCGGACCGAGAAGATGATGCTCAATGGTAAGGCGGGCTATCAGCTGGGGCCGGGGCGGCGCCTGGAGACGGTTTTTACCGCCTATGACCAGCCCACCGGCGAGGACCCCGGCGGACTGACACGCGCCGAGGTCCGCGAGGACCGTCGCCAGGCGGATACCGAGGCGGAATCACTGGATGCCGGCCAGAGCGTCACCCAGCAGCGACTGGGATTGATCTACCGTGATGTCCGGAGCCTGCCTGGGGAGCTGGCGTTGACCACTTTCTATACCCGGCGGGACTTTGAGCAGCAGCTGCCGTTTGCGCCGGGTCCAAGCCTGATTGGTTACGAGCGGGATTTCTACGGCACATCCGCTGAATACCGCGATCAGGCTCGGGTTGCCGACCTGCCCCTGGACTGGACTATGGGGGTTTCGTTCAGAGAACAGCGTGATGACCGCGAACGATTCAACGTGAACGGCAATGGCGAGCGGGGAACGAAAGCACGGGATGCCCTGGAGCAGGCCACGAGCACCGCTGTCTATGGGCAGGTGGATTTGGCGGTAACGGATTCCGTCAGGATGATGCTGGGAGGGCGTTACGACCATGTCCGGTTCCGGGTTGACGAGCCGAGCAGCGATGATCGGGTGTTGGATGACCGCAGCTACGACGAATTCAGCGTCAGCCTTGGGCCGACCTGGTCCTTCCATCCGCGCCATCAGCTTTACGCGAACTTCGGGACGGCGTTTGAAACGCCAACGTTCACGGAACTCGTTGACGCCACAGCCAACGACAATCCGACGACAGCAGAGCTTCAGCCCCAGGAGGCGTTCAACACGGAGGTTGGTCTCAAAGGGATAGTCAGCGAGTGGGTGCGCTATGAGCTGGCTGCGTATCGTGTCACCACCGAGGATGAGATCGTCGTCAACGAGAGTGATGGTGGCAGTACCACGTACCGCAATGCGGGCGAAACCCGCCGCGATGGGATTGAGCTTGGGGCTGAAGCTTTTGCCACGGAAAACCTGACCCTGACCGGCGCCTATACCTGGTCGGATTTCCGGTTCCGGGACCGTTCCGGCGGGCTCAGGGGCAACCGCCTGCCGGGGCTGCCCGAGCACAATCTCTTCCTGGAAGCAGCCTGGGAAGAGGGCCCCTGGATGGCGGCGCTGGAGACCGAGGCCGTCAGTGACGTCTATGCCAATGATGCCAATACGGCGTCCGCCAGCGGTTACGCCCTGGTTCACCTGCGTGGGCAGTACGAACTCGCCGGCGGGTCCTCACGGCTGACTCTTGGCGGGGGCATTCAGAACCTGTTCGATCGGGACTATTTCAGCAATGTCCGGGTCAATGCGAGTGGTGGCGCTTTCTATGAACCCGCCCCCGGACGTACCATTCATGCCAGTGTTTCGCTGACCTTCTAGGCATCGCCATGGACGCACAGCCCCGCGCCCCGCGCCGTGAGATCTTCGGCTGGGCCATGTTCGACTTTGCCAACCAGGCCTACACGCTGTTGATCATCACGGTGGTGTTCGGGGACCTGTTCACTCGCGTGATTGTTGGGGACGGGCCGGACTATCGGCTGGGCAATTTCCTGTGGAGCCTGGCACTGGCGGTCAGCTATGCCCTGGTGGTGGTGGCGAATCCGGTCTGTGGCGCTGTCATGGATTACACCCGCTCCCGTAAGCGTTTCCTGTTTGCAAGCTATCTTCTGACCGTTGGTGCTACGGGCCTGCTGTATTTCGTGGAGCCGGGCTGGATCACGACGGCCATGGTGCTGATCATCGTCTCGAATTTTGCCTATGCCATTGGCGAGGGCTTTATCTCCAGCTTCCTGCCCGATCTGGGACCGCGTGAGGCCCTCGGCTGGATCTCGGGGCTGGGCTGGAGCCTCGGTTACATCGGGGGGCTGGTGGCCACGGCCTTCACCCTGGCCTTTCTCGGTGAGGTCTCGGCGGCCAACTACGACACCATTCGTTGGGTCGGGCCTTTCGCGGCGGTGTTTTTCCTGGTGACCGCGATCCCCACCTTCGTCTGGGTGCGTGAGCGCGGCGAGGCCAGGGCCGTGCCCGCGGGCTGGTCACTGACCCGGCTGGGGATGCACCGTCTCCTGGCCACGGGGCGGGCCGTCAGCGCGTTCCGGGACCTGCGCTGGCTGCTGGTTTCGATCTTCTTCTCCATGGCCGGGATCTACATCATCGTCAGCTTTTCCTTCATTTACGGCGCCCAGGTCATTGGCTGGGACGAAGCCAGCCGTACGCTGATGTTCATCACCGTCCAGATCACGGCCGCCATCGGGGCGCTGCTCTTCGGGTGGCTCCAGGGGCGGTGGGGCGCCCGCCGGACTTACCTCATCACCCTGTGGCTCTGGGTCATTGCCATACTGGCGATCTGGCAGACACCGAACATGACCCTGTTGCTGGAACGCGTGGTCGGGGTAAGGTTCGAAGCTCAGGACGTTTTCCTCGTCGCAGGGGTGCTGGCCGGGCTCAGTCTAGGCTCGGCACAGTCCGCGGGCCGTGCGCTTGTGGGTGTGCTCACGCCCATGGGCAAGGCGGCTGAATTCTTCGGGTTCTGGGGCACGGCGTCCAAGCTTGCAGCGATTCTCGGCATCCTGGGCCTGGGCCTGATCCAGTGGGCGCTGGGGCTGGCGGATGCCATCCTGTTCTGTCTGGCGTTGTTCGTACTCGCGATGCTGACGGTTCTGCCGGTGAACGAGCGGCGCGGTCAGATGGCTGCTGAACAGTGGCAGGAGCCTGAGGAGAGCGGGCGTACTGAAAGAGGCGCCCACTCATGAGCCCCTGGAGCCTGACACTGGTCATTCTGGTCCTGGTGGTCGCGGCTTCGATCCTGTGGTCAACCGTGCGCACCGGCATGCCACCGATGCCCAGCCTGGGTCGGGCGCCCAGGGCCATGCTGGAGCTGGTGCCGGTGCCGCCTGAAGGGGGCATCGTGGACATGGGGTCCGGGTGGGGGACGCTTGCCGTCCGGTTTGCACGGCGCTTTCCGCAGACATCCGTCGTGGGCTACGAGGTGTCGTTCTTTCCCTGGCTGGTCTCGGTGTTACTGGCCCGGGTGATGCGGCTGGATAACCTCCGGTTTGTCCGGCGGGATTTCAGGGACGCGGAGCTGGAAGGGGTGGCGGTGCTCCTGTGCTTTCTGATGCCGGAGGGGATGCAGGCGGTGGCGCAGCGGCTGGAGCGCGATCCGGGATCCGTGCGCTGGGTGATCAGCCACTGCTTTGCCCTGCGTGGACGTGAGCCCGAGACGGTCGTGGAACTCCCGGATCTCTACGCCACGCCGGTTTACCGGTACCGTTACCAGTAACGCCCACCGGTGGCGATGACCACCACGACCAGACCGATCACCAGGTTGATCGCCACGAACTTGCGGATCTGGCCGACCCGGCGCTTGCCTTCCTCGATGTCACCGCTGTCCACGGCCTGCTTGAGGCGCTTGTAGGGGGCAAAGACGATGTGGAGGAACAGCAGCATCATCAGGAGGCCGAGGCCGTGCATCACGTGGATGTGCCAGTTGACCTCGCCCATACCCCCGTAGAAATGGATCATGCCGTAGCCCGTCACCAGCAGGAGCGCCACCGAGATCCAGACCCAGCGGAAGAACAGGGACAGGGCGTGGCACCACAGAAGAGGGCGCTGCGAGGGATCCACCACCCGCACCACGGCGGGTCGCATGGCCATGTAGGCGAAAAACATGCCGCCTACCCAGATCACGGCAGCGAGCGCATGCAGCGAGAGGGACAGTCCGATCATTGTGCGGTCTCCATTGATTCCTTGTGTGTGTGCTCGGTGACGGTGGTCTCGGTTTCCCGGGCCCGGAGGGCCTGGACCTGTTGCCGTTCATAGCGTTTGGCGGCGCCCGCGATGGCGCCACTGCTGCCGGTCCGCAACCAGCGGCGCACCCGCCCGGCATCCCCAAGCGGTGTGTGCTTGCCAAAGGAGTTGAGGAACACCATGCCCACAGGGCGGTCTTCCACCGTGGTCACCATCATCAGGCAGCGTCCGGCGTCATCGAGATACCCGGTCTTGGTCAGCCGGACCGGCCAGCCACGCCGGTGGACCAGCAGGTTGGTGTTGCCGTAGCGCAGCTGGTAGCGCGGGTTCCGGAAGTGCAGCGTATGGTAGCGGGTGGTTGAGAGCTCGCGCAGGGTCTCATTCTTCCAGGCGGCACGCATCAGCCGGGTCAGGTCCGCTGCGGTGGATTGGTTGTCCGATGACAGGCCGGCGGGATCCACGAACCGGCTGTTGTCCATGCCGAGCAGGGTCGCCTTGCGGTTCATGGCTTCGATGAAGGCGTCATAGCCACCGGGGTGATGCCGTGCCAGCTGGTGTGCTGCCAGGTTCTCCGAGGCCATGAGGGCGACCCGTACCAGGTCCCGGCGCGTGGCCTCGGAGCCGATCCGGATACGGGAGTACGCGTTCACCGGGGCGGGGCGGTCGCGTTCCAGGATGGTGAGGTACTCGTCCAGTGGCTGGTCGGATTCCAGGACTACAAGCGCCGTCATGACCTTGGTAACCGATGCGATGGGAACCGGAACCTGAGCGTTCTTGCCGTGGATCATGGACCCGGTTTCGAGGTCGATGACGGCGGCATGCACGGAGGCGACATTCAGCTTGCTGGTGTCCAGCCCCTGGGCGAGCGGTGACGCAACGGTGCCGCCCGGCAGCAGGATAAGCAGGGCCAACAGCGTTTTCAGCCAGAGTCTTGCCATGGAACCCTCCCCTGAACGAAAGCCGTCATTGTTCCACACCGAAGGGCGGGGTGGAAGGAAGCCGGCAATGGTTTACTGGACAGTAACCACCTTGCTCGCCCGCTGGTAACGGACCTGCCAGCCCTGCCAGCTGGGCAGCTCCCAGCGTTTCGGGGGCGTTTTACGCGGTCCGTGCCGGTAGGTCAGGGTGACACGCCTGGCGGCGGGTTCGTAGCGAACGCCCATGACCAGATCCCCCAGTGAGATCTGCCGGGGATAACGCCGGTCGAAGGCCTCGCGTTCCCATTCGGGGATGCCCTCGAACGCGAGGTCACCGGGTTCAATCAGGGCTTCGTCCCCGGGCTCTTCAACGCCCAGCGCCCGCAGACGCTGGCAAAGCCAGTCCTCGGGCGAAGCCGGCACATCACCCTCGCCGTGGCCAAGGGCCACGTAAAGGGCCCACTGCTGGATGTCGGCCTCGAGCCGTTCGCCCACCGGGGCGAGCAGCTGGCCCTGACGGATCAGCTCGGCCAGGGCCTGGCGAAGCTCGGCGCCGGCGGGCGCTGTATCCCCGCTGCTCACCACCCGGTTCGCATAGAGCCGCTCCCGGCGAACCCTGGGTTCGCCATCCTCAAGGCGGACCTCGCCGAAGCGGACCTCGCCCAGATCCAGCTCGTCCAGAATGGCCAGCGGGATGGGGGCCAGGCAGGTCGCCATGGTGATGGTCTGACGATGGCCGCGCTTGCCGGGTGTGCTGTGCTCGTCCAGCACCAGCGCGGCCTCGCTGGACTCCGGCAGCCGGGACGCCTCATCCGGCAGAACCTCGCGGGCGTCGTTGCCCATGGCCTGGCGGCGTTTCTCTCGCCGGACAAAGACAAGCTCCGGGGCGGCCCGGGCAATGGCATGGCGCAGGCTGGTTGCGTCCGCGAGCGGCGCATCGGGAATGGCGGGCAGCGCCAGGGCCTCCCGGATACGGTCGGCCAGCTGGCGCGCTTCCCGGCGGGCCTGTTCGTTCACGCTGAGCGGTGCCGGGGGTCGACAGCG
>JABAHQ010002717.1_pt3 | contig 10412 bp, 14 predicted proteins | sample 7062091 | NCBI WGS metagenome assembly JABAHQ01 (sample SAMN14534359, study PRJNA622989) | marine sediment metagenome | biome: marine biome [ENVO:00000428]; feature: marine pelagic biome [ENVO:01000023]; material: deep marine sediment [ENVO:00002113] | place: India: Gulf of Kutch | collected... | reverse complement strand
GATAAAAATTATCAAAGCATATGTAAAGTCGGATCTAAACGGAAATCCTACTTTGAACATAGGATCTGGGTCTACCATAGAGCAAAGCACAGATGATGGTGCAAGCAGTGACATCCCTCCTATCGAATCAATTACCAAGGATGTAAGTCAAGTAGGTGAAGGAGAAAGAGATATTGCAGTCACAGGTACATTAAGTGGGCAAATAACTTCAATGGAGTTTACTAATTCAAGAGGGAGGCCTGGAAAAGCAATCAGGTTTAGGTTAAAAGGCAAAGACGGTAATCTCCTGCGCGTAGTTTTATGGGGAAAGGATGAATCATCAATTCCAAAGGCAGTATCTACTGATGCCAGAGTTCGCTTACTTGGTGTAAAGACAAGAAGCGGAAACCAGGGTTTGGAGATTCATGGCAATGACTCTACAATGGTTGAGATTGAAGGCAAGAATGAGATTGATCCCCTTATAGTCCGAATTATCTCTACTACAAAGACAGATGCTGGCAATACAATGATTCTTGGTGTAGACGGCAAGAAGAAATTGTTTAGCATTATGGATTTTTCAAACTCTGCAGATGCTTTTGCAGAAGGTGATGTAATAGAGTGTATGCCATCAAAGGCACATGCTTATTCCATTACACTGGACAACGACTCTTTTGTAAGGAAGCTTGACAATGATGAATCCATTCCGACTCTAGATGACATACGTACAAAAATCTCTGATGTGAAGATAGGTAGTGATTACTGCATAGAGGCAATAATATTGAAGGTTCCAGAACGAAGAGAAGTGCAAACAAAATCTGGTGATTCTGTATCCTTATCAGAGATGTTTGTTGAAGATGACAGTGGGCAGATTTGGGTGAAAGGATGGAGAAACCAAGCTAGGTTAATCGACAAATGTGAAATAGGCGAGGTTGTTTCTGTGACAGGCCTCAATGCAAGATCTGGACTGGAAGGCAGAACGGAGTTATTCCTAACACCTTATTCTGCAATAACTAAGAAGAACTAACTAACAGATTTGGTAGTAAAACTGCTGTCATTATTGCTCCACTGGTTGCCGCACTAAGAATCCCAGAATCCGCGTGTCATCACGAATTGCCTTTCTGCCTCATAGATCTGTCTGTATAGATCCTCTTCATCAACCATATTTCTTAGAATTCTAGCTGCAGTTTCTGGACCAATCCCATATCCAGACAAAACCACTATAGCCGTTTTGCCAAAATTTTCAATTAGGGATGAGGATTTCCACGCGCGCTTGTACCGGTGTGTCTCTTCCTTGTCGATTTTTTTTCCATTCCTTTTTTCCTGTATTATTTTTGCCAACTCATAGTCTGAGTAAAAGGTTGTAGTTATTTGCCTAGCCTTGCAGTAAGGACAAACCAGCTGTTTTTGTATTTCTTGTGTTTCGTACACTCGTTCCCACCTTCCGCATCGTGCGCAGATCATCCTATGTTTTGTTTTTGCAATGCGATTCTTGATTAACTCAATTACCCCCTTGTCCATGTTGGTTGGAGAAGAATAGTACTTTGAGGTGTGATCAAGTATTGGTTCGGCCAGTTTTGAGAATCGGTTTACGTCAAACCATTTCACTGCAACCTTGTTTTCCCTGATTTGTTGAAGGAGGAGCGTGGTTCCTTCTATGTCATATTTGTCATGAAATAGTTCTCTGGTAGCCTCTTTCACAAGTGCAGTATCCAGATATCTTTCATACAAAAATCTGGCAGTCCGTCGCTCATATACTGCACCTCTTTCCACCACTCCAAACTTTTTGGCTACACACCACGTACGCCAATTTACGTTGTGAGTGCCAGCCAAGGATGCAGTGACAAGCGTATAAAGATCATAGTTGTCAATCAAGGTCTTCTGTAATAGTTCCTGCGAAATTCTAGATCTAGTAGTTAGAACGATTCTATACGCATCAGAACGAGAGTCTACTGGTGAGCCAAGCAATGAGGAAAGCATAGCCGATAGCAACGTTGCAAGGGTAGAGTTTATCTTTGTTCCAAAACAAGAATGCATCACTATAGTCCCTTCACTCTTGACTGATTCTATAACGATGGTTCTATCATCAGGTATTGCATCAAATTTCAGATCTGATATAGTCTTGTTGATTGTCTTAATTGACTCGTGTTTTATTTTTGATCTGAAAATTCCAACCTTCCTTGCCGTCTTGTAGTCAACTGGAATGTTTTCACCCTCCCAGTAGGGGATTGTTGTTCCGCCAACCCGCATCGGTTCAACGTTGACAATCAGTGATTTTTCATCAATGCTGAGAATCTTCCATTGCGTTCCCTTTAACACAAAGATGTTGCCTGGCTCTCCAAAATCTCCAACAAACCTCTGATCTAGGCTGCCAATTACTCGTTTTCCTATGCTATCAAATACCTTGAACTTTAGAATGTCAGGGATCGTAGAAAGGTTCTCAAAGTAGTATCTAAAGGACCTCCCTTTCTTCCAGAACGTCATCTTTTCCTTGTCAAAATACAACAAATAGTTAGAGTCTAGTAGTTCAATTACATCAATTAACTGATTAAATGTAAGCTTTCTAAATGGAAATGATTGTGTTATCAATTTGTACGCCAATTCAAGTGGCACCTCACCTATCTGCATAGTCAATCCAACTAGATGATGTGCCAAGACATCCAAAGACCCCTCATGAATTACCTGCTCCTCTATTGAACCCTCGCTGGTACGTTCTAGAATTGCTTTAGCCTCCAGTTCATCGTCTGGATTGTTTGTTATGATTAGTCCCTTTGCAGACGATTCTTTGTTATGCTTGCTTCTACCTATCCTTTGCATTAGCTTTGAGACTTGTCTTGGTGAGCCGTAATGGATTACAAGTTCAACTGAGCCAATGTCAAGGCCAAGTTCCAGTGATGATGTACATACCACTATTCCTTTTTTTCCTTCGCGGAGAATAGATTCTGTCTCTTCTCGTACCTGCCTTGACAAAGAACCATGGTGCAATTCAATTGGCAAGCCATAGGATTGATCTCGTAGAATAGATGCAAGAAGTTCGGATTCTCCTCTGGTGTTTGTGAATAGCAGGATGGGAGATGAGAGATTAGAATTTTTTACATAGGTAACTATTTCGTCTGCCACATCCTTTATAGTTCCTGGAGTGTATTTTACTTCGACATCATACTTTCTTACCGATGTATCTCGTATTATCTCACATCTTCTTTTTGTACCTACTACAAACTTTGCAGCATCCTCAAAGTTACCTATAGTAGCTGAAAGTCCTATTCTAGTCATATCTAGTTTAGAGTTGTACTGTAGCCTCTCTAAGCTCAAAGATAACTGCGAGCCCCTTTCACTAGAGAGCAGTTCATGAACCTCATCGATAACTATCCATTCAAGCTCAGATAGTGCTGTAAGGACTTTTTGTTGAGTCAAAAGTATAACTAGCGTTTCTGGAGTTGTGATCAGGACGTCGGGTGGATTGGAGGTTATCTTTTTTCTCATGCTCTGGCTAGTATCGCCATGACGTATCTCAATAGATAGGTCTTCATTATGTGCATAGCGAGTAATTCGTCTGAATACATCTCTGTTTAATGCACGCAATGGTGTTATGTACAGGACTTTGATTTTTCCATTGTTCTTGTTGTCTTGTTTGATTCCAGAAAAGATTGGAATTACAGAGCATTCAGTTTTTCCTGATCCTGTTGGTGCAATTATCAAGCAGTCCTTTTTTTGGTGGATTATAGGAATGGCTTTGTTTTGAATCTCTGTTAGCCTTTCAAAACCGAGTTGATTGAATTTTTCAGAAAGGTGTGGGATGTTATGATTAAGCAGTTGATTCTTTTGTTTTATTTGCTTCTTCTTTTGTTTTTGATCTTTCATAAACCATTACTCCTACAATTCCAAGTGCAAACAAGATAACCGTAATGACTGGAATAGCATCAAAGATACCTGCCATATTACCACTACTATTTGTCAGCATGCTATAGTTAAATAGGTTAAGATATTTCCCTGAGCCCTGCAGAATAAATTTGGTATTGAAATCTGCTTGTTCCAAACGGCCACCTTACTTCTCCCAAAAAATTTGGTTTTTTCTTTGACAAGAAGATCTTAAGGTGCGTAAAGATGTTAGTTGCATTTGCCATGTTTTCCACCGTAGCACCATTAACATTACGGACCATATTTGTAACCACGACAGGAATCTCTTTTTTTATGGAAATAAAAGAGAGTTTAGATAGATAATCCATGAATCGAACTGTCTTATCTAAGAAGAGTTTTTCATTTGTGAACTCAAAAGAGAATAGATCAGTCAAACTGTCAATTACCACCAAAGTTTGCGGTTCAACCCTTTCCAGATCAGATATGCTTTCAACCTGATTTGAGGTGTTAATGATCCTTGATACATTTACATTATCAAGCAGGGATTTATCAAGTCCTCTTTCTTTTAGCAGTTGAAGCATTCTTTCTGGCCTAAATTCACCCGTCGTATCTTGGAACAGTACTTTCCCACCGTTTTCCAAGTGATTGATGGAGATTTGCTGACATAGCTGTGTCTTTCCTGTTCCATTTGCGCCAAAGATGTCAACTACAAGTCCTTTCCTTATCCCTCCATTGAGTACTCTATCCAAAGTTGTGATACCGGTGGGAATAATAATCATATTTTTAAATTAGAATTAGACAAAATTAAAGAATCCTAATTGTAGTAATGGTGGTGGCAAGGCTTTTATTCTAGATAACAACGTTGCAAATCAAGTGATAAACTGATGTCGCAATCAAGTGCTAAAAGGCCATTAACAACACTTCAAAAAAGTACCAAGAAGAAAGTCACAGTCAGACTAAAAAATGAAGTAGAGTACAAAGGAAAGATGGATAATGTTGATTCATACATGAATTTGATTATGACAGATGCTGAAGAGCTTCATGAAGATAAGGTTATTGCAAATTATGGAAGAGTGATTGTACGTGGAAATAATGTTTTATTCATAAAACTAGAAAATGAGTTATAGAAGATAGGAGCGTGTTCTTCTTTGTCGAAAAATTTTCTCTTTACCTCAGAATCTGTAACGGAAGGGCATCCAGATAAGGTCTGTGACCAAATTTCTGATGCCTTCTTGGATGAGTATATTAGACAAGACCCTGAATCGCGTGTAGCAGTAGAAACAATGGCAACAACAGGATTTGTAGCTGTTGCAGGTGAGGTTACTTCAATGGCAAATTTTGACAAGGATGCTCAGGAGAAGCTGGTTCGTCAGGTGATCAAGGAGATCGGGTATGATGACAAAGAACTGGAGTTTGATGGAGACTCATGTGAGGTGGCACTTAAATTGCACTNNGCGTTACCGCAACCGATGACAGGGAGCAGGGTGCAGGTGATCAAGGACTGATGTTTGGATATGCAACAAACGAGACCGCTGAATTGATGCCTATGCCCATAATTTTGGCACACAAGCTAACACAGAGGCTCTCCTACGTACGGAGACAAAAGATCCTTCCATGGATACGCCCCGATGGCAAGTCACAAGTTTCTGTCAGATATGAAAATGACAAACCAACCAAAGTAGAAACGGTAGTAATTTCTACGCAACATTCTCCTGACATATCAAATGACGAAGTCAAGACTTCTATCATCGAAGAGGTTGTAAAACCTATTTTGGGCAATTTGTGGCATGATGGGCTAAAGATCCATGTAAACCCAACCGGAAAGTTTACGATTGGAGGCCCTCACGGAGATGCAGGTTTAACTGGAAGAAAGATCATAGTTGATACGTATGGAGGATTTGGTAGACATGGAGGAGGCGCGTTTTCTGGAAAGGATCCATCCAAGGTAGATAGGTCAGCTTGCTACANNGATACGTTGCAAAAAATATTGTTGCTGCAGGATTAGCTGAAAGATGTGAGGTACAAGTAGCATATGCAATTGGAGTTGCCCAACCAGTATCACTGATGGTAAATACATTTGATACTGGCAAGATACCAGAAGAAGATATCGAGAATCTGGTAAGGAAGCACTTTGATATGAGGCCTTCTGCAATTATTGAGAATCTGGATCTAAAAAAGCCAATATACAGAAAGACCTCAGCCTATGGTCATTTTGGCAGGAGTGAGCCGGAGTTCAGGTGGGAAGTTACAGACAAGGCAGATGTGCTAAGAGAGGCCGCTGGAATCTCTACTACCACTACTACCACTTCGTAGAACAAGCTCAAACGGCTCAAAGTCAAGCTTTGAGATCTTCTTTAGGGCGTTGTGGTTTCCTACAAAATCACCTATCATGATGTTAAGATCATCAAACCCATAAAGAGAATCTGGATTGTTCATGGCATATTTGTATGCATATTCAAGGTCTAGCTTCTCAGTCTTTGCCAGTCTACGATTAAATTTTTTGATGTACTCTCCAAAGGTAACAACTTTTGGTCCAACCAGATCCAATATCTTATTCTTGTAGGAATCACACATTACCGCTTGACAGATTATCTCAGAAACATCATTGACCGTAATAGGTTGCATCCTATACTTTGCAGACCCTGGAAGTTTGATCGTCCCTTTATTGATCTGATTTTTGAGATTTTTTGTTAGAGGATCGTCTTTTCCTACGATATAGGATGGTCGAAAAATTGTATACTCTAAACCAGAATTAATTATTGCATGCTCTGCCTTTAGTTTTGAGATAAAGTACCCAACTGTTGTGTTTTTATGTACACCCAATCCGCTATTGTAAATTATTTTCTTTATTCCAGCTTGCCGAGATTTTTCTACCAAGCTCTTTGTTATGTCTACATTGANNCATTGATCTTTTGGTAGTCGTTATGAATCGTTTGTCTTCCTATTCCAACTAGATGAATAAGCACATCGCATTTTTTTAAATGTCTTAAGATTGTATTGTTGCTGCTGCTTTTGTTTCGGCTACTACCTCTGAAATTACTGCCATCATAAGCAGCATCATGGTAATCTTTTACCCTTACTGCTGATTCGGTATCATAAGTCCTGAAACTCTTTCTAGAGATGGCAGTAACCTTGATCCCTTTCTTGTGTAGTAACCTACGCAGATTCTTTCCTACAAAACCACTGGCACCAGTTACTGCTACGCGGGGAAGTTTTGACACAAGATATCTCAAATAGATTTAATTTTAAAGATNNAAGATATGGTAAATAGATTGTTGGATGCATCCAAGTGTTATAACGTGCTTGGGATAAAAGAAGGGGCTTCCCCACAAGAGATCAAACAGGCGTACAGAAAACTCTCCTTAAAGTACCACCCAGACAGAAACAGTTCTGCTGACAATAAAAAATTCAAGGAGATTGTCGAAGCCTATCAATCACTAAAGAATGAGCAAAAAAGCAGTTATGAAAGAAAAAGAAGGGATGCTGAATCATCATACACTCAATTCTGGAGATACTACGAAAAAAGCCGGTGGCAGTATGGCAATACTGATTATAATAGTACATACAATTTTGCCCGAATGAATTATGAATTTAGTATGAGCGATGGCGTGGAAGAGGGTCCCACACCAAATCGGGAAAAACCAATATCGCAAAAAATGACCCACCTAGTTCTGTATGGCGGCTTAGGCGTAATGGCAATATGGATAATTTTATCTGAATTCCTAAAATAGTGTTGTCTTGATAACGTAACGTATAGGTGTGTTTGTACAATGCAAAGGTCAAAGCAAAATCTCAGAACAGGGTTTACTACCGGTACCTCAGCTACTGCTTCAGCAAAAGCTGCTATCCTTGCCATAATTAATCAATCTAAGATCGACAAGGTAGAGGTAAAATTACCAAAAGATCGAGTTCTCAGCATTTCAATCAACCATTGTACGTTCTATGATAAAAGGTCTATTTGCTCTGTGATAAAAGATGCTGGAGATGACCCTGACGTAACACATGGAGCAGAGATAGTAGCTGAAGTGTATCTTACTGAAAAAAAGGGGCAAATCGAGATTGGAGGTGGAGAAGGTGTCGGTATTGTCACAAAGCCGGGCTTGGGACTTGAGATCAACAAACCTGCGATAAATCCAATTCCTAAAAAAATGATAAAGGAGAATTTGCAGGAAGCAGCTGGCAAAGAAGTATTGCAAGAAAATGGAATCAAGGTAATAATTTCTGTTCCAAAGGGGCAAGAGCTTGCCAAGAAAACCGATAATCCAAGATTAGGGATAGTAAATGGTATCTCAATATTGGGCACTACTGGAATTGTGATCCCATTTTCAACTGCATCCTTTGCAGCTTCCATACGACAGAATTTGGATGTAGCAATGGCTGCTGGAAACAATGAAGTAGTACTTACAACTGGTGGGAGAAGCGAAGATTTTGCAAAGAAGATCTTTTCTTCCTTACCTGAACACTGTTTTGTCCAGATGGGAGATTTTTCAGGTTATGCAATACAACAGTGTGCAAAAAAGAAGATAAAAAAATGTCATGTCGTAGGATTTATCGGCAAACTTGCAAAGATAGCAAAGGGAGTTAAGCAAACCCACGTAAAGGGATCAAAGGTAGACATGATGTTTCTCTCTTCATTAGCAGAAAAATGTGGTGGTAATGATACAGTGTTGAGTGAGATAAGAGACGCAAATACTGCAAGACATGTTTCAGAGATAGTACAAAAGAACAAAGTGGATGGGTTCTTTGAAGAGGTTTGTTATCAGGTCCAACAACAAATGAAGAAGCATTCAGAAAACAAGGTATCTGTAAATGTCATGCTTTTTGATTTTGATGGAAAAGTCTTGGCCAAGCAAGAAGACAAGTAAGTAAGGTATTTTATGAAATTTTACCACAGTCTTTTGTGGGAAAAACATCTGTTCTGGCAATAACAAAAAATGGCATCAAGATGAGCTCAAAGCTCAAAGCCGAATTTCCAGACTGGACAATATATGCTCCTGAAAAATTTTCTGGGCAAAGCAACTCTGTCATATCATGGTATTCAGAGCCAACATCAAAGAAGGTGGGAGATCTCTTCCAGTCAAGCGATGCTTTGATATGCCTCTTTTCTCTGGGGGCAGTAATTAGGCTAATAGCTCCATACATCAAAGACAAAAAGAGCGACCCTGCGGTAATAGTGATCGACGATAAGAGTGAATTTGTAATTAGTGCCCTCTCTGGTCACCTCGGTGGTGCAAATCAATTAACCAAAGATATTGCAGAAAAATTAGAAGCCAGACCTGTTATAACTACTGCCGCTGATGTAAACAAGACCATTCCTGTCGACTTGGTAGGCAAGGAGTTTGGTTGGATTATTGACGATGATTCTACGGTAACAAAGATCAGTGCCTTGATGGTTAATGAAGAAAAAATTGGGGTATGGCAAAACTCTGGAAATAAGGGCTGGTGGAAAAGAGAATTTCCAAAAAACGTTATTGTTTATGATACGTTAGAACAAATCAAGGATTCTGATGCAAAAGGGTTTTTGATTATCACAGACAGGAAATTAGGTAGTAAGGAGGGAGGAGAAAAAAAAGGAGAAGAGTCACTTGCAGAAAAGTCAGTAGTGTACAGACCAAAATCTCTAGTAGTTGGCGTTGGATTGCACTGGAACACCACTAAGGAAAAAATTCGTGACTGTCTTCAAGACTGCTTTGACAAAAACAACCTGAGTTTAAAATCAATTGCAAAGTTTGTTTCTATAAAAAAACCAAAGGATGTAAAAGGATTAATCAAGATTGCCACTGAGATGAATGTACCAATTGAATATTACCAAAAAGAGGAACTTGCAGATGTAAATATTCCAAATCCATCAGAAACCGTAAAAAAGTTTGAGGGGACTCCTAGTGTTTCCGAAGCAGCTGCCTTGAAGGGTAGTTTTAAAGGAGACCTCGTAGTACAAAAACAAAAATTTCCACCAGATTTGACCATAGCTGTAGCGAGGATAACAGAGTATTGAAGAAAAAAAGAAGAAGGGGTTTACTCCTGATTGACAGGGGAAGCCGCGAAAGAGAAGCAAAAGACGAGCTTGAATACATATGTGACAGAGCAAGAGAGAAGGGAAACTATGTTTACTCTAACTATTGTTTTTTAGAGGTAATTCCACCCTACATTGAAGAGGGTGTTAGGAAAGCTCTAGAACACGACATAGACTCTTTAACTATTGTGCCATATTTTTTGTATCCTGGAAAAAAGGTCAAGGTAGCAGTAAGTGCCGCAATGAAACTTCAAAGCCAAACCAAAGTCAAGTTCTTGGTATCAAGATCAATGAGCATGCATCAAACCATGATAGACCTGGTTGGAAATAGAGTAAATGATGCTCTAAAGAAGGAAAATGTAACCGCCAACCTTGATAAAAAAGAAAAAGTCGATGTGTTGGTTATAGGTCATGGTAGTAAGGATCCTAACGCAAAGCGATCAATCAAGTATGTGGTTGATGGAATAAGGCCAATTTTTCGAAATGTAGAGTATTGCTTTTTGGAGATCGAGGAGCCAACTATACAGCAAGGAATCAAAAGATGCAAGGAAAACAATGCCAAGGT